>Ga0315286_10000016_pt1 | contig 110893 bp, 117 predicted proteins | sample YL17G10_0_MG_FD_205038 | JGI IMG/M metagenome (GOLD analysis project Ga0315286, IMG submission 205038) | Sediment microbial communities from Yellowstone Lake, YNP, Wyoming, USA - YL17G10_0 | ecosystem: Environmental > Aquatic > Freshwater > Lake > Sediment | place: USA: Wyoming | collected...
CAAGCAGGCATATCATAGATACGGAAAAACGATTGGATCAGCTCAAGGAATATTCGCGCCTTCTTAAGGTAAGAATTGCAGAGTGGGAACAGTGGGGTGATTTTGACCCCGAAAAAATCAATTCGCTCAGCCGAAGGAATATCTTTATCCGTTTTTATCAGATACCTGTGAAAGAAATCAATTCTCTGCCCAAAGAACTGATAATAAAAAAGATCTCAGTTTCAAGCGGCATTGCTAACTGCGCAGTTGTTTCGAAGGAAAAAATAGAAATAGCTTATAAAGAAATCCTTCCTCCCAAATCGTCTTTAAGCGCTATGAAGCACAGGTTGGAACAGGACGCAAAAGTCGAAGAGGCCTTAAAAAAAGATTTATGCAGGCACGGCGATCATTATATTGACATAGAGCGCCATAAAATCACACTCGAGAAAGAACTCGAATTCAAGCAGGCCATAAGAGGCATGGGGCAGTCAGGAGTTCTTTCTTATCTCGCAGGATATGTGCCGATTGACGCAACAGAAAAGCTGATTGAGGCCTCAATGGAGCAAAAATGGGCGGTTTCGATCCGTGAACCGGTAGAAGAAGACAATGTGCCGACCTTTATCCGGACTCCCAAATGGGTAAGCATGATTAAGCCTGTATTAGGTCTTTTAGGAATCACGCCCGGATATCGGGAACTGGATGTAAGCGCGGTATTTCTTGTATTCTTTAGCATATTTTTCGGCATACTTATAGGAGATGCGGGCTACGGCATTGTTTATATGTTGATCGCTTTTTTACTGCGCAACAAAATGAGAAAGAGGACTGGTAATGATAATATTTTTGGCCTTTTTTGTATTTTAAGTTCCTGCGCCATAATCTGGGGCGTATTGACCGGGACTTTCTTCGGCCAGGAATGGCTGCGAAAATGGGGTTTTAATCCTTTGCTCCCCCAGCTAAACGATGTGAAATTCATGCAGACATTCTGTTTCTTTTTGGGAGCGCTTCATCTTTCATTTGCGCATTCCTGGAGGGCAGCCCTTAAATTTCCTTCGCTCACAGCGCTTGCTGATATAGGGTGGATCTGTGTTCTCTGGAGCTCTTTTTTTATTGCAAGGACGCTGATACTGGGAGAGGCATTCCCTTTATGGGTAAAATGGCTGATAATAACCGGGATTTCGCTTGTGATTTTTTTTACAAACCCGCAGAGAAATATCCTAAAGACAATAGGAGAAGGCTTGGGAACTGTAGCTTTGAGCTTAATGAATAATTTTACCGACGTGGTTTCGTATGTCAGGCTTTTTGCGGTAGGACTTGCAGGCGTTGCAATAGCTGAAACAGCTAATGTCATGGCGTCCGGATTAGGAGACGGAGCGATCGCAATGATAGGAAGCGTTTTAATAGTTGTTATAGGCCACGCATTAAATATTATTTTAGGCCCGATGTCAGTGCTTGTTCATGGGGTAAGGCTTAATGTTCTTGAATTCTCAGGACACGCAAGTGTCACATGGAGTGGTTCAAACTACGAACCGCTGACTGAATAACAGGAGGATATTATGGAAGGAAATTTGCTTGTGCAGTTTAAAGACCTGGGATTAGGTTTGGTCCTTGCATTATCCGCATGCGGCTCAGGCATAGGCGCAGGTATTGCCGGCATGGCAGCAATCGGTGCCTGGAAAAAAAATTACAGCCAGAACAAAGCTGCGTCGTTCTTGCTTGTCGCTTTTGTCGGAGCGCCGCTTACCCAGACAATATACGGCATGATAGTCATGAACAGGATGTATGAGCTTGCTGCAAAAGGTCATTATCTCTGGGGTATCGGCGCTTTCTCAGGTCTCGCTATCGGACTTTCTGCGTACTGGCAGGGAAAATGCGCTGCAACAGCCTGCGATGCAATGGGAGAAACAAATAAAGGATTCGGTAATTACCTTGTTGTTTTAGGAATGACCGAGACAGTTGCCTTGTTTGTAATGGCTTTTACTTTGGGGATTCTTGGCAAACTCGCCGGGGCATAAGTAAGATTGAATTCCCATAAGTTTTGTGTTAGTATTGATGGCTTGCGGGCGCTTAGCTCAGCTGGTTAGAGCATCTGCTTTACACGCAGAGGGTCAGGGGTTCAAGTCCTCTAGCGCCCACCATTTAATCTTATTACTAAAATCTGCTTGCAAGAAGAGCTTTTTTAGCTTAAAATTGAACGATTCAGCAAAGACGGGCCCGTGGTGCAGTCTGGTTCAGCACGTCAGATTGTCGATCTGAAGACCGCGAGTTCAAATCTCGTCGGGCCCGCCAGTTTCTTCGCATAAATGTAAGGCGTTATCTTAGACAAGGAGCCATATATGAAAGACGAAATGGATATTTTGAGGGAAGTCTCGAGCATTGCTGCCGGACACGGAAGCGTTGCGCTTTCTGAGATCCTGGGAAGAAAGATCGATATGGAAATGCCTTCTTTGGATATAATCCCTTCTGATGCAGTGCTGAACAAGATATCGACCAACCAGATCGTAATAAGCGTATCAAGCACCATTTTAAGCGGCCTTAAAGGAAACATTCTTTTTTTGCTGGAGGAAAAAAGCGCCTTTAAATTAGTAGACACCTGTTACAAGTTCCGCAGCGAAGACAAAAAGGGCAGCGTATTCACGGAAATGGGTCTTTCCATAATAAAAGAGATAGGAAATGTGCTGATTTCTTCTTATGCAGGGGCGCTTAGCATGATTTTAAAGACCGTGATAATCCCTTCCATCCCGACCTTGTTAAGCGGCTCTATACAGCAGGCTTTAAATCTTGTCATCGCCCCTTATTCAAGAGAAGATTATGTTTTACTGGCTGAAGCAGTCTTTTCGGAGCCAGGCGAAAAGATAACCGGCAGTTTCTATCTTGTTTTAAACGCCGAAGCCATGAAGAACGTTCAAGATGCCTGCAAGAAACTGCTTGATTCCCTAAAATAATTTTAAGGCATGAGTACTTCTGAAGGTGACATTTTAATCATAACTAGCGAGCAGGAGACTTCCGATTATTTGAGCGCCCTTCTTATCGGAGAGGGTTATCAGATCGAGACAACAAATTCCCAACGGCAGGCCTTCGAAATACTGGGCAAAAAACCTTTCAATCTCGTAGTCTCGGATTTTGTTTCGGCTAATGTCAGCGGCATAGAGTTATGCAAGCATATAAGAGGAAATTTTAATCTCAGGCACATGAACATCATTTTGATAGTAGACACCAAGGACCCGATGGATAAGATAAAAGGCATCTATGCGGGCGCGGATGATTATGTGGAGAAGCCGTTTGAGCCGGGAGAGTTTTTAGCAAGGGTCAAGGCCTCCCTTGTGCGCATAACAAGGGACCTTGACGCCAACCCCCTGACAAAGCTTCCCGGGAACATCTCTTTATTGAAAGAGCTTGAGGCTAGGATCAAATCCGAATCGCTTTTTGCGGTGGGATACCTTGACCTGAACAAGTTCAAGGAATTTAACGACGTCTACGGTTTCCAGATGGGAGATAAGGTTATCTGTCACACCTCCCAGGTGACTATAAAAAATCTGGAGAAATTCGGCAATTCGGGGGATTTTTTGGGCCACATAGGAGGGGATGATTTTATTTTTATTACGGCCCCGGAGAAGGCAGAGGACATATCAAGAGGCATCGTAGATGACTTTGACAAAAGCATACTCTCTTTTTATAACGAAGATGACAAGCAGAGGGGCTATACCATAACAAAAAACAGGACTGGCGAAATAAGCGAAGTGCCGCTATTAAGCGTTTCAATAGGCATTGTTACCAACGAGATCCGTCAGTTCTCCCACGTCGGTGAAATCGGCCAGATAGCCGCGGAACTTAAAAAATTCGCTAAGGCTATCGGCGGAAGCGTCTACGTAAAAGACAGGCGAAAAGCTTAATCTGACTTCATTACCTCACCTGGCAGAAAGCAAATAAAATTGTTTTTACGGCAAATAACGTCAATAAGCACCCTGCTAAGGGTGCTTTTATTATTAGGAGGCTAAAGTGATAACTTACGAAGACTTTAAAAAATTAGAGTTAAGGGTCGCTACGATAAAAGAGGTGAACGACCATCCCAACGCCGACAGGCTTTATGTCATATCCATCGACCTGGGAGAAAGGACCAAACAGATAGTCGCAGGAATAAAGCCCAGTTATCAGAAGGAAGATCTTATCGGAAAGCAGATCGTAGTGGTGGATAATCTGGAGCCGGCTGTTTTGCGCGGCGTGGAAAGCCAGGCCATGCTTCTGGCAGCCCAGGATGAAAGCGGGATAACAGCGGTTACTCTGGCAAGGCCCGTAAAAAACGGCAGCATCGTAAAATAAAATGCTTAAAATAAAACAGTTGGTCCCTGAAGGTTATTGTTTAAAATGCAGGGGCTGTTGCAGGTTTTCTCAGGAAGATAGCGTCTGGTCTCCCAGGCTTTTAAAAGAGGAGACAAGCAGAGTCAGCCAGATCTTCATTGTCGCGGATAAGTCGGAAGGAACTTTTGTCTGCAGCCACTTGAATGTTTCGGATAATAATTGCAGGGTTTACGGCTCAAGACCTTTTGAATGCCAGCTTTACCCCTTTCTTTTAAGCAGCAGGGAAAATAAAAAATTTCTGGCAGTTGATCTGAACTGCCCTTTTGTAAAAGACAATAAAGATACGGAAATGTTTAAGGCTTATTGCGTGCAAATAGCAGATTTGATGAAAAGCCCGGCGTTCTCGGCGGTTTTCAAAAACAACACGCAGATATTCCAGCCGTATGCTGGCGTGTCTGAAATTGCAGAGCTGGAGTTTTGATTTATGCGCTTTAATAAAATTTCCCTTAAAGATAAAGCTTTGTTCCAGAAATTCCTTGATGCGTCTTGCCGCAGCCTTTGCGCATACGCCTTCCAGAATATTTATATATGGAAAGGGCTTTTCGATATATCCTGGACAATCATCGACAATAATCTCTGTGTGTTTTTCAGGGATGCAGTCGGCTGTTTCTTGTATTTGCCTCCCCTTGCCAAAAAGCCAAGCCTTAAGGCAATAGAAGAGTCGTTTGCCTATATGGATAGTATCAATAAGAACAAGTCAGTTTCAAGGATCGAAAATGTAGAAAGCGATAGGCTTGGGTTTTTCAAAGATAACGGCTATATAACAGCTCCCAAGCCTCCGGACTATCTCTGCGAAACAAAGACGCTGGCCGGCTTAAAAGGCGACAGATTCAAGTCAAAAAGGGCCTGCATTAATTATTTTGTCAAACAAAATGCTTTCAGTTATCTATCCTACGGCCCCGAATACGAAAGGGACTGTCTTGTTCTTTATAAAAAATGGATGGAAGGCCGCAAAGAAAACAATTCTGACCCCGTTTATCAGGGAATGCTTTATGACAACATGTCCTGCCTTAAGGTATTGCTAAAAAGTTTTAAGAACCTGAATTGCGTGGGCAGGCTCATAGAGATAGACGGTAAAATAAAGGCGTTTACCTTTGGTTTTAGCCTGAATAAAAGCATATTCTGCATATTATTTGAGATATCAGATCTGTCGGTCAAGGGATCAAGCCAGTATATATTCTGGAAATTCTCTTCGGAATTAAAAGAGCACAGCTATATTAATATAATGGACGATTCCGGGCTTTTGAACTTAAAAGTAGTGAAGGCGTCGTATCATCCGGAAATCCTCGCCTCAAATTTTATAATATCAAGGCCCTATGCATAAGAATACTGAAGAAACCGAGTTTACGATATTTGACACTGAGACAACCGGTCTGGACCCCGAGTCAGGCGACAGGATCATTGAAATAGCGGCAATACGCTTTAAGGCAGACAAAAACCTGGGAGTTTTCCAGACTTTGGTAAATCCCAAAAGGCCTGTTTCGCAAGGCGCGTTTCTTGTAAACAGGATCAGCCAGGAAATGCTTTCGACCGCACCGACGATAGAAAAGGTGCTCCCTAAGTTCATGGATTTTATCTCAGGCAGCTGCCTCTGCGCTTACAACGCTCCGTTTGACATGGGTTTTTTGCGCAGCGAATTAAAACTTATCGGCAGTTGTTTTGATGACAGCACGGTGGTCGTGGATATACTTGCGATGGCAAGAAAGTTACTTCCTGGCTTAGAAAGGCATGCTCTGTGTTTTGTGGCCGAAAACCTGGGCATCAAAAACCAACAGCAGCACCGGGCTTTTTCTGACGTTGAAATAACTTTGGGCGTTTTTAAAAAGCTAAACTCTGTCCTTAAAGAAAAAGGCATAGTGGATTTTGTGACCTTTGCCAGTATTTTCGGGATTAATCCCGGATTGCTCGATGACAGCAGCAATCGCAAGATCGCTAAAATACAGGAAGCGATCGAAGAAGGCAGGAAGATAAGGATAAGATATCTTTCCGGATCCGATGCGGCTGTTTCAGAGCGGGAGGTCATGCCAAAGGAAATAAAACAGGAAAACAAGCGCAATTATCTTATAGGTTTTTGCTGCCTCAGAAACGACGAACGCACTTTCAGGATAGACGGTATACTTGATATCAATACGGTCTGATTTTAAAAGGAGCAGTTTTTTACCGTCCCGAACGGTACAACGGTGGGAGCCTATTATGAAGATCAAAAGAAGCGTTGTTTGCGGAAGCGGTTTAACAAGGGTTAAATTTTTATTTGCGGCCTTGCCTTGTGTTTTTCTTGTGCTGGCTGGTTGCCAAAACAAAGACGCGTTAAAGCAGGCTGAGGAATATGTCCAAAGATACGAGGTTGGCTACCGGCAGGCAGTAAATATCTATAAGTCCCTTATTGCCAAAGGCGATGATTCCGGGGTTTTTCGTTTAAAGCTTGGGCTTCTTTATTTCGGCCACGGCGAGTATGAACCGGCTAAGGAAGAATTTATGAAGGTAGAGGGCCTTGATGCAAAAAAGTTATTGGCAATCTGTTATTATAACCTGGGAGATTTCAGAGAAGCCTTCGGCGTACTGGATGAGCAGAAAGCGCTTGATGAGGAAGGGCTTTATTATCTTGGGCTGACCTGCGAGAAATTGAACCTTTTTGATAAGGCGCTGGAAAGTTATGAAAAAATAAAATCCGGAAAATTCCTGGACCCGGCGACTTTACGGGCAAGTACCATTGAAAAAAAGATAAATCCCGTCAACATAAAAGACATAAGCCCTCAGGTTTATGAGATATTAAAAAATGCCCCCCCGGCAGAAGACTATCCTCAGGCAGGAGCGCAGATTTTATTCTGCGACGAAAACATGGAAATCACCCCGGACAACAAAGAGGTCTCCTCTCTTCATTATGTGGTCAGGATTTTGAACGAAAGGGGCAAGGAAGGGTTTTCTGAAACTCACATAGATTACGATTCGACTTATGAAAAGGTGGAACTGGAATACGCCAGGACCATAAAGCCAGACGGCACTGTGGTTGACGTCGGCAGCCGCCATATACGGGACGTCACTAAATATTTGAATTTTCCCCTATACAGCAATGCGCGCGTATACATAATATCTTTTCCCGAGATAGCCGAAGGAGCAAGCATCGAATATAAGCTGAAGATCTACCGCAATCAGCTTATTAACAAAAAAGATTTTGTCTTGGGCTATCCTGTCCGGTCGTCCGAGCCGATTATAAACGCAAACTTCAGGATAGAACTCCCGGAATCAAAAGAGCTGTTTATAAAGGTCAGAAACGAGATATACAACGATTTTAAAGCCGAATTGAAGCCCTCGGTCGAACAAAAGGACGGCCGGTTGATTTACTCCTGGCAGTTTAAGGATATCCCTCAAATCATACCCGAATCAAACATGCCTCCAATGTCAGAGATAAATCCCAGCATATTTGTGTCGACCTTTAAAAACTGGGATGAGGTTTACAGCTGGTGGTGGGGATTGGTCAAGGACAAGATATCCGCCGATGATGCCATTAAAACCAAAGTCAAAGAGTTGACAGACGGCCTTGATTCTGATGAGGCCAAAATCAGAAAGATACATAATTTCTGCGCCAGAGAAATCCGTTATGTGGCGGTAGAATACGGCCAGGCCGGCTACGAGCCGCATAAAGCAGCTGATATTTTCAAAAATAAATACGGGGATTGTAAGGACCAGGCAGTGCTCCTTGTGACGATGTTGAAAGAGGCTAACTTTTCTGCCTATCCCGTTCTGATCGGGACAAAAGATTATTACAATCTGGCAGAAGACTTTCCCACCATGCTTTTTAATCACGCGATTGCCGCGGTAATGTTAAAAGACCAGGCTGTTTTTCTGGACCCCACAGCTGAAACCTGTTCTTTCGGTGACCTCCCTTCGGCAGATCAGGCCAGAAAAGTACTCCTATGCAAAGAAGACGGATATAAAATCATGGATACGCCTTTATACCCGTCACAACATAATCTTTCAAGACAGCTTGTAGAGATAAAAATAAACCGGGATGAAAGCATAAACGTCAAAAAGTCCGTTTCCAATTACGGGGTATATGATCAGGCGCAGAGGTACTGGCTTTTATATACCGTGCCAGACGTAATCCTTGAACAGATCGAAAGCAAGATCCAGGATGTTTCCATAGGGGCAAGGCTGCTGGACTACAGATTTGACAATCTGGACAACCTTGATAAGCCTGTGGAGCTTGAGTATAGCTTTAGCGGCCCGGAATATCTTACAGCCGGAGGGCAATTAAGGATAATGCCGCAATTGGCAAGCCTTGATACTTCGGTAGTGTCTAAAGACAAGCGCAGATACCCGATAGATTTCGAGATCCTTGATACTAAGCAGGTAGAACTTAATTTAGAGTTGCCTGAAAATTTTGTGATAAAATATATGCCTGAGGATTTAAAGCGGGACAGCCCATGGCTTGGGGTTAATGTGGAATATAGGCATAACGGCAATAAGATAACGTTCAAACAGAAGGTGGAGCTTAAACAAAATAGCATACCGCTGGACCAGTATCAGGATTTTAAGCATTTTCTGGAGACCCTGGCAAAAAAGATAAAACAGAGGATAGTGCTGGAGGAGAAAAAGTAAATATGGCTAAAACAGAAGGGGTCAGCGAGCGCAGAAGATACGTCCGTCTTGACTCTGTTTTCCCCATCCGGTTCAGGATCGAAAGCCAGGATGGCGCAGAGGTTTTTTGCGACTGGGTGCAGGGATTTACCCATAACATAAGTAAAGGCGGCTTTCGTCTCGACGTAAACGGCCTTTCGCAGCAGGTGCAGGAGCTTTTAAAAAACCGACACCTGTCAGTATCATTAAAAATACGCATGCCTTTGAACAGGCCTTTTGTATCTGCAAGGGCAAAAGTAGCCTGGTTAAAAGACGGCCCAGCCGGGTCCGAAGATTTTTTTATAGGTCTGGCTTATGAGAATATCGATGAAAACTCAAAAAAAAGAATCATAAATTACGCCAGATTTAAAAAAGGACTGCCTGTTTTTTTGTTCGGCTTGATTTTTGTCCTGGCAGCCGGAGCCGGATTTAACGGATATTTGAATCTGAAATTGATAAAAGGAAACAGGGCGCTTATTAACCAGCTGGTAGGGATACTGCAGGAAATAAGCGTAGCAAAACATAAAATAAAAGATATAAACGTTCAAAAAGACGATCTCGGCCTTAAATTGGACGCTTTGGGTGTGCGAATGAAGACCGTTGAGGAAGAAAAGGCCGAATTTTCAAAAAAGGCAAAGCAGGAAGAGGAAAAATCCAGCCAGAGGATAAAAGAGCTCAATGATATGATAGAAAAACTGAGCCGGCAGAAAGCCCCGCTTCAGGAGGAGTTGCTGGTGCTGGAGAATAAAGAAAATACCGTGACTGAGCAACTTTTGCGCTTAGATATGAAAAAAGTCGTCCTGGAAAAAGTAAACTTCGATAAGATGTACAGATGGCTTACGGTGCATCAAAATCCAAGGACAGGCCTGATCAGCAGCTTTGAAGGTGACGATGGGATTTTAGACTGGGCTTTTATTTACGACCAGTCACTGGTGTTACAGGCATACGCTAATTTCTCTGATTTTGAAAGGGCCCAAAAGATACTTGAATTTTTCTTCAAAAGAGCCAAGAAACAGGATGGATTGTTCTTCAACGCCTATTTTGCCAAAGACGGCGCTCCGGCCGAATATGTGATTCACAGCGGCCCAAATATCTGGCTGGGCATTGCCGTATTGCAATACACCCACAAGACCCAGGACCCCAGGTATATGCGCATGGCTGAAGAAATAGCCCGTGCAGTTATGCGATTACAAGGCCAGGCTCAAGACGGCGGCATACCCGGAGGCCCTGATTTAGAATGGTATTCTACAGAGCACAATCTTGACGGCTACGCGTTTTTTAATATGCTCTATAAGATAACTCAAAAACAGATATATCTGGATGCGAGAGACAAAGTGCTGAAATGGCTCATCGAGCATACATACGATAAAGTGGGCGCGCCTATTGTCAGGGGAAAAGGAGACGCGACAATAGCTACCGATACTTATGCCTGGTCTATAGCTGCGATCGGCCCTGAAAAATTAAACGCACTCGGCATGAACCCTGATAAAATCATAGAGTTCGCGGAGGATAATTTTGTCGTAAAGGTATCTTATAACAGGCCTGACGGACAGAATATAGAGGTCAAAGGTTTTGATTTTGCTCCTCAAAGGCACTTGCCCAGAGGAGGGGTTGTCTCGACAGAATGGACTGCCCAGATGGTGATGGCGTTTCGGATAACGGCTGATTTTTATCAAAAAAAAGCTATGGCTTCAAAGGCTAAAAGTTTCGACGATAAAGCCGATGACTATCTGACGCAGCTTTGCAATATGATAATATCAAGCCCGTCTCCTTCGGGCCAGGGAGAAGGCTGTCTCCCTTACGCAAGCAGCGATTTTGTAGATACAGGCCACGGTTGGGTCACTCCAAAAGGAAAGACAACCGGCTCTGTATCAGCTACAGCATACACTATATTTGCGTATTACAGGTACAATCCTCTGGAACTGAATTAGTCCATAGTAGGTAGTTCACAGTTGATAGTAAAAAAGCCGTGAATTTAGTTCGCAACCTTTGTAACCTTATAATTTAAACCTGCAATGGATCTATCTTTAAAGGGCATTTATAACAAGTTATACGGATTCTTTGGGCCGCAGCGCTGGTGGCCTGCCGATTCGGCTTTTGAAGTGATGATAGGCGCGATACTTACTCAAAACACCAGCTGGGCCAATGTGGAAAAGGCGATCGCGAATCTTAAAAAAAATAAATTATTGGAAGCCTCAAGGCTTTATGGGTTGTCCGACGCAAGGCTAGCGTTATTAATAAGATCAGCAGGATATTATAATGTAAAAACAAAGAGGCTTAAAAGCTTCCTGGAATTCTTTATAAAAGATTATAAGGCAAGCCACAAAAAAATGGCACAGGCGGACACGATGGCCCTGCGGGAAAAGCTCCTTTCAGTCAAAGGCATAGGCCCTGAAACCGCGGATTCAATACTGCTTTATGCTCTCGGCAAACCTGTTTTTGTCGTTGATGCTTACACCAAAAGGATATTCGCCAGACACAAGATCATAAATGACGCAGGGGATTACGGCAGTGTCCAGCGAATATTCATGAAAAATCTTCCAAAAGACGCCGGACTGTTTAATGAATACCATGCCCTTTTAGTCAGGCTTGGTAAAGAATATTGCTCCAAGAACAACCCGAAATGTACATCATGCCCTTTAAGTTAAGAATGCTTACTTATAAAAAAAGTCTTATTTTCATTTTTGTGACCGTTATTTTGATTTCGTTCTGCCGTTTCTGTCATGCTGCAGAGGCTGCGCGATACGATATAGAAGTAAAGTTAGATACTGTAACCCATAATATCTTTGCGACTCAAAACGTCAGTTTTACAAACAATTCCGATACGCAGATCAAAGATATATATTTTCATATCTATCCCCACCGCAGGTATACCAAGAAAGAAATAAGGTTTATCTACAGATTTGCAGGGTATTTTAAGATAAATCCGTTTCCCGACGGTTTTCAGGCAGGTGATTTAAAAGTGGAATCAGCCTTATCGGGAAACAAAAGCCTTTCTTTTGGCGAAGAGGGAGAGGATAAGACGATACTTAAGGTGGCCCTGGATGAGCCGTTAGACCCAGGCCAGACAAAGGAAATAAAGCTTGTTTTCAGCGTAGATATCCCTCATGCTTACGGAAGGTTCGGATGGCACAAAGGCATTATAAGCCTGAACAGATGGTATCCGCTTTTAAGCGTGCTGGATAAAAACGGCTGGCATAATTATCCTTATTACATTTACCATCACCCGTATTTTAGCGAAGCAGCTTATTATAACTTGAAGATCACCCTTCCTAAGGAAGAAGTGGTCGCTGCGACAGGGATTGTAAAGAATGAGACTTTGAATGCTGACGGCACAAAAACCATTGAAATGGAAACGGAGTTTCCTGTCAGAGATTTTGCGCTGGGCATATCAAGGGAATATCTATTGCATTCCCAGACATACGGAAAACTAACTGTCAAATCATATTATCTAAAAGGAGACCAGAAGCGGGCAGAGCAGGCAGCCTCTTTTGCCATAGGGCTTTTAAAAAATCACTCCGGCCTTTTCGGCGAATACCCATACAGCGAATTTAATATTGTCGCAAATTATCTGGGTTACGGAGGCGACCAGTCTTCATGCCTTGTCTTCATAGACACAAGGGTCTACAAACTGCCCTCTTTCCTAGAGCGGTATTTTGATTTTCTTATTTCCCATGAGACGGGCCACCAGTGGTTTTACAATATGATAGGCTCGGATGAGTACAAAGAGATGTTTCTGGATGAGGGCATGAATTCTTTCTGGCTTTTAAATTACCTTGAAGACAAATACGGAAAAGACGCGAAAGTCATGCTCTTGCCTAAATTTTTAAAGCCTTTTATCCCGAACTTCTCGTTCCGGGATTCCACGGCTTTGCGTTACATATATATGGCGAATAACGGCATGGACCGTCCTGTATTAGGCGAGCTTTCGAGCTTCAGGGAACCATCCTCGATATTCGCTTTGGCTTACGGCAAAGGCGCTGCAATAGTGGATATGCTGCGTGCGCAGCTCGGCCAAGAAACATTTGACAGGGTCATTAAACGTTATACGCAGGAATTCAGATTTAAAAACACAAGCCTTTTTGATTTTATTAAGATTTGTAATGAAGAGTCAGGCCAGGACTTAAACTGGTTTTTTGATCAATGGCTTAAGACGAGCAAGACCTGCGATTTCGCAGTAAAAAAAGTTTCCGGGGATTCGGTGGGCATCGAAAACCGCGGTTCTTTGGAGATGCCTGTTAAGATCAAAATCACGTTTCAGGACGGTGAGGAAATTGTGAAATCCTGGGATGGAAAATCCAAAAATTTGGACATACCCACTGATAACAAAAAAGTCAAACTTGTAGAGGTGGACCCGGATAATGCGATAAGCCTTGATTTGGACAAGACGAATAATTATTGGCCGAAGAACCTCTTTTTTGAACCGGTGCCTTTGTATTTCTTTGGCCATGAAATGCCGATTGTCTTACCCAAAAATTCGATAAATACTGTCGCCGGTCCAGGCACAGGAGGTTCTTCTCTTGGGGTGGCATCATCCGTGCAAAAACCTTTTGGCCCGATCGTGCGGCTTAGCTCGCTCTATGATTTTAACGGCAAAGGCCTTGATTCAACGCTCGGGTTTGAACTGCCGGGTTTATTTAAAAAGCAGACTATCCTGGGCTTTGAGCTTTTTAATTATGATTCAAACAGGGATAAAAATGACGTTTCCGGAGGCAAACTTTATTTTCGCAGGGAATTATGGCCTGCAAGTTACGGTTTATTTGATGCAAACGACCATGTCACTTTTTATCTGATCAGGAACCAGAAATTTGATAAAAGCGGCGGCCTCAACGCAAAAGAGAATACAAATAATCTGCGGTATAGAAAAAAGGACGAGGCTATTTTGGGTTTTACCGGATCGTTCGGCCGTTACGGTCCGTACCAGGACCCGGACTACGGGTTTAAATTTACTCCTTGCCAGGAATTTGCCGGCCACTTTTTAGGAGGAAGCGAATATTTCTGGAGGACGAGTGCGGAACTCAGCAATTATTATCTGATAATCCCGGGCAAGGAGAATAAGCTCGCAAGCAGGATCAAGGCAGGCTGGGGCGGCTCTGCGGATAAGAGGCTTTTTCAGCTGGGAGGTTTCGAGGGTCTGCGTGGCTATGATTCAAAGGCTATAGAGGGAAGCAGAATGCTTTTGGGAAGCCTTGAATACAGATTCCCCCTTAAGAGGGATCTGAAACTTTATTTTATAGATAATATTTTCTGTCTTGATAAAATACAGATGGTGGGTTTTTTTGATGCCGGCAAAGCCTGGTTTTCCGATTTTTCAGATACAGATTTTAAAAAGGATGTCGGCATAGGCCTTCGGATGCACGTAAATCTTATAAGCTTTCTGGAAAAGGCTGTGGTGCGTTTTGATGCGGCTCGGCCGATAAATGATTCAAAAGAAGACACGCATTTCTGGTTCGGGATAAACCAGACTTTTTGATCCACTTATCAACACGAATAACACATAAATTTACACGGATAGAAAATATGCCGATATACGAGTTTGAATGTAAAAAATGCAGGTCAAAATTCGAATTGCTTATCCGGAACAGTAAAGAAAGGACAGTCTGTCCCAAGTGTAATTCAACCGGTCTTAGGCGGCTTATATCAAGTTTTGCTTTCAGTTCAAAGGATTCTTCCGGAAATACAACCGCCTCTTCTGGCTGCGGGGGATGCGCAAGCCCTGACTGTTCAGGCTGCTCAAGGTAAGATGATAGACAAAAAACGTTTGATAAAACTTATGCGGGATTTAATAAGGATCGACTCTCAGAATCCGCCTGGAGACGAATCAAAGATAGCCCTTTTTGTTAAGAGATATCTTAAGAAAACAGGGATCGATGCGAAAATATATGAGTATGCAAAAAAACGGTCCAATGTAGTCGCTGTTTTCGGGAATAAAAGCCTTGGCAAATCGCTTCTTATCACTCCTCATTTAGACACGGTGCCGGCAGGCAAAAGCTGGGGATTCGATCCGTTTAAAGCAAAGATCCTAAAAAACAGGATCTATGGTCTGGGCGCAACAGATTGCAAGGGAAATCTGGCTTGTAGCCTTGAGGCGATGCAGAGTTTGATCGAAGACAAAGTTAAGCTTGATTATGAACTGGTATTCGCCGCGACAGCAAACGAGGAAAGCGGTTCTGATCTGGGATTGATCAGCCTGCTTGATAAAGGCGTATTAAAGCCGTCTGCTGCCGTTGTGTTGGACGCGGATGAGTTTGAAATAGTCGTCACGCAGAAAGGCCTGATGCACCTTAAGGTGAAAATAAAAGGCAAGAAGGCCCACGGCGCTTATCCCTGGCTTGGCGTAAATGCGATAGATAAAGCAATAGAAGCCTTAAGCGACCTGAAAAAGTACAGGTTCCGTTACAAAAAGAACAAATTCCTTAAGCCTCCGACCATGAACATCGGGACTATCAGGGGAGGGGATAAAGTCAATGTGGTCAGTGATTGGTGTGAGTTTGAACTGGATTTCAGATTCCTTCCGGGAATGTCTTGCGTGAAACTTTTAAAAGACATAAAAAGGATTATCAGAAAAACCAGCCCCGGCTTTGACATCGAAATCGAGGGCATACAAAAGCCTTATGTAATAGATAAGTCCCATCTTCTGGTAAGCAGTCTTGTCGCAGCGATGCGCAAATTAAGGATAAAGCCTTCCATAAAAGGTTCGGAAGGCGCGACGGTGATAACCTTCTTCCAGGATAAAAATATTCCTGCGATCGCCACCGGATTCGGCTGCGAAGGCGTAGCGCATATGGCCGATGAGTATGCCAGTGTTGAATATTTATATAAGGGGGCAGTGTTGCTCAATGAGTTTTTAAGGAATTACAAATTTCATTGATTTTTAAAAAAAGAGGTGAACAATGGAAGGGTTAAAAATCTATAAAAGACCGAGGTTGAAAAATCCAACTCTTATCGTAGCCTGGCCGGGAATGGGGGAAGTGGCTTTTAAGGCCGCGTTTTATCTGATCGAGAAAGTCAAGGCTGTGGAATTCGCCGAGATACCCGCACAGGACTTTTTCTATCTGACCGAGAGCGTTGTCTCTAAAGGAGTGCTCAGCATCCCGGATCTTCCTTACAGCAAATTTTATTTCTGGAAAGACAAGGCGGGTAAAAACGATCTGATCATTTTCTTAAGCGATGCTCAACCCGACCTTGCAAAGGCGCAGGATTACTGCAACAGGATCATCTGGTTAGCTAAAAGTTTCAAGGTAAAGACTATCGTGGGTTTTGCAGCTATGCCTGTGCCGATAGACCATACTCAGCAGCCGAATGTGTGGTTTACGGCGACATCCGAAGAGATCGTAAATAATTTTAAAAAATACAATGCGCAGTTGCTTTCCGAAGGCCAGATCAGCGGCTTAAACGGCCTGTTCCTCGGGCTTGCAAAAAAAGAAGGATTCGAGGGGTTCTGCCTTCTGGGGGAGATACCTCTTTACACGATACAGATAGAAAACCCGAGGGCAGCTTACGCGGTGCTGGATCTGCTGAGTAAAATACTGAAAATAAACATAGACTTCTCCGGCCTCATAGATCAGGCTCACATCCTTGAAGGCCAGATCAACGGGCTTCTTGATCACCTCAAACTGACCCCTGCCCCGGGCCCTATAGGAGAGGATGAAATAGAAAAAATAAAGAAATCTCTGAGCCAGCTGACCAAATTGCCGCTTTCTGTGAAAGAAAAGATAGACGGGCTTTTTATCCAGGCCAGGGATGATATATCCAAAGCCAATGAGTTAAAGTCGGAATTGGATAAATGGAGCGTTTATAAGGACTACGAAGACAGGTTCCTGGACCTGTTCAAAAAAAACAGAGAGAAGAAAAACTAAGTGCAAAACCATATAAAAGCCGTAATCTTTGACCTGGGAAGGGTCCTTATCGATTTTGACCACTGGATCGCAGCGGATAAGATCTCAAAGTTTACTGAAATCAAGCCCGAAGAGATATTTCCGCTTTTTTTTGATTCGGGCTTGATCCAGTCGTTTGAAGAAGGAAAGATCACCGCCAAAGATTTTTTTTCTGAAGTTAAAAAAATCCTGTCGCTTGGCATAGGATTTGAGGAATTCCTGCCGATCTGGAACAAAATATTTTTCATAACAGAACAAAATAAGGCTGTCTACGAGCTTGCAAAAAGCCTTAAAGGGCGGTATAAGGTTGCAATGCTTTCCAATGTCAACGAACTCCACTTCGAATATCTTAAAAAAGAATTCCAGATTTTTGACGCGTTTGACTACGTTCTCACTTCTTATGGATTAGGACGAATCAAGCCCCATCCTGAAATCTATCAAATGGCCTTAAAGATCATAGGCGCAGAGGCGAGTCAGGCTTTCTATGTCGATGACAGGCCTGAATTGATAACCGAAGCCGAGAAGCTCGGCATACACAGCTTTGTGTATAAGGGCATAGGGCAGCTCAAAAAAGACCTTGCCAGCTGCGGGATCTCCTGAACTGATTTCACATATAGCCAAAAGCCAGGACCGTTATGAGAGCTAAGAAATTCAAGAAACGTTTTTACAGGGATTGGGTTTCTTCCAAAAAGATGTTTAAGCAGGAGGTCGTCGTCGAGGAGACTGACCTGCAGATCCTTTCTGACAGGCCTGTCGAAAAAGGGTTTATCGCAAGCAGGGTAAGATTTTATCGAGACCAGATCCAGGAATATATAAACTACAAAGACAGAAGGTTCCTTACGGCCCTTAAGCCATTGACAGTCGAATTGAATGCTCCGGCAATTGTAAAAGAAATGGCAAGGCAGTCAAAGAAGGCTGATGTGGGACCGATGGCGTCTGTAGCAGGCGCTATTGCCGGGTATTTAGGCAAAGATTTATTGCGAAAAGGTCTTAAGGACGTGATCGTTGAAAACGGAGGCGACATTTTTATAAAAGTTTCTGATCCGGTCAATGTCGGGCTTTATGCGGGCAGGTCGAGATTATCTGGAAGCTTGAGCCTTCGCATAAGACCCCAGGATACCCCCCTTGGCATCTGCGCTTCATCAGGCACCGTAGGCCATTCTTTGAGCTTCGGACGAGCAGACATCGCAATAATAATAGCGAATAATTGCGTTTTAGCCGATGCCGCTGCAACGGCCACAGCAAACCGGATTAATTCAAAATCCGATCTTCATAAAGCGATCGAATACGCGCGTTCGATAAAAGGGATCAAAGGCGCAGTGGCAATAATCGGAAATAATATTGCAAGCTGGGGTAGAGTAGAATTCGTAAAATAATTTTTTTAAAATACAGGTTTCCCGACGATAGAAAACTCTTGACAAATGGCGTACATGTGATAAAAATTAGAGTTAAGGGAAGGTAAAATTTAAAATTTTTTAGGGAGGACGGAATTCTAAATTGAAAACTTAAGGAAACGTTAAAGGCTCGAAGATTGCTAAATGAGCCTTTTTTTATATTAAAACCATGAAAGTTGGATTAACATACGACTTAAAGACAGATCACGAGATCAAGGCTGGCGACCCGCCGGATGCTAATGCCGAATTTGACCATCCGGATACCATTAAAGTCATTGCCAAAGCCATTGAATCAAGCGGTTTCCAGGTAAAAAAAATAGGAAATGTCTCAAGACTTCTTGAAAACCTGGATAATCTGGCAGTCGATATAGTCTTTAATATCTCTGAAGGCCTTACGGGAAGGAACCGCGAATCGCAGGTCCCTATTTTATTGGAAATGGCCGGAATCCCTTTTGTCGGAGCGGACGCATTGAGCCTGGGAGTGTCTCTGGACAAGGTCATGGCTAAAAAAATTTTTATGGCGGAAGGGATCCCGACCCCGAAGTTTTTGGAAGTAAAAAGCACTGAAGGGATTTTGGATTTAGATCACTTGAAATTCCCTCTTTTTGTAAAACCGCGCTTTGAAGGTTCTTCTAAGGGGTTGACCGAGGCATCGCGCGTTGAAAACAAAGAAGAGTTGAAGAAACAGGTGGAACACGTGATCTCCACTTACAAACAGCCGGCGCTTATAGAGGAATTTATAAGGGGAGAGGAATTTACGGTCGCGCTCATCGGAAACGACCCTGTTGAGGTGATGCCGATAGTCCAGATAAAGATAGACGGAGAACTGAAGCTCAAAGATAAATTTTATACGTTCGGACATATAAAATCCGATTCTCTGGAATACGTCTGCCCCGCGCCCATAAGCGAAACTTTGAAGAAAAAGATTTCTGATCTCGCAATAAGGACTTATAAGGCCATCGAATGCAGCGATTTCGGAAGAGTAGATTTCAGGGTCGACGGGAAAGGCAATCCTTATGTGCTTGAGATCAATCCCCTGCCCTCTTTATCTACTGCAGACGTCTTCATGGTGATCGCAAAAGTTTTAGGCATGACTTACGCTCAGATGATAGGTAAGATTTTAAAAACGGCAATAAAAAGGCACAATTTGAATTAGATGAAAATAGCCCTTACATATAATCTTAAAAAGGAGGATGGGACAAAACCTCCTGATTTTTTCTCGGAGTTTGATTCCGAAGAGACCATCAATGCCATTTCGGCTGCGCTGTGTTCGCGAGGCCACAGCGTAGAGCGCGTGGAGGCTGACCAGCCGAACCTTTTCGGTGTTCTTAAAAAAAGCCGGGTGGACATGGTCTTTAATATAGCCGAAGGAAAAAGCGGCAAATTCCGGGAATCGGAGATCCCCGCGATCCTTGATTATTTAAACATCCCGTATACAGGCTCAAATACCTTTTCCCTCGCCGTTGCTTTGAATAAGGCCCTCACAAAGAAGATCCTCAAAGCAGATAACATCCCGACGCCCGCATTTGAGCTGTTTTCTACGGGGCTGGAGGAGTTAGACCCGTCATTGAATTTTCCTCTGATAGTAAAGCCCAATTGCGAGGGCTCTGCAAAAGGCATAAACTCATCGAATGTCGTGCGCAACCCGCAGGAACTTTATAATAAGGTCAAAGAGATCATCAAGGTCTATAAGCAGGGGGTCTTGGTGGAAGAGTTTATAGAAGGCAAAGAGCTTACCGTGGGGATCCTCGAAAACGGCAAGGCGACAGTGCTGCCCATACTGGAAATAGATTTTTCATCCTGTTCCAAAAGCGGTGAATTTTTTTATTCATGGCGGATGAAGGAATTTCAGGGTGACGATAAGCAGGGGCTCACCCCCATATTTTATTGCCCTGCGCGTCTGGATAAAGAGACCGAAGATCTGATCAAAGACACGGCTTTAAGGACTCATAGGGCAGTCGGCTGTTATGACATCTCGCGCACGGATATACGTTTAAGCAAAGACAATATACCTTATGTCCTTGAAATCAATCCTTTGCCGGGATTAAACCCTAAAGAATCGAATTTCCCGATCATGGCATATGCAGCTGGAATGAAATACGCTGATATTATCGAGGCGATATTAATGGGCGCCTACCAAAGGAGGAAGGCAGGTAATGGGTAATACAGTCATTACTGAGAGCCAGAAATTGCTCACAGAGAGCCTTATACAGCTTCGCCCTGGCAAGAAAATCAGGGATTACCAGCAGATAAGTCTGTATAAAGACGTAAATCCTTTGGATTGGGAAGACTGGCACTGGCAGATGAAGAACCGCATTACGAAGCTTGAGCAGATAATCCAGGTATTGACGCTTACTCAGGCAGAGGAAGAGGGTATAAAGAGCGCTAAAGGCAGGATGGCAATGGCAATCACGCCTTACTGGGCGACTTTGATAGACCCGGAAGACCCGAACTGTCCTATCCGCAGACAGAGCATACCCACAGCAGATGAGTTTAAGGTCAGCCCTTATGAAATGGTCGATCCGTGCGGAGAAGACACTGATTCGCCTGCCCCGCATTTGGTCCACCGTTATCCTGACAGGGTTTTGTTGCTTGCTACGGAATCCTGCGCCATGTATTGCAGGCATTGCACACGACGCAGGTTAGTGGGCCATGAAGAACATGCGGATAACTCGTCTAACCGCTGGGATCCGGCAGTAGAGTATATACGTTCCAATAAAAAGATAAGGGACGTGCTTATTTCCGGCGGAGATCCCCTAACTCTGGAAGACGAGCAATTGGAAGAATTGCTTAAGAAGATCCGGGCAATACCTCACGTTGAATTTTTGCGCTTGGGGACAAGGGTTCCAGTAACGTTGCCTCAGCGCGTGACCGAAAGCCTTGTAGCCATGCTGAAGAAATACTCCCCCATATGGGTAAGCCTGCATTTTAATCATCCCAAAGAGATTGCAAGACGGACAAAGATCGCTTGCGATATGCTGTCTGACTCAGGAATACCGCTCGGAAGCCAGACAGTTTTGCTTAAAGGAATAAATGACCGCCCCAGTACAATGCGAAAACTCATGCACGAGCTTCTTAAATTAAGGGTCAGGCCCTATTATATCTATCAGTGCGACCTTGTAAGAGGCACTCAGCATTTCCGCACGCCTGTCAGCGTAGGCATCAATATTGTAGAGAAGATGCGCGGCCACACCACCGGTTACGGCGTACCGACCTATGTAATAGACGCACCCGGCGGAGGCGGAAAGATCCCAATAGGCCCGAATTATATCATTTCCGAGACCAAGGGCAAATACGTGCTGCGCAATTACGAAGGCAAAGTCTACACCTACCTGGAATAACCCCTTACCGCTGTACCGTCCCGAACGGTACAAACGGTACAAAGTGTTTCCTCCTTGATTTTTCCTTGACCACATACCTTTTCCTCCGTATAATAAGAAAAAGAGATAACCATCTCTGATTGTTCAAGATTTAATCCTAAAATATCCTCAAATGATTTAGTTTAATCCTTATCCTTTCCCCAAAAAGGAGCAAAAGAAATGGATACTAAAAACAAAAGGAGTATTATTCTTTTAGGACACGCCCAATCAGGAAAGACCACTGTTTCCGAAGCCCTTCTATACAAGTGCGGGGCAACCTCACGCAAGGCAACTACAGCCGAAGGAAATACCGTTAGCGACTATAACTGGGACGAGATCGAAAGGAAATCTTCGATCAACGCAAGTTTTATGTTCTGCGATTACCAGAACACCCGCATCCAGCTCGTCGATGCTCCGGGATTTGCAGATTTTCTTGCCGAAGTCTTGGGGTCTTTGCGGGCTGTAGACAATGCGATAGTGGTGATCGATAGTTCTGCCGGGGTCGAAGTAGGTACTGAAAAACATTGGGAGTTGCTTGAGGAAATGGGTCTGCCAAGATTGATCTTCGTCAACAAAACAGACAAGGAAGGCATAGACAAAGATAAAATCGTAGAGGACATCCAAAAGGCCCTTTCTAAAAATGCCGTTGTGCTTAATTCCAGCGCCCTTGAGGAGCTCATGGAGTCTGTTGCCGAAAGCGACGATGCGCTGTTAGAAAAATATCTTTCTGCGGGAAAGCTGAGCCTTGAAGAGATATCAAGCGGCCTTCACAAGGCAGTTGCGAGCGCTAAGGTTTTTCCGATTATTTTCGGTTCTGCCTCCAATGACAGCGGCATAGAAGATTTGTTAAAGGCGATCAAAGAATACCTCGCCGCTCCCGACGAAAAGCCTAACGCGCATGTCAAAGAAGGAGAGTTCAAGGCTTCGGACAGCGCTCCTTTCTCGGGATTTGTCTTTAAAAGCATATTTGACCCGTATGTCGGACAGCTCAGTCTGATCAGGGTGTTTTCGGGGAAGCTTTCAGCCAACGCCACCTTTTATAATATCACTCAGAAAAATTCGGAGCGTTTCGGACAGCTTTATATTTTGCAGGGCAAGGAGCAGCGGTCGGTGGATGCTGCTTTCTGCGGAGATATAGTCGCGATACCTAAACTAAAACAGACGCAGACTTCCGATTCCCTGGCAGACCAGGCTCATCCGGTCGTATTCGAGCCGATTGTTTTTCCCGAAGGGATGATGTCGGCTTCTGTAAAGCCGCGTTCCCGCCAGGACGAAGAGAAAATCTCTCAGGCATTAGCAAAACTTGTAGCTGAAGACCAGACATTCCGGGTAAAAGTTGACCCGGAAACAAAAGAGATGATCGTTTCCGGCCTCGGAGATCTGCATCTGCACATCATGGTCGCAAGGCTTAAGAAAAGGTTTAATGTCGAAGTTGATTTAGGAAAGCCAAAGGTGCCTTTCAAGGAGACGATATCCAAGAGCTTTAAAGTCCAGGGCAAATTTAAGCGCCAATCCGGAGGCCGCGGACAATACGGCGATGTGTGGATCGAAGTCCATCCGTTAGAGCACGGCAAAGGTTTTGAATTCGTCGATAAGGTCGTCGGCGGAGCTATTCCAAGGAACTTCATACCCTCCGCAGAAAAAGGAATAATAAAGGCAATGTCAGAGGGGGTAATTGCGGGCTATCCTGTTGTTGATGTACAGGTGGTCCTCTTTGACGGCTCTTACCACGAAGTGGATTCTTCTGATATGGCATTCCAGATCGCAGGGGCAATGGCTTTGCGAAAAGCAATACAGGGCGCAGGCCCTGCGCTGCTGGAGCCCATCATGGAAATCGAAGTCTATATACCCGAAGACTGCCTTGGAGCTGTCTCTGGGGATTTGAACGCCCGACGGGGAAGGACCCTGGGAATGGAAGCAAAGGGAAAGCACCAGGCTCTAAAAGCCAATGTGCCGTTATCTGAAATGTTCACCTATGCCAGCGACCTCCGGTCTCTTACTCAGGGTAAAGGCACATATACCATGAAGTTTTCTCACTATGAGCAGGTCCCGGCTAAGATCGCTCAGCCGATTATAGCCTTTTACCAAGAGCATCATAAAGCAGAAGAAGAATAACAGATCGGAGATGCATTAAATGAAAATCGGGATTATGGGAACTGATATTTTTTCGCAAGGCAAAGCCAACTTGGTCGACGAACGGATCAAGACCTTAAAGCAGATGTTTAATTCAGCAAAAGAGGTTTATATTCAGGTCGATATCGTGATTGACGAGGGCAAGATTTTTGAAACAGACGGCATTATATGCCCGGAAAACAAGAAGCTCGATATTGTAGTCTCTGATATGGAATTTGTTGAGACGAGGCTTGGACGCTCAGGCGATGATGCAGAAAAAGGTTTGCTTAATAGATTCAAGGAGCATTTAGACAGGGAAGGCCTGCTTTTTGAGCTCAGTTTGACTGAAGAGGAGAAAAAGATCATTTCCGGGTATTCGCTTTTAAGTATAAGGCCGGTATTGCTGGCTTTGGCCCAAGACCTGGAAAACAAAGAAAAACTTCTTTTAAAGGCCTACGCATTTTTCGGTTACATAAGCTTTTTTACGGCCGGAGATAAGGATGCACACGGATGGTCCATTAAAAAAGGGGCTACTGCCTGGGACGCGGCAGGAGCGATACACTCGGATATCCAGAAAGGCTTTATACGGGCAGAAGCAGCCAGCTATCAGGATCTGATAGCCGACGGAGGATTATCAAAAGCAAGGTCTAACAACCATCTTCGCCTTGAGATGAAAGAATATGTAGTACAGGACGGAGATTACCTTCTTATCCGCACCAATAAATAGTTTAGTTCATAGTTAATAGTCCATAGTCTATAGTTCATAGTCGATAGTTTAAAAATTAAGGAGAATACATGATCAAGATCAAAAGGGCTTTGGTTAGCGTTTCCGATAAAACAGGGGTCGTTGAACTCGGCAATACATTAAAAAAATTCGGCGTCGAGATACTTTCTACGGGGGGCACGGCAAAGACATTGCTCCAGAACAATATCTCCGTAACAGAAGTCTCGGCTTATACGGGTTTTCCCGAAATGCTCGACGGCAGAGTCAAGACCTTGCACCCCAAGATACACGGAGGCCTTCTTGCGCTTCGAAAAAATCCTGATCACATGAAAACACTGGCGGAGCACTCCATCGGACTTATAGATATGGTGGTTGTAAATCTTTATCCTTTTGAAAAAGCAGTGGCAAGGCCCGATGTCAGCAGGGAAGAGGCGATCGAAAATATCGATATAGGAGGCCCTTCGATGCTTCGGTCTGCCGCAAAAAACCACCAATCTGTAGTTGTTGTTTCCGATCCTGCTCAATATAAGGGTGTGGCCGAAGAGCTTGAGAAAAACAAAGGTAGCATAAGCGAAGACACCGCAAAAAAATTCGCAGCGGAAGTCTTTAGCAGGACTTCTGCCTATGACAGAGCGATCCATCAGTATTTAAGTTCTGACGGCAAGGGGTCTGCGGCAGAAGGGCGGTTCCCTCAGAAGCTGTCATTTGAATTTTTAAAAGTCCAGGATCTTCGCTACGGAGAAAATCCGCATCAAATGGCTGCGTTTTACTCCGAAGGGACAAAGCGAGCAGGGCTTGCAGGAGCCAGGCAGCTTTGGGGCAAGGAGCTGTCGTTTAATAATATACTGGATTTAAATGCCGCAGTGAACATAGCCAAGGAATTCAGTGATCCTGCTGCCGTGTTTATCAAGCATAATAACCCTTGCGGTGTTGCAGAGAATAAAGATGTCTTAAAGGCCTATAAAGACGCCTGGAATTGCGATAGGCTTTCTGCGTTCGGCGGCATACTGAGTATTAACAGAAAGATAGACCTGGCACTTGCAAAATTAATCGAAAAGAGCGGGTTCTTGGAATGTATAATCTGCCCGTCTTTTAGCCCCGATGCCCTGGTTTTGTTAAAGGCAAAGAAAAACTTAAGACTTTTAGAAATGCCGCAGCTTCTCGAAGCAATGACGCAGCTTGATTTTAAAAGAGTAAGCGGCGGACTTCTCGCGCAGGATGAAGACATGCTTACTCTGGGCGAAAACGGGCTAAAAGTCGCGACAAAGAAAAAACCTACAAAAAAGGAAATGGAGTCTTTGATCTTTGCCTGGAAGGTGGCAAAGCACGTTAAATCAAATGCTATCGTACTCGCCAAGGCCGCTAAGACCGTAGGCATAGGAGCCGGCCAGATGTCCCGCGTTGATTCCGTGTTTATCACAAAAAGAAAAGCAGGCAAATTGTCAAAGAGTTCCTGCCTGGCTTCCGATGCCTTTTTCCCCAAAGAAGACGCTGTTATAGAAGCTGCAAAAATAGGCGTAAAGGCTATTATCCAACCCGGCGGCTCTATTTCAGACGACGAAATAATCAAGGCTTGCGATAAACATAAGATCTCCATGGTCTTTACCGGGATACGCCACTTCCGCCATTGATACGCCCGTTAGTCCGCTGTGCCTTTTAAAGCTAACTGACACAACGCAAATAACTAAAATGTCCTATCTGGAAGCCGTCAAATACCTGGACTCCTTTATCAATTACGAGAAAAAAACCGCCTTCGCTTACAAGGAGTCTCTCAAATTAGAAAAGATAAGGGATTTCCTTGAGATTATCGGAAACCCCCAGGATTCTTTTAAGAGCATACATGTCGCCGGCACAAAAGGAAAAGGCTCTGTCTCGGCGTTTGCCGCATATATTTTAAAAGAGGCAGGATACAGGACAGGATTATATACCTCGCCTCATTTGTCCGATGCACGAGAGAGGATCAGGATGTTAAACCCGCAAAAAAACGGCCGCCCTCTTCAATCCGGCTATGATTTTGAAGGAATGATCTGTCCTGATGACTTTGTCGCATTGGTAGAGAAATTAAAGCCTCAGATAAAAGATTACTGCGAGATATCCAGATACGGGCCGCTTTCTTTTTTTGAAGTTTATACTGCAATGGCATTTGCTTATTTTAAAGAACAAAAAGCAGATTTTGCCGTGCTTGAGACAGGATTGGGCGGAAGGCTCGATGCTACGAACGTGGTCGACCCTTTTGTTTGCGCTATTACATCGATTAGTTACGACCACACAAATAAACTGGGCAATACGCTGGCAGAAATAGCAGGAGAGAAGGCTGGCATCATCAAGAACAAAAAATTAATAGTGATAAGCGCGCCGCAGGAAGAAGAAGCAGCTATGGTCATAAGAGAAAGATGCAAAGAGGAAGGCGCGATATTGTTTGAGATAGGCAAAGAAATAATGTTTGAGCGCACGGGTTCTTCTCTTGCCAGCCAAGTTTTTGATATCAGCGGCAGTCTGGGCGGATACCGCGATTTAGAGGTAAGGCTTTTGGGCAGACATCAAATAATAAACGCTTGCGTCGCAGTAAGCCTTATCGCGGCGTTAAACAGGGGTTTAAACAGAAAAATAGAATCGGAAGACATAAAGAACGGCCTTTATAATACCTTATGGCCGGCCAGGTTTGAGATAATCTCAGAAAGGCCCTTGATCATTTTAGACGGGGCGCATAACGGGGCTTCTGCGAAAGCGCTTAAAGATACTGTTTCTGAGGCGTTCCCGGACAAAAAAATAACAATGATCCTTGGCGTCTCCCGCGATAAGGATATTGATGCGATATGCAGGGAGCTGGTTCCTATCAGCAGCCAGATTTTTTTGACTTGCGCTGACAATCCGCGCGCGCTAAAACCTTCCGAAATCTTGGCCCGGGTCCGTGCTTATAAACCAAAGGCCTTAGTTAAAAAAACGCAGTCAGTAGGAGAAAGCATCCTTATTGCGAGTCAATCGGCAGACGAAGAATCAGTAATTATAATTACGGGTTCCCTGTTTGTCGTTGGAGAAGCAAGAAACTTTGTATCTAAAAATAAAAAGGCAATCCGGCTGACGCAGGAAGGTAAGCCGATAAAAGTATGAATTTTGATCTAAGCGACACTATAGCGGCAATCGCGACCGCACCGGGAGAATCCGGTATAGGTATAGTCAGGATAAGCGGAGAACGCGCCCTTAGCGTCGCAGATAAGATTTTCGTTTCCAAAGACGGCAAAAAACCCTCGGGTTTTAAAACCCACACACTTCATTACGGATGGGTTGTTAACGGACAGGGCCAGGAAAAAAACTTTTCGCCAAAAGATGCTGTAGATGAGGTGCTTATTTCCGTGATGCGCTCACCCAGGAGTTATACTAAAGAGGATATCGTAGAGATCAACTGCCATGGAGGAATAGTTGCTTTGCGTGCAGTTTTGGATCTTGTGCTTGAAAAAGGATGCCGTCTGGCAGAGCCTGGAGAATTCACTAAAAGGGCATTTTTAAACGGCAGGATCGATTTATCCCAGGCAGAAGCTGTTTTAGACGTGATCAGGGCAAAGACGGATTCGGCTTTAAAAATAGGGCTGGTGCAGTTGCGCGGGGCATTGTCGGACAATTTGAATAAATTCAGAAAAAGCCTTTTGGAAAGCCTGTCTTTCCTGGAGGCGAATATTGACTTTCCCGAAGAAGAAACAGGCGCCTGCGACCTTGAAAAAATCCGTTTCAATGTCGGAATGGTCGATCTTGGGCTCAAAGATATCCTTGAGAGTTCATCGTGCGGCAGGATCTTCCGGGAAGGCGTAAATGTAGTGATCTGCGGAAAGCCCAATGTCGGCAAGTCCTCTCTTTTGAACGCGCTTTTGAAACAGGAGCGTTCTATAGTGACTCCGGTAGCCGGCACTACGCGGGATACAATCGAAGAGGTCATAGATATCAAAGGCATACCGATTTGCATAGTAGATACGGCCGGAATATTGGAGCCCAGGGACATGGTAGAGAAAAAAGCGGTTCAGCGCACTCACAGGTATATTGACACGGCAGATTTGATAGTTTTGTTGTTTGACGCAAGCAGGGATTTTACCAGGGAGGACGATTTCCTTGTCAAAAAACTAAAAGATAGAACCGTCCTGGCCGTTATCAATAAGACCGATCTCAGGCAGAAATTAGAAACCGGGAAAATAATCAAGAACTTTAAGAACGTTATACGTATCTCTGCAAAAAGATTAGAAAATGTGGATGTTTTGGAAAATGCGATCTCGGACCTGGTTTTTAAAGGAAGGGTGACATCATCCGGGGGGGTGCTTGTAAGCAACATGCGGCATATACAGGAGATAAAAAAAACACAAAAATCAGTTGCCGAAGCACTGAATTCTTTGGATAATAAGTTATCGTTTGAATTCGCAGCCCAAGATATTAAAGAGGCGCTCTCGCATCTTGACGGGGTCCTGGGCAGAAAGTTCTCAGAGGAGCTGCTTGACAGGATATTCTCGGATTTCTGCATAGGAAAATAGATATAAGGAGACAGGTTATGGATAAGAAAAAAATCGAAAAAGCCGTTATTGAAATATTGGAGGCAATAGGGGAAGACCCTAAAAGAAAAGACTTGCTCGCTACTCCTTCAAGAGTCGCGGAGATGTGCGAGGAGATATTTTCCGGGATCGATAAGGATCCTTCGAAGGAGCTGGAGGTAATCCTTGATCAAAAGCACGATGAGATAATCCTGCTCAAAGGCATCCCGATATACAGCGTCTGTGAGCATCACCTGCTGCCTTTTGTCGGACGCGCGCACGTAGCTTATATCCCCAAACAGGGCCGCGTAACCGGCTTAAGCAAATTAGCAAGGATCGTCGATATTTTGTCAAGGCGGTTGCAGGTGCAGGAAAGGCTTACCACGCAGATAGCCGATATAGTCATGAGAAAACTGAAACCTCAGGGCTGCATGGTAGTGATTGAAGCAGAGCATATGTGCATGTCTATGCGCGGAGTGAAAAAACCCGGGACAATGACCGTCACTTCGGCTGTGCGGGGTATTTTTCAGGAAAACGAGAAGACCCGTTCTGAGACGCTTGCTTTGATTAAATATTAAAAAGCGAAATGTGGTTAATGTTTTTATCCTTGCTGATTTTAAGCAGCATTCTTACGGGGGTTTTTCTAATATTTAAACCGTCTTCGGCTATTTCTTTTCAGAAAAAATTTTACGAAATGATAAACTGGCGGATCGAACCAATATCCATGGCCAAGGAATTGCGCAATACCAGGATCATGGGGGCATTCCTGCTTGTTTTGGATCTGTTTACTGTCTTTTATCTGCTGATAAAATCAGCAATCAAAATATAAGAAAAATATTAAATAAAACCTATTTTTTTTAGTATAATATATCTATATGAAAGAAAGACACGGTTCCAATATAGTATATGCCCTTGCCGACTACAGGCAATTGGTGGTCGAATACAAGACAAAGCATGCGCACTTGGTAAAAACAGTGGCTTTTTGGAAGGCGTCCGTCATCTGGCTTGGGATGCTGCTTTTTTCCATAACCGTCATCGTGGCGTACCTTTTATTGGATGCCAGAAAAAACATCGGGAAAAGCCAGCAGGACTTAAAGGAGTTTACTTCCAGGATGGTAGATGTTTCTAATAAGTTTGAACGCGCGCAACAGGAATTAGCCGTTACTCAGGATGAATTGAGGAAGAAAGAAACTCTTGTAAAAGAACTTGAAAAAAACATTTCCACAAATTCCAAAAAACAGCTTGAGGAGTTGTTAAAAAAACAGGAAAACGCGCAATCCGGCAAATAGGGAGGCAGAGTGGCTAAAGACGATTCTTGCGATATTGCGAAGGGAAAAGACAGCAGGAAATTCAAGCGCTTGAGGGTTAATTTGTCAGTGATTTATCGGATTGACAGGCCTTCGTCTGTCCGATTGATGATAGGCAACAGGGAGATCAGGGCGACTATGCTGGATTTGAGCGAGGGCGGCCTTTCCCTTCTAACTAATTACAATATACCTGTTTCATCGTTGCTCTTCATAAAATTCACCCTGTTTAAAGTCGAGAATGACGATGTCAGTTTTTACGGCCCTATGTCCATAGAAGCGGACGTGCGATACAACATCCCTTTGGGAGGAGAAGAGTATCGAGTCGGCGTTCGTTTTAACAGGATAAAAAATCAAGATAAATCAGAAATAGGGAATTTTATCAAGTACTCACCCCTGCATTAAACCCCTTTTTTAAAATCCGTTTTGATCCCTTCCATAGCCATTAGAAAACGTTTTCAGCCCCCTCAGGATTTGGTCTTGAAATCGAGAGCTTTCTGGTGCATATTTAAAATGTGAAGTGCCATTTAGTTTAAAATAAAGAGGCGCTTCCGGGCGAAACCCTGTTTCTTTTATGCCGGAGAAGCTGTTATAATGGAAAATCTCGGATTCAAAGACCGAAGGATGTTTGCCAGATTCGCCGTAGAGCTGCCTGTTGGATACACGGAACAAAATCAAAACAGAAAAAATGAGGCTCAGACGCGCGACATAAGCGCTCAGGGCATATGTTTTGTCACAGAACAGAAATTGCCCGCCGGTACAAGCCTTGACATTCAGCTCAGGCTGCCTGATACAAAAGATTCCCTGTTCACAAAAGGCAGGGTGGCGTGGATCGAGAAGGTCGGCCCTCAAGAATACAGGGCCGGAGTCGATCTTGAGAGGCCGGAACTGATGGGCATATCACTTGTGTTAAGGTCGATACAGATCAAAACAAGATATTACAGCTGATCCCCTTTAAGGCAACATTGCCCTCCCCGCGGAAAAACATCTCCTAAAAATAATTTTTTTATACATTTTATCAAAAGTTTGTTATAATTTCATTTGGGCATCTTAGCAAGCTGGTGTTAATGGCAGCTCAATGAGATCCAAGAGTTTTATTGACCGCGTACTTAAAGCCGGAGGTGTTTATGTCGGAAAAGAAAAAAATATTAGTGATAGACGACGAAGAAGATATTTGTCATTTCTCCAAATCTATTTTAGAAAAGACCGGTAAATTCGAAGTCCTGGCTTCCACGGATCCGCAGACAGGCATTAATTTAGCCAAAAGCAACAAGCCGGATTTAATAATATTAGACATCAATATGCCTATGATAGACGGGGGCGGTGTGGCCCAGACCCTTTCGGATTACGAAGCAACAAAGAGGATCCCCGTAATATTCCTCACCGCACTTTTAAAGAAGGCCGAAGTCGAGGAAGGCACTGGCAAAATCGCAGGACATTTTTTTCTTGCCAAGCCCGTTACCCCCAAAGAGCTGATCGACAAGATCAACTCAATCCTAATCTAAATCAGAAACTGTTTCCGAGTCAATCGGGACAGTGGGATTAAGTTAGATTGAAAGTTTATTCAGAAGTTTAAAATCCAAAGGTCCGTTTAAATTTCTCGCCAAATAACTGCTGAATCCATATTCTTCGGGGCTGTTAACCAAATTAGCCCTCACAGGATTCTGCTCTACGTAGGCAATGCAGTGGATTAGATATTGATCCTTCTCTATTATTTTTGTCTTAAACCTTCCCTGCCAAAGATGGCCAACCTTGTTGTATTTATTGTTAAAATAAGCAGTGTAAGAGCGATGCAGGCATTGCATAAATTTGGACAGCTTTTTCGGATAAACAGGCTCGCCTATCAGATGAATATGGTTCGGCATAAGACAATAACCATATAAAAGGAAAGAATATTTACTTTTGTATCTTTTTAACTGTAAAAGATAAAATTCAAAATCCTGCTTTGTCTGGAAAACATTTTGTTTTTGGTTGCCTCTGATAAAGATATGGTAGCAAACGTTTTTTATTAGAAATCTTGTTTTAGTCATTTTTCCGCCTTTCTTTTGATCCCACTTTCCCGATTGACTCGGAAACAGTTTCTTAAAATAGTTGTCTGTCTAGGCTTCTGTACTGAATGGCTTCGGCTACATGCTCAGGCAGGATGACCTCACTTTCGCCCAAGTCACTTATTGTCCGGGAGACCTTCAGGATTTTATCATATGCTCGCGCAGATAGACCTAACTCCTCCATGGCTGTTTTAAGCAGTTGCTTGGCTTGTTCTTCAAGAACGCAATATTTTTTTGTTGATTTAGAGTCCATCCGTGCATTATAGAATATGCCTTCGGCTTTGAGCCTCTCTCTTTGAATCCCACGCGCCTTTTCGACCCTGATTTTAATGGCCGCAGAAGATTCTGAATCTTTTGGATCGGAAAGCTCTTTGTATCTAATGGCGGGCAACTCTATGTGTATGTCTATTCTGTCTAAGAGAGGGCCGGAGATTTTGTCCATGTAATTTGCGATCTTGCCGGGATTGCATCTGCAGGTTTTAGAAGAATCAGAAAAATTTCCGCACGGGCAGGGGTTCATCGCGCAGACCAGCATGAAAGAAGCAGGAAAAACACAAGACTTTTTTACGCGCGAAATGTGGATAAATCCGTCTTCAAGGGGCTGCCTGAGGGCCTCTAAACAGTCACGCCTGAATTCCGGAAGCTCGTCCAGAAACAAAACCCCCTGGTGCGCAAGGCTTATTTCTCCCGGCTGTGGAGGGTTGCCGCCTCCAACCAGAGCAGAATATGAGATCGTATGGTGCGGCAGGCGGAAGGGGCGGATCGCAATAATCCCGTCTTTTGCGGCAAGCGTTCCTGCAACCGAGTGAATTTTTGTGACCTCCAATGCTTCTTCAAGCGCCAGATCTGGCTCAATCGTAGTGAGCCTCTTGGCAAGCATGGTTTTCCCGCTCCCGGGCGGACCTATCATCAGGATGTTGTGGCCTCCTGAAACAGCTACTTCAATCGCTCTTTTTGCAGCATACTGGCCTTTTATTTCAGAGAAATCCACAGAATAATGCGATTTATCTTTGAACAAATTCTCTAAATTTATTTTAGAAGGGCTGAAACTTCCCGGATCGTTCAGGAATTCAACGGTTTGTCTCAGCGTTTTTTGCGGCCAGACTGAAATTCCCTTTACCGCGGCGGCCTCCTTTGCATTCTGGCTAGGCAGAACAATATCGCATATTTTAAATTTTTCTAATGAAGCGCAAATAGCTAATACGCCTTTCGTCGGTCTTAACGAACCGTCCAAAGATAGTTCGCCCAGTATGCAAAAACCGTCCAGAATGCCGCTGTTTATCTGGCCTGTTGCCGAAAGTATGCCAAGCGCAATCGGAAGGTCATAGCCAGTCCCCTCTTTCTTTAAGTCTGAAGGCGCAAGGCTTATAGTTATCCTCTCAGCAGGCCATTTGAAACCCGAATTTTTTATAGCTGTTTTAACTCTTTCCTTGCTTTCTCTGATCGCAGTATCTGCAAGGCCTATCAGGTTTACTACAGGCAGGCCTCTTGTCACATCTACTTCAATTTCAATAGGATAAGCTTCTATTCCTAACACGCCTAAACTAAGGACCTTAGCTAACATGGCATTCCCCCTTCTTTAATATTTTAAAATTGCGGGTGGCCTTATAACCTAAAGCCACTGTTTTGCCAAAAAGCAGGCTCGGATAGCTTGATTTCCAGCCCTCACTTACAATAGACGTAACAGCAGGCAAAATCTAACGGAAATATTTTTAATTTTCCGAAAAGACTTGATTTTTAAACCTCATATTATATAATATTGGTTCAGGGAGAAATAATGAAGGATAAAACAAACATTTTGATCGTTCTGTTGCTGATATCTGCAGGCGTCACTTTTTTTAGCGGTTACAAGTATTTTAATGCTCTTAAAGAGAAATATGACCTATTATCACAGCTGCAGCAGATAAACGAAGAAGTGGAATCTCTGGAGGCGGATAAAAAGACCCTTAAGATTGACTTTGAAAAAGAAAAAAGGATAAAAGAAGCGGTAATCAATGAGAATGCGCAGCTTAAGGATGATTTGAAGCTTGACCAGGACCAAATAGCCGAGCTCGAAAGTCAGCTCAAAAACTCAATAATAAAAATGGACAAATTGGACTCCAGGGTTGCTGTTGCAAAAGCTGAAAATTCAGCCCTCAGGGAACAGATTGAATCCCTGCAGCTTCAGCTAAGCGAGATTTCGCTGGATCGTCAACAACTTCAGGCGCGCTTAAGCTCCATCGAGGAATTAAAGAAGGCTATAAAGCAATTAAGGCAAAAAATCAGTCTGGCAAAAAAGGATCTGGATTTAAGTTTAAGGACCGAATCAGGAGATATTATTATGGGCAATCGCGGATTCATAATAAAAGACGGTAAGCCCACCTTCCCGGCTAAAGTCAGGATAGAAGTCTCGCCTCTTCCGAAGATAAACTAATGGTTAATATATTATATCAGATAGCCCAAAATAAGATTTTTATCACCACTCTTTCAAGCTGGGTCATTGCCCAGACTATCAAGGTAATAATCGGAGCGATAATCCAGAGGAGATTCGACTTCCGCTGGTTTGTCGGCACCGGAGGCATGCCTTCAAGCCATACGGCAGGCGCCTCGTGTCTGGCGACAGCAATAGGGCTTGCGCACGGATTTGACTCGGCATATTTTGCTTTGGCCGCTTCCTTTACCATAGTGGTCATGTTTGACGCACAGGGAGTAAGAAGGGCTTCGGGCAGGCAAGCAAGGATCTTGAATAAAATCATGGATGACATATACTGGCAGGGTAAGATTCAGGAAGGAAGATTGCGCGAACTTATCGGCCACACGCCCGTAGAGGTGATAGGCGGTTTTCTGCTGGGCGTTGCAATAGCTTTTATCATGCGATAGGATTTGTTTTTTAAAGGAGGTTTGAGTGAACAAAAAATTGATTATTCTTATGGCAGTCAGTTTTGTGCTATTGGTCATTATCCTGGCAACAGCTATAAAAAGCTGCCAAATGTCAGTAAAACTTCCCTCGGGCGAGTCCGGCTCGATCCAGGGTTTGATCGGCGATGCCAAAAAACTCGAAAGCGGCGATGATCTTTCTGGCGCAAGAGGCATATACCAAAAATTAGCCGCGGAATTTTCCAATTCGCGCGAAATAATGGCCTGGCAGAAGAAGATCGAAGACCTGAATGTAAAACTGTTATTTTCACCGGTCATTGTACAGGGCAGCATTGAGTATGAAATAAAACCCGGCGATTCCCTGGAGAAGATCGCCAGGGACCATAAGACAACCGTTGAGTTGATTATGAAAAGCAACGGCTTTTCTGACGCAAAGATTTTTCCCGGCAAAAAGATCAAAGTTTGGATAACCCCTTTTAGCATCCTGGTGGATAAGTCTCAAAACACCCTTATATTAAAGACAAACGAAGATGTTTTCAAGACCTATATCGTCTCAACCGGAGCAAACAATTCCACTCCGACCGGCACTTTTAAGATAACAGAAAAAATAGTAAATCCTCCGTGGTATAAGCCGGGCGCAGTTATCCCCGCAGGCAGCCCTGAAAATATTCTTGGTACGCGCTGGCTGGGCATTGACAAGGAAGGCTACGGCATACACGGAACTACCGATCCCAAAAGCCTGGGCAAACAGGTGACCGCGGGCTGCGTTAGAATGTCCAACACAGACGTGGAAGAACTGTTTGGCATCGTTGGAAAAGACACCGAAGTCATTATAGTCGATTAAAATTAACTAATACCTAAAAAAATGGCCGGATTAGATTTCGAAAAACCAATTACAGAGCTCGAAAAGAAAATTCAGGAATTAAAATCCTTTACGGCAGACAAAAAAATAGATCTTTCTTCCGAAGTAAAACGGCTTGAAGAAAAACTGGAGGGGCTCAAAAGCGATATATATTCTCACCTGACCCCATGGCAGAGGGTCCAGATCGCCCGCCATCCGCAGCGGCCTTATACGCTGGATTACATTTCAACCCTTATGTCTGATTTTATGGAATTGCACGGCGACAGGAGTTTTGCGGACGACAAGGCCATCGTCGGAGGTATTGCGAAATTTGACGGCAAAAAAATCATGGTCATGGGCCATCAAAAGGGAAGGGACATCAAGGAGAACCTTAAGCGCAACTTCGGCTGCGCTCACCCCGAGGGCTACCGCAAGGCTTTAAGGCTCATGCAGCTTGCTGAAAAGTTTAATCTTCCCATAGTTATATTCATAGACACCCCAGGCGCATATCCAGGCATAGGAGCCGAAGAGCGCGGCCAGGCTCAGGCAATTGCTACAAACCTGAAAGAAATGGTGTCGATAGCTGTGCCTATAATAAATATAGTGATAGGGGAAGGCGGATCAGGAGGCGCCCTGGGCGTGGGCGTTGCAGACAGGATATGCGTTATGGAAAACGCATATTATTCCGTTATCTCTCCCGAAGGCTGCGCTGCAATACTTTGGAAAAGCAGCGCAAAGGCTCCGGAAGCGGCAGAGGTGTTGAAATTAACTGCTAATGACCTTTTGAAGCTGGGCATTATAGACGAGATCGTGTCTGAACCTGCGGGAGGAGCTCACAGGGATTGGCAGAAAATGGCGGATATTCTGGGGTCTGTGATAAAACGCAATCTCGGAGAACTCGCCGGCTTTAAGAAAGAAGAGTTTTTAAAGGCAAGATACAGGAAATTTAGAAGCATCGGAGTTTTTTCTAATCAATAATTGGTTCTATAACCCTTTCCTTAGTTTGCCCTTCAATATGCTTTCCTTCGCATGCTGCAATATCAAATACGATAAACATCCGGTTTCTAGAACAAGTCTTTAATCCCTCCCCAATAAATCTCTTAAAAAGCCGGGCAATTTATTTCTTGACATTAGTGTTTTATATGCTATATTTTTAATAGGATTAATATTTAATATAGTTAATAATTAAGGAGGTTAAGGATGACGCCTATGCCTTTGCCGGAATTCGCCCAAAAGATAAGCGGGATTATGAGAGATATCGCAAGGGAGTTTACGAAAAGGCAGAAGAACGAGCTTTTTAGGGGGGAGCTGACGCTGCCTCAATTTCTTATCCTGGACATAATACATAAGGAAGGCAGGATGCGAATGACTGACATAGCCTCAGCGCTGGATGTAAGTACAGCAGCTGCAACCGGGATCGTGGACAGGATGGTCAAGCGCGGTTATCTGGGCAGGGTATTTGACCCTGCAGACAGAAGGCTTATAAGGATAAAGCTTACCTCAAAAGGAAGCCAGGTGGTAGAGAAGCTTGACTTGCAAAGAAAGCAGAAAATCATTGAGGTCTTTGGCCAGATCTCCGAAACAGAACGCAATGATTATTTAAGGATTTTGACTAGGGTAAAAGAGATAATCTCCCGGAACAGAAGCAAAAAGGATTAATTGTGATGAAACAAAAAGTTGCCTGTCTTCTTATGATTATTTTAATTTTTCCCCTTGCCGTAAAGGCAGAAGAGGTTTCTCTGACTTTGGACGAAGCTATAACCATTGCGCTAAGGGACAATAGGGATATTCTGCTAAAAAACGAGGACCTCAAAAAGGCGAAGGCAAAAATAGCCGAGGCAGAAGCAGGGCTCTATCCCAATCTGAACGTCGGCGCAGCCTGGACAGATACGCGTGGATTATACTCTAAAGACCTTGGAGAGACAAGCGGCTCGATAGGGATAAGACAGACCCTTTATAAGGGAGGAAAGATAGTAAATGCGGTAAAGGTAAACGAGTTCTACTATCAGGCCACCGAGGCAGCGCTTGACAAGGCAAAATCAGAGATAATCTTAAACGTCAAAAAAACTTTTTATACGCTTTTATTGACCGAAGAACTAACCGGCACAAATAAAGGAATTTTAGAAAATACTAAAGCACACCTGGAATTTATCAATGCGCGCTATCAGAACGGCCAGGCGTCTGAATCAGATGTCTTAACTATGCAGGCTGCGCTTAGTAATGTAAAAGAAGGATATGAGGCTTCAGTCAACCAGATAGAAGCAATGCAGGAGCTTTTGAGGAATCTTTTATATCTTGAGAAGGCAGTCTTCGTAATCCCGAATGAAAAGTTGAGCTATGAACCCAGAGAATTCGCTTTTGACGAAGCCTTGTTAAAGGCTATAAAAGAGCGGCCTGAGATAAGGCAGCTCCAGGCTCAACAAAAGGCAGCAGGGAAGAATATCGAGATAGCCAAGGCAGACAGCCGTCCGACTGTGGTGGCAAGCTGGGATTATTACAGCCGGTCCAATCTGTCAGGCGGCACTTCAAGGAACTGGAATGATTACAATGTCCTGGGCATTGCAATCTCCTGGCCGATTTTTGACGGCTGGCTTGCCAAATCAAAGGTCGATCAGGCAATAACTGATTTAAGGCAGGCGCAGATTCTAGGAGAAAAGGCAGCTAAGGATATCGCCCTTGAATTAACAACAGCATATCTGGATTTAAAAAATGCCATTGAGAAAACAAAATCAGTTGAGGTTCAGCTCAAGGTATATAAAGACGGGCTTTCCGTCATCCAGGCAAAATACGAAGCAGGGATCGCCAGTCTTTTGGATTTAGCTGATGCAAACTTAAGTTATGATGTGGTTTTATTCAATCAGAACCAGGCAACATACGATTATCTGATGTCAAAGGCAGGATTTGAAAAAGCAGCGGGAGGCTGGCAATGAAAATCACTAAAAAAATAGCGCTATCGATTATAGGTTTTACGGCATTCGGTCTTTTGTTTTTAAGGTTTTTTGGGCCGCAGGCGGCTTCAGAAACTGAACAACCCGCCAGTGGCCGCAAAAAGGCCGATCTTGTAGTTAGGGTCACAAAAGTCAAGAAAGGGGATTTCACGTTTACCTTTGATTACGTAGGCAGCCTGAAGGCTAAAGACGAGGCAAGCGTATTTTCAAAAGTCCCGGGCAAGCTTGCAGAGTATCTGGTGAATGAAGGTGACCCTGTAACTAAAGGACAGATAATCGCGAAACTAGACCGCGATGAAACAGGCCTTAAATTCGAATTGGCAAAAGTCGAATCACCCATTGCAGGAGTTATCGGCAGGATACTTTTGGATAAAGGAGCGAACATAGCACCTGCCGCGACTGCCATTGCAGTTGTCGTTGATATGGACGAGATGATAGTAAGGTTGAATCTTCCGGAAAAGGACATCCCTTATTTTAAGAAAGGCCTGCAGGCAATGCTGAAAGTTGATTCTTATCCTGACACGGAATTCCTGGGAGAAGTTACGCGGGTAGCAGAGATAGTAGACACGCAAACGCGCACATTGCCTATAGAGATCAGCATCCCTAACAAAGAACACAGGCTAAAATCCGGCATGTTTGCAAGGATTACGATCATTGCCGCAAAATTAAAAGATGTTTTAGTCTTGCCGCAGGATGCGATCGTCCAGGAACTGGGAGAAAAATTTGTCTTTACGGTAGAGAATAATATCGCAGACAAGAAAAAAGTGGTTTTGGGCAAGCGCGATAACGGTAAATTAGAGGTCTTGGAAGGCATCAAAGAGGGCGAGACGATAATAGTGTTCGGACAACAGGGTTTAAAAGACGGCGCGCAGGTAAATGTCAGTAATACTCAAGAATAAGCGAGGCAATAAATGAAATTACCCGAATTTGGAGTTAGATTTCCGGTAACCAACCTGATGATCTTCTTTGCAGTGCTTGTCTGGGGCATTGTTTCTTTATTCAAGCTTCCTATTGATCTTTTGCCTGAGATTGAGCCGCCTGCTATTTCAGTGATCACCGTATACGATGGCGCTCCGGCAGAGGATGTTGAATCCAAGGTTACCGAAGTCATTGAAAACAACCTTGCCACTGTGCCAAATCTGGATAAGCTTACCTCGCGTTCAAGGGAAAACATTTCAGTGGTCACATGCCGTTTTAACTGGGGCACAAACCTTGATGAGGCTTCGAATGATATCCGCGGTAAGCTCGAATTTGCAAAGCGCCTGCTTCCAGATGAGATCGAGACCCCTATCGTATTTAAATTCGACACCTCAATGATGCCGATTTTGTACACCAGCGTAGATTCCGAAAAACACTACTCGCAACTGTACCATATAATGGATAAGGAAGTCTCTGATGTGTTAAAAAGGCTGCCCGGAGTCGGAGCTGTGCAGATTTATGGCGGTCTTGAGCGCCAGATCAATGTCAGCATCGATCGTGACAGGTTAGAGGCATACCAGCTATCTGTCCAGCAGGTCGTAGAAAGACTGGCAAAAGAAAATATAACGCTTCCCGCAGGAGACTTAAAAGTCGGTTTTACTGATTATTCGCTTCGTGTCCCCGGAGAATTCAGCGATCCGGAGCAGATAAAAAACATCATTATTTCACAGGCTCAGGATAAGATAGTCTACCTTAAGGATGTCGCGGATGTTGCAGACGCGTTTAAGGAAGAGACCATGTATGTGCGCGCAAACCAGAAATCAGCTGTCATGCTAATGGTGCAGAAGCGCTCAGGCGCGAATACGGTTGACGTTGCAAAGCGCGTTAAAAAAGAACTTGCGAGAATAGAGAAGACAATGCCTGCAGGAATAAAATTCTCCGTCCTTATGGATAACTCCGAGCACATAGAGCAGGCGATAAATGACCTTACGAGCACTATATACTGGGGAGGGCTTTTCGTGTCCCTGGTCGTTTTCTTTTTCCTGCGCCAGTTCCTGCCGAGCCTGATAATAATGCTTACGATACCGTTTTCTCTTATTATAGCCTTTGTTTTTATGTATGTATTCGGCTACACCATAAATATAATTTCCCTTTCAAGCCTTGTCATTGCCATAGGAATGGTGGTGGATAACGCTATTGTCATAGTTGATAATGTCTACAGAAAACTTGAGCGTGGTCAGAAGCCTAAAGAAGCAGCCGTCGTCGGCTCATCTGAAGTGGGCCTTGCAGTATCTGCCTCTACTTTTACTACAGTCATAGTTTTTGCCCCAATGGTTTTTCTCACCGGAGTCGTCGGAGTTTTCTTTAAGCAGCTCGCAGTCATGATAACAGTCACTCTTCTGGCATCGCTTTTTACAGCGCTTACCTTCAGCCCCATGCTTTGTTCTATCTGGTTAAAAAATCCTGTTCAGCCGGTTGCTAATGCGAAAAAGACATTGTCCCGCAGGTTTTACGAAATAAGCGGAAGGTTCCTTGATGCGATAGATTACGGCTATGGCAGAGTCCTTCACTGGGCGTTAAGCCACAAATTCATTACGGTGTTTATCGCTGTCGCTGTTTTTGCTTTTAGCATTTTTCTTATTCCAAGGATAGGAACGGAATTTATGCCCGAAGAGGACTCCGGAGACCTGGATATCACAGTAGAAATGCCTGTTGGCACGCGCCTCGAAGAAACAGATAAGATCGCAAGACTCGTAGAGGAGATTTTTGTTAAAGACGTCCCTGAGGCAAGATATATATTTTCCCGCTCTGGACAACAATCAGGCGGCGGCAGGCTCGGAGCTGTTTTTGGAGGCAGGACAGGTTCCCATGTGGCGCACGTAGGAGCAAAACTCAGCAAGAACACAGAAAGGCAGCGTTCAACAAAAGAAGTAGGAGAGGCAACAAGGGCTAAGATCATGCAGCTCGTAGGCGTAAAAAATGTTGGCATATCTTCGGCAAATCCCATGTCGCGGATGCTCTTCGGAGGAGGCAAGCCCATATCTATAGAGATCCTGGGCAATGATTTTAAAGTAACTGATGAATTGGCATATCAGCTTCAGGATAAATTAGAGCAGGTCAGGGGCATCGTTGATGTGAGTATTTCCCGCGAGCTGGGAAATCCGGAACTTACAATCGATGTGGACCGCACCAAAGCTTCTTCTTTGGGTTTGAGCATGGCAGCGATCACAGATACTATGCGTACTTATTTTAGCGGTTATACCGCGACTAAATACCGTGAAGCAGGCGAGCAGTACGATGTATTCGTAAGACTGCGGGATTCAGACCGCTCAAGCATTAGAGCCATTGAAAACATCCCGCTTACCTCAACCAGCGGAAAGATCATCCGATTAAGCAATGTTGCAACTATTGTGCCAAAGACCGGACCCATTCAGATCGAGCGCCAGAACCAGGAAAGGATTGTAAAGGTAGAGGCTAATGTATTCAGGCGTTCGTTAGGAGATGTGGCAAAAGACGTAAAAGAGATTATCGCCGGGACAAATATGCCTTTGGGAATTACGATAAATCTCGGAGCTGATGTCGAAGAACAGGGAAAATCTTTCAGGGACCTGTTTTTGTTATTCCTTTTGGGTTCTTTATTGGTTTATATGGTCATGGCAAGTCAGTTTGAATCACTTCTGGATCCTTTTATTATCATATTTTCAATACCTTTTGCAGCCACAGGCGTTGTTTTTGCTCTTTATCTGGGACGGGTCACGCTCAGCATCGCTTCTTTTATAGGGCTGGTCATGCTTGTCGGGATAGTCGTCAACAATGCCATTGTTTTGGTAGATTACATCAATATCTTACGCAGCCGCGGATTATCGATGCACGACGCAGTTGTTAACGGAGGCTCAAACCGTTTAAGGCCTGTGCTTATGACTACGATTACGACGCTGTTCGGCATGTTCCCTATGGCTTTTAGCAAAGGCGAAGGCTCGGAGATGTGGCAGCCGATAGGCATCAGCATGATAGGGGGTTTAAGCTTTTCTACTTTGGTTACTCTGTTGCTTGTTCCGGTAGTATATTCGCTTCTTAAGGGAAGAGGTGGAAAAAAATGAAGATGGTGATGATTGTTTATAACGAAGCTGTTGATGAAGAAGTCCAGCAAACCCTTGAATCCTGCTGTATCGAACATTTTACTAAGTGGCAGCGCGTCCTGGGAAAAGGGGGAGTCAGTGAGCCGCATCTTGATTCCAGCGTTTGGCCCGGCACTAACAATGTATGCATGACTGTTGTTGAGGACTTTAAAGTCAAGGTTATTCTGTCAAAAATAAAGGAACTGCGTGCTAAATTGGGAAAAGAGGGAGTTAAAGCTTTTGTCCTGCCTGTAGAAGAGATCACCTGATGCTTAAGATCGGCGATCTTAAATTAAAATCCAATCTTATACTTGCCCCGATGGCCGGGGTGACTGATCTTCCATTTCGGACCCTTAACCATAGATTTGGATGCGAACTGTGTTTTATTGAAATGATCAATGCGCGCTGCCTGGGCCATAAAAGCAAAAAGACAGCTCAGATGTTGGCGACCAATGAAGCAGACAAGCCACTGGGCGTGCAATTATTAGGGTGCGAGCCTGCATTCATCGAGCGCGGCATGGATGTTTTGAACAAATATGCTTTTGATATCCTGGATTTTAACGCTGCCTGTCCGGAAAGGAAAGTGACTCGGAGAGGCGAGGGGGCGAGCCTTTTAAAAGACCCTGCGAAATTGCACGGCCTTTTAAGAATCGTTGTGAAGAGATCTCCGGTCCCTGTTACGGTAAAGATACGGACAGGCTGGGATAAAGATTGCGTAAACGCGCCTGAAGTCGCAAAGTTTTGCCAGGACGCAGGAGTAAAAGCGATATTCATCCACGGAAGGACAAAAGAGCAACTTTACAGCGGCACAGTGGATTATAAGACCATAGGCCGGGTAAAAAAATCGGTAAGCATTCCGGTGATCGGTTCGGGAGATGTTTTTTCAGCCCAGCTTGCAAAGAAAATGTTTGATGAGACCGGCTGCGACGGGATATTGATTGCAAGGGGTTCTCTCGGGAATCCCTGGATATTCAATGAAATAAAACATTTTTTAGAGACCTCTAAAAACCTTCCTAGGCCTGGCATGGAAGAGATCATCCGGGTCATGCTTGAGCATCTGGATTCCTGCATTGATTTTTTCGGAGAAAAATACGGAGTGGTAATATTCAGAAAATTCTTCGGCTGGTATACAAAGGGATTTAAAAAGATACGGCCTTTAAGGGAGAAGGTCTGCAGGGCAAAGACCAAAGAACAGGCAGTATCCGTGATTAAAGGGATTTATGTGCCGCAAAGCCGCTAATTTTTGGGAACTGTGGCATTTCCGAAATAAAAATTTGTAACTGTGCACTTTCCGGCTCCCACAAAAGGTTTGATTATTTTCTGATAGCCCAGATATATTAAAACCCCTACAGCCGCAAGATAAAACACTGTCTTTAAAAACCTCATAGCTGCCCTTTCCGAATTTTTTAAAACCTGGTTTGGAAGTCAAGCTAACGTCTGATCGCCACAAGAATAAAGCTCACTATCAGTATCAACACTATAATGACGAAAAATATCTTTATGTGAGGGAAATATTTCTCGCCTCTTTGCAGGCTTTCTCCGCAATAAAGGCACAGAAGCGCCTCTTCGTCATGGATCGGTTTTTTGCAGTGCGGACAAATATATTCGCCCATACCAATATTTAGGGACGGTTCTTGAATGCGGTTAGAAGTGTCCCTCGGGAAAAGTTTTAACGTGATTGAGAACCGTCCCTATTACTAAGTCCTGAGTTGATTTTCCAGCTGCTGCCGCCGGCTTCTTTCTTCTCCTAAATACCACTGGGCATCAGAAAGCTCTTTTTTCAGCTGTTCAAAACTGGCCCATGCGTCGCGAAGCTGTGTTTCCAGTTCCTGGCATCTGTTCTGGTAGCTGGTCAAGTCATTTTCGAGTTGATGCTTTCTTGAACGTTCTTCCCCCAGATACCACTCGGCTTCCTGCAGCTGTTTCTGAAAAGAATTTACCCAGTTGTCTTTCATCGAGTTGATGAAGTTTTCGAGGTCGCTGGAAATCTTCTCTTTTAATTCCTGTTCCTGCATTAACACCTCCTTTGGCAATGATAGAAAGGATTAATAGCTTGTTTTGCGTTTGTATAAACCTATTAATTCTGCTTTACCAAGGACATGGCCAAGCATGGCTTTCTCCAGGTCTTTTTTGCTGATGCCTTCGTTTAATGCCAGTTCTTTATCAAGGGCGTAGATTTTAAAAAAATAACGGTGAGTCCCGAAAGGAGGGCATGGGCCGCCATAATTTCCCCTTCGAAAGTCGTTGATCCCCTGTTTCCCCGGTATTGAGTTTTCCTTGATCGAAGTGGTTACAGGTATATCAAAGACTACCCAGTGGACCCACATGCCGCCCGGCGCATCAGGGTCGTCAACTATCAAAGCGAGGCTTTTTGCGTTTGACGGCGTTTCTTCCAGGAAAAGCGCAGGGTTAACATCTTTTCCGTCGCAAGTATAATCTGCAGGGATCATTTTATTGTTCTCGAATGCAGGGCTTTTAATCCTCATTTTTGCACCCCCGGTTTCTTGAGCACAGGAAATGAAGCCGCTTGTTAAAACAATAACACACATGAAGCTTAAAGCTTTTTTAATTCCCATATTATTTGATTTAAAAAATGAAAAAGCACCCCTTAATGACTCTTTGGAGTGCTTTTTAATACTCGTATTTAAGCTGCATTTCTCACCTGTGATTTACACCATTATTCTACCGCCAAAAGCGGGAGTATGTCAAGCGGTGAATTTTTTAAAACTTTTAGAGAGAAAAAATGCCGGTTTTTGTTTTTTATTTTTTTGTTAGATGTTATAATATAGCCTGACGCACAAAAAATAATATTAATAGGGTGCAGGCGTCTTCTTGGATTTGGGGCAGGTGTGATCTTGGGTTTAGACCGGGTGTGAGCTTGGATTGACACCAGGCGCAAAAACAAAACTCGCAGATATCTCTCTCTAGCCCGCGTTTATTTAATAGCTGATAAGAAAATGAAGAGCGAAAAACAGATTAAAAAAGAGATTATTGCTATCGGAAAGAGATTGTTCGATCAAGGGCTGATATGCGCAAGGGCCGGCAACTTGAGCGCAAGACTGGGAAAAAAGAATATTTTTATCACAGCCACAGGCGCGGCGTTGGGTGATTTAAAAAATTCTGATATTGTAAAGGTAAGTCTGGAAGCTAAAGCCCGGCCTCATGCCAGTAAGAAGCAGCCGAGCTCAGAACTTTTGCTGCACAGCCTGATATATAAAAATTTTCCGGCTAAAACCGTGATTCATTGCCATCCGCCCCTTGTCAACGCGTATTTTGCAGTATTCAAAAGCCTTAAGGCCCTGACTTTCGAGACAAGGTTTTATTTAAAAGAGGTCCCGGTCGTAAGGCAAAAAAGCCTTACTGTTACAAACCCTCAAGAGGTCATAAGGGCATTGAAAAAGAACAGCCTTGTCGTAGTCAAGAATCACGGCGTATTTTCAATGGCAGAGGATTTTAAGCGCGGCCTCTACCCGATTGAGATCCTTCAAGAAGCCGTTAAAGTCGTTGCTGTTGCAAAATTGTTTAAAAAGGCAAGTCTTGATAAAATAGACAGAGAAATAAAGAAATGTCTTCTGGCCAAGAAAAATTAAAGATTTTTACATGAAAAAAGACTTAAGGGGATTGACGCTTGAGGAACTGCAGGAGAGCCTAAAGGTCTGGAAACAGCCTGCCTTTGCCGGGCGGCAGATCTTTTCCTGGATATACAGGCGAAAAGCAATTGATTTCGACTCAATGAGCGATCTGTCCAAAGATTCAAGGAGCCTGCTTAAAGAAAATTTTACAATAAACGGTCCGGATTTAGTGGAGACCCAAACCTCTTCAGACGGCACAAAGAAGTTCCTTTTTAAGTTAAAAGACGCAAATTTAATCGAAGCGGTAATGATCCCCACTGACAAGAGATTGACCGGCTGCATCTCAAGCCAGGCAGGCTGCAAATTTAAATGCGCTTTCTGCGCAAGCGGCATTTCGGGTTTTCGCAGGAATCTGGAAACAGAAGAGATTGTAGGCGAGGTTTTTGCTCTAAAGAACAACTCTGCCGATAACGGCCTGACTCATATAGTTTTTATGGGCACGGGAGAGCCTCTCGATAATTACGATAATGTCCTTAAGGCGATCAGGATCATTAATTCTAAATTCGGATTTAATATCGGTGCAAGGCGTATCACGATTTCCACATGCGGAATTATTCCCGGGATCAAAAAACTATCGCAGGAGGGGATGCAGATAGAATTATCTGTGTCTTTGCATGCGGCTGACGATAAAACACGCAATCTGCTTATGCCCGTAAACAAGGTTTATCCCCTAAAAGAGCTTTTAGCGGCCTGCCGTTACTATGTCGAAAGGACAAACCGCCAGGTGACCTTTGAGTATGTGCTTATCAAAGGCTTAAATTGTGGATTACAGGATTCCCTGAATTTATCTAAAATATTAAGGGGATTGAATTGTAAGATTAATCTTATTGCCTCAAACCCGGTAAAAGAATCCGGATTTATTCCTCCCAACAAGCTCCAGGCGCTTGCTTTCAGGCAGAGCCTTTTAAAGTCAGGGATAAAGGCGACTTTAAGAAAAGAAAGAGGCAAAGACATTGATGCGGCTTGCGGACAGTTGAGGTTAAGATATGAAAAAGTTTGATTTAAAGGCAGTAAAGATCACTCTGAAAATCATGCTGCCGGCAATTATTTTGTCTTGCGCGGCTTTGGTCTTTTCCGGCTGCGCTAAAATCAATGTTACAAACATCGAATCCAGAGGCACAAACATCGTGTGTTTCGGCGACAGCATCACAGTAGGATTCGGGGCGCCGGAAGGAAAGGATTATCCGAGCGCTCTTGCAAAGATGATTTCCGCCCCCGTAATAAATGCCGGGCTAAACGGCGACATATCTTCCGAAGCATTAAAAAGGCTTGATTCCGATGTCCTGGAAAAAGACCCGCTGCTTGTTATAGTGGAGTTCGGGGGCAATGATTTCTTAAGGCAGATACCTTTAGAGGAGACTGTCAGCAACATGGAAGAGATGGTTAAAAGGATCCATGCCGCCGGAGCAATGGTCGCGATAGCGGATATAAGCACTTCAATAGTCATGGGCCAATACGGCAAAGAATATAAGGCCCTGAGTAAAAAATATCAGACCGCATTTATCCCTAAACTGCTTGATGGTATTGTGACCGACCCCGAATTAAAAAGCGATTTTATACATCCTAATGCGCAAGGCTACAAGATCATAGCCCACCGGGCATACCGGGCAATAATCCCCCATTTAAATCAGAATTCTATTCTGCGCAGCCTGCGCGGCAAAATGTGATATTTCCGTGTATTTTATAAAAATTACTGCTGGGCTGGAGAGCCATTTGAGCGGTTGGAGCCTTATAAATAAATGCCGAGAGAGGGAGTTGAACCCTCATGTGGTTGCCCACAACAGCTTTTGAGGCTGCCGCGTCTGCCATTTCGCCACCTCGGCATTATTTGTAGTGATTACAATCATACTATTCAAAATCTTGTTTGTCAATTCTATAAATTTAGGGTATAATAATTCCTGCTTAAAGGAGGGAAAATGAGAAAAATAAATTATTTTTTGCTTTTTATCTTGATAGCCTTCGGCGTTTCAGGCTGCGCTACGATGACGACTGAGCCTGACAACGAAAAACAACAGCTGCATTCAAGGATCGGCTATCTTGAGCAGGAGCTGAACAAGCAAAAGGATGAAAACGCATTTTTGAAGAAGAAATTGGATGAAATGGGCAGAAAAGAAGTGCGCATGCCGACAGGGCAAGAGATCCAGACCGCGCTAAAAAAAGCAGGTTTTTACAAAGGGGATATTGACGGCCAGATAGGCCCGAAGACGAAAGAGGCGATTCAAAAGTTCCAGGAAGCCAATAAAATAAATCCCGACGGGGTCATGGGAAGCAGGACATGGTCGTTGTTGTCTAAATACCCGTAATAAGAGTTTTAATAAAGGCCTTGGTCAACCAAAGTCAAAAATTCGGGGCTGTAGCTCAGCTGGGAGAGCGCTTGCATGGCATGCAATAGGTCGAGGGTTCAAATCCCTCCAGCTCCATTTTCAAATTTTCCGATACGCTTAATCACTCTTTCCAAATACAATTCTGATTTCCAAAAGGATTAATTATAAATACATGCTGCTGGGCGTTCACGTTTCCATCGCAGGACATATCTATGAGTCTTTAGACCGGGCTGTTGCGCTTGGCTGCAATGCCATGCAGATATTTTCGCGCGACCCGAGGCAGTGGCGCAAAGCAAAATTAAGGCCCGAGGACATAGAGGAATTCAGGAAGCGAAGGCACAAAAGCAAGATCGAGAAGGTATTTGTCCACATCCCGTATCTGATAAATCTGGCCTCTCCCTACAATATCCTTTACAAAGGCTCTATACGCGCCTGTGTTCAGGATATAAATGAGGCCGAGGTTCTTGGAGCAGAGTACATAGTCACTCACATGGGCAGCCATAAGAAATCAGGAGAGGGCCAGGGTTTAAAGAGGTTCACTCAGGCAATTAACAGGATACTTGAGAAGACAAAAGATTCTCCTGTAAAGATACTTTTTGAAAATACCTCCGGTTCTGGCTCATGGCTCGGCTATAGTTTTGAACAACAGCGCTTGGTCATTGACGGGATAGAAGATAAGAAGAGGATCGGCGTCTGCTTTGATACGTGCCACGGTTATACGGCAGGCTATGATCTGGCAAGCGCAGAAGGTTATGAGAAAACGATCTCAGGTTTAGATGAAATCATAGGATTAAAGATGTTAAAGCTCATACATCTTAATGATACACGCGATAAGCTCGGAAGCAGAAGGGACCGTCACGAACATATCGGAAAAGGGAAGATCGGCCTTGAAGGGTTTAAGCGTATCTTAAACGATAATCGCCTCAAAGACGCTGCGTTTATTCTTGAGACCCCCAAGGACCCTGAAACGTCAGACAAAAAGAACTTAAAGACAGTAAGAAAACTTGTGAGGAAATAATGGAACAGGCCCAAAAGGAAATCAAATATAAGATTCTGGTCGTAGACGACGAACCCGACATCATCGAGATAACCAGATTCAGATTGGCCAAAGAAGGCTATGAGATCGCCACTGCCTCAGACGGAGAAGAGGCGCTTTTGAAGGTAAAAGAAGAAAATCCCGATGTGATACTCCTTGACCTGATGATGCCCAAACTTAACGGTTTTGAGGTGCTTGAAAAGATAAGAAAGGATTTTACCGATAAATGGAGGCCTGTGATCATTATAAGCGCCCAGGGAGATCTGGAGTCCACGAAGAAGTGCTATAATATGGATGCAGACCATTATCTGACAAAACCCTGCGGCTTTGAGCATATCATAAGAGGGATTAAGACGATGATATCTCTTATCCCGCTGCGGAACGAATAAAAAAGGCTATGGAATACGATTTTAAAAAGATAGAAGAAAAATGGCAGAAATACTGGGAGGATAAAAAGATCTTCAGGGCAGAGATTTCCCCCAGGCCAAAATATTACTGCCTTGAGATGTTCCCTTATCCTTCCGGAAAGATCCACATGGGCCATGTCCGTAATTATGCCATAGGAGACGTATACAGCCGTTACAAATGGATGCAGGGATTTACTGTGTTACATCCCATGGGATTCGACGCATTCGGCCAGCCTGCAGAAAACGCAGCGATAAAAAACAAGACAAAGCCTGATGCATGGACCCATAAGTGCATCGGTTGGATGAAGATAGAATTGAAAAAAATGGGTTTTTCCTATGACTGGGACAGGGAAATCTCTACTGCAGAAAGCGATTATTACAAATGGAACCAGTGGATATTCCTGAAGATGCTCCAGCGGGGCCTTGCTTACAAAAAAGCCTCTCAAGTCAACTGGTGCCCTGAGTGCCAGACAACGCTGGCAAATGAAGAGGTGATTGAGGGAGGATGCTGGAGGTGCCATACAAAAGTAGAGCAAAAAGAATTGGAGCAGTGGTATCTAAAGATCACAGAATACAAAGAGAGGCTGCTGGAAGATCTGGATCAGCTTAGGCTCTGGCCTGAGCGTGTTATCGCGATGCAGACAAACTGGATAGGCAAAAGCCAGGGAGTGGAAATATATTTCAGGAGCAAAGACTCCAAGCGAATAATCCCTGTATTTACCACCCGCGCTGATACTATCTTCGGAGCCACTTATATCGTGCTTGCGCCGGAGCATCCCATGGTCCTGGAACTGATAAAGGGGAAACCGCAGGAAAAGGGTGCAAAAAAATTCATAGAAAAAGTTGCCAGGGAAAGCAAAGTCGTGCGCTCTTCGTCTGATGTAAAAAAAGAAGGGGTTTTTACAGGCGCTTACGCGGTCAATCCCGTAAACAATGAAGAGATCCCGATCTGGATAGCTGATTATGTGCTGATGGAATACGGCACAGGCGCGATAATGGCTGTGCCTACCCATGACCAGAGGGATTTTCTCTTTGCAAATGAACACAAGCTTCCCATGAGGGTCGTCATAAATCCTTTTCATCAGAAATGCGCCTTATGCGCAGAGGACATGAATGAGGCTTATGAAGGCGACGGCAATCAGATAAATTCAGGGCAGTTTGACGGCATGCCGAACCAACAGGCAAAGGCTGCTATTGCACAGTGGATGGAGAAAACAGGGATCGGAAAAATTCAAACTCACTGGCGGCTCCGCGACTGGCTTATTTCCCGTCAGAGATACTGGGGAACGCCTATACCGGTTATTTACTGCGATAAATGCGGGGTCGTAGCTGTCCCTTACGAAGACCTTCCTGTTAAGCTGCCTGAAGACGCCCCTTTTACAGGAGAAGGCGGAAGCCCTCTTGCCAAGGTAAAGGAATTCGTAAATTGCAGATGCCCGAAATGTGAATCTGCTAGCCGCCGGGAAACAGATACAATGGCTACATTTTTTGATTCGTCCTGGTATTTCTTAAGATTCTGTTCCCCGAAATTTCCCGAAGCTGCTTTTGAGGTAAAAGAGGCAAAATACTGGATGCCGGTTGATCAGTATATAGGCGGCATAGAACACGCGATACTTCATTTGTTGTATTCGAGGTTTTTTACCAAGTTTTTCAAAGATTTGGGCATGGTCGGTTTTGACGAACCGTTTCAGAAACTTCTGACCCAGGGAATGGTCTTAAAAGACGGGGAGGTGATGTCCAAATCAAAAGGCAACATCGTAGACCCTGATACGATGATAAAGAAATACGGGGCAGATACTCTAAGATTGTTCATTCTCTTTGCAGCTCCTCCTGAAACAGAACTTGAATGGGATGACAGGGCAATGGAAGGCGCTTTTAAGTTTTTAAACCGCGTCTGGCGCATTCAGGACAACCTGAAAGATAAAGCGGACGAAAACCTCATCCGGAGCCTGCAAAAAGCAATAAAAAAGGTCACTGACGACATAGAAGGATTTAAATTCAATACTGCAATAGCAACTCTCATGGAACTGGTTAATAACATATACCAGTCAGGGGCTGACAAAGATGTATTTTCTAAATTGGTAATAATGCTTTCTCCGATAGCCCCTCATTTCTGCGAAGAGCTCTGGCAGACACTGGGAAACAAAGAAACTATTTTCAGGGCAGAATGGCCCAAATATGACCCTGCAATGCTTGTGGAAGACACGGTGACCCTGGTTGTCCAGGTAAACGGAAAGGTCCGCTCCAAGGTTGAGGTCTCTATAGACATATCGGAAGAAGAATTGAAAAAAATAGTCCTCTCGGACGAAAAGCTAAAACCCTGGATAGGGGCAAAGCCCGTCAAAAAGTTCATCGTAGTCCCCAAAAAGCTAGTCAACCTCGTCCTCTAGGTACTCCGCACCAGCTCAATAATCAAGAATTCAAGTTTTAAAAGTTGCGCACTGAAAATTTTCTTTATAATGCCGCTGTCGGTATTTCTCGCTCAGGTAGATTTTGCAGTGTGTTTTGTCCGCGTGCTGAAATTTTTTGCCGTCTGCTGCGGTTTACTCCTCGCTTGCACCAGTAGACTAACGCAGGGCAAGCGTGCTCCCGCTCGTCGTAATCCCTTGCAGACCTTTGCCAAAAAATTTCTAATGCACGCTCCCAAATCACACTGCTTTAGTCAAAAACGACATTCGCTCCAAACACCGACAGCAGCATTTAAGCTAAAAACCATTGTGTTCGCGAGAAAAACAGCTCTTTACAATATATATGGCAGTACATTGAATGAATGTCGATTTTTATGGGTGGCTTGGTTTGATTTTGAGTGAGGGCCCTCGGAATGCCCTCAAGCGGGCATGGTTTGCTGCGAGCTAGATTACTCGCCAAGAGCGAGGGGCTGGAGCGTCCCTGCGAGAAACAAACCAAGACAGGACCCACAAATATCAGATATTCAATAAGTTATAAACACGTTAAAATTTTTTAAAAAATTTTGGTTAGATTTTTCCTTTTCCTGCGTCTATTGTAGATGAGGGCAGAACTATGAGTAACTTGACAAAGCAGGAAAAACAGGTGATTTTGTTCATCGCAGCCGTATTCCTTATAGGCACGGGCATTAATTACGCTTCAAAGAAAAATTCCCAGATCAAAACCCTGGTTTGTTTTAACAGCAATATCGGTAAAATAAACATAAACAAGGCTGATAAGGAAGCGCTTATGAGCGTTTCAGGCATAGGCGACAAATTGGCCCAGCGGATTATCGAATACCGCCAGCAGAACAAAAAATTTGTCAGCATAGATGAGCTCAAGAATATCAAAGGCTTAAACAAATACAGGTTTGATAAGATAATAGGCTCTGTCTATGTGGATAATAATTTAAAACTTCCATGAAGCGTTCTTTAGTGTGTTGTACTTTGATCTTTTCTGCCGGCATAATCGCAGCCAGCAGATTCAACTTCAGCTTTATGCATGTATATTGCTGTGCCTTATTTTTTCTTTGCTTCTGTCTTTTACGATCCCCAAAAATACCACAGCCGCAAATTTTTATATTCCTGGTAGTATTTCTTGCCGGAGCAGCCTGCTACAAAAACAATCAGACACTTGCCGCAGACCACATTGCCAGATTCAGGCCCCTCAAAAAAGATGCCCTATACCAGATCAAGGGCACAATTATAAGCGAACCCTCATTTAAAAACAACAAAACCGTTTTTATCTTTAATGCAAAAGAAATTCGGTCCTCCAAATTCAGGCGAAGCTGCTGCGGCAATATGTTTGTATATGTCAAAGGAAAAGGGGCCTACAGGTGCGGCCAGCAATGGTCCCTTCAGGGCAATCTGTGCAGGATCCCGCAAGGATATAGCCGTAATCAAAAAAGCTACCGACTCTATCTGAATAATCAGGGGATCTATTCTGTCATGAGAATAAGCGTCCCAGGCCTTTGTGTCAAATCGGACGAGAGGGCTGTTTTTAGCTTAAAAAAAGCTGCTGTAGCGCTCAAAAACAGGTTTGAAAGAAGCATTTACAAAAGGCTTCCTGCAATACCCGCGAGCATCTTGGATGCGATGGTCCTGGGTGAAAAGCAGAACATACCCTCAGCTATTTATAAGACCATGATGAAGTCAGGGACAGTGCATATACTTGTGGTAAGCGGTTTTAACGTGGGGATTGTAGCTTTTATCTTAGTGCTTTTGTTAAAAGCAGCAAGGATCCCCAGAAAGCTGCGTTTTTATATTGCGTTGCCGCTTCTTGTGATCTATTGCCTTGTAACCGGAGCTTCTACGCCGGTCGTGCGTTCTACTGTAATGGCAACTATCCTTATGTTTGCTTATCTGGTGAAGAGGCAGGCAGATGTCTATAACGCATGTTCTTTTGCAGCCCTTTTCGTATTGGCTTCCAATCCCGCACAACTGTTTGATATCGGCTTTCAGCTTTCCTTTGCCAGCGTTCTTTCCCTTGTCATTATCTATCCTGCTGTAAAGAAATCCATGAGGCTGGAAAATCTAAAAATAAAGACTCTAAGGTATTTGATCGATAGTATCTTAATTTCGTCATCAGCCTGGGTCGGCACAGCAGGCTTTATTGCTTACTATTTCAGGATGGTTTCGCCTATTACTGTCCTGGCTAATATATTTGTAGTGCCGCTGGCAGCGCTGATAACTTTGTCGGGCTTTGGCCTTGTGTTTATGGATATGCTATGTCCTTATGCGGCCTTGAGTTTTGCTTCTGTTAATGAGATCCTGATAAAGCTTCTGGTCCAGATAAACTTTTTTCTTATACGCTTTCCAAAAGCCTATTTCTATCTTTCTTAGGCTAGATGACTGGCCTTTTTTGTGGTCTGGTCAAGCGGCCTTAGGCTTTGGCAGAATGTGTTGACAAAGCAGACAGGGTATGTTAAATTTAGAATACTATGAGACGTTTAATAGGACTGGTAATATTGGTTTTTTGCTTTTCTATAAGCCCTGCCTATTCTTATTGGATATGGACCCCCAAAACAGGCAAATGGGTCAATCCCAAGACCGCTGTCAAGCCCACCCCAAAGGACCAGTTTGATTTTGCAAAGGGCCTTTACGACAGCAAGAATTATGAAGAGGCAAAGCGGGAGCTTAAAAAGATACTGAGCAGCTATCCTAAGTCTGCAGAGGCTGCTGAAAGCCAGTTTTATCTCGGCCTTATTGAAGAACAGCAGGGGAATTCATATGAGGCTTATCTTGCGTATCAGAAGGTGATAGATAAATACCCTTTTTCAGAGAGGATCGCCGAGATCATCGAAAGGGAATATAAGATAGGAGAGCAGTTTATGGGGGGAGCAAAACGCAAGGCCCTCGGCGTTACTTTGCCCGTAGATAACCCTGCCATCGAGATATTTTCCAAGGTAGTTGAAAATTCTCCGTTCGGCCCCTTGGCGCCTGTGGCTCAGTATAAATTAGGGCTGGCATTTAAAAACCTGCAGATATACTTTGAAGCAGAAGAGGCTTTCAATAAAGTGGTGACGAATTATCCGGCAAGCGAATGGGCAGAAGCCTCTAAATTCCAGATAGCCTCCACCAGGGCAAGCCTTTCCAAAAGCCCTGAATATGACCAGGGCGCTACAAAAGAAGCCAAGGAAAAGTTTGAGGAATTCCTGGAGTCTCACCCCGAGGCTGAGCTTTCATCGCAGGCCAGAAAAAATATAGAAGATTTGATGGGAAAGGAATCCGAAAGTAATTATAAAATCGCCCTTTTCTACGAAAAGCAAAAAGATTACAAGGCAGCAGAGATCTATTACAATGAGACAATCGATAACCAGCCCGAAAGTATTTGGGCTGCTAAGGCAATGGAGCGTTTGAAAATATTGGGGAACAGAAAAAGATGAATTCCTGCAGCAAGCCAGAATATCCCAGAAGGGAAAAGCCGCTTTTCTTTTTGTTCTGCTGCGTTTTGATTTCGGCTTTTTGCGCTGTGTCAGCCGGCTGCGGTTACACTACCCGTTCTCTTGTAACATCCCAGTATAAGACGATATACATAACGCCGTTTTTAAACAAAGTCGATATCACCAAGGAAGGCGATACGGCAAATAAATATAAATTATACAGGCCTATGCTTGAAACAGAGATGACAAAATCCGTAATAAACAGATTCCTTTTTGACGGCAATCTCAAGCCTTCTGCCGAAGATTCATCCGATGTCATCTTAAAAGGCGAACTCATGGAATTCCGCAGGGACCCTTTGCGGTTTTCCGATGACAACGATGTCCAGGAACACAGGATCAATCTGGTAGTAAACGTCGGCCTCTGGGACAAAAAGGAAAACAAGCTTATCTGGCAGGAAAACCGTTTTACAGGGGATTCCACATATTTTTCAAGCGGACCTCAGGCTAAAAGCGAAGATTCCGCCATAAACGACGCAGTCAATGATTTAAGCCGCAGGATAGTAGAACGTACAGTCGAGCAATGGTAAAGACAGAAAATCCAGTTTATCTTTTCCTCGGCCAGGACAGCTTTTCCAAGGACAAAGTCCTTAACAGCCTTAAAGAAAGATCCCTCCAGCGAGCAACCCAAGATTTCAATTACGATGTTTTGCATGGCCAGGACAGAGACCTGACGCTTAAAAACGTCCAAGAAAAGCTTTTGTTCATTCCTGCAGGCTCAAGGCTTAGGATGGTGGTGTTGAAAAACTGCCAGGCAGCTAAAGACGATATAAAAGATTTCCTGGCAGGCTATGTAAAGAACCCAAAGCAGGATATCATTCTTATACTTGATTCCGAAAGGGATGACCCGAAAGACGCATTTTTAAGAGGGATACAGAAATACTGTAGCGTGGTGCATTTTCAGCAGGAACGTCTTAAAACCGCGTTTGATTTAGGCAGGTCTATAGAGTTTAGAAGAACGGACCAGAGCCTTTTGATCCTGCACGAGCTTCTTTCTAACGGCCAGAAACCCGAGCAGATCATGGGAGGTCTGAGGGTAAGCCTTGCAAAGAGCACATCCGAATCCGCGACCCTCAAGAAGAGAATAAAACTCCTGCTCGCCTGTGACCTGGAGATCAAGACAGGCAGGCTAAAGCCGGCTTTTGCCCTGGAAAGATTGATTGTGGCTTTATGCGGCCTTAGAAACTTTTCTGGCTAGCCTTGCTTTTTTGCGGTTGGCTGTATTGGGGTGTATGATGTTCTTTTTGGCAGCCTTGTCAAGCAGGGAATAAATCTTTCCCAAAGTCGCTTTTGCTTCCGCGATGTTTTTAGCTGTAAGAAGAGCCTGGAATTTCTTTAAGGCCTTTTTAATCTCTCGCTTTATCAATAAATTGCGCTGGTGTCTTTTTTTATCCACGCGTAAACTTTTAACAGCTGCTCTGCGTTTTGCCATGATATTCTCCTTTTAAGTGCATATTTATCAGCATTAAATTAATAGCACAATTCATTATTTATGTCAATGAATAAATCCTTTCAGACGCATTCAAACAAAAGCATCGCATTTTCAGCAGGGGTCATAGGAACGGCTACGCTGGTCTCGCGGATTTTAGGGTTTATAAGAGATATCATAATAGCCAGGCTTTTCGGAGTCTATATCTATGCGCAGGCTTTTGTAATAGCGTTTAAAATACCCAATCTTTTCCGAGACCTTGTAGGCGAGGGCGCCACGAATGCCGCGATAGTCCCTGTTTTTAGCGAATATCTGGCAAAAGATAAAAAAGAAGAATTCTGGCAGCTGGCGAACGTGCTGATGAATCTGCTTCTGGTAGTTTTATCGGTTATTGCGTTTCTTGGAGTGGTCTTTTCTCCGTTTCTGGTTCGCCTCATAGCCCCCGGATTTCTGGCGGATGCTTCGAAATTTGCCGCGACTGTCAGATTAAACAGGCTGATCTTTCCGTACATATTGCTTATAGGTCTTAGCGCATATTCCATGGGCATTCTTAATTCCCTGCGCCATTTTTCAGTGCCTGCTTTTGCCCCTTGTCTTCTGAACATCTCGATAATAGTATTCGCACTTACCTGGGGAGAGGGCATAAAAGGCCTTGCTGCAGGAGTTCTGGTAGGCGGGCTTCTTCAGCTTGCAATCCAGGTGCCGGTCCTTTATAAAAAGGGATTCAGGTTCAGGTTTACTAATAGATTTAACCATCCTGCAGTCAGGCAGATCGCAAGACTCATGACCCCGCGGCTGTTCAGCTCGGCGATCTATCAGTTGAACAACTTCGTCGACTCGATATTCGGTTCGTTGGCATTGATCGTAGGGGAAGGAGGAGTAGCTGCTTTGTATTTCGCTTACAGGCTGATCCAATTCCCTTTAGGCATATTCAGTAATTCTATTTCTCAGGCGATCCTGCCTTCTCTTTCCTGTCAGGCGATCGAGCAGGATGACAGTAAGTTCAAAGACACGCTTTTATTCGGGCTGCGTTGTGTCTTATTCGTGATGGTGCCTGCTTCACTGGGTTTTATGACGTTGTCAAAACAGATAATCTCGGGCCTTTTCGAAGGTGGAATGTTCAATCCTTATTCCACATATATAACTTCAGAGGCGTTGTTTTTTTACAGCATAGGACTGTTCGCTTACGGCTCAAGCAGGATGCTCCAGTGCGGTTTTTTTGCGCTCAAAGATACAGTCACGCCCACTAAGGTCGCTGCAATCAGTCTGGTATTGAACATATTGCTTAACCTGATACTTATGTTTCCCATGAAATTAGCCGGGCTTGCGCTTGCGACTTCGCTTTCAGGAATTTGCGGATTTATCATGCTTTTTTTTATTTTAAACAAAAAGGTCTCAGGCCTTAACATTGAGGGGTTGTTCCATTTTTCAGTGAGAGTTGTTGCGGCAGGCATAGGAATGGCTGCTGTCTGTTATATGGCCTCAAAGCTTTATTTATTTCCGCAAGACCTTGCGGCGGGCCGCATAGCAAATCTTTTTGTCTCTATTGCCTACGGGGCAATATCATACATTATTTTCGGGCTTTTTCTTCGCATTAAACAGGCAAAAACCGTATTCTCCTGGCTCAAGTCTAAAATTTTATGGGTCCGAACAAACTCAAAGAGATAGTTGATAGCCTTCCGGAGTCGCCAGGGGTATATATCTACAAAGACGCCGGCGGTAATACCATATATATAGGTAAGGCAAAGAGCCTTAAAAAACGCGTGCAGTCGTATTTCAGCCGGTTTCTTTCATCGAAGACCCAAAACCTGGTTTCCCGCATAGCCGATATAGAATACACCCTTGCACCTTCTGAATTCCAGGCGCAGCTTCTTGAGGCTTCGCTTATCAAGGAAAAACAGCCTTATTACAATATCAGCCTGAAAGACGATAAGTCTTTTCCTTTGATCAAAATCACGTCTGAAAAATTCCCTCTGGTTTCAATATGCCGTTTAAAAGACCAGGCTCCTGAAAAAAAGGACAGAAATATCTATTACGGGCCTTATGCTAATGCAAAGATTTTGCGCCAGGCCCTTAAAGTTATGCGGAAAATCTTCGGGTTCAGGTCGTGTGAAACTATGCCTAAAAGGCCGTGCCTTTATTACAGGCTCAAACTTTGCCCCGGTCCCTGTGCCGACAAAATAAGCGCAGTGAAATACAGGGGAATTATAAAAAATATCAGGCTGTTTCTTGATTCAAAATATGCCGAGCTCATAGATAAGTTTTCTTTCGAAATGAAAGAAGCTAGCCAGGCGCATCGCTTTGAAGAGGCTGCAATGATCAGGGATAGAATAAACGCCTTAAGCGCAATCGGAAGGACCAAGCCTCACTTCTCAAGCGCAGACCAGACACAGGACCTTAAGAATCTGCTCGGCCTTAAGAAAATGCCTTTGCGCATAGAGGGATTTGATATCTCAAATATTTCAGGCAAAGAAGCCACGGGTTCAATGGTCAGTTTTTATAAGGGCGCTCCTGACAAGGCAAATTACCGCAGGTTCAGGATCAAGACTGTGAATGCGATAGACGACTATGCCATGATAAGGGAAGTCGTAAAACGCAGATATTCAAGGCTTGCAAGAGAGGGTCTTTTGATGCCTGATCTGATCTTGATTGACGGAGGCAGGCAGCATCTTTTCGCCTGCGAAAAAGAATTGAATAAATTGGGACTTGATCTGCCTGTGATGTCTATAGAAAAACAGGGCGAAAAACTATATATAAAAGGCAGGGCAGGTCCGATAAAAACAAGCAATGATACAGCCGCCTTGAATTTAATAAGAAGGGTAAGGGATGAAGCCCATCGTTTTGCGCGCAAGTACCATCACTATCTGCACAAAAAGAAAATAATGGAGGAGGAATGACTCCTTTTGCCAGAAAGGTTTACAGGGTCGTAGCAGAAATACCGGTAGGCGAAACCCGCACCTACAAATGGGTCGCCCAAAAAGCCGGAAGGCCGCACGCGACAAGGGCAATAGGACAGATCTTAAAGAACAATCCCTATCCGGTAATCATTCCCTGCCACCGCGTGATAAAAAGCGATGCAGGCCTTGGCGGATATGCGTTCGGAACAGGGAAAAAGAAACTGCTTCTCGATATAGAAAGGGAAATAAAACAGTGGCTGGAGGACAAAGAGTAAGGAGCTTTCTTTTTTATTCAAGCCTGTTTGTGTTTTTTGTGGGCTTGCCGTTTATTTTGACATTTGCGTTGGGTTTTAAGTTTAACCGAAAGACTTTTAAGTTTACAAAGACAGGCCTTTTGGTCTTAAAGACAAATCCGCCTGGGGCAAATGTTACTCTTAACGATAAATTATTAAATGAAAAGACCCCGGCCACTTTAAACGAATTGTTGCCTGGCGATTACCGGTTTTCATTGGAACTTGAGGGGTATTATCCCTATAGCGCTGATGTGCAGATCTCGCCCGGCAAAGTCACAAAACTCGAGAGGATAATACTTTTTCCTTTAAGGTTCGATGTCCCGCAGTTAAATCAGGATGTCGTCTCTTATTTCTGGCTGGACGAATCAAAGGCAAACATTTATTTCATCGACACGGACACAAACGCCGTTTTTAGATCAGACCTTCACGGAGAACATTTTAAGAGCATCGCGACTTTCATCCCCATCCTGCCGTTTCCCAACAAATGGGAGTTGTCGCCCGACAGGACCAAATTGATGTATCATAACTGGCGGCAGATAGGGATCGTGTATCTGGAGCCCGACGAACAGCAGTTTTTAGCAAAACCCGCCTTTGTCCTGAACTGCCCTGATAATACATTGAACAATGTGTTCTGGTATTCCGACAGTTATCATCTGATCCTGCTGGGTGATAAAAGGATAGAGGTTTTGGAGGCAAGGCCGGATTCAAGCCCGCTCACGATCCTGAAACTAAACAAAAAACGCTCAGTCGGTTTTTATGATACGCGCGCAGACACGCTTTATTTCCAGGATTCCCAGCTGGCCCAGGACAATAAAAGCTACGATAACGTCTATAAGCTCGAATTAAATAAAAAGCTTTTTAACTTCCAGGACCTTATAAAAATAAAACAAAATGAACAGCAATAAAGGAATGAAAAGGTTTTTAGAGATCATCCCCGGGGCGCTCTCCTGGGGCATCATTTTTTCCCTGGCCGCTTTGGCTGTGTACAGTCCTGTTGTGTGCGCACTGGTAATCCTTGTGTTCGATTTCTACTGGATCATACGCACGGTTTATCTGACCACTCTTTTGATTTTGGCTCACAGAAAATTAGCCAAAGAGAAGAGGAAGGATTGGCTGGCTGCATGCCGCCGTTTGCCGGAAAAGAGAAACTGGCAGGGCATTTATCATTTAATACTGTTCCCGGTATATAAAGAAGAGATCGGGATCCTGCGAGCGTCTTTAGAGGCGCTTAAACAGACGCATTACCCAAAAGATAAAATGATTGTAGTCATGGCGTTTGAGGAAAGGCACAAGCCCTCTAAGCTCACTGCAAAGACCCTCCAAGAGGAATTTAAGAATGAATTCTTCGAATACCTTACGACATTCCATCCGGATGGGATAGGGGGCGAGGCTGCCACAAAAGGCGCCAATGCCACATGGGCTGCAAAACACGCAAAAGAATCTATTTTAAAAAATGGGATCCCTCTCGATAGCGTGATCGTTTCTTGTTTTGACGCGGACACGTGTGTGGACAGGGGATATTTCGGATGTCTCAGCCATCATTTTCTTACAAATCCAAAGCCGCACCAGGCAAGTTACCAGCCGATACCGGTTTATAATAACAATATCTGGTACGCCCCGTCTTTTGCGAGGGTCGTCGAGATAAGCGCTTCTTTCTGCCAGATGATAGAGGGCATGCGGCTGGAAAAATTCGTAACTTTTTCAAGCCACAGCATGAGTTTCAAGACTCTCGTGGACATCGATTATTGGCCGACTGACATGGTCTCGGACGACTCAGTCGTTTACTGGAAGGCATTTATCTTTTTTAAGGGCGATTACCGGGTAATCCCTTTATATGCTACTGTATCCATGGATGCCGCTTACTCAAGCAATATTTTCAAGACAATCGCAGTGCAGTACAGGCAGAAGAGAAGATGGGCATGGGGCGTAGAGAATTTCCCTTTTGTGGTGAGCAGGTTCATGAACAACCCCGAAATAGGCTTTTTAATAAAATTGCGCAGGTCATTCCACCTTTTAGAGAGTCATGTCACCTGGGCGATATGGGCGATTATAATCGTAATAATTGCTCCTCTTCCGATTTTTTGGGGCGGTGTCGTATTTAACCAGCTGCCAATCGGCTATAACCTTTCCAGGCTTACAGGATTGCTTTTTAATTTCACACTGGGCACAAGCATTGTCTGGATCGTTTTAAGCAGGACGATTCTTCCTCCCAGGCCCAAGGACATCAGATGGATAAAAAGCGCGTTTTTGATCGTTGAATGGATCGTCGTACCGTTTGTAATACTTGTTCTGGGTTCTACTCCGGCTCTCGATGCCCAGACAAGGCTTATGATGGCAAAGTATATGCAATTTTTTCCTACGGAAAAAACAAGAAAAGTGGTATAATTGATTCCCTGGTGTTTATGCGGTTTTTACGAAATTATTTCCTGGAATTTTAAAAGGAGGAAGGGACCATGGACATACTCGATTATCTAAAATTGATGGTTGAAAAAAATGCGTCAGATATGTTTTACCGCGCAGGCGGCACTGTCAGGATGCGCATTAACGGCCAGGTCCTAAGCGTAACCGATAATATGGTGTCGATAGACGACATCGATATCGCGTTCCAGAAACTGCTTTCGGAGGAGCTGAGGGAATTTTTCATGAAAAACCGCGACATAGATTTTGCTTATTATCTTTCCGAAATCAACCACCGTTTTCGTGTCAGTATATTTACCCAGCGCAACTGGCCGTCCATAGTCATAAGAAGCGTGCCTCCTGTCACAAAAAGCCTGGAAGACCTGCATCTGCCCTCAGATGTCATTAAAAAGCTGGCACTGGAACGACGCGGGTTAATCCTGTTAACAGGCACAATGGGGTCAGGAAAATCTACGACGATCGCGAGCATGATCGAATATATAAACATAAACACGCATAAGCATATTTTTACCCTGGAAGAACCCATAGAATGCACGTTCCAGGACAAGAATTCGATTATAAACCAGAGGGAGTTGGGCAAAGACGTTCCTTCTTATCCTGCTGCTCTTAGGTCTTTTACGCTCCAGAGCCCCGATGTCATTTATATCGGAAATATCCGAGACTTAGAGACCATGGCCGCGGCTATTACCATAGCTGAAACAGGAGTTCTGGTTTTAAGCACCCTTCATACCGTAAACGCGGCCCAGACAGTGGAGAGGATCATAAACTTTTTTCCGCCGCACCAGCATCAGCAGATATGCACGCAGCTTTCTACTCTTTTAAAGGGAGTCATATCTTTAAGATTAATACCCGCAAAAGACGGTTCAGGCCGTATCCCTGTCGCAGAAGTGATGCTTCTGTCTCCAAGTATCAGCAGGCTTATCCGCGAAAACAAAGTCTGGGAGATCCCCAGGTTTATTGAGGACAGCGAAGTCTTCGGGATGCAGACGTTTGAGCAGGCGCTCGTAAAATTAGCCAAAGAGGACAAGATCAGCGAAGAAGACGCGTTGAGCTTCTGCGATAATAAAGACGAGTTTCAGCTGGCGCTTAAGGGCATTAAAAAACGCTAAATCATTGTCGGATTTTACTGTCCCAACCGTTGTACCGTCCCGAACGGTATAGCGGTTATGCTATAAGAGGTGATAAAATGCTGGATGATATAAGAGAGAGGCTGGCATCTGTTTGCGTCAATATCGAGAATCTGCGGGGGTATCTTTGACATAGATAATAAGAAAAAAAGGATCGCCGATCTGTCTAGCCGGATGTCTGCAGTTGAATTCTGGAACAACGAACAGGATTCTTCTTCGGTAGTAAGGCAGTTAAAGACTTTGAAATCAGTCGTCGAGCCCTGGGAGGCTGTTTTTAAAAGATACAGCGAACTAAAAGAGTTAAGCGATATCCTGGGCGAAAAAGACGGCGATCTTATAGCGGAGCTTGAAAAAAACACAGTTTCTATTTTTTCGGAAGTCCAGCGCCTCGAGTTTAAGACCCTCCTCAACGATGAAGCAGACCCTAACAGCGCAATCTTGAGTATCAATGCCGGCGCAGGCGGAACAGAGGCTTGCGACTGGGCGGATATGCTTTTGCGCATGTATCGCCGCTGGGCAGAATCCAAGGGCTACGGCGTAAAGACTATAGATATGCTGCCCGGAGAAGAGGCCGGCATAAAGAACATCACGCTTTTTGTCGAAGGGGACTATGCCTACGGCTATCTGAAGGCAGAGCGCGGCGTGCACAGGCTTGTCCGGATCTCGCCGTTTGACGCCAATAAAAGAAGGCATACATCATTTGCCTCTGTAGATGTCATCCCGGAACTTGAAAACGAGTCTGAGATCACTGTAGAAGATAAAGATCTGATCATGGAGACTTTCCGCGCATCAAGCGCCGGCGGACAGCACATGCAGAAGACGGATTCCGCGGTCCGCATAACCCATAAGCCCTCGGGTATTGTTGTGCAGTGCCAGAACGAGCGTTCGCAGTACCAGAACAAGAAGACCGCGTTAAAGGTATTAAAGTCAAGGCTCTATGAGCAGGAACGCGAAAAGAAGCAAGCAGAGATTTTAAGGATAAGGGGGAAAGAAAAGAAAAAGATAGAGTGGGGAAGCCAGATCCGTTCGTACGTCTTACATCCTTACAACATGGTCAAAGACCACCGCACCGAACACGAAACTGGGAATGCAACCGGTGTGCTGGACGGCGAGATAGACGAGTTTATAGAAGCGTATTTGAAAAGCTTGAAAACGAAACAACAGGCAAATGCTAAAGAGGAGAGATGTTAGGCTTAATTAAAAGATTCAACCTGAATAACAAGCAAAATGCGATAAGCAGGCTTTATCCCGGAGTAAATATTATTCTCCACCCCGATATGCCTATGTCTTCGGTGGATTTAATGGTGGGGCTTGCAAAGATCGTGTACGCGGTTAACGGCCTGGAACCGCAGATCCAGAAACTTTCGGACAGACAATTGCGCGAAAAGGCGCTTCAATTCAAAGAGCATATCGAAAAGAGATCAAAGGAATCCGAGCAGGAGATCATGGATCTGGAAGAATTGCTGGCTTCCGCCACAATGCCCGAAGAAAAAGATAAGGTCAAAGAAAAACTAAAACTTACCCGCAACAAGGTTTTTGAAGAGATTTTGCCCGAGGCCTTTGCTGTGGTAAGAGAGGCTTCCAGAAGGACGATTGGGCTGCGGCATTTTGACGTCCAGATCGCAGGAGGGCTGATACTTCATCAGGGAAGAATATCCGAGATGGCAACAGGCGAAGGAAAGACCCTTGTGGCAACGCTTCCGGCTTACCTTAATGCGCTGCTGGGCAAAGGCGTGCATATAGTGACTGTCAATGATTACCTTGCAAAAAGAGACAGCGAATGGATGGGGCCGATATATCAATTCCTGGGATTGACCGTAGGGGTCATCCAGCACGATATGTCGGATCAGCAAAGACAGCAGGCTTATGGCTGCGATATAACCTACGGCACAAACAACGAGTTCGGCTTTGACCACCTGCGCGATAATATGAAATATTCCATCGAAGACCTTGTGCAGCGCGGCTTCTTTTACGCTATTGTCGATGAAGTGGACTCCATACTGATAGACGAAGCAAGGACCCCATTGATAATTTCCGGGGCAAGCGAGGATTCAACGGATAAATACTACACCGCGAAAAAGATAGCAGACCAGTTAAGGGGCAGGAGGCTTACGGAAAACGAGGAGATAAACGCAAAATATAAAGGAGAAAATCTATCGGCCGGATTCGATTATACCGCGGATGAGAAGGCGCACACTATATCGCTTACAGACGAGGGGGAATCAAAGGCGGCAAGGCTCTGGGGCGTGGATAATATGCACAGCCTTGAGACTATGGAGTTGAAGCATCATATTATTCAGGCTTTGCGCGCAAAAGAGTTCTTTAAGCTGGACAGGGAATATATAGTAAAAGACGGCCAGGTCATCATAGTGGATGAATTTACCGGCAGGCTCATGCCCGGGAGGCGCTGGTCTGACGGCCAGCATCAGGCGATCGAATCAAAAGAGGGCTTAAAGATAGAGCAGGAAAATCAGACTTTAGCTACCATAACTTTCCAGAATTATTTTCGCATGTACGAAAAACTTGCCGGCATGACCGGAACGGCTTATACCGAGGCAAACGAATTCAAGGCGATATATAAACTCGACGTTGTGACTCTTCCGACAAACAGGCAGCTCGTAAGAACGAATTATCCTGACTGCGTGTACAAATCCGACAAGGAAAAGTTTGGCGCCGCAGTCGAAGAAATAGTCGAGCTTTATGACAAAGGAAGGCCGGTCCTTGTAGGCACTATTTCTATAGACAAGTCCGAACTTCTCTCTGATATGCTGAAGCGCCGAGGCATTGCCCACCAGGTTTTAAACGCAAAATACCATGAGATGGAAGCGCAGATAGTCGCTCAGGCAGGAAGGTTTAAAGGCGTGACTATCGCAACTAACATGGCAGGACGGGGAACGGATATATTGCTCGGAGGCAATCCCGAATTCATGGCGAAAAATATAGTAAAACAGAAGGTGGCCGCCGAAGAAGAAGCAATAGACGAGGATTATAAAAAGTTATTGGAAAAATACAGGAAAGACACAAATCAGGAACATAAAAATGTCGTGGACCTCGGGGGATTGCACGTGATCGGCACTGAACGCCATGAGGCCAGGCGCATTGACAATCAGCTGCGCGGCCGTTGCGGCAGGCAGGGAGATCCGGGCTCTTCGCGTTTCTACGTCTCTTTTGAAGACGACCTTATGCGGCTGTTCGCTCCCGAATGGATCATTAAGATGCTCGAAAGTCTTGATACCGAAGGACAGCCCCTTACCCTTAAAGAAGGCCACATGGCCAAGATGATTTCTAAATCCATAGAGACAGCCCAGAGGAGAGTAGAGCAGCATAATTTCGAAATCAGAAAACAGCTTCTTGAATATGACAATGTGATGAACAAGCAGAGAGAAGTCATCTACAGCCAGCGCAGGCAGGTGCTTGAAGGAGTTGCTCTGAAAGAAGAGATTTATTCGATGCTCGAGAGGATCATAGACGACATTGTATCCAAACATATTTTCAGGGACGACTCCGCAGAGGCGCGGGATGAGGATTTACAGGAGATAAAAGACCTGTTAAGGACAAAATTGGGAGTTGAGCCGGATACGTCCGTTTTAAAAGGCAATAATCGAGACAAGATAAAGGAAGACCTTTATAATCTTGTGGTCGCATCCTATGAGGAAAAAGAAAAATCAGCTGGTTCTGAAGTAATGCGTTATCTTGAGCGCACGGTATTTTTACAGATAATAGACAGCAAATGGAAAGACCATCTGTATGCGATGGACAAATTAAGGGAAGGCATAGGCTTGCGCGCTTACGGCCATCGCGACCCCCTGATAGAATATAAAAATGAGGCATTCTCCGGTTTTAGCGAGATGATTTCTGCTATAGAAGAAGAGGCGCTTGATGTCATATTTAAACTGCAGCCTGTAAAGCCCGAAAGATTCAAGAGAGTGTTCAGCCCTAGCCAAACAGAGCTTTTACACCCGCAGGTGCAAAGGCCTTCTTCGGCAAAAGCGGATTTTACTGCAGGAGAATCCGTTCCTGTCAAGCCCCAGCCGGCTGTTGCCCAGGTCAGATCAACTGTTCCCAAAGTCGGCAGAAACGACCCCTGTCCGTGCGGTTCGGGTAAAAAATATAAAAAATGCTGCGGCCGTTAAAGAAAACAAGCTTTATAAAGGATTTTCTGCTTTGTTTTTTGTCGGGCCTTCTCATCGCCCTGTCTTTCCCTGACTTTAACCTTGAATTCTTTGCGTGGATCGGGTTTGTCCCTGTTTTTTTTGCTTTGAAAGATAAATCAAAATCCAGGTCTTTCCTGCTTTCTTATTTCTGCGGCATTGTCTTCTGGTCAGTAACTGTTTACTGGTTGATTCACGTCACCCTCCTTGGAACTATTTTACTCGTATTATATCTCTCTGTGTACTTTGGCCTCTTTGGTTTTTTATTATCAACTATCAACTATAGACCATCGGCCCTTGGAATTTTGCTTATTTCATCAGTGTGGGTCTTGCTCGAATATTGCCGCAGCCATTTCCTGACAGGTTTTCCCTGGGCATTGCTTGGTTACAGCCAGTATCTGAATCTGCCTATCATTCAAATAGCGGATATCGCAGGCGTTTGGCTGGTGTCGTTTCTGGTAATGACAATAAATGCGGCCGTTTATTCGGCGATCGCAGACAGTTCCAAATTGCCTGTCAGAATAATAAGATTATTTCTTGTCGTTTTATGTCTTGCGATAGCTCTTTTCTACGGCAGTTTTAAATTGAAACAGATCTCTAAGGCCAAATCCAGGGGAGCTCTTAAGGTTTCTGTGGTCCAGGCCAATATCCCCCAGGAATTAAAATGGCAGCCGCAGGCAAGAGATTTTATAATGAAGAAATATCTTGAGGTCTCGCGCAAGGCTGCTAAAGAAAAGCCCGATCTGATGATCTGGCCTGAGGCAAGCATTCCAGAAGTCTTAGGCCAGGATCAGCTTTACTATGAGATAGCCGCTAAATTTTCAAAAGAAAACGCAGTTTTCCTTCTTTTGGGGGCTGTTACCGTTCGGGACGGTACGTATTACAACAGCGCGCTGCTTATTTCTCCGGACGGGCAAGCAGATAAGACCTACGATAAGCTGCACCTGGTGCCTTTCGGCGAATACATACCTTTAAAGAATATCTTCAGGTTTTTGGAGACCGTCGTGCCTATCGGAGATATTGCCGCAGGCAAAGACTATGTTGTCTTCGACGGGCCAGGCCTCAAGGGCCCGATCCACAGTATCCAGCCCAGATTCGGCGTGCTTGTCTGTTTTGAGGATGTGTTCCCGGAATTAGCCAGGGAATTCGTCAAAAAGGGCGCCGGGTTTCTGGTCAATATAACCAATGATGGCTGGTATAAAAAGACGTCCGCAGCAGCCCAGCATTTTCAGGCCTCGGTTTTCAGGGCGGTTGAGAACCGCGTTTTCCTTGTGCGCTCGGCAAATACGGGGATATCCGGTTTTGTTGCGCCCAGCGGTCAAATCATTTCTACTGTTGAAGACGCACTCGGCGAAAATATTTTCATTGAAGGCTTTAAAACCGAGACAATAGATCCGCGGTTTAAGTTTTTTAGTTTTTATACGAGGTACGGGGACTTTTTTATTTTGATTTGCCTGGTCTTTGTTTTAATGGCACTATGCAAAAAATAGGTTTTCTGATTCTTCTGATAGTTTTGCCTTTTTTTGTCCTGGCAAATCTGTATTTTTTAGACAGGGGCTGCTTTAGCTGTCCTATAGAATACAAATGGGATATAGTCATCCGTTCCGACTCAAAGGGCAGCGGCTATTTTGAAAGCCCCAGGAACGGCCGCAGGTCGCACAACGGGATCGACCTTTTGGCAGAATTAGGCGCTAGCGTTTCAGCAAGCGGTTCAGGCCGGGTCTTAGCCTGCGGCAAAAACAGGGGCATGGGAAAATATGTTATCATCTCCCATGCTGGAGGAGTGACTACTGTTTACGGCCACCTGTCATCCTATTGCGTCAGGAAAGGTCAGTTTTTGCGCCAGGGCCAGGTAATAGGCAAAGTCGGCAAAACAGGCAATGCTGCGCATCCTGCAATACAGCCGCACCTGCATTTTGAAGTAAGGAAAAACGGGGCACCCCAGGACCCGTTTGATTTTTTATAAAAACCGTTAAGCGGGTTGATCAACAAACTTATGTTCAATATTATCATATTAGGGATCACAAGTCTTCTGACTGACATCTCAAGCGAGATGGTCTATCCTGTGCTTCCGGTTTTCCTGGTCAGCCAGCTCGGCGCAAGCCCTGCAATACTGGGCCTGATCGAAGGTATCGCAGAAAGCCTTGCAAGTTTAATGAAGGTATTTTCAGGATACTGGTCTGACAAGATCCACAGGAGAAAGCCGTTTACTATCTTCGGTTATTCCAGCTCAGGCGTTGGCAAATTGTTTTTATATTTTGCAACCGGCTGGCATGCGGTATTGCTGGGCAGGACAATAGACCGGCTCGGAAAAGGCATCCGCACTGCTCCCCGCGACGCGATCATAGCTGACAGCTCGCATCAAGGAAAAAGAGGGGCTGCATTCGGGCTTCACAGGACAATGGATACCGTAGGCGCTACAATCGGAGTCCTTATCGCTTATCTGTTGGTGATAAATATCAAAGATCCATTCAGAGGGATATTCCTTTTTTCTTTGATACCCGCTGTCCTGGGAGTCATATTTTTGTTCTTTGTAAAAGAAAAAAAGGACGGGACAAAGATCGCGGGCAAAAGGATAAAATTCCAATGGCAGGCGCTTGATAAACGGCTGAAGATGTTCCTTATTTTTTCCTTTGTGTTCACGCTCGGAAATTCTTCGAACCAGTTTCTGTTATTGCGCGCCAAAAACCTCGGCAATCCGCTTTCGACGGTGATCCTTCTTTACCTCGGCTACAACATCATCTACGGTCTTTTTGCATATCCTGCATCCTGGTTTTCCGATAAAATAGGCAAGAAAAAGATCCTTGTCCTGGGTTATTTTTTTTACGGGGTAGTATACCTGGGGTTTGCCATGAGCAGTTCTTTAGGGATGCTTTGGTTTTTGTTTGCTGTTTACGGCCTGTACATAGGTTTTACAGAAGGAGTAGAAAAAGCGCTGATAGCCGATATTTCCCCTGAAAACTTAAGGGCTACTTCGATCGGCCTGCATGCTACGCTTGTGGGGATCGGTCTATTGCCGGCTTCGTTGTTAGCTGGCCTGCTATGGAAGTTTTTCGGCGCAAGCGCTCCTTTTTATTTCGGCGGGTTTATGGGGATCATTTCGAGCATAGGCCTGTGGTTTATCTTAAAAGGCCTTTGATCTCATTCGCGGGGCTCCATATGGACTACGACGTCAGTCACGCCCTGTATCCCTTTCTTAAGAGCCTCCTCGATAGCGTAACTTATCTTGTGAGCTTCGTCCATATGCATGTGCGGGCTTACCTGTACGTGCAGATCGATATGGATGTCGTCTTCTCTCCCTCGGGTCCTGATCTTATGACAGTTTTTTGCTCCCTTAACGGATAATACTATATCCTCGATCTTTTTATCGTCCATTATCACGGCAGTATCGCAGAGCACTTTTGAGCTGTGTTTGAGGATCCCGAAAGCCGAATAAGCTATAAATAAGGAAATAAACATGGTCATAATCGGATCGATTATAGGATAGCCCATCTTTGTGACGATAAGTGCGCATATTACTGAAAGGGATGTGAAGATATCGGCCTTGGTATGGAGAGAATCCGAGACCAGAAAGTCGCTTTTAAGAAATTTACCTCTATTGTATTCGTATCTCATGACAAAGAAATTGACTGCCAGGGTTATGAGCATGACGGCAAAGCTTGCGGTCTCGATCTTAGAAATGCCGGGAGCCTTAAGGCGAGCCAACCCTTCTTTAAACAGACTAAAAGCGACTATTGCAAGAAGCATTGCAATGGTAAGAGAAAAGAATGTCTCGTATTTCCTGTGGCCGTAAGGGTGGTCTTTATCTACGGGCAAAGAGGCAAAGCGTATGCCGATCAAGCCGATTATGTTCGAAGTCCCGTCTGAAAGGGAATGAAAGCCGTCAGCTGTCATACTGCTGAAATTGCTTATCCATCCGAATATTATCTTTGCCAAGGCTACGGCCCAGTTTAAGACAAGTATCCAGATGAGGATGTTTCGTATTTTTCTGTAATGTGCCTGTATTCCGGAAACTTCTTCCATGGTTTAATTATATAACATTAAAAAGTTATTTCAAATGTTTTTAAAGCCACCCGCCAAAATTTATTTTTGACCGGGTTGATTTAGGATTGTTTATGTGATAGAATACAAAATCAAGGAGGCGGTTATGATGGATTTTAAATCAATAAAGATCGAAAAGCCGGAAAACACAAACGTGATCCTTGGGCAAAGCCATTTTATCAAGACGGCCGAAGATCTATATGAAGCGCTTGTGAATTCCTCGCCGAACATCAAATTCGGCCTGGCTTTTGTAGAGTCTTCCGGAGCCTGCAAGATAAGGACAGAGGGGACTGACCCGGGATTAAAACAGCTCGCAGCTGAAAACGCCCTTTCTATAGGAGCGGGCCACAGTTTTATTATTTTTCTAAAGGACGCCTACCCTATAAATGTCTTGAACAGCGTTAAGAATGTCCCTGAAGTCTGCGCTATTTTCTGCGCAACCGCAAACCCTGTTGAGGTGATCATAGCCGAGTCTGAGACAGGCAGGGGCATAGTTGGAGTCATAGACGGATCAAAGCCAAAAGGCATTGAAAATGATGAAGATATAAAATGGCGGAAGGGGCTTTTGCGCAAGATCGGATATAAACTTTAGGTCCGGCAACCAATATCCTTGAAATTTGTTAAAATTTTGTTATAATATTTTTATACAAACAGCATGGATTTAAAAAAGTCGATTAAACGCGCAGGTTATTCAATAGGCGAGCCGCTTATTAAATTATGTTCTTTGATAATCGGGAATATGTCGCTTAAGGCGGCATACGGATTAGCCTCCGGCGCAGGCTATCTTTTTTATCTTTTTTCCCGTAAACACAGAGTTGTTGCCTATGAAGGGCTAATGCAGGCCTTTGACGGAGAAAAGACACAGAAAGAAATAAGAAAGATCACCGAAGATTGCTTTATATTCATCGCGAAATCAGCGACTGAACTTATGCTTTTCAGGAATAAGCCGGGCCTGATTAGAGAAAGCGTAGAGATCGAAGGCAAAGGGATCCTCGATAAGGCGTTATCAAACGGCAAAGGGATAATACTTGTCAGCGCGCATCTGGGCAATTTTCCTTTAATGCTTGCAAGGCTGAGCCTGGAAGGTTATAATACAGCTGCGATCATGCGGCCCCTGAAAATAAAAGCCGCAAGTGAAATTTTTGAGCCCCAACGGGTCAAGCTTAATATAGAGGCGATTTACAGCATACCCAGAAAGGCATGCGTAGAAGGCGCAATACGGAGTTTAAGAAATAACCGCCTGCTCTTTATACCGCTTGACCAGAATTTCGGGACCGCAGGCGTTTATGTGGATTTTTTCGGCAGAAAAGCAGCTACTGCAACAGGGCCGATCGTCCTGGCGCAGAGGACCGGCGCTCTAATCGTCCCGTGCTTTATAATAAGGCTGGAAAACGATACTCACAAGATAATCTTTGAAGAGCCGCTAAGGCTTCAAAAGCGGGCAACTGAAAAAGAGACGATCCAGTTCAATGTCCAGAAGATAACGGATACGATCGAATCCTATATCAGAAGGTATCCTGCACAATGGAGCTGGATCCATCGAAGGTGGAAGTCAAGGCCTAAACAAGGAGGTAAATAAGATGGCAGAAGAAGTCAAACAGGAAGAAAAGAAAGAAAGCGCAAAAAAAGTGTTCTCTACCATATTTAAGGTTATCCTGGGTCTTGTGTTTTTGGGGCTCGGTGTCTATGCTATCTGGATATGGCGCGCAAGCCTTAAGGAATTGATCAAGGGCAGCGTCGGGTTGTTCCTGATCTTAGCCGGTATTATTACCCTTGCAATAGCAAAAGAATAATCGATGTTTTGATTTTTAGAAAAGGGTTAACGGTCCTGCCTTCTCTGGCAGGCTGTTAACCCTTTGCATTTTTTAAAGCCGGATCTAAAACCTCCTTTACTACTGTCTTTTTTAGAGTATAATATTACCATTATAAAGCCTAAAAGGAGCATAGCCATGTATCTGTTTCTATCCAAAGAGATAATCAAAACCGAAACTGTTTCCAGGATAATCGGGACAGTGGGGTTTGGGGTGCTCACGGCTCTTGGCGCTTTTGTCCGCATACCTTTGCCTTTTAGCCCGGTTCCGATAACCCTTCAGACTTTTTTTGTCTTATTGTCAGGCGCCTTACTTGGAAGGACTTTGGGCCCGTCAAGCCAGCTTCTGTACCTGTCACTTGGAATCGCAGGATTACCTATATTCACAGGCGCCGGAAGCGGATTGCTTTATCTCTGTGGCCCTACAAGCGGGTATCTGTTCGGTTTTGTGTTCGCTTCTCTATTCGTCGGCAGCTCTATAAAAAAAATCCCCCAGAATTTTATTTCCGTGTTCAGTCTTTTATTTGCGGCTGATCTTATTTTGCTTTTTTGCGGGACGATGTGGCTTAGGGTTGTCCTTGGCCTTAACTGGCCAAAACTTTTTTTAATAGGATTTTTGCCTTTTATCCCGGGCGATGTAATAAAGGTCTTTGCATGCGTTTTGATCTATTCAAAGCTTTGCAAACGCAGCCGGGAGATATTTTCAATATAGGGAGGTTTGGATGAGAAAAATATTTGTTTTATCAATAATCAGTTCGTGGATATTTTTAAGCGCAGGCTTTGTCCAAAGCCAGCAGTCCAAGGCTCCGGAAGCCCCAGGCGCGGATGAAGCAGAGGTACAATGGCTTTGGGGAGAAGTAGCTTCTTTAGACGCCCCCAACAAAGTTCTGGTCGTGAAATATCTGGATTATGATACGGACATAGAAAAACAGATGACAATAACAGCGGACGAAAAAACCGAATTCGAGAACGTAAAATCCATCGATGAGATAAAATCCCAGGACACAATAAGCATAGATTATATCGTTGGTCCTGACAACAGGAATATTGCCAAGGTGATCAGCGTCGAAAGGATGGAGGAGATCGCAGTTTCGGAAGAAGATATGCCTGAAGATATGGAAAAGGTGGGCTCAGGGCCTTTGTCTTCTGAATCGGGATTAATCCCGCCGGATGAGGAGACCACAACCACGACATCAGATTCCAAGGCTAATCAGTAATTTTTAGCTGTGGGGAAAAATGGGATTAAAAAGGCAGGGTTTTTTTCCTGCCTTTGTTTTTTGCCTTCATGAAAAACATAAGATTAGTCATATTCGACCTTGACGGCACTTTAATAAACGCCTACAGGGCTATCCACAAAAGCCTGAACTTTACCATGGCCAGGCTTGGTTATCCCTGCCAAGTGATTTCAGTCGTCCGCCGGGCAGTGGGCTGGGGGGATAAAAATCTCTTAAGGCCTTTTGTAGACAAAAAGGACCTCGCCGTTGCTCTGGGGATCTACAGAAAACACCACGAAAAAAGCCTTGTCAAATACAGCCGCGCCTTTTCAGGAGTTAAAAAATTATTATCGTTTCTTAAATCAAAAAGATATAAGCTCGCAGTCGCAAGCAACCGCCCGACAAAATTCTCGCTTATTCTTCTTGACCACCTTGGTCTAAATAAATATTTCGATTATGTGCTGTGCGCTGATAAGCTAAAGAAAGGAAAGCCCGACCCGCAGATCCTCCGGAAAATCATGAAAAATTTTTCTCTATCCAGAAAGCAGACTCTTTATGTGGGAGATATGGCAATCGACGCGCAGGCAGGAAAAAGGGCGGCCATAAAAACTGTGGTCGTCACAACAGGCTCAAGCCGTCTCTCCGAAATCAGGAAAGAAAAGCCTTATGCCGTAATAAGAAAAGTAACGGACCTGTATCCTTTTCTTTGATTGATTATTTTTTCCGTTGAGGTATAATATCAATATGTTTAATATCGGAATGCCGGAATTGCTGGTTGTTTTTCTGGTTGTTTTACTCGTATTCGGACCGAAAAGGCTCCCTGAGATCGGCCGTACCATGGGAAAGGCTTTTTCGGCATTTAAAAAGGCCACCATGGATCTTAAAGAGGCCCTTGATCAGGAGCCTCCCGAAGAAATAAAAGCCGAAGTAGAGGAAAAACTTGGAAAGGCAAAAGAACAGGACAATAAAAATCCGGGCAATTGATGAGCCTGCTGCGTTGCTTGAGCACCTCGGAGAATTGCGCAAGAGGATTATCAATTCTCTGCTGGTCATTGTCTTTTGCGCATGCCTTGTTTATCCTTTTATCCCAGGCATTATTAAAAATCTAACCCACCCCGTAGGGAAATTATATTTTCTTACTCCCACTGAGGCTTTTTTTACAAGGATTAAACTGACGATATTTTTAGGCCTTTTTATAAGCCTTCCGTTTGTATTCTATCAGATATGGATTTTCGTGGAGAGGGGGCTGCTTTCCCGAGAAAAATTTTTTGTATTGCCTATTACTCTTTTGTCTTTTTTTCTTTTTACCGTAGGCGCCTGTTTCGGTTATTTCGTAATAGTTCCTGTGGGCGTCCAATTTTTGCTTTCGTACGGGACAGAGACATTGGTCCCCATGATCTCGGTGTCGCGCTACATCTCGTTTCTGTTTGCCCTTGTTTTTTCGTTCGGCCTTATCTTTGAGCTTCCTTTGGTGATGGGATTTCTTGCAAAAATAGGCATCTTAAATTATCAGGGCTTAAAGAAAAACAGGAGGATAGCGATCGTGGCGATATTCATAGTCGCGGCAGCGCTTACTCCAGGTCCTGATGTTTTCAGCCAGCTGCTTATGGCAGGGCCGCTTTTAGTGCTTTTTGAGGCAGGGGTATTAGTGGCATATCTGATAGAAAAGAAAAACAGGATTGCCGGGGCAGCAGCAGAAAAGGTCTAAAACAGCCGTTAATTAAAAGGAGGTAATGCAATGGGAAGAATAGGGGTTCCTGAGTTATTGATAATCTTGTTGATAATTTTGTTGCTTTTCGGATCTGCAAAGCTACCGCAGCTTGCAAAGTCTTTGGGAGACGGCATCAGGGAATTCAAAAAAGCAGTGACAGGTAAAGATGAAGGCGGCAAAAACGAAGAAAAACCAAAGGCATAGTTTAAAACCGGTCTTTCCCGAAACCTTTCTCAGATCTATGAATTTTTGATGGTTTCTTCTGTTCTGGCGTTGTTGCAGTATCCCCGAGTCGCATTCTTTGATTCAATCCAGCCGATTTCCCTTGACAGTGCGGACCGTTGTCTATAATATAGGTAAACAGGAGGCTAAAATGAGAAAACTTAGTATAGTTTTTACGATATTTTTATTATTGGCAAGCGTTGTTGTTTTATTCGCACAAAACACCCCTAAAAAGATTATTCTTCTTATCTCAGAGCAGAATATTGAGTCACCCCGGGCTGCATGGTGGGCGAGCGAGGTCGATTTGTCGGCAACCGAGGCTGCAATTGCGGGAAAGATCATTGAAGCAGGTTATGAAGTGATTGAGCCTTCGGCGCTTGAAGAGACGCTCAAGAAGGACAAGGCATACAGAATGGTGGATTTATCGGAAACAGATTCAGCGAAACTCGGGAATCTTTCAAAGGCTGACTTTGTCGTGCTTGGAAAGGCAGTTGCTTCTGCGGGAGGGAATGTGCCGCAGTCGAATATGCGTTCATGTTTTGCGAATGTAACGGCAAAATTGATACGCGTCAAAGACAGTAAGGTCATCGCATATGTCGATGCTACGGGTAACTCAGCTCATCCGGACGAGATAACAGGCGGAAAAGAAGCGCTGGTAAACGCAGCAGACGCTTTATCCGCGAAAATAATAGAGGCATTGAACAAACAATAATGAAGAGATCGCTTTTCAGATTATTAGTCGGTTTATTAATTAGCTGCTTGGCCGGCTGTGCTACAATTCATGATATTACGCAACCCCAGGCAAAAGTGGATAACACAGCGGGTGTGCCAGGCTTGCCTCCTTATTCAGGCCCGAAAGCCAGGATTGCAATAGCTGATTTTGACGTAAAAGCCTCAAAAGCAGGCAGGCAAGTAGGCTCGGGGCTGCGCGAAATGTTACTTACAGCCTTGATCAGCAGCAACAGATTCAGCGTGCTGGAGCGTCAGGTGCTTGACGAAGTGATGCAGGAACAGGAGTTAGCGGCTTTTGGTGCTGCCAAGCAGGGTGAGGGGCCGCAGAGAGGCCAGATTAAGACAGCGGATCTAATGATCACCGCTGCAGTGACAGAATTTGAACCGCAGGCATCAGGAGGAATGGGCGGGATAGGCGCTGGCGGAGGAGTGGGAAGCGGCATTTTAGGAGGATTATTGGGCGCTTCTTTGAACAAGGCGCACATGGCGCTAGATATCAGGATCATCGATACCTCCACCTCTGAAGTCCTGGCTGCAACGCGCGTGCAGGGCAAGGCGACAGATGTCGCAGGAGGGTTTATGGCGGGATTCTTCGGAGGCTGGGCATTAGGCGTTGGCCTTGGCGGTTATGCGAACACCCCTATGGAAAAAGCAATACGCGTTTGCATTATCGAAGCTGTAAAGTATATTTCTCGGACAACACCTGCGAATTATTACAAATATTAACAATCAAAACAATATAAATACTATGGGAAAAAGAAAACGCAGAGGAAAATTAAACTGGCGTTCAAAGAAAGCAAATAAGGGCAGAAAACCCTGCCTTGGCTAATCTTTGAACATCACCCACCATGCTACTAGCCTGGATCCTGGCAAGCACATTCCTGGTCAGCCTTATTTCTCTTATCGGCATATTCACATTACTGATTAAGAAAAATCTGCTGGCTGATGTCTTGTTTTATCTTATCGGTTTTTCGGCCGGAGCATTGATCGGCGGCACATTCCTTCATATACTGCCCGAGGTGCTGGAAAAAGTCAATCATACCGCTGTATTTTCATATGTGATAGCCGGCATTGTCCTGTTTTTTCTGATGGAGAGGTTTTTTTACTGGCGCCACTGCCACGACGGAATCTGCGAGGTACACAGCTTTACTTATCTCAACCTTATAGGAGACGGCTTCCATAATTTCCTTGACGGCATGATCATTGCCGTAAGTTACACTGTCTCTGTAAAAATAGGGATGGTCACAACGCTTGCCGTTATTTTTCATGAGGTCCCCCAGGAACTGGGAGATTTCGGCGTGCTGATTTACGGAGGATTCAGCAAGTCCAGGGCGCTGTTGTTTAATTTTATTTCTGCTCTCATGGCAATCCTGGGCGCTTTGGCAGGTTATTTCATTTCTGATATCTCACAGCAATTTTCGAATTTCATCCTTCCCTTAACAGCGGGTGGCTTTATTTATATCGCCACTTCAGACCTCATCCCTGAGATACACAAGGAAAAAAATGCGAGGCGTTCGACTTTGGCATTTTTCGCATTTTTACTGGGTATCGGCTTTATGGCATTGACCAAGAGGTTTTTGCCGTTTTAAGTTTTATTGCCCCCCTTCTAGATAAACCATTTCTTCGTTGAATACATGCAATAATTAAGATAAAATATATATTTGAGCAGGAAGTAAACCCTATAAAAACATTAAAGATATGATAAAGGCAATCGCATTGATCTCGGGGGGGTTAGACAGTATCCTGGCTGCAAAAGTGGTCCAGCAGCAGGCAATTGAAGTTATCGGTGTGTATTTTAAGATCCCTTTTTCTTTGCGCGAAAAATCCGAAAGGCGAGATTTTGCGCTTGAACTTTCCCGGATCTCCGGCATAGATTTAAAGATGGTCGTCTTAGGCGAAGAATTCCTGGAGATAGTAAGAAATCCCAAGCACGGCCGCGGAGCCAACATTAACCCATGCATTGACTGCAAGATCCTCATGCTCAAAAAGGCAAAAGAAATGATGCAGGATCTGGGCGCTTCTTTTCTGATTACCGGCGAAGTATTGGGTCAGCGGCCCATGTCGCAGCATAACCGCGCCCTGGATCTGATTGCGCAGGAGGCTGGCGTTGACGGATTAATTCTGCGGCCTTTATCGGCAAAACTTCTTGATGAGACCATACCCGAGAAACAGGGTTGGGTCAAACGCGAGGATCTATTTGATTTCAGCGGCCGCTCGCGCAAGGCCCAGATAGATTTAGCTGTGATGCTAGGGCTTATAGATTACCAGCAGCCCGCAGGCGGTTGCCTTCTTACTGACCCAAGATTTTCACAGCGTTTGGCAGACCTGATGAGACACGGCGGGTATGATTTAAAGAATGTTGAGCTATTAAAGTTCGGCAGACATTTTAGATTAAGCGACAAAGCAAAATTGATCGTGGGAAGAGATGAAAACGAAAATACCGAGATAGAGAAATTGACAATAGACGGAGATTATCTGTTTTATCCGCCAGGAGATATCGCAGGCCCTACTTCTCTTGGCCGGGGTGAATTCAGCGATGAATTAATAGGTCTGTCAGCTCGCATAACCAACCGCTATTGCGACCGCAAGCAGGATTCAATAAATATTGCTTATCGCAAATTGCCGGACAAAGAGGAACGCGTCATAAACGTTGCTGCGGCTTCTGAAGATGAATTAGAAAAGTTTCGTATTTAGGGACGGTTCTCAAGGTAAAGCAAAAGTGTCCCTTTTAAGTTTATATTTCTTAAGATGTTGTGTTTCGGTTATGAGTTATTGTTTTTTATTGCTTATGGGTGACAAGGCGATAGTGGAGCAGGGCCTTGGAAGCCCCGAGCGGGCATGGTTTGCAGCGCGTTAGATTTGTTGCCAAGAGCGAGGGGCTGGAACGGAGCGAAGTCCTGACACGCTGGGTCAGGACGAGCGTCCCTGCGGAACTACGCCTTGGCAGGACCCATAAGAAATAAAAAAGTGGCAGAACATTCAAAACTTGTTGAATATGAAGAAAGAGGCGCTGTTATACGAAAAGCTTGAGAATAAACTTGCGCATTGCTACCTTTGTGCGCACCAGTGCAGGATCGCAGACACTAAATTCGGGATATGTGGGGTGAGGCAGAATCTGGGAGGTACCCTGTATTCTCAGGTGTACGCAAGGGTTGTTGCAGCGCATGTAGACCCGATTGAGAAAAAGCCGCTGTATCATTTTCTGCCAGGTTCTTACAGCTTTTCAATCGCAACAGTCGGCTGCAATTTCCGCTGCGGCTTTTGCCAGAACTGGGAGATATCGCAGGCCAATGTCCGTGACGGATTTCAATCCGCCGAAAGGGAATTCAGCCCAGAAGAAATCGTGGAATCTGCTTTAAAGAATAATTGTCAGAGTATATCCTATACTTATACCGAGCCTACGATATATTTTGAATTCGCCCTTAATTGCGCAAGGCTCGCAAAAGAAAAAGGCCTGTCCAATGTCTTTGTTACAAACGGCTACATGACAAAAGAGGCGACAGAGATGATCAGGCCGTATCTTGACGCTGCAAACATAGACCTTAAATATTTCAGGGATGATTCATATAAGAAAATCTGCAGCGCCAGCCTGCAGCCTGTTCTGGACTCCATTAAACTGATGCAAAAAGTCGGGATATGGATCGAGATCACGACGCTGGTCGTGCCGGGTTCCAATGATTCCGAGGAAGAACTCTCTGATATCGCAAAATTCATCGCAGGGATAGATAAAAATATCCCCTGGCATATCTCAAGGTTTTATCCTAATTATAAATTTTCCGATCAGGAGCCGACTCCGGAGAAAACCCTAAAACTGGCAGAAGAGTCTGGCCGTAATGCCGGATTAAGGTATATCTATGTGGGAAATGTATACGGCTGGGGCAATGATACCCTTTGCCATAAATGTAAAAAACTGTTGATAAAAAGGGAAGGGTTCTCTATTATGGAGAATAATATAGAACAGGGTAAATGTATCTATTGCAAAGAGGCGATACCCGGAATCTTTTGATCATCGGAGGGAAAGTAAATGAAACAACCTTGGCAGCTAGATGTTCAGGAAACGGAAAAAGTCTTAAATTCTAATGTTTCAGCCGGCCTTTCTGAAGAAGAGGCTAAAGACAGGATAGCCCGCTACGGAAAGAACGTTTTAAAAGAAAAGAAAGCAATAAATCCCTGGGAGATTTTCTTTGAGCAGTTTAAGGATTACATAGTATTGATCCTGATAGGGGCGGCGCTTGTCTCCGGATTCCTTAAGGAATGGATTGATGCGCTGGCGATTATTGCTATCGTTGTCTTAAATGCGATCCTGGGGTTTATTCAGGAGTACCGCGCTGAAAAATCCCTGGCCGCCTTAAAGAGATTATCCAGCCCATCATCAAAAGTCATCCGCCAGGGAGAAAAGAAAGTAGTGGCTTCCGAAGACTTAGTGCCTGGCGATCTCATAGAATTAGAAGCAGGGGATAACGTGCCTGCAGACTCAAGGCTCATATGGCTGAGCGCTAATTTTTCGACCCAGGAAGCAAGCCTTACAGGAGAATCTACTCCTGTGATCAAAACTTCACATGCATTGGCTGAAAAAGAAATCGCTTTGGGCGACAGGATAAACATGGTTTTTATGGGCACTTCAGTTGCCTCGGGAAAAGCAAAGGCATTAATAGCTGCTACGGGCATGAACACTGAACTCGGCAAGATTGCCGGAATGATCCAGGATATAAAACGCGAGACTACGCCTTTGCAGAAAAAATTAGAAGAGTTCGGCAAATGGATTGTGTGCCTCTGTTTTATTCTTGTGGGCATGGTATTTGTTCTGGGATTGATCCGCGGAGGTTTTAATAAAGAAAATGTTCTGGCTATGTTTCTGACTTCGGTAAGTCTGGCTGTTGCCGCTATCCCTGAAGGCCTGCCCGCGGTCGTAACCATTGCGTTGGCTTTAGGAGTCCAAAGGATGGTAAAACGCCATGTATTGATAAGAAAACTGCCTTCGGTTGAGACTCTTGGTTGCACCACAGTGATCTGTTCCGATAAGACAGGCACGCTGACAAAAAACGAGATGACTGTGCAGGCGATCTACAGCGCAGGAGATTTATTTAAAGTCACAGGCATCGGTTATGAGCCCAAAGGAGATTTTGTTTTAAAGGGCGCAAAAATCGAGGCTGAAAATTATCCCGGTTTAAAAAAGACCCTTTTGGCCGGTGTCTTATGCAACGCAGCCGAGCTTTTGGCCGAGAAAAACACCTTTAAGATTATCGGAGACCCGACCGAAGCCGCGTTATTGACAGTTGCTGCAAAGGCGAATATCATCAAGGGGGAATTGGAATGGGCAAATCCTTTTGTCGATGAAATCCCTTTTGATTCCGACAGAAAGAAGATGACAATCATAAGGCGCAATAAGGATAATAAGCTGATAGCCTATGTAAAAGGCGCGCCTGATATGTTATTAGGCGATTGCGCATATATAGAGGAAAACAGCCAAAGCAGGCAGATAACATTTCAGGACAAGGAGGCAATTTTAAGGACAAATATAGATTTGGCAAATCAGGCAATGCGCGTTTTGGCGGTTGCGTATCGTATTCTTAATAATTCTCCGGAAAAGTACGAGGCAAAGGCGATCGAAAAAGACCTTACTTTTTTAGGGCTGTCTGCAATGATAGATCCTCCGCGCGAAGAAGTAAAAGAGGCCGTAAAGATCTGCAAAAGCTCGGGCATAAAAACAATAATGATCACAGGCGACCATAAAAACACCGCTTCTGCGATAGCAAAAGAGTTGGGGTTTTTCGGGCCCGGTTCGATTGCGATAACAGGTGAGGAATTGGACGATTTCAGCGACGAAGAATTTTTTCAGCAGATAGAGCGAATACCCGTTTATGCGCGTGTATCTCCGGAACATAAATTGAGGATAGTCAGGTTACTGCGAAGCAGAAATGAAGTAGTTGCCATGACAGGAGACGGCGTCAATGACGCGCCTGCTGTAAAAGAGGCTGATATAGGCGTTGCAATGGGGATCACCGGAACAGACGTTACAAAAGAAGTCTCTGATATGGTCATTACAGACGACAATTTTGCCTCTATCGTGGCTGCTGTTGAAGAAGGAAGGGGTATATACGACAACATAAAAAAATTCATCCATTATCTTTTATCCTGCAATGCAGGAGAGATCCTGGTGATGTTTATTTCGTCTTTGATAGGCTGGCCTGTGCCGTTACTGCCCATTCATATCCTATGGGTGAATTTAGTCACTGACGGCCTGCCTGCTCTTGCCCTCGGAGTTGACCCGGTCGACCCTGGAGTCATGAAACGGCCTCCCCGGCCCCATAATGAACCTGTGATAACAAAAGAACGGGCAATATTGATGTTGTCTCAGGGCGCTTTTATTGCTTTCTGCAGCCTTCTTGCATTCGGTTTTGTCTTGTTCGTCGAGAAGGAGGGGATAAACCGCGCACGTACTGCTGCCTTCATCGTGCTTTCCTGCAGCCAGCTGTTCCATTCGTTAAACTGCAGAAACCAGAGCGAATCGCTTTTTAAAATAGGGATATTTACGAACAAAAAACTCATACTTGCGGATCTGATCTCCTTCGGTCTCCAGATGGCTGTGGTATACATTGTTTTCCTGCAGAAGATATTTAAGACTGAAAGCTTAGGCGTTTTTGACTGGGTCCTTGTCATCAGTATTTCCTCATTCCCGTTTTGGGCAATGGAGATCGTAAAGTTTTCAAAAAAGATTTTGCGGAGGTAATCATATGGATACTCTAAAGCCAAAGGTATCGATAATAGGATGCGGAAACGTAGGCATGCGTTTTGCGTACGCATTGATGATCAAAGGTATTACAAGAGAGGTCGTCATAGTCGATCTTGACAGAAACAGGCTCGAAGGCGAAGTCATGGATCTGTCGCACGGCGCAGCCTATGTCTCTCCGGTTGAGATCATGGCAGGTGACTTTCCGGACATAGAAAATTCAGACCTGGTGGTCATCACTGCAGGAAAAAAACAAAAGCCCGGACAGACAAGGACTGAGCTGGCAAAGGATAATGTGGATCTGTTCCGGAAAATGGTCCCTGAAATAATGAAGTATGCGCCTTCTGCGATCCTGCTTGTAGTGACTAATCCGGTAGATGTCCTTGCTTATGCTGCGTATAAGATCTCAGGCAAGCCAGACCGCGAGGTCATAAGTTCGGGGACTGTCTTAGACAGCGCGCGATTCAGGTTTCTTTTGAGCAAACACTGCCAGGTAGATCCGCATAATATACACGCTTATATACTGGGTGAGCACGGAGACAGCGAATTTGCGGTCTGGAGCCGCGCAATGATCGGAGGGGTTTTGTTCAACGAATACTGCAATGTCTGCTCTAATGCAAAGCTTTGCAATCACCAGACCGCTTTCAGGGATATCTTTAACGAAGTCAAAGACTCTGCTTATAAAATAATCGAGAAAAAAGGCGAGACGTCCTATGGTATCGGTCTGGCTTTGGTTCGCATAACGCAGGCGATCATCAATGACGAAAATGCCATTCTGCCCGTCTCATCTTTAGTGAAAGGTTATCTGGGCATAACTGACGTGTATTTAAGCCTGCCCGCAGTCCTTAACAAGAACGGGGTCAGGCAGATTTTAGCCCTTGAACTGGATAAGTCAGAGCAGGAGGCGTTTAAGAATTCGGCTGCGGCAGTTAAAAGGGTGATCAAAGAAGCAGGGCTGTGATTTTGATTCGCTGTTTCTAAAAACTTCTAATGGGTGGTATAATATAAGCTATGGATCCGCATGTCCTTCGTAACATAAGTTATGGCATGTTCGTAGTCTCCTCCAATAAAGGAAAGCTTTTTAACGGCCAGATCGCAAACACCGTTTTCCAGATAACAAGCGAACCCGTGACTATCGCTGTCAGCATCAACAAAAACAACCTTACGCACGAGTTTATCGATAATGCCTCCAGATTCTGCGTTTCTATCTTAAAGGAGGACACGCCTCTGGGTTTTATAGGTAAATTCGGCTTCAAGAGCGGAAGAGACACGGATAAGTTCAAAGACACAAAATTTAAATTGCTTGATTCAGGATGCCCTGCGGTTCTGGAAAACGCTCTCGGCTATCTTGCGGCTAAAGTGATAAACAGATTCGACTGTCTTACGCATACGCTTTTTCTGGCAGAGGTCACTCACTCAGAGCTTTTGACAGAGGCTAAACCCTTGACATACGAGTATTATCATCAGGTAAAACGGGGCAGCACTCCTGCAGCTGCTCCGACTTTCATTAAAGACGAAGGAATAAAAAAACAGGCGGGGATTTTGGAAAAGTATGTTTGTACTGTATGCGGCTATATCTATGATCCTGCATCAGGAGATCCAGACGGGGGCATTGCCCCGGGAACTCCGTTTGAGAAAATCCCGGATTCCTGGGTCTGTCCGGTATGCGGAGCCAATAAGGAAAGTTTTGAGAAGGCGAAATAACCAAGGAGGTGCAAGATGGGAAAACGAGGCACAAAGATCGTAGGCGTTGACGTAAAAGAATTGATCAAAGATTTAAACCGCGCATACTGCGATGAGTGGCTGGCGCATTATTCATATTGGTATATGGCCCAGATAGTGACCGGGCTTGGTTACGAAGACATGAGCGAATTTTTAAGAAATACCGCAAAAGACGAAGCAGAGCATGCCGAAGAAATCGCAAACAGGATCCTTGAGTTAGGAGGGGCTCCTTTATCAAATCCCATGGAACTGGAAAAAAACGCAAACTTTCCGTATCCTCTGCCTCCGAAAAACACGTCTGACTACAGAAAATTCATTGAAGTGGTCCTTGATGCAGAAGCTGGAGCAATAGAGATCTACAACAGGATAGCCGCAAAGACCCAGGGCAAAGACCACGTTACTTATCAACTCATAACGCATATCCTTTCCGAGGAAGTCGGACACGAGGAAAGATTTGAAGACCTAAAGGGATAAGGAGGCAACAGGCCATGGCAGAACTCAAAGAATTATTACAAAGCGCCGATTGGAAAAAAGAAAAACACGTGCCTGTGATTGAAGCGTTTTCGCAGGTCAAAAAGGGAGAATTTTTTCAGGTAAAAGTAACTGTCGGCAAAGAGATCGCCCATCCCAATACGACAGAGCATCATATCAGATGGATAGAGGCATATTTTCTGGCTGACGGAGAAAAATTCCCTTGTGAGATAGGCAGATTCGAGTTTGGTTCCCATGGAGAATCTGCTCAGGGGCCTAATACAAGCACTGTATTTACCAGCCCCGAAGCGGTTATAAGTTTTAAGACCGATAAACCGGGTGTGATATTCGCTTCTTCGTACTGCAATATCCACGGATTATGGCAGGACTCTTTTAAAATCGAAGTAAAATGATGGCTTAGCATGATCGTATTAACCGAAGAGATATGCAGTTTTTTGCACAGGCAGGGATTCGTAATAGTTTCGACGATAGATAAAAACGGAAGCATACATAATTCCTGCAAGGGGATCGTCCGGATCGAAAAAATCGGCAGGATCTATCTCATGGACCTTTACATCCACAGGACTTTTAGAAACCTGCGCAGGAATCAGAACATAAGCATAACTGCGGTTGATGAACACGGTTTCGCAGGCTACTGCCTCAAAGGCAAAGCAAGGATATTAAAAGAAAAGGAGCTTGAGCCCGGGATCATCAGGGACTGGGAGGAAAAAATCACATCGAGGATAACCCAGAGGCTGATAAAAAACATCAAAGGGGAGAAAGGACATCCTTCTCATCCAGAAGCGTCTTTGCCAAAGCCCAAATACGTGATACGGATCGAGGTCCAAAAGGTCATAGACCTTATCCCTGCTTCTTTTAAGTGAGGCAATAAAATTACAAAAGGAGTGGTAAAATGGATAAAAAAGTTGAAGTCTACAGCACGCCTACTTGTCCATTTTGCATCCGCGCAAAGCAGTTCCTCAGGGAAAACAACGTCATGTTCACTGACATCGATGTCTCAAAAGACCAGGATAAGGCAGAGGAGATGATCGAAAAGTCCGGCCAGATGGGTGTGCCTGTGATCGATGTCGACGGCCAGATCATCGTAGGTTTCGACAAGGAGAAGATCAAGTCGGTTCTGGGATTACAATAGGCTATTATGGAAGATATTTATGACCTTATCATAATCGGCGCAGGCCCTGCGGGTATAACCGCAGCAGTATACGCCGCAAGGAAAAAAATAAACTGCATGGTCATCACAAAAGACATCGGCGGCCAGGCAGCCTGGAGCGGAGACATTGAAAACTATACGGGTTATCAGTTTATTGCCGGCCCCGAACTAGTAGCCAAATTCGAAGAGCATCTGCGAAAATACAGTATCGTTCTTAAAGAGAACGAAGGAGCCTCTTTAGTAACCAAAAAGGAGAACATTGTTTTTGTCCGGACCTCCAAAGGTTCATACCGGGCTAAGGCCGCGATAATCGCTTCCGGTAAAAAATCACGCCAGTTAGGCATTCCAGGTGAACAAGAATTTAAAAACAAAGGACTTACCTATTGCGCCACATGCGACGGCCCTCTTTTTGCGAAGAAGGATGTCGCAGTTATCGGCGGAGGAAATTCCGCGCTGGATGCCGCATTGCAGCTTATGCGCATTGCAAAGCGCGTCTATGTGATAAACAGTACAGCCGGACTGTCCGGGGATGAGGTGATGCGGGAAAAGGTCTTAGAAAGTAAAATTATCAGCGTTTTAAACAATGCCCAGGTATCGGCTATAGAAGGCGAAAAATTCGTTACAGGGATAAAAATAAAAGGTGAGGCTAAGGAAGAGACTTTGCCGGTGCAGGGAATTTTCGTAGAGATAGGCCTGATGCCGAACTCTGATTTCGCCGAAGGCCTTGCGAAAAACGACTTTGGCGAGATCAAAGTCGATTGCCATAACAGGACCAATATAGAAGGCATATTTGCCGCCGGCGACGTTACTGACGTTCCCGAAAAACAGATCATTATCGCAGCAGGAGAAGGCGCAAAAGCCTCATTAAGCGCATTCCGCTATCTTGCACAGCACAGGTTCTGATCCGTCACAATAACATGAAAAAATGGCTGGAATTGTTTTTTTTGTTCTTCAGGGTATCTTTTTTTACTTTAGGAGGAGGCCTTGCAATGCTTCCTTTAATAGAAAGGGAGATCACAGAAACCAAAAAATGGATCGACAAAGAAGAATTCCTTGATATCGTAGGAATCTCGCAGTCTATGCCAGGCGTTATGATCTTGAACGTTGCAACAACGGTTGGATATAAGATCTCGGGGCTATCGGGTGCGGTTTTTGCATGTTTAGGAGCGATTTTGCCGCCTTTTATATCTATTGTTCTTGCAGGCTGGTTTTTTATCAAAGCAAAAGACAGCCTGGCCGTAAAAAAGATATTTTCCGGGGTAAGGCCTGCGGTCATAGCTTTAATCGCAATCGCCGCCTTCAATCTTTCAAAGGCTGCAAAGATAAACAAGTTGACTTTTTTTGTTCTTTCTTCCGTTATCCTTGCGATTGTTTTACTTAACGTCAATCCTCTGTATGTGATACTGTCTGCCATAGCAATAAATATTTTTTATGCCGCATGGGCTATTGAAATAAAATGATACTGATACATCTGGCGTTGAGTTTTATAAGAGTGGGGTTGCTGGGTTTTGGCGGCGGTTATGCGATGATACCGCTTATCCAGCAGGAGGTCTTAAAATTCGGGATCCAGGGGCCGGAATTTATCGATATATTGGCGATATCCCAGATGACTCCCGGCCCAATAGGAGTCAATGCAGCTACTTATACCGGATTTAAAGTCGCGGGGCTGCCCGGCTCGTTTATTTCCACGTTCTCTAATGTATTGCCTACATTTATAATCATGATTATCGTGGCAAAGCTGTTTTACAGGTTTAGAAAAAATGCTTTCGTCGAGACTTTTTTCAAGGGGATAAGGCCCGTCTTCATAGGGTTGATCGCTGCAAGCGCCTGTGTAATGGTCAAAGATATCAAGCTCTGGGCTGATTATAAGGCAATATTGATTTTTATCGTGGTTTTGATTGCCGGATATAGATTCAGGGTAAATCCAATTTTTTTGATTTTGCTATCGGCAATAACGGGATTTTTGATTTATTAGAAAAAACTCAATATGTATCGATATCTGCTAAAACTTGGCCCTCTTACGATCTATTCATACGGTGCAATGCTAGCCCTTGCGTTTATTGCAGGCACTTTTTTTGCGGCGTTTCGAGCCAGGAAGCAGGCAATAGACCCAAACAGGATAATAGATCTAAGTTTAGTCATCGTGTTAACCTCCATAATCGGAGCGAGATTGCTTTTCGTAGCATTAAACTTAAGGTTTTATAAAAATAATCCTCTTGATATCTTTAAAGTCTGGGAAGGCGGCCTTGTTTTTTACGGGGGATTTATTCTTGCGTTTGTGTCGGTCGTATATTTTTTAAAGAAGAACAAACTGGCCGTTTGGAAAGTAGCTGATATTTTTTCTGCTCCGTTAGCCTTGGGAATGGCGATCGGAAGGATAGGTTGCTTTTTAAACGGCTGCTGTTACGGAAAAATATCTCAAAGATTCGGAGTTTGTTTCCCTGCAAAAGATAATCCGCCTGCTTTCACTCAGCAGGTGTTTGAAGGCATGATACCGCAATCAGCCGGTTGTTCTCTGCCTGTATTTCCGACTCAGCTTTATGAGTCAGGAGCCTGTCTTTTGATATTTTTGGCGATTCTGGCTCTTGAGAGAAAAAAACATTTTGATGGATTCTCTTTCTGGCTGTTTGTCTTGTTGTATTCTTTGTTCAGGTTCATCATAGAGGGCTTTAGATATTACGATGCAAATTTTATTTCAGGCCCAATAACCGTTTCTCAAGCTGTAAGCATTATCCTGTTCGTTATTTCCCTCATAGCTTTAGAAACAGGCTTTACCATCGCAAGAAAGGGTAAGTAGCCTATTTGTCTGACTGCACATCAATAATGGACTGACAAGGTTTGGTCTTTGTGGTATAATCTTTTTCTGGAAGAAGCTTATAAATCTGTTTTAATTATCTCCGTAAGGAAAAAATATGAAAGAGATTGTGCTTGAGATAAAAGACCTGCATGTTAAGGTAAGTGACAAAGAGGTAGTAAGCGGCATAAACTTGAAGCTTTGCCGCGGAGATGTCATGGTGCTCCTAGGTCAAAACGGCTCAGGCAAGACTTCGCTTATCATGGCTATCATGGGATTTCCCTCGTATCAGGTAACTAAAGGCGATATCCTTTTTAAAGGAAAAAGTATTTTGAATCTCACAATCGATGAAAGAGCAAACCTGGGCATTGGGATCCTGTTCCAACGGCCTCCTACTGTTCGCGGGGTAAAATTGCGCCAGCTTGTCAACATTACAGCGCATAAAAAAGATTTTGATTTAGACAGCGCGGCTAAAGAGCTGTCTATGACCGATTTTCTGGATAGGGATCTGAATCTTGGTTTTTCAGGGGGAGAGATGAAGCGGTCAGAGCTGCTTCAGGTAATTGCGCAGGATCCGCAGGTCGTGCTGTTGGATGAGCCTGAATCAGGGGTGGATTTAGAGAACGTGGCATCAATGGGCAAAATAATAAATGATTTCCTAAAGAAAGAGGGCCGCTGCGGACTGATTATTACACATACCGGCTATATACTTGAGTATGTCCGGACAGATCTGGGTTGTGTGCTCGCAGACAGAAAGCTGCACTGTTTGCAGGATCCCAAGAAAATCATCAGCGATATTCGAAAATACGGATATGACAGATGCGTGACTTGCAAAAAATAAAAGAAAATCTGGATGAGAAGGCAAGGCTGGCAAAGGATAAGAAAGCTGCCTTCGGGGAGGATATCGACTTAAATCATTTCAGAAGCGAAACGTCTGATAAAGACTACCCTGCAAGCCTTAAAGGTTTAAGTGAATCTCAGGCGCAGGTCGCATTAGCCGCCGGTATAGATTTAAATGAGAAAGAGCGGTTGGGGACATTTTTGCAGATGGACCACAGCGTAATCCACGCAAGAAGCAATAAAGAAGGGCTTGAGGTAATGAGTACTACTGATGCGCTCAAAAAATACGACTGGCTTTGGGATTATTACTGGAAGGCGGCTGCGGTTGATACCGATAAATATACCGCTCATGCGCAGCTTAATCCTTATCATGGTTATTTTATCCGGGCGCTGCCTGGTCAAAAAGCCTCTTTTCCTTTACAGGCATGCCTGTTTTTGAAATCGGGCGAGCTGATTCAGAGCGTGCATAACATAATCATTGCCGAGGAAGGCTCTGATCTGCAGATTATCACCGGATGTACTACAGAAACAACCGGAAAATCCGGCATGCATATAGGCATCTCGGAATTTTATGTCAAGAAAAACGCCAAAGTGACATTTTCCATGATCCATAACTGGCATGAGAACATTGTCGTGCGTCCCCGTACAGCTACAATCGTCGAAGAAAACGGCATATTCCTTTCAAACTATATTTGTCTGAAGCCGGTACGAACGCTGCAGATGTATCCGAAGGCAACACTTTTGGGAAAGAATTCCCTGGCCCGGTATAATTCCATTCTGTATGCTCATCCCGGCTCGAATTTAGACGTCGGTTCAAAGGTGGTTTTATCTGGCCAAAATTGCAGGGCTGAGATTATTGCAAGGGCGATATCGCATAACGGCACTATTATCGCGCGCGGAAATCTGCGCGGAGAGACCGCGCCCATAAAGGCACACCTTGAGTGCCGCGGCCTTATACTTGGGGACAGAGGGGCTATCTATGCAATACCGGAATTAGAAGGCTGTACCGAAGGCGTTGATATGTCCCATGAGGCTGCGGTGGGAAAAATCGCAAAAGAAGAAATCGAATACCTTATGTCCAGGGGGCTTTCTTCATCAGAGGCGCAGGCTGCGATTGTCAGAGGGTTTTTGGATGTATCCATTATGGGCCTGCCTGATGTGCTTAAAAAGGAAATCGATAAAGCAATCGATTCTTGCGAGAAAGAACTATTGTAGTTTTATAATTGACTATTTTACATTTAGTAGTAAAATAATACCAAACTACAAGGAAGTGGTAAATGGGGAGGGACAGGAGAAGTTTTGAAGACAATTCTTAAAAATACGGGATTGTCTTTTTAAATTTCGCGAAACTTAAAGTCGTGCCTGGTAAGGCGCGGGAGGTTGGTTAAATGGAAAATAACAGTCAAGAAGCAGGCTCGATCAGAAGAAAACGCGATGATCTCTCGACGTTCATGGTGCATTTAACAAGAGATGCCGGAAACGGAAGATCCGCTAAGGAGAATCTTATCGATATCATCTGCGGCAGGAATATCGAGGCCCGTAATTCAAAAGGACTGTTCTATAGTACCGACGAAGTAAGGCACCACGTCAAAAGCGTCTGTTTCAGCGAGATGCCGCTTTCCGGCATAAAGCATATGATAGGAAAACTAAGCGGCAGGGACGTTGAGTTGAGCCCTTATGGACTTGTGTTTTCCAAGGATTTTTTAATACAGAAAGGGTCAAACCCGGTTTTTTACGTGAACACCTATGCGCACGAAGACCGCAAACATGTACTTATCGATACGATAAGGCAGCTTGAGCCTGCAAAGCAGAAAGAGATCGCGCCTTATGTGGATATTTTCGGATGGACAGGGCATGAAGGAAAGATCTACGATTTTCACTGGGAGCATGAATGGAGGTTCCTGGGAAATTTTGAATTTGAATGGAAGGACATAATCTTCGGCCTCTGCGAAGACGAATATATAGACGAGCTTGAACAGCTTTTTGAGCAAGAGATACGTTTTATTTCTCCTTTTATGAGCCTTGAAGAAATAGTCGGAAGGCTTGTCTTGTCACGCGAAGAGAGTAAATACGTAAATTACACCCAGCATTTTGAGTCTCCGTAAACAATCCCTGTTAAAAAATTAGAGGAGGACAAAAAATGAAAAAGGCGTTTTTGTTTTTAATGTGCCTTGCGCTTGTTGTGTTAAACGCAGGATGCGCAAGTTCGCCGAACAAAGCTATTGAAGGAGCTGCAGTAGGCGGCGCAGTCGGAGCTGGCGCAGGAGCGATTATCGGACACCAGAGCGAGCATGCGGGGCAAGGGGCTCTCTTAGGCGGGACAATCGGCGCACTGGTCGGCGCATTAGCAGGAAGCCAGGTTCAAAAGCAGCCTGCTCCAGTCTCACAGGCTAATCCGCCTGGACCGGTTTCAGCAATAAACCCGAACCAGATGTCGATCCAGCAGGTAGTGGACCTGTCAAAACAGGGAGTCCATGAGGATGTGATCATAGATAAGATACATCTTACAAAATCAAGGTTTACGCTTTCCGCAGAGGACGTCGATTACCTTAAAAATCAGGGCGTTTCTCAGAAAGTAATAAACGATATGCAGGGATTATGATCAAAAACAAATAAGATCCAACTGAGGCCCGGGATTATTTCCGGGCCTTTTTCTTTTATGACCTTTCCTGAATCTTCGCCATCATAGAGATGCAGCTGTCGGTTTGTTCGCTCAGGTCGGTTTTGCAGTGTGATTTGTCCGCGTGCTGAAATTTTTTGCCGTCTGCTACGGCTTACGCCTCACTTTCGGTGACAAATATACCCAGACGGGCATCCTCTCGTTCGGCGTAATTCCTTGCAGACTCTTGCCAAAAAATTTCTAATGCACGCTCCCAAACCATACTGCTTTGATGAAATCGACATTCGCTCACAAACCCGACAGCTGCATTCCTAAAAGACAAACATTCCGGTAAAACATAATATCAAATCTATAATAAAAAATGTATCTTAAATAGACTGAATGGTTTTGTTTTTTTATGGGTGACGAGGCGATAGTGGAGCAGGGCCTTGGAAGCCCCGAGCGGGCACGGTTTGCTGCGGGTTGGATTTATTATCAAGAGCGAGGGGCTGGAACGGAGCGAAGTCCTGACACGCTGGGTCAGGACGAGCGTCCCTGCGGAACTACGCCTCGGCAGGACCCATAAAAAACAAGCCCTTCAGCTCATATAACTACTTGCCAAACAATGATTAATGTAGTATATTCTACCTAAGTTCTCCAACCTAAAATCTAAAAAGAAAAACTATGGAACTGATTGTCGGAGTAATATTATTGGTCATTGCAGTAGGGGCAACTGCTTTTTATCTGTTTTCAGGATCCGAGCCCAAGGGCAAAGCAAGCAGAAAAGACGCTCAAGCCTCTGCTAACCAGGCCCTGCTTTCCAGAGACCAGAAAATCGCAAAACTCGAACAGGGTATAAATAATTCAAAGACAGAACTGCAGAAGATGGATGCTTTGTATGATTCTGCGCAAAAGGAACTTGAGTCTTACAAGGCCAAAGAAGCCCAATTGACCGATGAAATAAAGAGAAGAGAAGAATGGACTGGCAAAGGCGAAGAGATCTTAAACAAGATAAAGAAAGAAAATACTGAAAATAAAGAGCTTCTTTTGGGGAAAGAAAAGGAGCTGGCATCGGAATTCTCTAAAAACGTAGATTCAAACAGGCAGCTGCGCGAGCTCAATACGAAGATCTCCGAACTGGAAAACCAGAATAAAGGAAAGTCCGAAGAAATCGAGATCATGAAACATAAAATAGAGAAGCTGCTGCGTGATCTGGAAGACAGGGCGGGCGAAATAAGGATGCATCTTAACGCAATTGAGCAGTTGAAAAAAGAAAAGGAAGAAAGCGAGTGGGTGCCGAAAAAAGAGTTCGTCAAACTCAACGAGGAATTCAGCGAATTAGAAAAAGAATTAGAGGATAAGGAAAAGGAATTAGAAAAAAAAGACGAAAAGATCAAAGAATTGTATCAGCAGACTCTGCGTTTGCAGGAGCGGATTACTTCGGCCGGCACCGCCATTGCGCCTAAAGAACCAGAACAAAAAAAAGAAACAAAACCTCCGGAAATCCCTTCTCAAGAAACAGCTGCGTCTGAAGAAATGCCTCAGGATGTCCCTGCAGAACAGGCGAGCGCCCCTGAAGCTGTCAGTGAGCCAATTAATACGCAGGAAATGCCTCTCATACAGGAAGAAATCCTGAAGGCTATTGCAGAAGCAAAACCCGCGGAAGAGACCCAGCCAGAGCAGCAGATCGAAGAGCCTCCGAAAAAGAAGGAACATGTAAGCGCCGAAATAGAAATGAGCAAGATCCGAAATATCGGGATCATAGCGCACATCGACGCGGGAAAAACCACGACCACAGAAAGGATTCTCTATTACACCGGCAAATCCTATAAAATGGGCGAGGTCCACGACGGAAAAGCTCAGATGGACTGGATGAAGCAGGAGCAGGAAAGAGGCATAACGATCACAGCCGCAGCGACCACCTGTTACTGGAAAGATTGCAGGATAAATATTATCGATACCCCCGGTCACGTTGATTTCACTGTAGAAGTCGAAAGAAGCCTGCGCGTACTTGACGGCGCAGTAGCGCTTTTCTGCGCTGTCGGAGGAGTCGAGCCGCAGTCAGAGACAGTCTGGCGCCAGTCAAATAAATACAATGTCGCTAAACTGGCATTCGTAAACAAGATGGACCGCACAGGAGCCGACTTTTTTGCCGTGCTGGGACAGATGGAAAAGATTCTCGGAAATAATCCCGTAGCGATCCAGATCCCGGTAGGCAGCGAAAGCAATTTCCGCGGAGTTGTGGATCTCATAGATATGAAAGCATATATTTACGACGATGAGACCCTGGGAAAAGAATACAAAACCGAAGAAATGCCTCAGGAATTACTGGAGACCGCAAAAAAATACCGCCACACCCTTGTCGAAAAAGTTGCAGGCCACGACGAGGAGCTCACTAAAAAATATCTTGAAAATGTTGATTCCATAACTCAGGAAGAATTGACCGCGGCTATCCGAAAGGCCACAGTAGCAAACAATATCGTCCCGGTCCTGTGCGGGGCTTCTTTTAAAAATAAGGGCGTTCAGAAACTGCTTGATGCGGTGGATCTGTTTTTGCCTTCTCCGGCAGATCTGCCGCCCGTTAAAGCTGATGATGCAAGAAGCCCTGGCAATATTATAGGATTGTCACCCGATGTCAATGGGCCTTTTTGCGGCCTTGCTTTTAAAATTCAGGCAGACCCTCATATGGGGAAATTGATCTATGTGCGGATTTATTCAGGTTATCTTGATAACAGCTCGTATGTTTACAACGCCACGAAGAACAAAAAAGAAAGAATCGGAAGGATAATGCAGATGCATGCGAACCAGCGGGAGCCTAAGGAACGCGCATATGCAGGAGATATTGTCGCAGTTATAGGGCTCAACAGCACGGTAACGGGTGATACCCTTTGCGACCTTGAAATGCCGATGCTTTTGGAGGCAATACAATTCCCTGCGCCGGTAGTTTCATTGAGCATCTCACCTGCAAGCAGGGCTGACCAGGATAAACTCGGCAAAGGACTTGCCAAGCTCACAGAAGAAGACCCCACCTTTATTGTCCAGTCAGACGAAGAAACAAAGGAGACGGTTCTTACAGGCATGGGCGAGCTGCATCTTGAGATCATAGTTGACAGGCTCAAGACCGAATTCGGCGTGGAAGCTGTTGTAGGAAGGCCTAAAGTCGCTTATCGCGAAACAGCGACTGCCGCTGCAACAGACGGATACAAACATGTAAAACAATCCGGCGGCCGGGGGCAATACGGCCATGTCGTCTTTGAGGTCTCTCCTAATGAAGCGGGCAAAGGCTTTGAGTTTATTAATAGTATTAAGGGAGGCTCTATCCCGCGCCAGTTTTTTCCTGCTATAGAAAAAGGCCTTGCTGCTGCAATGCAAAAAGGCGCATATGCCGGTTATCCTGTGGTAGATATAAAGGTGGATCTTCTGGATGGTTCTTTTCATGAAGTCGATTCATCGGAACTCGCGTTTAAATTAGCGACCATCGCTTGTTTTAAAAAAGTCTTCTTGCAATGTAGCCCTGTTTTGCTTGAACCCTCCATGAAACTTGAAGTCACAACTCCCGAAGAATACGTGAACGCGGTTATAGGATACATCTGCTCATGCCGCGGCAAGATAATGGGAATGGAGCAGAAAGCAAATCAGAAGGTCGTTTCGGCTGAAGCCCCGCTTTCCGAGATGTTCGGATATGCGACGAATTTCCGCTCGTTGTCCAGCGGCCGCGCAAGCGCTTCAATGGAATTCGATAAATACGCCCAGGTCCCTGCTGAAGTAGCTGCAAAAATCCTCGAAGAGAGAAAGAAGCAGCGCGAAGAAGGAGAATCTTGAATTTTGCAGCGTGATTTGTTCGCGTGCTGAAATTTTTTGCCGTCTGCTGCGGTTTACTTCTCGCTCTCGCCAGTAGACTAACGCTGACTTTTCGTGCTCCCGCTCGTCGTAATCCCTTGCAGACTTTTGCCAAAAAATTTCTAATGCACGCTCCCAAACCACACTGCAAAATCAAAATACTTCCAGATTCATTTGTGAAAAATTCTTCGCAAATCAATTTAATGGCTTTACGGGCAGTTTTGTAAATTTCTTACAATTTTAGGATTGGAGTGATATAATACTAAAAAAAAGGAGAAGGCAATGGCTAAGAAGATATTGCTGATAGATGATGAACCGAATGTCCTCAAAGTGCTGAAATCCCGCTTAGAGTCGGAAAATTATTCCGTGATCACTGCTTCGGACGGAAAAGAAGGGTTAGAAAAGGCCAAGGCAGAAAAACCCGATCTGATCATCCTTGACGTCATAATGCCTAATAAAGACGGCTACACTTTTATAAAAGAGATGCAAATGGACGAAACCATAAGGCGTCTGCCGGTTATTGTTGCGAGCGCTAAGGCAGAAATGGAGGATTTATTTGCCCTGGAGGGGATAAGGGATTACATCGTAAAACCGTTTAAGACAGAGGAATTGCTGGAGAAGATAAAGCAGCAGCTATAGCCTGAAAGAGGAGAGCCATGAAATATCTCAACATCATCCTTACGATTGTCGCAATGATCCTTATGTTTATTGCTTTTAAACTTATACGGCTTGAAGGCTTGTCTGCTATGTCATTAGAGTCCAACGAGGCAATCGTCGGATCAAACCGGGCATTGATAAATTCCAACCAGAGGCTGGAAACCAGTTTTAATAATTTGAGACAGGAAATATCTGATTTGAAGGCCCAGCTGCCCAGGAAATAAAAGGAGGAACAAATGGTATTTGATTTATTGATATTAGCGCCTGTGGGGTCAATACTGGCGCTGTCGTTTGCCGCATACCTTGCTATTTCTATAAGAAAGATGGATGAGGGCAATGATAAGATGAAAGAGATAGCAGAGGCAGTAAGAGTCGGAGCAAGGGCATATCTTAAAAGACAGTATATAGGAGTCTCTCTTTTTTTTGTCGTAGTCTTCTGTATACTACTGCTACTCGCTTTTAAAAAGTACCTTCCTATTTTCGTTCCCTTTGCGTTCTTGACCGGCGGATTTTTCTCGGGCCTTTCCGGCTTTATAGGCATGGCAACAGCAACGCAGTCCTCAAACCGCACAGCAGCAGCTGCGATGAAGAGTTTGAACTCTGGTCTTCGAGTGGCATTTTCAAGCGGCGCTGTGATGGGGCTGACTGTTGTGGGCCTTGGACTTTTAGATTTAAGCATCTGGTATTATTTTCTTAACTGGTATTACGAGATACATCCGCTTGCATCCGGAGTTCATAAGATCGGCGCGATAACTTCTACAATGCTTTGTTTTGGCATGGGCGCTAGTTCCCAGGCACTATTTGCCCGCGTCGGAGGAGGAATTTTCACAAAGGCAGCTGATGTTGGTGCGGATCTTGTCGGAAAAGTCGAAGCAGGTATACCCGAAGACGACCCGAGAAACCCGGCTGTCATCGCTGATAATGTCGGCGATAACGTCGGAGATGTCGCAGGAATGGGAGCAGACCTTTATGAGTCTTATGTTGGTTCGATCGTTGCGACTTCTGCATTGGGAGTCGCAGCAGGCCTTGGTTTGCCCGGAGTAACTGTCCCTATGGTTATGGCAGCAGTAGGAGTTGTTGCGTCAATCCTTGGAACGTTCTTTGTGCGCAGCAAAGAAGAAGCAAGCCAGGCAGTGCTTTTAGCTGCTCTACGTAAAGGAGTGTACACAAGTTCCCTTATTGTTGCAATAGTCTCAGGATTTCTTGTTTACTTTGCTCTTGGCAAAGAACACATGGGCGTATACTGGTCAATTCTTTCAGGCCTTCTGGCAGGAGTGATAATAGGCTTTGTGACCGAGTATTACACTTCAAGCAGTGCCGGCCCTACAAGATCAGTTGCTGATGCTTCTGTTACCGGGCCTGCGACCGTGATCATTTCCGGCATTGCCGTTGGCATGATGTCAACAGCTATTCCAGTGATAGTCGTCTGCATAGCGATAATGGCAAGTTATTTCCTTTCAGGCGGAGCTCAGAACTTTAATTCCGGGGTTTACGGTATTGCGATCTCGGCAGTGGGCATGCTTTCCACTTTAGGTATCACTTTGGCTACCGATGCTTACGGGCCTGTTGCTGATAACGCAGGCGGAAACGCTGAAATGGCTCATCTTCCTCCTGAAGTAAGAAAAAGGACTGATGCCCTTGATGCATTGGGGAATACGACTGCTGCTACAGGAAAAGGTTTTGCCATAGGTTCAGCAGCTTTAACTGCCCTGGCTTTGATCGCTGCTTTCAAAGACCAGGTCATGCTGATCGCTAAAGACAAGAATCTTGTTTTAAACATGGACTTAAGCCTGCTTGACCCCAACGTATTGATAGGGTTGTTTGTCGGCGGTATGCTGCCGTTTCTTTTCTGTGCTATGACAATGGGCGCAGTGGGAAGGGCTGCAGGCAAGATCGTTGTCGAGGTGCGCAGACAGTTTAAGGAAATAGCAGGGTTAATGGAAGGTAAGGCAAAGCCAGATTATGCAAAGTGCGTAAGCATTGCTACCGCAGCTGCTCAGAAAGAAATGATATTGCCCTCGCTTCTGGCGATCGTTTCTCCGATAGCTGTCGGATTATTAGCCGGTATTAAAGCAGAGGCAGGATTACTCGCCGGCGCAACAGTAACAGGATTTGTCCTTGCGGTTTTTATGGCAAATTCAGGCGGAGCCTGGGACAATGCAAAGAAATATATAGAGGAAGGCCATCACGGCGGTAAAGGTTCTCCTTCGCATAAGGCTGCGGTTGTGGGCGATACTGTCGGAGACCCGTTTAAGGATACTTCCGGGCCCTCTCTAAATATCCTGATAAAACTTATGTCCATGGTCGCGATTGTCTTTGCCTCGTTTGTGATTTCAAATACGCTTTTTAAATAAAAACATACTGCTTTAATTCCAAACCCGGAAAGTAAACCTATAATTGGGCTCGCAGGTTTACGTTCCGGGTTTGTTTTTGGGTTCCGGGTTTGTTTTTTGGTAATTTTATGGTAAAATATGATTATGGAGGCAGAAGCCACGGTAGTTAAAAAAAAGGTGTTGATAATTGAAGACAGCGCCTTTATAAGCCGTGTTCTCGAATCCAGGTTTATTGAAGAGGGCTTTGAGGTATCTGTTTGCCTTGACGGAGAATCCGGGCTTATGGCGGCAAAAAGCAAAAAGCCGGACCTGATAATCCTTGATTTGATTTTGCCCAAGCTTTCCGGAGAGGCTGTCTGTAAGGAAATCAGAAAAGACGAGGAGCTCAAGGCTGTTCCTGTGGTGATGTTGACTGCAAAAAACAGCGAAGCCGATAAAATAATAGGAAGGGTCATAGGCGCTGATAAATATTTGCCAAAGCCCCTTGACGCCGATAAATTGTTCAAAGAAGTGAGGGAGCTGATATGAGCATTAGAAAAAATCTTATAATATTTCTGGGCATACTGTGTTTTTTTTCCGGCTTTGCGTATGCACAAAACTACGGCCAGGCAAATAAGCAGCCTGTCAGAAAAGAGCGAAAATATTATGGCACAGTGGTACAGTATAGCGATAAGTTCGTAGTTATACGCCGCGAGGTCACAGAGAGCATAAGTGAAAGGCTTCGATTCAGGATAGACAAGAACACGGAAATCACAGGCAGGATTTTAATAGGAAGTAAAGTGGCTGTAGTATTCAAAATCCTTAACCGCAACCACCACAAAAGGCTCGCCCTTAAGATTTATCCAGTCCAGACCATACCAAAGTATCGTTGATCAAGGCAGAATCTAAAAAAAGAGTATTAAAAATCTTGACAAAAGATATTTTTGCTTGATTTTTTTATGGAATATGGTATTATTGTGTTAACAATTGTTAACACAAAGGGGCTTTGGAATATGAAGCAGTCCGATTACATAAGTATTCAACAGGCTGCAAAGATCCTGAAGATATCAAGGATCGCAGTTTATAAAAAGGTGAAAAAAGGACAGATCGAATCCGTGCGTATTGGAAGGAGTTTTGCCGTACACAGGGCGTCTCTTAAGAGTCAAAACGCAAACGCAAAAAAGTCAATGAAGATCGCTGAAAACTTAACAGAATTGATCGGAAATACCCCGCTTGTCAAATTGAAAAGGATTAGCGGGGGTTTGAATGCTACGATAGTGGGAAAGCTCGAGTCTTTTAATCCCTCGTGGAGCGTAAAAGACCGTATAGGCAAGGCAATGATCGAAGATGCCGAAAAAGACGGACGCATAAAAAAAGGTACAGTCATCATCGAACCTACCAGCGGAAACACCGGCATTGCACTGGCTTTTGTGTCTGCTGTAAAAGGTTACCGTTTGATCCTTACGATGCCTGAGACCATGAGTGCGGAACGAAGGCAGGTTTTAGCCGCGCTCGGAGCTGAATTAGTCCTGACGCCGGGAAGTGAAGGAATGTCGGGGGCAGTTAAAAAAGCAGAAGAATTAGCAAGACAGACCCCAAATTCCTTTATGCCGAATCAGTTCAAAAATCCTTCAAACCCCGCGATCCACCGTAAAACTACCGCAGAGGAGATCTGGAAGGATACGGAAGGAAAGGTCGATATTGTGGTTGCCGGAGTAGGAACAGGCGGCACAATCACCGGGATAGCAGAAGTCCTTAAGAAAAGAAAACCGGGCATATCGATCATAGCTGTTGAACCGTATGATTCGCCTGTTCTTTCAGGGGGCCAGCCTGGAGCTCATAAGATCCAGGGTATCGGAGCAGGGTTTATCCCGGAAGTTTTAAAGAAGGAGCTCCTGGATGAAATAATCCGTGTCAAATATGAAAATGCAAAGGAGATTGCCAAGAGGTTGGCCAGAGAAGAAGGGATCCTTGCAGGGGTTTCATCAGCTGCAGCTGTATGGGCTGCTCAGGAATTAGCCCAACGAGATGAGAATAAAGGCAAGCTGATCGTGGTTATTCTGCCGGATCTGGGAGAAAGGTATCTTTCAACGGATTTGTTTGTGTAATTATCTGAAATCTGGTATAATATCTGGTTAAGCAGATTAATAAGGTCAATTAAGTTAAAATCAGGAGCGAAAGTCAATGGAAATAGATGATATAAAGATTTCAAGGGCTATTATTGATTCGTACACCGAAAAACTGAAGAACGCGCTTGATGTAGATGTCGCTATCGTTGGAGGAGGACCTGCAGGAATAGCCTGCGGCTATTATCTTGCCAGGAAGAAAGTAAAGGTCATCCTGATAGAGCGCAAACTTTCCGTAGGCGGCGGCATGTGGGGCGGCGGCATGATGTTTAATGAAATAGTCGTGCAGGCTGAGGCAAGAAAAATTTTAGATGAGTTCGGAGTGAAGACCAAAGAGTATGAGAAGGGCTATTTTCTGGCTGATTCCATAGAGACTGTTTCAACTCTTCTTTCCAAGGCGACAAAGGCAGGATTGAAGGTGTTTAACTGTATCTCGGCAGAAGACGTGATGATCCGCCCGGGCTGTATCTGCGGATTAGTGATTAACTGGTCTGCAGTTGATATGGCAAAGCTGCATGTCGACCCTTTGACGATAAGGGCAAAATTTTGTATCGACGCAACAGGCCATGCTGCTGAAGTTTGTCATATAGTCGAAAGAAAAATCGGGGCTGTTTTAAAGACCAAGACCGGTAAGATAATGGGAGAAAAGCCTATGTGGGCAGCAAAAGGAGAGGAATATATCATCAAACATTCCAAAGAAGTTTATCCCGGCCTCTACGTATGCGGAATGGCTGCAGGCGCGGTTTTCGGAGGCCCCCGCATGGGCCCTATTTTCGGAGGGATGATTATTTCAGGTAAAAACGTAGCAAACGAGTTAGCAGGGAAGTTGGAGGCGAAATAACATATGAAGACTATTGCAGAGATAAACGCAAAAATAAAAAAAGGCGATGTAGTTGTCGTTACCGCAGAAGAGATCATAGACCTTGTCGCCAAAAAAGGCGCTAAAAAGGCGGCGCAGGAAGTCGACATTGTCACGACAGGGACTTTCGGCCCGATGTGTTCCTCAGGCGCATATTTTAATATAGGCCATTCAAAACCTAAAATAAAATTGGGCGGCGGTATCTGTAAATTAAACGATATACCGGTATACGCGGGTTTTGCCGCCGTTGATATCTTTCTTGGTGCGTCAGCTCTTCCCGAAGATGATCCGAGGAACAAAGTATATCCCGGCGAGTTTAAGTACGGCGGAGGACACGTTATACAGGAGCTGCTTGAGGGTAAAGACGTGCGGCTTGAAGCGCATACTTACGGGACAGATTGTTACCCCAGGAAGAAACTTGAGACTTTGATCAGCCTAAAAGACATTAACGAGGCAGTCCTGTTTAACATAAGAAACTGCTATCAGAATTATAATGTCGCTGTGAATCTTTCGGACAGGATGATCTATACTTATATGGGCGCTCTCAAGCCGAACTTAGGCAATGCAAATTACTGTTCAGCTGGCCAGCTTTCCCCGCTTCTTAAAGACCCGTACTATAAGACAATAGGTATAGGGACAAAGATATTTTTAGGAGGAGGGATAGGCTACATCGCATGGCAGGGTACGCAGCACAATCCTTCTGCGCCAAGAAAAGAAAACGGAGTGCCTTTTACGGGCGCCGGGACATTGGCTGTTATCGGCGATTTAAAGCAGATGAAGCCTCAGTGGCTGGTCGGCACAAGCATGTTAGGTTATGGCTCAAGCCTTACAGTAGGAATAGGCGTACCAATACCTGTTTTGAATGAAGAGATAGCAAAATACGCTGCAGTCACAGACGAAGAGATATATGCCAGGATAATCGATTACAGCCAGGCATATCCGCAGGGTATCTCCGGCTCTCTGGGAGAGGCCAGTTACGGCCAGCTTAAATCAGGTAAAATAATCATCCAGGGCAAAGAGGTGCCTACGGGCGCGCTTTCAAGCTATTCCAGGGCAAAAGAGATCGCCGAGGAATTGAAGGCATGGATCAAAAAAGGCGATTTTCTTTTGACAGAACCGGTTGCAGCTTTGCCCGGAGCCGAATCAGGCTATGCGTGCAGGCCGTTAAAAGAAAAAGCCATTGAATAAAATGCACACCCAATTTAATCTGATAAATTGGTGTGCGTATCTACGCTAACACCCAATCCTATCGGATGGATTGGTGTGCGTATCTGCGCAAGGAGAAAATATGAGAGACAAAGTTGAGAAGGCTTTAGTCAGGGTAAGGGAAATGCTTGCTATGGAAGGCGGCAACGTGGATTTAGTGGATGTTTCGGACGAAGGTATAGTAAAGGTCAGGCTTACAGGCGCATGCGGCTGCTGCCCCATGAGCCAGATGACTTTAAAAATGGGGATCGAGCGTTTATTAAAAGAAGAGGTCCCTCAGGTAAAAGAGGTGATAGCTGTATGACGACAAAAAGGATTGTTTTGCATTTTCCCCCCAGGCTGGTCGACCAGCCTATAGTGTATAAATTAGTCAAGGACTTTGACCTTAAGTTTAACATATTAAAGGCATACGTCACCCCCCAGGAAGAGGGGCTTATGGTCCTGGAGTTGATAGGGGAGGACGAGGCTTTTAAAAAAGCCATGGAATATCTTCAGGCCTCGGGCGTAAAGATCCAGCCTTTGAGCGAAGATATCATAAGGAACAGCTCAAAATGCACTGACTGCGGACTGTGCGTGCCCATATGCCCGGTAGACGCATTAGTAGTAGACCATGCCACTCGCAAAGTGATTTTTCACGAGGATAAATGCATCGCATGCGAGCTTTGCATTAAGATCTGTCCGACCCATGCAATGGAGGTCCATTTCTGATGGCGCAGGAAAGAAGAAAAGAGCATAGGTTAAGGTCCAATCTGCCGATTAAAATCGTCTGTCAGAATGGCGGCGAGATCATCGGCAGGACCGAAAACATAAGCAGGCTCGGCACTTATGTGGAGGTCGATAAGGAAATCCTCGTAGGAGAACGCGTGGATCTTACGATTGAAATCCCCGTCTTTGACCCGGATATTTCCTTTTCGGGCCAGGTGGAGTGCAAGGGCAGTGTTTTCAGAAGCGGTTTGTCCAGGCAGCTCCAGAAAAACAGGATTTACGGAATAGGTATTTTCTTCACTTTTTTTAATAATAGAGAGGAAAAGGAAAAACTCTCCCGCTATATCGATTTTCTAGCGTCTAAGGAAGAACAGGATATAAAAGAAGGATTGAGGCGCAGGAAAGAAAAAGAAAGACTCAAAGGATCCGAGGAGATGATGTTTGTGCAGCAGGAGTTCCAGCAGGAGAGCCTGAAATTATTAAAAGAGATCGTTGCCCGGCTGGAAGAGATCCGCCATCTATTAAAGCCTTAAAAACAATAAAAAGTTTTAGCCTGCCCATTAATAATACATTTTTCCTTTTAAAACGACTTAAGGGTCTTTCATAAATCAATATCATGCAGGATAAGATAATAGCATTTTTAAAGTCCAGCCGTCAGTGCGTTTCGGGAGAAGAAATAAGCAGGGATCTGGGCATAAGCAGGCAGGCATTATGGAGGCACGTGCAGGAACTAAGGGATGCCGGATATGATATAGTTTCAGTCCCGCATCTTGGATACCGTATTATCTCTTGCCCTGACAGATTGTATCCGTTTGAAATAAGCCACGGCCTTTCCACAAAGATCATCGGCCGCAGGATACATTATTTTGATAAAGTAAGTTCCACTATGGACGCGGCAATGCAGCTTGGTTTTGAAAATGCGGCCGAGGGGACTGTTGTCGTTTCTGAATCCCAGACAAAGGCAAGAGGCAGATTGGGAAGGAGCTGGTCTTCCCCGAAATATAAGGGGCTGTATTTGTCCCTTATTTTAAGGCCCGAGATACTTCCGAGCGAGGCGCCTGTGCTTACGCTTATGACGGCGGTCGGAATCTGTGAAGCGGTAAAACTAGAGACGGGTCTTGACCCAAGGATAAAATGGCCGAATGATATAATCCTCGGGAATAAAAAGCTCTGTGGGATATTGACTGAACTGGACGCGGAGATAGATGCAGTGCGCTTTGTCGTGATAGGAATAGGTATAAATGTGAATAACAACAGGGATGAGCTGGTCGATCGCGCTATATCTTTAAAGGCCTTAAAAGGCGAACAGATAAACCGGCTGGAACTGCTTAAGTCCGTATTGCGCAGGACGGAAGAAAACTACGTTTTTTTTAAGAAAAATGGGCCGGCTGACATATTGGAGAAATGGAAAGCCCTGAGTCTGACGCTCGGCAGGAAAGTCAGGCTCATCTGCCACAACCGGCATTTTGAGGGAGAAGCAATCGATATAGATTCCGACGGCGGGCTTCTTGTGCGGAGGGATTCGGGTCTTGTGGAAAAATTTATGGCTGGCGATGTGGTGCACCTTCGGTAAAAATCAGCATAAACAAAGGAGGTCAAGATGATGGTCCTGTCTGAAGACGTCCTGTGGCTTTTGATCCCAGGCAGTATAGTGTTTCTTATTATTCTGCTTCTCTACCGGCTTAAAGGCCATATAAGACGGACTGTGAAAAACGAGATTTACGCTCATTTCCCGACTATCAAGAAGACAATAGAAGAGTTCACCCAAAAGGTGGAGTATTTCAAAATCGAAATAGATGAGCTTGATCGTAAGCTAAAGGAACTGGAGAAAAGGGCCCCTAAATAAAAAAATGGAATATAGTAAAGCCAGATTAGGCAGGGTTTTTTTATTGAAATTTTCGGATGGCGATGCCCTTCTTGAAGAGATCAGGCGGTTCGCAAAAAAAGAAAAGCTAAAGACCTGTGTTTTTTTCTTTCTGGGCGCTCTTAAAAAAGGAAGGCTTGTGTGTGGGCCCAAAAGTGCGGTGATCCCGCCTCAGCCGAACTTTTTTGATTTTAAAGACGGCTGGGAGGCTTTGGGAACAGGCTCTATATTTACAAACAGCTCCGGGCCTCAGGTGCACATCCATGCCGCCATGGGCAAAAAAAACAGGTCCATTGCAGGGTGCGTGCGCGAGGGTTCAAAAGTATTTATTGTACTGGAGGCTGTGGTATTCGAACTTAAAGGCATAAAAGCGACAAAAGAAATCGACCCCAAAACCGGCATCAATCTTTTAAGGATCTTATGAGAAAGACCATCTTGTTGTTTTTAGTGCTTCTTTTGTCCGCGGCTTTAAGCCTTGATATGCAGGGCAGGGCCGTCAGTAAACAGGCCGGTGTCAAAAGGCCCATGCCCGCCGTTAAAAAAGAAGTCAGAAAGCCCACAGTCTTTGAGCGCATAGGCGAGAAGATAAGTTATGACGTCAGAATGGGCAGTTTCAACATCGGCAGGGCGGAGTTTAGCCATCAGGCAAAAGTCTCCCTTGACGACAGGACAGTAAACCTCATAACCTTTAACACGAGGGTGGCCAGGTTTAATGACATGGAAAAGATCTACAGCGACGCAGAGACGTTCTTGCCTGTAAAAGTGGAAAGGAATATCCGTTCATGGCCGAATAACGAAAAGATCACTGAAGACTATGACCAGGAGAGTTTCACGCTTAAAATAACCAAGATCAGGGGCAGAAAGAACGAGAAGCTTTTTTTAAAAAAGGACACCGTGATACACAACGCAATACTCCTCCCCTTTTTCGTAAGGCAGATAGAAAAGCTGGAGCCTGGCTGGTCTATGGAAGCAAACCTGCCTACCCAGAAATTCGAAATAAAGCTTGATAATATCGAAGAAATAGCCGTTCCTGCCGGAAGGTTTAAATCCTACCATTTCCTCAGCGATCCAGGCAGATTCGAGATCTGGATCAGCGCTGATGAGCGAAGGATCCCGTTAAAGATAAAAGGCTCATCCGGTCTGGGTTATACGCTGGTGATGAGAGAATACAGCCTTTGAGGGGGACGTCTTACATGGACAAAAAGGTGGTAGTAGCCATGAGCGGAGGCGTTGATTCCTCCGTTGCAGCTGCCTTATTAAAAAAACAGGGTTATCAGGTCACAGGCATTACCTTGAGGCTTTACACGCCTGGTTCTTGCAGGTCTTTGAGAAGGAGTTGTCTGCAGGGTCTTGAGGACGCAGCCAGGGTAAGTAAAAAATTAGCCATAAGGCATTATTTTCTGGACCTGAGACGGGAATTTAAAGAAAAGGTGATCTCGGATTTCTGCCTTCAGTATTTAAAAGGAAGGACTCCTAACCCTTGTGTGCGCTGCAATCAATATATAAAGTTCGGCATCCTGCTTGATAAGGCTTCTGAGTTCGGCGCAAGTTTTCTTGCTACAGGCCATTATGCCCGCATCATAAAGCGAAAGGGCCCCAAATCGCTTAAACAGGAGTTTCTTCTGAAGAAGGCAAAGGACCCGGCAAAGGACCAGTCTTATTTTTTATATCGCCTGAAACAGGAAAAATTAAAAAAAATCATTTTCCCTTTGGGCGATTATACTAAAACAGAAGTCAGAGAGATCGCGAGAGATTTAGGCCTTTCTGTCGCAGATAAATCAGACAGCCAGGAGGTATGTTTTTTGGCTGACACGGATTATCGCGGATTTTTAAAAGCGCATAGTAACCGATATATAAAACCCGGACTGATAGTAGATACGGATGGCAAGGTGTTGGGCCGGCATAAAGGCATTGCTTTCTATACTGTAGGCCAGAGGCAAGGGCTCGGTATTGCCCTGGGCTATCCTGCTTATATAACAGAAATAGACCCTGTGCACAATCGGATCACAGTGGGCAGAAAACAGGATACCTATAAACAGGGATTCTGGGTCAGGGACCCTAGTTTTATTTTGGCAAAGATAAACAAGAAGATTGCAGCAAATGTGAGGATACGGTATAATCACAGGGAAGCCCGGGCTGTTATTGAGCCCGAAGCCAGTAGAATAAAAGTAGTTTTTAAACAGCCTCAATTTGCGATCACTCCCGGCCAGTCAGCTGTTTTTTACTGCCGGGACGTTGTACTGGGAGGGGGCATTATCGATAACGTCATGGGATGACAGGCTTTTCAGCCATGGCTATCAGGCGGAAGGGGAGAAATGTTACAGAAAAAATACAGGGATGATCTGGAGAAAAAAATAAAGGCACTGAAGAAAAAGCGTAACGCAGTGATACTCGTGCACAATTATCAGCTGCCTGAGGTCCAGGACGTAGCTGATTATCGGGGAGATTCTCTTGAGCTTTCAAGGATCGCGGCAAAGACAGACGCAAAAGTGATCGTCTTCTGCGGCGTTCATTTCATGGCTGAGACAGCTTCGATACTCTGTCCCGATAAAAAAGTGCTGATGCCCGATATAACTTCTGCATGCCCCATGGCAAATATGATCACGGCTTCGGAATTACGGGCCCTTAAAAAAGAATATCCTAAAGCCGTTGTCATAGGTTATGTAAATACTTCCGCCGAGGTAAAGGCAGGGCTGGATGTCTGCT
>Ga0315286_10000017_pt1 | contig 109951 bp, 137 predicted proteins | sample YL17G10_0_MG_FD_205038 | JGI IMG/M metagenome (GOLD analysis project Ga0315286, IMG submission 205038) | Sediment microbial communities from Yellowstone Lake, YNP, Wyoming, USA - YL17G10_0 | ecosystem: Environmental > Aquatic > Freshwater > Lake > Sediment | place: USA: Wyoming | collected...
CCAGTTATCTCTGCCCACTCTTTGGCGCTAATTGGCAACAAGTACTTCTTTGCCTCTTCTTCAGCCAGTATCAACACGTCAAGCGCCTTACTGCTCATGGTCATCACCTCGCTTGTACTTCACCGGATCTTTCACTCCTGCCTCTTCAAATGCCTTGAGCCTTTTTTGGCAGGCAAAGCAGCTGCCGTCTGCCTCTTCATCTGCGCTAAAGCAAGTCCTTGTGTATTCCAGAGGGATATTATTTGCAGCTGCATACTTGATCAGGTCTTTTTTGTAGAGAGGCTTGTCCCTGATGATTGTGTCTGTGAAGGGCGAGACAATCTGCCACTCCCAGTCTCCCATCTGGATGCAGGTGTTGAGTGTCTGGCTTCTCAAGCTCAAGAGCCCTAGCTCTGGTTCTGTGCCGTCTTCGCCTATTGAGCCTGAGATTATGGTCCTAACTTTCCTGCTCTTGCCTTGCTTATTGTATTTGCCATCTATGCTGACACAATACATCACTGCAAGGTTTTGCAAGGTTGAATTCCTTAGAGGGTGGCCTTGGGTTTTGGCTAGCTCTGGCGGGAAGTCTTTCTTGAACTCCTCTGGCGGAACCTGGTAATTTATCTTGGCAAGCTCTCCTATGTTTGATGGGTATTTTTGCTTGTAATAATCATAATAATAGTCAACTGCCTTTTCTTCTTGCTTTTCTGCCCTTGCACCTCGCTTGACATAGAGCGGGTGCACCTTCACATCCCATTCTTTTATTAGCATGTCAATCATGACTGTGGAATCTAGTCCTCCTGAATAGAGCACAACCACATCTTCTCCTCTGGGAATCCTTGTCACATAGCCTCTTTCTTGCAATAGCACGTCTTCTAGCAGGCTGGTGTTCATCTTGTAGTTCTTCTGCGCCTTTCTTACCCTTTCCCTGACTTGCTCAATTGTTTCTGCCATGTTTCATCATCTGTAATGTTTAATCATCCAATTACGCTTTTTACTTTTTCAAAATCATCTTCGTAGATATGGGCTGATGCTATGTACATGATGAGCTTGCCGCACTCCACTTTTAGCTCTGATGCAACTTTTTGCTGCACTTGGTTCAATGCTATCATGTTAGCGTAAACCTTGTTGCCAAAGTCAATGCTCCTGCACATGGCTGTGAGCACTAGCTTGCCATGCCTTAGCTTGAAGTCTAGCATGCTGACGCAGGGGATGTAGCCTTGGTCTTCGTTTGGCATGAGAGTGGGAATCGTGGCTGCTTTTGTCTCTGGCTTTTCCTTTAGCTTTTGTATCACCCAGGCTACCTGGTCTTTGCCATTGTAATTGTAAAGCCTGGTGCCGTAGCTCATGCTGTTCTTGAGCTCTGGCACTCTTTTTTGCTCAGAGAAGTTTGAAAGCATCCAGCTAATCATTGCCTTGTCGCCGTGCTCCTCAACGATAGAGTCCTTCTCACTAGGGTTCTCAATCACAACCTCAAAGTGCATTAGCTCCCTTATCTTCTTGTCACCATCCTTTTGCTGCTCTCCTTTCCTCATTATCATCATGCATGACTGAAGCCATGCTTCTCCTGTTGTCTTGCAAATCAGTGTGTGCATCTTAATCTGCCTCCTCTAATTTAGTTTTGATATTTATCATCAGGTTTCATCTCTTGAAACTCACTTATCTTAGGCTCTTCAAGCTTCTTGGCTTTTGGCTTTGCTTGATAGGTCTTCTTGGGCTTTGCCGGATTGGTTTTCTTAGGGTTTTTTTCCATCATTAGGAAATAATCATAATCATAGGAGCTTCTTTTCAGCTCATAGAGCCAGCCTGCTTTTTCATACGCTTTGAGAAGCTTTTTCAGTGAATCTTCCCTGATGTTATAGGTTTTCTCCAGAGGGACGCGTACGCTGCTAGGGATTCCTGTATAATGATTCCTGAGATAATCATCTATGTTCTGCTCTAGCTGCTTGAAATTCTGCTTTTCCTTTTGCCAAATCCTGTCTTCAAGCTCATCAGGCGTGACTACCATCTCAATCTCCTCCTTGGCTTGGCTTTATTTCTTGGAACTCGTTGATTTTAGGCTCATCTAGCTTTTTGCCTTTAGCTGAATTGTTTTTTTGGGGATTCTTTTTTGCAGGCCTTTGGTAAGTCGGATTCTTGGTAAACTCAATAAGCCGGTTATAGGAGTTGTTTTTCCACTCATTTTTCAATTCTACATACCATCCTGACTGCTCATAAACCTTGAGAAGTTTCCTAAGCGATTCATCCCTTATTTTGTATTCTCCAACAGGAATCTGCAACTTTTCATTCCTGTTTTTGTAGCCGTAGGTGAGATAAGCGTCGATTTCCATTTCAAACTGCTTGAACTGCTGCTTTTCATATTGCCAAATCTTTCCCTCAAGTTGATTTTTACAGTCTGCAAGCTTGTCTTCAAGCTCATATGGTGCAATGACCATCTTAGTTTCCTCCTATTGCTAGTGCAACTGCTTGCTGTGCCTCTTGCACTGCATTACTTTTTTCATTTGAGTATGAAAGCCATTCTGCTAGCTTTTGCAGGGCCTTTTTCCTGTGGGAATGCTTGGCTCTTTCTTCCATTGTCAGCTCTGACAACGGGACCAAGAAGCCTTCTGGGATGAATATGCTGTTGTACTGCCAGTCAGGATTGAACATCTTGCTGATGTCCTCAGTTATCACTCCTCTCCAGGTTCCCCTGAAAACAAGGCAATGGGAATCATCTTTGTAGCAAAGCAGTGTCTGGAAGTGAGCGTTCCTGCTCTTGCCTGCAAGCAGCTTTGCCACTCCTTCAAATCCAATAGTCTCAAACACATACTTGGTGAAGGTGCCTGGGAAATTATTATAAGCCTCAAATACTATTGCTGTGTCATCGCAGATGACTGGCTTGCCAAGGGCTTTGAATGCCTGCTCTGCCTTGGCTCTTACTATTCTCTCCTGGTCAAGAGTCTTTGGCTCCTCAAGCTTGATGTCTGCAAAGCCAAACTCAATGTCAGTTTCTCCTAATTCCTGTTGCATTATCAGCTGTGCTTCCTCGAACTTGGACTTATTGCCTGTGATAAAGTAAATAGTTCTCTTCTCCTGGCTTTCCTTTGGTTTTTTGTCATTGGTTTCCATTCTTTTTCACCATATCATTTATTCTTGAGGATGGCTTCAAGTAACCCTAGCGCTGACCTTAACGGGAGGGATGACTCGGGTGTGTAGACGTAGTGGTCAAGGTCAAACCTATCAAGGCAGAACTCATCTCCCAACATGAAAGCCTTGTACCCAAGGTCAACTAGGTAGTTGACGCTTAGGATTTCGCTGCACTCAGGCATCTTGCCGGGGTTCTTGCAAGAGCTGAGTATTCTTGAAGCCACTATTGCATTCGGGTCTGCTTTTATTATCTCCTCAAGAGCATTTTTTATGTGGTGAGGCTGGTCAACTTCCACGTACAGGTCACCGGTTGCTGCCATGAGCCTGACCTTGTCCTTGTACTTGGGATAGATGTTTTTCACAAACTCGAGCCCTTTCATTGATTCTATCTTTGCCACTATCTTTGCATCAGGGTCAAGCTTTAGCATCTCCTGGATGTCACTTTCCTCTTCTACGTATGAGAGCATGTAGTTGTGCATGCCGCGCTTCTTTGCCTCCTTGATGTAGCGCATGTCTTTTCTTGTGAAGTAGCCATGTATCTCGAAAGAATCATCAGTGATGTTGAGTGATGCTCCCTGGCCAAACTTGGTCTTAGGGGTTTTTGGGTCGAACTTGAGCTTGTAGCCGTCCTCTATCTCAACTAGCTGGGCATATGCTTCCCCGTCATTGAAGACAACTTCTACTGGAGTGTCAACGCTTATCTTGTGGGTTATCTCCATGGGCTTTGTTGGTATCTCAGAGTCAGATGCAACCCTTAGCTGGCGGCATTTCAGGTCAACCCATGTCTCCTTGTAATCATTGTCCTTGAAGAAGTCCAATACTTTCTTAGGTGATTTCTTGGTCTTGGTAGCAGAATTATATCGAATAGCATTCACAAAGGGGTTGATAGCTATCTCATTGTAGTATTTTGAGAATGGCGGCATGGTGATGATGATTTCATAGTCAGGGGCTTTCTTATCAATTGATACTTTCTTGTCAATGCTGCCTTTTGCATCAGCTTTATCATCTTCTTTTGGCTCATCATCCCAGAGCTTTCTAGCAATGCTCTCCTTTAGCTCCTTCATTATCTCCCATATGGGCTTTGATGCAGAATCAGTTGGCTTTTGCTCTTCGGTGGCTGGTTTGGCGGGTTGAGCTTCCTCTATGTTTTCATTTATTGTGGCTTGTTCCTCAATCAGTGTTTCCTCAGGTTTTTTATCTGTTGCATTTGCCATTTTCCTCATCTCGTGAACCATAAAAAATTTGAAAATAAAAAAATAAAAATTTTATTTGGCAACTAGCCTTTAGCTAGCTACTTCTTGGGCTTTTTCTTGTCATCCTTCTCATCCTTTTCTAGCAGCGGGTGGAGAGTCTTAAGCACTTCCTTGACCTGGTCAGGTGTCTGCCTTCTCTTGAGCAGATCCTCTGCTGCCTCAAAGTTATTAGAGACATAGCCGTGAAGGGCAATGATGCAGTCCACAATCCTCTTGGTGTCATTCATCTTCATGACCCTTTCCTCGCCTACAATGCCAACCCATTGCTTGTGGATCTTGTCATAGGTGTCTTGGTCATATGACAGCTCTGGCCTCAACACAAAGGTGTCAAACTTGGCTGCCAGGGTCTGCATGAGCTTTTTGCCGTCCAGGTCTTGGGGTATTGTGTCTCCTATGTAGCGCTTGATTTCAGAAGCCTTGCACTTGTCATAGAAGCCTTCATCTCCCACAATGACTAGCAGGGGCTTGACTCCTTTAGGCACTTTAGGCATCTCTGCGTGCTTTATCAGGAAATAGGCTGCCAGGTCGTAGCTTTCAACCCCATTGCCTCCTCCTCCGTCTGTCCTGATCTTGTTGACATTCTTTATCAGGTCTGCGCCGTGGCTGAACTCTGTGGCTTGGATAGGGTATGAATCTCCCATCCTTGAGTCCCTGATGGCCACAACTGACAGGTCTAGCTTGTTGTCAAGGCTCTCTGCCTTTTTCTTGTCTTTCTCCAGGTCCTTTGCGCTGTAGCCTTGTACTGCTGCGTTGCTCTCGTGGTAGAGAGTTGCCATCTTTTCTATTATTTTCTCTGGCAGGTCTCTCATTGAGCCTGTGACGTCCAATAGAATTATGGATGTCAGGTCACTGTCTGTCTTTATGTCCTTGTTCTTTTGGTCTGCAGGTGCTGGTATTCCTTTTGCTGCATCGGGGTCGTAGGTCCTTTTGTCGTCACTTGCATACGACCTTGCGCTTTTCCTCGTGACTGCCTTGTCATCGCTAAAATCATAGCTTCCTGCTCCGCTGCTTGAACTATAGCCTCCCATTTTGATTACCTCCGATTTTTTTCTTTATTTTTTCTTGTTCTTTTTCTTTTCATCCTTTTCTAGCAGCGGGTGCAATGTCTTTAGCACCTCTTTTACCTGCTCCGGGGTCTGCCTTCTTTTCAGCATCTCTTCTGCTGATTCAAAATTATTAGAAGCATATCCTGCCAAGGCTATGAAGCAATCAACTAGCCTCTTTGGGTCGCTCATCTTCATGACTCTTTCCTCCTGCACAAGATCTTTCCAGTGCTTCTCTGCTCTTTGATAGACATCGCTCTCTCCTAATTCAGGCCTTAGTACAAACACATCGTACTTCTTGACCAAGCTCTTGATGACCTCATCTGTGTCAATGCTCTGTTTGACAACATCGCCAGTGTATCTCTTAATCTCAGATGGGCTGATTGTGCTGTAGAAGTCTTCATCGCATGCAAAGACAAGGAGCGGCTTTACTCCCTTTGGGGTCTTGGGGGTTTTGCAGTGTTTGTCAATGAAATATGCTGCAAGTCCGTAGCTTTCCTCTCCAAAAGACCCTCCTCCTCCTTCGGGATAGATTTGATTGACTCCTTTCACCAGCTCTCCTCCTTTGCTGAAGTCCACGACCTGGAGCGGGTGAGAATCACTATGAGTGTCGCCTATGGCTATGACCGAGAGCTCTAGCTTGTCTTCCAGATTTCCTTTTGATTTTGCTAGTTCAGAAGGGCTCTTTCCTTGTATTGCTGCGTTTGCCTCGCTGTACAGTGTCGGAATCTTTTGGAATATCTGCCTTGGCCAGCTTTGCATTGAGCCAGTAACATCCACCACAAGGATGGCTGCCATTTTTTCTGTGGCCTCGATGTCTTTCCCTACGGGCGGCTCTATACCCTTTGATGTGCTGCCGCTATATGTCCTTGAATCATCCTTGGCATATGACTCTGCACTTTTTTTTGATACCTTGTCGTCATGGCTCCAGTCATAGCTGCTTGATGAGCCTGAATCTGAACTAAATCCTCCCATTTTACCTGCCTCCGATTTTTTTAGTCCTCCAACTAGTAGGCGAATTGTTTCCACTCTCGAGTTTATAAAATTTTCTGAATGGTCGCCCTTTTTTCTGTGCAGTTTCAGTCATCTATATCTCTTGTGCTGCCTGTGATGATTCTATCAAGAGCTCCTCTAGGCGGCCTCTTCTTGGTGCGCTTCTGGGTGTCTTGCACCTTTCAATGTATTCCCTGTCTTCCAGTAGATTCTCGTAGCTAACCATCACAACTACAAGGAGGACCATAAGATATATATACTTTATGTACTTAAAGTTATTTGAAAACGTTTTGTATATACTATTTGCAATTCTCATCTTGGTTTTCACCCCTATGATGTGACTCCTGCCTTCTTCTTGCTTTCATAATAATCCCTTATTATCTTGGCATGGTCAAAGGCAATCCTATCCCAAGGCATGTCACTTTCATTGAACACCTTGGCGTTCTTGGCATCATCACCAGCATTTAGCTTGCCATAGCCCTTGGCAGCATAGACAATTGTGACTGTGTGCGCCCGCACATCCCTCCTTGGGTCATCATACACTCCGTGCATATGCATTATTTCCGTGTCAAGCCCAGTCTCTTCTTTAGCCTCTTTTATGGCATTCTCCTTGGATGTCAAGCCTATCTCATGAAACCCTCCGGGCAAAGCCCAGCCATAAGGAGGGTTTTTCCTCTCAATAAGCACAATGCCTTGCTTTTTGCCATCATCATACTCTATTATTGCATCTGTTGTAAGATATGGGCTCATCTGCTTTGCAGGGCAGGCCTTGAAGGATTTCTTTATCCTTTCAACACCATTGTTCTTCTCAATGAACTCTTTAGTTGATTCTGGCACTTGGTCTTTCCATGCCTCATCATCACTGCCTATCATCTCTAACACTCTTATTGCGCTATAAGGATGGTTTATCTTGACAAGCTCTACATCGCACTTGCCCTCAAAACAGCCTGCAGTGTAGGGGTTGCCTGTGAAGAGCACGATATTATCTAAGTCTGGTAGGTTGACTGACCTTTTCACGTGCTCAGCATACATCGGAGGGTTGTTGATGTCAGGCACATTGTAAAAGCTGAACTCCTTTCCCAGCTCATTTACAACACTTTCTAGCATGCCTTTTCTTTCTTCCCAGGAAAAGATGTTGCGCCTGTTAGTGGTCACAGCCGTGATTATCTCGCCAATGTCTTTTCTTGCTGCTACTTTTTCTAGCATCTCTTTGTGGCCGTAGTGCACTATCTCAAACTTGCCTATGATAAGGCCTGTTTTCTTCTTGCTCTTTTCTTTTCCTGTATCATTATCCTCTTTTTGTTCCATGTTTTCACACCTTTCCTTTGCAAAGTTTTTTTACCCTCTCTACCAGGTTGTTCTTCTTGATATATCCCGCAACCTCTGGCACCAGGAATTCTTCCCAATTGCCATCATTCACCATGGCCTTTCTCACCTCTGTTGCGCAGATATAGATGCCATTCACATATAGCATGTCCTTTTCTGATATTATCTGGTTTGGGAAGATTATGTCAAACTTCTTATGGCCGTCCTTGTCATGCATTATTGGCTTGAGAAGGTCAGTCACCCAGTCGTTGTTGCTCACAAACTCTGTGAAGTCAGGGTTCTTATCAAGCAAGTACTGAGTCCACCGCTTATCACCAGTGCCGTCGCCCTTGACCTTGTCGTAGAAGTCAGGTATAGGAATGACTTTGAAGTTGTCATAGTGCTTCTTGAGCGCAAGCCTTAGCATGTCTTCTGTCTCTTCTGCTGTGAAAGGGTTCTTGTGGTCAAGCACATTGGCACTACCTATATTTATTGTCAAGTATTCGCTTTTCTGGCATAATGCCTCTAGCATTGCAATGTGGTTTCTGTGCGGAGGCTTTGCCCTCATTATAGTGGACACATTATAAAATTGCTTTCCATCCTCTAGCTCTATCTTGTTGTCAATCCAGCCTTCTCCTGTTCTTGAGTACTTTCCTTGTAGCTGCGGTATGTCTAACAGGTCATATATCTTAACTTTGTTTTCCATTTTTATCGCCTCGTCTTCTTGATTCTTTCATTTACCTGTTCTCACTGCTTGAAGCGACGCGTCGTCTTATTGTGAGCATGATATTAATTGTATTCTAACGTGATTTTGGGCATGGGCGGGTGGATTACCCTTGACTTGTTCATTGCCCGCTCATTTCTTGCCAATATGTCATCCACAACTTGCTGGGTTGTGTCAAATTTTGGCTTGCCATAAAATTTCTTGTAATCGTCAGCGTCCTTGGCATAGTAAGCTTTGACTTGCTCGTGGTTGATGAGCTGCTCTTTGGTAAAGCTTTGCCTTAATCCTTCCATCACTAACTCAGCAGTCTCATAATAATATCCTAAATCCTTGAAATCAGTTTGGCCAGGCTCAAGCCCAGCAGTAGGAACTCTATTGACAATATCTTCTGGAAGCCCTAGGTAGCTTCCTATTTCTCTTACAAGCCTCTTCGGCAATGGACCTATTGGGCTTAGATGTACTGCCCCGTCGCCAAATAATGTGTAGTAGCCAACTCCGAAGTCTTCGTCCTTGTTGCCAGTGCCGATAACAAGCTTATTTTCAGTGGCTCCTTTCCTATGAAGCACTGTGGCCCTGACTTCTGCTATTAAGTTTCCTTTGTGATAGTTGCAGTTCACAGTTTCAGGACAAGAAGTTATGTAAGGCTCAACAAGAGGCTGGATGCTGTGAAGCTCATACCTTAATCCTAAGAGCTCAGCAACCCTTATGCCATCTTTGGTATCATCAGGATGATTGGTGTGCGATGGAAGCATGTAGCCGACAAGCTCTAAAGGCTTGTCCTTATGATTCTTATTGTACTTGTCAAAAGCCCTCTTGGCAAGAGCAGCTGTTGTGGAGGAATCAACTCCTCCTGAAAGCCCTAGGACGCAGCCGTTAGCATTTGTCCTGAGAACTTCCTCAATGATGAAATCCCCAATCTGATTAGCCACTAACTCCGGATCCATCCTTGCCAGCTTGATTTTGTCTTCCAATGAATTGCCTGCCATGATTGTCACCTTTTATTTTGTCTCAAACCATTCAACGAGTCCTTGGTCATAGGCTTCTTTTTCTTTTTTTTCACTCAACCATTTCGTATTATCAGGTAAATCCCATTTCATCATATTCTTTAACACATCTTCAGTCTTGATCAGCTTTGCTCCTGCTTTTACCATCTTTTCTAGCGCAGCTTTGCCTGTTTTAGGAGTTACTGCTGCTATTGCGTCCTCAATAACATAGCACTGTATGCCTCTTTGCTGCATGCCTATGACTGCTGCCTTGACACAGTAGTCTGTTGCCAATCCGTACACGACTGCTTCTTTGACTTCAAGAGCGTGCATGAGCTCTTCTGCAGCCGGGTTAGTGAATACATCATTTGCTTGTTTCTCAAATATTATGTTGGGCCCTCTTTGAATCAGTATTTTAACTCCTCGCATGTAATTCATTACACTCGCGGCCTGGAAAAGTCTTACAACCTCAAAAAGCCTTTGGGGATTCCAGTCATAGGTTTGATTTTCCGATACTTTGTGCGGGATAACCTTGGTTGCATATCCCATATCTGCGTCTATCACGTCATAATTGGTTCTAGCCACTAGTTTTTGACCTGTAGCGCCATTCATGCAGTGGTCTGGGAATGGCCCGCCATTTCTCTTGAGCTCAGGGTCATTCTCAAAGTGCCTGTCCATGCTTCCCCAGATGGATATTCTCTCTATCCTTGCAAAATTTGTTAGTTTCTCCAGGTTTGACTCAATCTTGTCAGAACCAGGCACATATAGTGCCCCGTTCGTGTGCATGAAGTCGCGTTGCGTGTCCACGTCGTAAAATATTCTCATTCCTGCCATTTTACCATCCTCCTTGTTGTTCTAACTCAAATCCTTCTGGCAATGGTATGTCCTCAAGTTTGCAATTCTCATACTTCAGAGTCGTATATACCATGAGCTTCATGAGCTCATCTGATATCTTCATCTCATAATACTGCTTCACCTTGTTTTCTTTCAAATGCTCAGGAAGCCTTAAAACATTGTCAAGCGTGTACTGCCTTATTTCCTCCAAGCTTCTCCTGCCGGTCACTCTTTTGCCTTGCTTGACTACTTTCTCTAGCAATGGAGTGCCTTCTATTGGCTCAAAGTCTAATCCTAGAACATCATGAGAGTATTTGCCGTCCTCTCCTGTCGCCCTGTACACCTGCTTTTTGCCAGGATAAGTCTTTTTCTCATGAGAAAGCTTGATTTTAGCTCCGTCATTGTCTTCAACAAGCTTGTACACTCCTGGGACAGCTGCCACTGGCTTGGCTGTTATCATCTCTGTGCCTACTCCATAGCCAGTTATCTTTGCGCCATTCTTTCTTAGCTCTTCAATCTTGTACTCGTTTAGGTCGTTGCTTGCCACTATGTTAACATAATGCAGTCCTTCCTTGTCAAGTATCTCCCTGACTTTCTTGGAAAGATCGCACAGGTCTCCTGAGTCAAGCCTTACTGAGTTTAGCCTGTCTCCTTGCTTTTCTAGCTCCTTGGCTACGATTGCGGCATTCTTTGCTCCTTGGATTGTGTCGTAAGTGTCAATCAGAAGTGTTGCTTTGTTTGGGAAAGTCTTTACATAAGCTCTGAAAGCCTCTAGCTCTGTGGGGAAGCTCATCACAAAGCTGTGCGCTTGTGTCCCTAAGATTTTTATGCCGTATTCCTTTCCTGCCTTGACATTGCTTGTGCCAATTGCGCCTCCAATGTAGGTGGCCCTTGCCCCTTTCATTGCTGCATCTTCTTCCTGCGCTCTCCTTAGTCCATAATCAACTATCTTGGCGTCTTTTGCAGCGTTGACTATCCTGTTCGCCTTGGTGGCTATCATGGTCTGGAAGTTTATCATGTTAAGAAGAGCTGTCTCCACAAACTGCGCCTGGCTTCTTTTTGCAGTGACTCTTAGGATTGGCTCGTTTGGGAAGATGGGCGTTCCTTCTTTTACTGCATAGACATCTCCCTCGAACTTGAAGCCTTTCAAGTATTCTATGAACTGAGGCTTGAAGAATTCCTGCTCTTTCAGGTATTTTATGTCTGATTCCTCGAACTTGAGGCTAGTTATGTAGTCAATAGCGTCTTCAATGCCATTTGCTATGTAATAACCCCAGTCTTCTGGCAGCTTTCTTATGAACAGGTCAAATGTTGACATGTCTTCTCCTTTGTTGTTGTCATGGTAGCTTGCCAGCATGGTTAATTGGTACAGGTCAGTTAGAATGGTCTTGTCGCTCATCTTAGCCCTCCTTTGCTTGATTATTATACTTCTTGCCGTTACCTATAGGTATGAATATGTCTTTGTCCGGCTCTCCTTTTGGACCATCATACTGCTTGGAGTTGCTTTTTGGAGTTGCCGGCAGGGTTTTAGCCTGCTGAAAGGTTTTCAGTCTGGAGACTTTTAAGTACCTGGTGCTGCCAGAATCAAATGCATAATCTATCTTCCAGCCAGAATTGCTATATCTTTCCGCAAGAAGATTTAAGGTAAGATCTCTTAGGCGCAGCTCATATCTGTTATATGAAACATTGACAGGTCGGCCGTCATAAACAGATACTAATGTTCTGTCTATTAGTTTTTCAAGCTCAAGCATAGCGGGCTTTTCTGAATCAAGAATCTTTTCTTCAAGCTCTTCAGGCGTTAGCACCATAATCGAAGCCTCCGTTAGTGTCAATTTGACACTTATTAAGGTAAAAAGCCATTTTTAGTGGCTTTCTTAGTGTTAAGAATACACTATCTACTATTTAAATCTTTCGCTCTTACAGTATATATTTGGGCTCAAAAAGATTTAAATAAGGCAAAAACAGCCCCTAAGTCATGCATAAGCGCGTATATATAATAGGCAACTCAGCCTCAGGCAAGAGCTCGCTAGCAAGCAAGCTCTCCAAGATGCTCAAGATAAAGAGCTATGACCTGGATGATTTCTACTGGCAGAAGAAGTTCACCAAGAAAAGAAAGCCGGAGCAAGTGGAAAAGCTTGTCAAAAGGGTGACTAAAAGGAAATCTTGGATAATCGAGGGCGTGTACTCTAGCTGCGTGACCTGCTCGCTTGACAGGGCAGACCTGATAATCTGGCTAGACTACCCGGCTCATGTAATTGTGTGGAGGCTGCTAAAAAGGCAACTGAAGAAAAAAGAGAAGCTAGCAAGCATACTGGACTTCCTCCACTACGCAATTGACTATTACAGGAAGCCGACACACAAGCATCACATCCACAACGAGTCAACCAGGCACAAGCACCAAGTGATCGTAGATAATTACCCTGCGGAGATAGTCAAGATCATGAACAAGAGGGAGCTTGAGGCGTTCCTAAAGCACCTTTCTAAATGATTTTTCACCTAATTCTGGCGCAAGATTTAAAAAATAGGCAAACAATAAGCCAAATTAATGGTTGACCAGGCAAGATTACAGGCTAAGATAAAGAAGAAGCTTATGATCATAGCCAGCCATATTGACAAGGACAGGCTGGGCGAGGATTCTTACAAGTGGTTTGATGAAAAGCGCAAGAAGCACCTAAAAAACCTGATAAATGACTTTGAGGAGCTGCAAGCGCTAGCAATGGCCTCTCAATCCTCTGTCGGCGGACAGCTTGAGCAATCATTATTCACCAAATTGGATGAGTTCTTCAAGGAGCTTTTGCAATACTGGGAATCTGGAGAGAGGTCGCGATTATCTTTCAACAATATCGGCGATTATATTGAGAAATTAGGCAAACAGCTGGATGAATATATGATTTACAATCCCATTAGAATTCAGCCTGCTATACGCCTCAATCGTCCCAGAGATGCTAATCATCACATTGAAGGGGCGCTGCCCATAGATGCTCATCCATATTGGGTTGATGGGATTATACACTTTGATAGCATTATTAAGCCCACTGATAAATATAATGATCATAAAAAGAAGAACAAGGATGACAAGAAAGAAGAGGATTTTTTCAAGAAAAATATGAAAGACAGTTATGAGCTTTCACCAGAAGCAAAAGTCAACCTTATCCTTACTGGGCTGATAGAGGGGCTCAAGAAGGCAGATTTCTACCTTGCCAACCCGACTGCTTTGACTGACAAAAGAAAGCAGACCTTGATAGAGATGGGTGTGCCTGAAGAATTCTTTGTAAAAGAACCAGAGCTAGGGGCATTGTATATCCAGCGCCTGGAGGAAGTGCAGAAGATGGTGAACATACTTAAGACCGCTTATATGTATGTGATGCCATCCTTGTATACCTTTGTGGACGATTCAAAATCTAAAACTAAACCGATGAAGTTTGATGAAGGCAATGCTATCAAATTCTTCACTGAGGCACTTCCTGCGAGCAAGAGCTTGGTTAATAATGAAACTTTTCCTATCATTAGAAAAATAGTGGAAAATGCAGGCACAGCAAGCTACACTATATTCAAGGACATCCTTCCGGCTCATCCAGAATTCACTACAAAAACCCGCCAAAAAGAGCTTTTGAGGATGATGCAGATTACTGGTCATGTATCCAGGCATATCCTGGGAGAGACTCTTCCCTCGCTGAAGCACATGATCACTGACAGCAATTGGGATGAGGTTTTGAAGAGAATGGAAAATTTCAAAATCTCCATGGGCAGTTTTATTTTCTCTGACATGTTCACTGTTTATATCCCTAGGTTTAGCAGCATAATCAATGAAAAGAACTTTGACCATGTGATGACTGGAATCAGTGATTTGATGCACGAGTCAATGAATGCAAAGCCTGAATTTACAAAAAAGACCAGGATTGAGATATGCTTCCAAGTAATGAGATACTTTTCATTTAAAGAGCCTGAAAAGTGGGATGGCCTAGTCAAGGCAATGAAATCTCTTTTCAAGCTTCACCATCGAAGAATAGACGAGATACTTGCCAAGATTCTGGAGCTAGTCGAGTCTAAGGCAGTGCAAAACTATGATGATTTAATCTTAGTGGCGAATTATCTGCAGGAATTCCCTCTTCTTAGCACTAGTTTCTTTATCAAATACAAGCAGCAGCCAGAGAACTCAAGAAAGCTTTTCATCAAGACTTTCAAGGACAGGTACAAAGCAGTTGTGTGGAGTGAGAATGTAGATTACAAGGAAGTAGAGATGAAGGAGCTGATAGTATATGCTATCAATTCAGCCTCATTGACGCAAAAAATATATGATGAAGTGATTAATAAATACCTTGAAAAGGCCCAGGCCCTGCCAAAGCCGGCTTTTGAGAGGTTCACAGTAAGGATAAGGGACTTGGAGTGGGTTAAAGGCAAGACTGACACTGGATTTGCAGCAAGATGGGCTCAGTTCTTTGCATCAGTGGAAGCTGACAAAGAGCCTGTTGCAGGCAAGCTTGACCACCTCATAACCATGTTTAAGCTTGATAAGGATGTTGACTTCATGAAGTACGTATCTCTAGAGAGCGCTCCCACTGAGAAATTTATAGTGGCATTGCTATATTACCTTGTCACCAGGGCTAGTGGCAAGCAGAAAACCATAATTTGGAACCTTCTTGCCTGGACCACATGGCAGAGGCTTGACAATGCAAAAAGAAGAAAGATTCTTAGCTTAAGCGCAGGGCAGAATGCTAGAGAATTAAGAGAAACCTTGATGAGCATCACTGAGTTCTTCAATGACACCATGAAAGATGACATTATGCTTGCCAAGAAGCACTTTGCAAAGGATTATGAAAAGGTGCTGATGGAGCACAGGCTGCAAAGCCAGCTTGACAAGTTTGGCAAGGAAATCAACAAGATAAAAGGCAAGGCAGCCGGAGGGCTTTTTGGGCAAAGGGAGATGCTGCACTTAGTTCCATCAAGAGAGCCCCTTGATCTGTTCTACGGGTATTATGGGGAGAACTGCTGCTCAAGCCATCCCCAGGAGCTTTTCAACACTAAATTCACGCCAGTAAGGATAATAACTGAGAAAGACGAGATAGAAGGTTGTGTCCATTATCTTGAGACCTCTGCCCAAGGCCGCAAGATTCTAGTGCTTGTGGGAATTGAGCCTAAGGAATCATTGATGGCAGACATGGACCCAAAGCTTTTTCTCCATAATATTTTGAGTGAAATATTCTCCCAGGCAAAAAAGCACGGGTTTGATGCTGTGTGCATAAGCGAGAACAGCGCTATGCAAAGTAACAGGTCGACCTTAAGGTCATTGATAGTAGAATATATGGCTGAAAAGCCCACTCTGAACATTGACAATATAAATTTCCCTAATGGTTCTGCATATGGCGCAAGCAAGCCTTTTGTGGTGTGGCAAAGGCCAGGAGTTGCATTGCAGGTTGAGCCTTATCAAAAGCCAGAATATAGGCATGATTTTGGTGACTTACATTTGGGAGCACCTATTTTGTATGACCATTTTAATGACATCAACAACCCGCATGAAAATGAGCCAAGAAGACCAAATCCTTTCTTCGATATTTTTAGGAGAGGCGATAGGTAAGACCCTTCAGCTGTCACAGAAAAATTTATATACTTACATTCCTCAGGATTGAACCATGGGCATTTTTAAAACAAAGATAAAAGCTGAGGATTTGGCGCTTTTTCTTGATGAGGTAAATAGAGCAGCAGTGGAAGCTCAAAAGAAATTAAATGGTTTTTATAGGGAGAGGTACGCGACAGCTCATAATGCCAACGCCGCCATCATTAGATCAGGTTCCAATTATCGAGGACCCCTTGTTTCTAATGAAGATGCTGCAAGATGGACTGCTGGAGAAAGAAAAGCTCGCAAGGACTTTGCTGTGAAAGTGGAAAAACTTGCAGCTGAGCTCCGATATAAAAATCAAGATTAGGTTCCAGAATAGGCATTTCTTTTTTAGTTAGAGAGTTCTATATTTCTACGCCAGTAATGGCAACAAGCAGCATCAGCACTCCTATGAATGCCAAGGCATAGTAATAGAGCCATGGCTGCTTTGTCTTGTATAAGTAATAAAGCACGCCAAGGAAGAACAATGCGCCGAGCGTCAAAACTACTACCGGTAGCGAGTAGAATAATATGCCTATCGTTGCAAAGACAGTTGCTAAGGGCACTACCATGTAGACTGCTTTCAAGAGCACGCTCATCTTAGACCTGAAGATGAACCATGATATGATAAGAATTACCAACATGAAAGAGAAATGCAGCATGGGTGGAACCCAGTGATAGCCCATAAAGACGTCTCCTGGCAGGAAAATGCCGACTAAGGCCATTATGGCTCTCTGGAAAAGAGAATCAAAAATGAAGGCAATGTTCAGAAGTATGAACCCTAAGATTGGAACTGCCAATATCTGCAATACAGTTTTGACAGTCTTGTTCTTGAGCAGACTTTTCAGATTCATAGCAGAAGGATTGGCTAGCCGTCATATAAATCTTGTGCCTGCAAACGACCGAAACCTTTATAAGTCACTGTTTAGTAGCAACTATAATGATGGACCCTACTTTGGATGAATTGATAAGGCTGGCCACTGATGGCGCAGCTTTCTTAGGACTTACAGCTGCAGCAGCAGGAACAGTCATCGCAGGAATATATTCTATAGGCAGGGTTTGGCGCAGGCACGAGCTTGTAAATCACTACAAAGACCCGTATTGTGCTGACAGGCTGAAAGTCAAGCCTAACATCTTCAATATACGAAAGATAGTCAACCCGGAGCACAAGGACAAGTATTGGGTAAGAAGAGACGAAAAACACAAATTCTGAAAAAAAACTATTTATGCAGCAATGAGTACAGGAATACCAATGCTGATATTATCCCTAGCAATATTGATGCGATCACTATCATGAAGAACTTCACCCAGAAAGAGGAGGCTTTCCTTGGCTTATCTGAAGGGACATAATGCAAAGGCTTGTTAAGCACCTTTTCCAAGGTGTCTTTGATATGGATGAGCTTCAGCCTCGCGTCAAGAGGGCTTCTTGGCAAGGACCCATACACAAGATCATTGGCTAAGTCTATCACAAGAATCCTGCCCGAAACCTGCCCCTTCTTATTTATGCTCCTGATATCGAATTCGTTTGAGGCTATCCTGTTGGCTGTTGCAGCATTGACTTGGTCAGCTAAGACCACAAAAAACAGTATCCTGGCCTTCCACCAGCTTCTTTCCTCCTCCTCAAGGCTATTCAGGCTTTGGGCAATCTGGTCAGCAGTAGCATCATCAAGGTTTGGGACTTCTTTTATGAAAAGGAACCAGTCAGCAAGATACCATGACTTCTTCTCGTCAATTATGTCAAATTCAGTGATAGAATCAAATTTGGGGTGCTTGCTGATGCTCTTCCACTTCTTTTCCATCAGCTCTTTTTGAATATCTTTTAATGCAATCATTACCTCACCTCTCCGCAGCTTGGCAATAGGAACATAGGTATATAAATTTTCCCAAAAGGCAGCGGCCAGTTTCCATAATATTTATAAACTACTTTGAAGTCGCTACAAGGCATGGATGAGAACTATTTGCAGAATGAGCAATTCCAGCCATACTTAAATGCAGTGAAGCAAATACTGGATGGAAAGCCTGTGAATGAGCTTGATGACATCAGGCAGCAGTGCAATGAGGCGTTCTTGGCATCCAATAAGCTTGACAGCAAAGGCCGCCACCTAACAAGGTATTTTTGGGGCTATGATGCTGAGCTAGTAACGCTGACTTTCTTTGCAGACGCTGAGAATAAAATGGTTATGGGAACAGAGCCTGAAAAAACCTATGGCTTCCTTGGGCCAGGCATAGAGCCTGTTGAATGGAGAAAGACAGGAAGAACGCTCCTGGAAAATATTGTTAGCAGATACTTAAAATAAAGTTCATTGTGTAATCATGGCAATTGACGACAAGCTAAAAGATTTCAAAGAAGGCCAGGAAGCAACCTATCGAGAGGACGATGTGATATATAGAGTTAAAGTCATGGAAGCTAACGGAGATGCTGAGTCTGAGAGATACCGCCTTAAAGTCCTTGAGGTTGTGAGGGAAAGCAGGTTTACCAAACCATCTGAGGTTGGCGAAGAGTTCTCATGCGAGAAGCTAAGAGATTGCGCATGCTGCGGGCTTTGGTATCTTCTGAATTATTAAGAATTATTTGGTCCTCGCTTACGCTCGGACGTAGAAGAACCTTTTTTCCACTTTTTTTTTCTTTTGGCGAGCTTTTCTTGTGTTCGGGAACCTCAGTTCTTGAACACTCAAAAAACGATTCATTTTTTGTTGCTAAGAAAAGGTCGCAATAAATTAAGAAATCAGTTAATAACACAGAACAGACTTAAACGTCTATCATCTCTATCTCAATATTAAGTCCTTCAGGAATGGGGACTCTCATGACAAGCCTTAGCGCTCGCTCGTCTATGCCCAGGTCAATGAGCCTCTTATGTATCCTCATCTCATAATGGTCCCAGGTTGCAGTTCCGTTGCCGCAAGGGCTTTTTCTAGTAGAAAGCTTGAGCTTCTTTGTAGGCAAAGGGATAGGGCCTCTCATGATGACTCCGGTCTTGTCAGCAATGCCGGTTATGTATTCGCACACCTGGTTTATCTTGCTGATTTCCGTGCTTGTAATCTTGATTCTAGCTTTCTGCATATTTCATCACGACCTATCTTGTTTGCCACATGATAAAGGCTCAGTTCATCATGATTGGAAGCTCACTAAATGAAAAAATGAAAAAAAGAAGAGTTTAATCTTCTTATTTCTTCACCAAGTCAATGCACATCCCGGCTGCGACAGTTGCGCCAGAGTCCCTGACTGCAAACCTTGCTAGCTGCGGTATGTCCTTTTGCTTCTCAATCACTAATGGCTGTACAGGCTTAACCTTGATGATGGCTGCGTCGCCATTCTTCAGGAAGTCTGGCTTGTCCTGCAATGTCTCTCCTGTTGCTGGGTTGATCTTCTTCACCAGTTCAGTTATCTGGCATGCCACTTGTGCTGTGTGTATGTGAAACACTGGTGTGTAGCCTATAGTCATCACAGTTGGGTGGTTCAGCACGATTATCTGGGCTGTGAACTCTGTCGCAACAGTTGGTGGATTAGATTCATGTCCTAGGACGTCGCCTCTTGCGATGTCTTTCTTGCCAAAGCCCCTTACGTTGAAGCCGATGTTGTCTCCGGGCAATGCTTCCTGCATCTGCTCGTGGTGCATCTCTATGGTCTTGACTTCTCCTGGGACTCCTTTTCCTTCTCTTCCTGGCATTGCGATTATCTTGTCGCCGACCTTCATCTTCCCAGTCTCAATTCTTCCTACTGGCACTACTCCTATTCCTGTGATGTTGTACACGTCCTGGATAGGCAGCCTTAATGGTAGGGTGACTGGCTTCTCTGGCTCTTTCAATGTATTCATTGCTTCAAGCAGGGTTGTTCCTTTGTACCAGGGCATCTTGTCTGATTTCTTGAATACGTTGTCTCCTGGGAAGCTTGCTCCTGCTATGAATGGTATCTGGTCTGGCTTGTAGCCGACAGTCTTTAGAAGTGCGGTTATCTGGTCCTTGACCTCATTGAATCTCTTCTCCTCGTACTTGGCCATGTCCATCTTGTTGATGTAGATTATGACCTGCTGGACTCCCAGTGTCCTTGCGAGGAAGATGTGCTCCTTGGTCTGGGCTTGCACTCCGTCACCAGGGTTGGCTGATACGACAATGACTGCTGCGTCTGCCTGGCTGGTTCCTGTTATCATGTTCTTGATGAAGTCCTTGTGGCCTGGAGCGTCGATTATGGTGAAGTAGTACTTGTCTGTCTCGAATTTCTTGTGAGCCAGGTCAATGGTGACTCCTCTCTCCTGCTCCTCTTTCAGGTTGTCCATTACGAATGCGAACTCGAATCCTGATTTTCCTAGCTGCTGGGCTTTCTCCTTCAGCTTTCTCATGGTCTGCTCATCGATTATTCCTGCGTCATAGAGCATCCTGCCTACTGTTGTTGATTTACCGTGGTCAACGTGTCCGATGAACACGAGGTTTATGTGTGGTTTTCCCTTAGCCATTATATCTCCCTCCTTCGCGTTTGTTGATATTATAACTTGGCGTAATCCGAATATTACACTTTCCCTCTTTTCTTAAAAGGGTTAATCTTCTCAAGAATAAGGCTTTTATTTTTAAATCTTTCTATTGTGTATCCTCTATTTCAAAGCCCTGAAATAGGCGTATCACCACCCAACAGGAGAGATTTATCTGCGTCCTCGGGATAAAAATAGAAAAAAAGAAAAAAAATCAGTTGATGCCAACGACCTTCAGCTTGAAGTTGAGCACCTTGCCGGCAAGCGGATGGTTGAGGTCTATGGTGACGTCCTTGTCAGTCACTTCTGTGATTCTTGCAGGCACTTGGTGGCCATTAGGCAAGCCTATCATTAGCATCATGCCTTTTTGTGGCTCCTGGTCCTTGGGCAGATGTTCTTTTGGGATCTTTTGCACCAGCTCAGGCCTTGGCATTCCATAAGCATCAGCAGGCTGTATCTTGATAGTCTTCTCCTCGTTTAGCTTCATCCCTATGACTGCATTATCAAAGCCAGGTATTACTTGCTTTGCTCCTGCCTGAAAACAGAGAGGCTGCTTGTGCTTCTCAGAACTATCAAATATTGTCCCATCGTCAAAGCTTCCAGTGTAATCCACCTTCACATTGTCGCCCGCCTTGACTCCTTCACTCACTTTCTCTTCGCTCTCCTCCTTTCCTTTTGCTTTTTTTTCTTTTGCCATTATTATCAACTCCTATCCTTATTTTGTATTCGTGAAAAAACAAGTCAAGAACTCGTTTCCCTCGATGGAAAAACCAAGGTTGGGCTGCCTTATTTAAGGATTTCGGTTTTAGAAAATTTTATAAACGCCGTTATTAAGGCTGTTTCCATGGAGATCATTTACATCATCCTTATACTAAGCGTGCTCGCCCCTGTTATTGGCTCCCTTATCGGGGTGCTAAGGAAGCCTTCTCACCTGATGATGTACAACATGCTTGCATTCGCAGCTGGAGTTATGCTTGCCATATCCTTCCTTAGGCTCATTCCTGAGAGCATAAGACTCTCTTCAATATGGCTCTGCTGCTTTGGAATAATCGTTGGTGCACTAATTATGTACGCGGTGGACAAGCTCATTCCTCACCTTCACCCAGAACTGGTCTCCCAGGAGCAAGGCTGCCACCTGAAAAGGACTGCTGTCTATCTGCTCATAGGAATCTTCCTGCACAATTTCCCTGAAGGAATAGCCATTGCCATAGGAGGGGTTAGCAGCGCAAAGCTAAGCCTTACCATAGCCATAGCTATAGCCATCCACGACATTCCTGAAGGCATCTGCACCAGTGCTCCTTATTATTATTGCACCAAGAAAAGGCTTAAGTCATTCTTGCTGTCCTCGCTCACAGCAATCCCTACTGCCGGAGGGTTTTTACTGGCTCATTTCCTGTTCAAAGGCATGTCCTATTCTATCCTTGGCATGATAATGGCAGCCACAGCAGGACTGATGATTTACATCTCAGGGGATGAGCTTATACCTACCTCTTGCCATAAGACCCTTAAGCACTGGAGCCATAGCACCATCTTTTCACTCATTCTAGGAGTTATATCTGTGGTCTTGCTAGGATTGATATAATTCTTTATTGGATTAGAGAAGCTTGATATGACATCCTGTGCTGCCTAGCTTGCCTTGACGAAGTTCATTATGCCAGTTCCTATCATCTCAATGGCCAATCCTACCAGGAATAATCCCAGGACCTTGGAGGTTATGCTCACGAATTTCAGGTTCACGTGCTTGATGAGCACTGAGAACAGGAAGAACACAATGCCGACTAAGAGGAAGGCAAACACCAAGTTGGAAAGCAATCCTAGGCGGCCCATCTCGCTGGCTTTGATGGTGATAAAGGAGATGGTTGCTGGCCCTGTTAGCAGTGGCGTAGCGATGATTGAGACTAATGTGTCGCTCTTATTGACCTGCTTGGAAGGCTTTTCCTCAAGGAGGATGGTGTTCACTCCCAAAAGCAAGAGCACCAGTCCTCCTGCCATCCTGAACGAATCCATGGTTATGCCGAAAAGCGAGAGCAGGGGAGGCCCGATGAACACCATGAGCACTGCGATGATGAAAGCAATGCCTGTCGAGCTAAGAGCTATCTTCTTGGCATTGATCTTCTGCTTGTAAGCAGCCATGAGGATAGGCAAGGAGGAGAAAGGGTTCAAAAGCACAAATATCTGCAAGATGAGCGAAGGCTCAAAAGCCCTTATGTCGAGTATCATGAAGCCAGGATTCCCCTGCTCTCATTTATATACTTTACTGTTTGATAAAATTTAAATAATAGTACTGACATATATGGAAAGCAGAATTGAGGATAGTTTGCCCTGAAAAAAACAGGAGGTGCTCAAAATGCCTAAGAAGAAGAAATCTAGCGATGAAAATGATAAGGACGAAGCATTATTTGAGGAAAGCAAGAATGAGGAGCCTGACTTTGACCTTGAGACAGAGAGCGAGCCCTACGGGGAAGGGTGAGATTATCTAGGAGTAATTTTTTTCTTTTTTGATGCTAAGAATTTAAAATAGCTTCACCGTGTTATGTTTAGCTTATAGGCAATAACACAAAAAAACAAAACAAAAAATTTTCTTAAGTCTCCCTGCCTGTGCCTTTTGCGACTTCTGCGTCGACAGAAATGTTTTTCCTGCTCCTTATGATCCTCTTGATCTTCTCCTGGAGCTCTTCAGGCAATCTCTCAAAGCTCTGGTCAACCAGGGATGATACTCCTCTGCCTGCTGTTGCGCTCCTCAAGTCACTGCTCCACCCGAGCAATTCTGCCACTGGGAGCTTGGCTTTTATCTCTGCAAACGCTCCTTCCTGGGTCACTTCCAGAAGCTGTCCTCTCTTGTTCATCACCAGCTTTGAGACGTCTCCTAGGTAGTCAGTGGGCGCTTCTATGAGCTGTACTTGCTTGGGCTCGTACATTATTGGCCTTGCTATCATCATGGCGTCTCTTATTCCGTCCCTGACTGCAGGGTAGACCTGCGCTGGCCCCCTGTGGATTGCGTCTTCGTGCAGTTTCATGTCAGCCAGCCTTACTTTTACCTTGATGCATGGCTCAAGAGCGAGTGGACCTTTGTTCATGACGTCCTCGAACATATCTATTACCATCTCTATGACTTCTCCAAGGTAGACCTGCCCTCTTGTGTTGTCGATGAACACATTGCCTTTGAAAATGGCCTTGACCTTGTCTGCGTCGTCCTTATCCAGGCCTGCGTCAACGAGCTGGTCTCTCAAGGCCACGTCTTTTTTCTTTATCCTTAGCTCAGGTATCTCTCCTGACTTGATGGCTGTGTAAACCCCGTCTTCAAGCGGCTCTACAATGAAATAGAACTTGTTGTGCTTATTAGGGGATTTTCCCTCGCACTCATGGGGTGACTTAGCATTGATTGATTCCCTGTACACGACTATCGGCGGCGAAGTCAGGACTTTCAAGCCTTTCTCTGTGACTATCCTGTTCTCCACTATTTCCAGGTGCAACTCTCCCATCCCGCTCATCAGGTTCTCTCCGGTCTCCTCATTGATCTCTATCTTGATTGATGGGTCTTCCTTTGCTACTTTTCTTAGCACCTCAACCAGCTTGGGCAAGTCCTGCATCTGGGTCACCCTGATTGACTTGGTGATGACTGGCTCAAATATGTGCTTTAATTCCTCGAATGCCTGCTCTGGCTCCTCAGTTATTGTTTCTCCTGCAAAGCTCTGGATGCCTGCGATGGCCAGTACATTGCCTGCCGGCACTTCCTCAAAGTTTTCAGTCTTTACTCCTAGGTACATGTAGACGTTCTGTATCCTCTGGCTTTGCTTTGCATTGTTGAGATAGACTGTCATCCCTTCCTTTATGGTGCCGCTAAAAAGCCTTCCTGCGGAGATCTCCCTGTTGCTCTTAGGGTCGATAAGTATTCTTGTGATGCAAAAAGCCAGCTTTCCATTAGGGTCACACGTAAGCATTCCCTTTCCCAGAGGTGACTCTGGCTCTCCATGCCAAATCTTCAATACCCTGTATTTCTGGGCTTCTATAGGATTGGGCAAGTGCTTGACTACCATGTCAAGTATGACTTCGTTGAGAGGTGAGTTCTTCCAGAACCATTCTTTTCTCTCGTCAGCAGTCATCTCGTTGTAGGCATTGTTGATGTCCTTGAAAGAAACTTTCTTTTTCTGCATGTATTGGAGAGACAAAGCCCAGTTGTCGCGAGCGCTGCCAAAGGAAACGCTTCCGTCAGCTATGTTGACTTTCCATTTCTGCTTGTAATCCTTCTCTGCAATCTCCTCAACCAATTGGTTGAACTCAAGTATGATTGATGTGAGCCTTTCCTGGATCTGCTCAGGAGTGAACTTCATCTCCTTGATGAGCCTGTCGACTTTGTTGATGAAGAGAACTGGCTTGACCCTCTCCCTGAGGGCTTGCTTGAGCACTGTCTCTGTCTGTGGCATGATGCCTTCTGAGGCGCACACCAGCACGATTGTGCCGTCAATAGCTCTCATGGCCCTGGTGACATTTCCACCGAAGTCTATGTGACCAGGCGTGTCTATGAGGTTGATAAGGTATTCATTTCCCGCGAATTCGTGCACCATTGATACGTTTGCAGAATCAACAGTTATGAGCCTTTCCTGCTCGTCTGAGTGCTGCCAAGTAGCCATTCCCTTGTCTAAATCTCCTGCTGCAGCCTCTGACATGAGCCCTGCAGCTGCCAGCAAATTATCAGTAAAAGCAGTCTTTCCGTGGTGGATGTGCGCGCTAGTGCAAATATTCCTGATGTTATCTCGATTATGTATCATCCTCTTCATCTTATCAGTCATCTTTTCGCTCATTTTACTATTCCTCCTTCAGATTGTAAACATCATTCTTGCTGAAATTTATCTTTTATAACAAATGAATATCATGCACTGTCTTGTAGGTGTGCAATTCGTCTTTCTTGAACCAGAGCTTGACCTCTGCCTCTGCGTCCTTGGCGTCAGATGAGGCGTGAATAAGGTTTTTCACCACCTGTTTCTTGTTGTCGCAGTAAGCAAAGCTGGTGTGAGAGAAGTCTCCTCTTATGGTGCCTGGCATCGCAGCCTTAGGCTCAGTAGGGCCGACTATCTTTCTCACGTTCTCAATTGCATGGACCCCTTCAAGGACCATTGCTAGCACAGGCCCTGACATCAAGAAGTCAGTCATGTACTTCCTGACATGCTCGCCTCTCCTCTTGGCCAAGTCCTCTGTGTAGTGCTTGTGGGCGAACTCCTTGTCAGCCCATACCATCTTCATTCCGATTATCTTTAATCCTGCATCCTCAAACCTTGAAACAATCCTTCCGGCAAGGCATCTCTGCACCCCGTCAGGCTTGATCAACACTAATGTTTGCTCAATCAAAAAAATCACCTCTGGCTATTTTCTCAATTGCTATTTTAAATGGATAAAAAAATAATTTGGTGCTCAAACGCCGCACAGGCTTGCTCACTTCTTCATGCCTTTCTTAATCTGGCCGTACTCTACAGTCCACTCTGTGGTCCTGGGCTTCCTATGAAGCCTGAGCATGTTCTTTTCACACTTCATGCTGCAAAAGTCAAACACCCTGCCTTCTTTTGTGACGAACATCTTGCCTGTGCCTGGCTCGACTTGTTTCCTGCAAAAATCGCATCTAGGCATATCATATCACCATGTTGTCTTATTTGCTCCTGCCGGACTTGTTAAGAGGCCTTGCCTCTATCTCTGTCTCTCTAAGCATGAGCATGTCTCCTAATTGCACAGGGCCTCGGACATTCCTTCTGATGACCTTGTTCTTGTCCCTGCCATCAAGCACCTTGCACCTGACCTGGGTAGCCTCTCCCCTAGTTCCAGTCCTGCCAACAATCTCCTCGACGCTTGCAGGCACTGCTGGAGAAAAAGAAATCCCTCCCTTAGGGCCTTCTTGCTGCGGCCTATTATCCTGCCTGGCTTCTCCTTCTCTTTGAATCTTTCTGTCTGCCATTTTATATCACCACAGGTTTATTTGACACCTAGCTCTCTGAGCAGGTCTTTGGCCTCTCCCTCTTTGAGGATAGCCACGCTTGCAGTGCCCACTTTCAGGCCTGCAGATGCTCCTAAGTCTGCTTTCTTGTCAACCTCGACCACTACAATGCCTTTTTCTCTTGCAAGCAAAGGAATGTGCATGATGACTTCTGGCGGGCTGACATCCTTAGCCACAACCACAAGCTTAGCCTTTCCCTTCTCAATGGCCTTGGTCACTTCATTGGTTCCCTTGGTAATCTTTCCTGTCTTCCTGGCAATCTCAATTGCCTCGTAAGCCTTATCGCTCATGTTATTCAACCTCCTAACACCGGTATTATCTTATTATGAGATACACTTAGAACTGTACCTCGTTCAGCCCCTCCGGGCCTCATAACTCATTGGTAACTGAAAGTGAAAGAGGGATGTTTATAAAGGTTTCTAAAAAAAGAACTTGAAAACTCAGAACGAAGGTTTGAAGGTTTCTAAAAAACAAGTTACAGCCAGATGAAATCAAGAAAATGAAACTTTAAGACCAATGCTATTGCTTTGCTTCAGATGCTTCAACCTTTTTCTCAAGTCCTGATGGATGAGGAAATTTAAGGCCGCTAATTGATCCATAAAATCTTCCATCAATAACCCTATCTACAGATACTGCTCCGCATTCAGTGCACCATGAAACTGCTCTATCTTCTCCTGTCTCTGACATTGAATCTGTTTTGTAGAGCCTTATCATGTAATCGCCTTTATGCGTTGTGCCTTCGATACACTTTGGAATGTATTTGTCTGAACTCATTTTAATAATGGTACTACTGGATAGTTTATAAATTTTGTGTTGTTTACCTTAAAATAATAAGCTCTTGTTCACCCCTAAGAATATCTACTCATCAAGCATCCTTTCTAGCTCGCTTTGCTCTATTGCCTGGTCTATGCGCCTGCGCCGCCTCTCGCTTTCAGAATCCTTTTCTTTGTACTCAAGCGCTTTCTTTGGGTCAGTGTAGCGAAACTTGTTTTTCATCATGTCATTATAGGATGAATTAGCCTTGGAGTACATTGTTTCAGTTGAAAGGCCAGTGCTTTTACCGTACCTCACATTATTGCCCGCGCCGTATGTGCTATTAGCAAAGCCATAGCTACCCTTGCCTTTAGCTGTAGAATTATAGCCTGCCTTGTCCATGGCCTGGCCGTAGTTCATCACTGGGCTTGATAGGCACATCATCATTTTGAGTGGTATATCGTCGGTATTTATAAATCTTGTTGGCGAGAGGAGCAGTTTTATAGCTACCTTGGCCAAATCTTACTCAGCTCAGCTTTCTTACGTAATATATACTGATCTAAGTCTACTAATCTCGGTAGCCCATAATCTACAGCCACTTGTATATCCATTTCGAGTCGTTTTGCCTTTAAATCATTCAATATCGAATTTCTTTTTTCTTCCTCTTTCTTGGCTAGTACGCTGTCTAGAGTTGATTTTCCAAAGATTACATCATTCTTTTTCGGTATGTAATATGTCATTTTATCACCCTTAAATCCGGCAACCCATAGCGATAAAAACCTTCTTGCAAAGCGAAGAAATTGCGGATATGGTCATAGCTTTTCATCATATTTTTCCATGTTTCTGCTGCCTTTTTGGGGTCGCTCTCTTTCTGCTTGTCATAGCTCTCTTTTAGACTGGCTAATTTATCAAGGTAGTGGCCCATTGAAAAAGATACTAATGCTATGATGGCCTTTTCGCGCGAGATATATCTTGATCCCAGCTTGTTCTCAAGGTTTGTTGTTACGCTTGGCTTTTTTTCTTGCTTCAAGAGCGGAGGGTGTGTTGGCATTCAGTCACCTTCCATAAGTTTTCTTTCTAAGAATGATATGTCCTCTTTTATCATGCGGGCTCTTGCCTTGTTCTGGTATTGGTCGTCTGTATACGCTTTTTGCAGGCATCTTAAGTGTGCTCTTATTCCTTGCCTTTCCTGGCGATGATATATTTTCTGTACGGTTTTAGCTTCCTTTTCGCTCAAGGTTGAAAGGTACTCTTTGAAATTTTTTTCTGCTTGGTAATAAATCTCTCTAAAGTTAGCTGGTATCAGCATCCATTCAAACAAATCGTTTTTTCCTTTATCTGTCATTTCAGCTATTAAGAATGTAAATACTAATTTATATACCCATCGCAACAAAACCCGAAGAATTTTCGGTTACGCTTTAAACCTAATTTCGAGCGCTTTGGCCTAATAAAAAATAAATTCGTCTTTCTTGCCCGCAGGCTCGTGCGCGCGGCAGCTATATCATAAAATTAGCTATTGTTAATACCTATCGCTAGAAAATTTGAAGGTTTTCAGCTCTTTTTTTACCTAGTCTCTTGCGCTTTGCTCCAAACAACTACAGGAACCATTTTTCTCTTCCTGATGACTGGTGCGCCTGCATTATTTGGCTTATCCATGACTGGCTTATTCATGACTTTCCTTAATTCCTTTATCAAGTCATTTGTGTTAAAGAATAAGTCAGTGGCAAACTGGTACATCACATCAAGCCTTTTGGGCTCTTTAGGGAATAGGATATAGCCTGGCTTGCCGCAGCCTCTCACATAGCCAAGCTCAAGGTGGCCTGATTTTCCGCAAGGCATAAGCATTATTACCATGTCAGCTCTATCGAGGTGAGTCTTGTCAAAATTGAAAACGTGTTTAGCGCCCCAGTCTTGCAAAGTCTCTTTATAATTAAGGCCTCTTTTCTTACCGTATCTTCTTAGGTATTCATCTGCTTCAGGGCCTGGGGTTATCCAGCTACAGAAGAATTCGCATTTAGGAAAATTTTTGCTTAGTTTGTTTGCTAAGTCTATTACTTTCCAGTTCTTCAATGCTCCTATTATATAGACGACCTTTTCCATAATATTTCACCTTTGGAATTAATCATTTTTTCGAGATTATTCTTTGCTTTTTGCCTATTGAGCTAGCTATTATGTTTACTGCGTGACATAGCTCACAATCTCTGCTTCCTGCCTGAGCTTCTGGACTTGCTGGTTGAGCATTGCTTGCTTGTTTCTCAGCACAAAGTAGTCATTGATGCTGGCCTTGGCTTCATCATAGCTGAGCTGCCTTGGCTGGGTGACGTTGTCAACGCTTATGATGTGCAACCCTAGCCTTGTCCTGATTATTTTGGTGCTGCCTGGTTCTGACTGGAAGACTAATTCCTCGAATTCAGGGAGGAGTTGCCCTTGCTGGAAGTCATAAAGCCCGCATCTTGATATTGTCATGTTGTCTTCAGAATACTTGATGACTAGTTCGCAGAAGTTGGTTTGGTTGAGCATGGCTGCAATGGTTTTCACGTATTCGAGCTTTTCATTCACATTTGTGTCGTTGGCATAGACCAGTATCTGGTGCGTTGTTGCCTTCCCGATTGTCATCAACCCTTGCTTGTTCTCTTCATAATAAGCTTGGATGTCTTGCTCTGCAGGAGCAGCTGAATCCTTGGTTACCTCTGCCACTTCTTTTTGCAGCAACAGGCTGTTTTTCACATTAGCAATGAATGTGTTGATGCTCGAGCCGCTGCTAGCAAGGTTCTCTTGGAGCTGCTCAAGTGCCAGGCCATTGTTGGTTAGGTAGGTGTTGACTGCATTATTAGCCTCTTCATCGCTCACAGCGATGCCTCTTTTGGCTGCGTCCTGGAGCAGGAGCTTGTTATCGATGACCAAGTTAAGTGCTTCCTGGGCAGAGTTATTAGTCCTGCTCTCTGCTGGTATGTTGTTGTAGGCTGCGGTTACCTCGTCAGCATAGATTGGGTCGCCATTGATGGTGGCTAGCACGTTCTGGCCTAGTGCTTGCTGGCTTGCCTTGCCAGCAGCGTTCCTGTCAATCATGCATTCTACACCCCCATTTCCAGGGTTGAGTATATAGATTATGGACTCTTGCTTTGCAGCATTGTCGAACTGCGCCATGTAGAATTCTGAAAGCCCAAAATCCGGGCAGTAGGTCTTGATTTGCTCTCCTGTTGTTTTTGCATTCTCGCCTGTGACTTTCTGTATGCTCATTATTGATTCTGGATAATTCTGGCTGTACGCCATGAAGATGCTGTCAAGGGGGCTTCGGCTCATGATAAGTAATGTTCCTAAGGCTATGATTGCGATGACAGCGAGAATAATCAATATTATCAGCCCAACAGGCTTTTTTCTCTTATCATGCGCCTTTTTTTGCTGCAATGTGCGCTGAACATACAGGTTGTCGTTATTTTCATCCATGCTTATCACCTTTATTCCTTATTGGTTAATCCTTATTTTAACTAATGATTATCACTCAACCTTGTCTGCTTCCTTCAAGTAGAAGCTTATGGCCTTGTCAAACTCTTTCTTGTCAAAATCAAGCCAGGGCTGGCGCGTGAAGTAAATCAATGCTCCTTTTGAGTCCCAGAGCATTATGCCAGAATACTTCATGCCAGGCTCTATTATTAATTGTGGAGGCGGGAAATATGATGAGTAGAGGTTTTCTTTTATCACCTGGCTGGTAAGCTCTTCTTCCTTCATCTTCTCTGACAGGATCTTTCTCACAATCAATCTTATTGCCCCAAGCAGCTCTTCCTGGCCATCATACCTTATGCAGAAGTTAAGGAAGTACTGGTTATAGTCCTTGGTCTTTTCCATTAGCTCCTTGAAAGTCTCTCTCAGCTCAGAGTCAAGCTCATACCATTGGCCTATGATGAACACCCTTATCTTGTTCTTGTGTATGCGCTCATCATTGATGAGATGCTTGAAGAACTCGTTGAGGTTATCAATCATGCCTTCGTGCTCAGAAAGGTTGATGGTGAGCACCTGGGTCTCGTTCTTTATCTGCATGTCCACAAGCTCATCAAGAAGCTCAAGATGCTTGTTGACTGCCTGGATGAGCTCTTTCTTGTTCTCCTCGCTCCAGTTCTTTATGCCTTCTGTGTTCACAGCTATGTGCATAGGCCCTTTCTTGGATTTCAAATCTGAAATTATAGGAATGCTAACCAATGAACCACCCTCCTTTGCAGAGCGGTTATAGATAAATATTTAAAGCCTTCGCTTCTTAGGAGTGGATATGTTAGGGCTTGTGGATTTGAGCGTCTTAGTGGGCTTGTTTGCCCTGATAATAGCTTCTATTTTTGACATCAAGACAAGGGAAGTGCCTGACTGGCTTAATTTCAGCCTGGTAGCTTATGCAATTGCTGCAGCGCTCCTCCTTAGCATAACCAAATCAGACTATCATATAATCATTAATGCTTTTATTGGGCTAATCGCAGGGACCCTTATTGGAGTCATCCTCTTTTACACAGGCCAATGGGGCGGAGGAGATACCAAGCTCATTGCTGGCCTATGCGCAATAATGGGCTATAGCTCTGGGAACTACCGCCAAGGCTTGCTTCTTATAGGCAGCTTTCTCATCTGCACCATGCTTGTCGGGGCAATCTATGGCCTGGGCTTTAGCTTTGTGAAAGCCATAGCCAACTACAAGCAGTTCAAGCCAGCCATTGAGCAAAAGCTCAGGAGCAAGCAAGTATTGGTTATCAGGGTCACTCTTTTACTGATAGGCTTAGCTGCTTTTGTATTCCTTTTAGTCACCAAGAGCATTGAGTCAGGAATGGTTTTTGGGCTTGCGATGTCGCTTTTCCTTTTCTTCTATCTCTGGGCTTTCATCAGCGTTGTTGAGAAGACATGCATGATAAAAGAGGTCGAGGTGAAAAAGCTCACAGAAGGGGACTGGATTGTCGGCGATGTGGTCAAGGGCAAAAAGACCATCTTGAAGCCTTCAAAGACAGGCATTACTCTTGAACAGATAGCCATGCTAAAAAGGCACAAGGTGAATAAGGTGATGGTAAAGGTTGGAATCCCTTTTGTGCCTAGCTTTCTTGTGGCGTACATAATCACTTTCAGCATCGGAAACTGGATGATGTTCTTTCTTTGAACTGAGAAATATGTATCTGGTTGTATCTGAGAAAAAACCACTCCCTAAGGCATTCTCTGTAGCTGCTTGATAAGGTAATTTATCTTGTCCTCTTTGGGCACCTTTATCACTTCATCCTTATTGTCATCGCTTTTGCCATCCATTTCTGCTTTCTTATCAGAATCCTTTGGAGGCTCATCACCTAGTCCCTTGTCAGAGATTATTATTGGAGTAGGAGAGGTGCCTGGAAGGTCTTGCTTTGGCAAAGCATCTTTCTTGTCGATAAGGAAAGCCTTGTCCTTGACCTTAAGATGAGCTTCGTCCATCATGTCTGCTGAAAGCTCCTTTGGCTTCCACATGAAACTCAGCCCGTCAGCTTCTTTTCTCGGGATGACATCGATGCATAAATGGCTGTCTGCCTCGTTCAATATTATGTTGGTGCCCTGGGCCCTCATGGCCTCAAACACGCTTGAAGAGGCGAAGTTAGACAGGAAGAACAATTCCTCAACAATATCATCAGGCAATTCATCAAGCTTAGTGGCGTGCTGCTTAGGCATGACCTTGATGTGGCCAGGCACAGCTGGCTTAGAAGGGAGTATAGCGATAAGATTATCATCCTCATACACTATCAAGGCTTTTTTCTCCTTTATCTTTTCGCAAATAGCGCAGTCCATGATTATCACGTTATTAAGCTTTCATTTTCTTCAAGGCTTCTGACAATCTATTGATGTTGATGCCAGCGAACAAGGCCTTGAGCTCAGGGTTGAGCTCGATTTGTTTCTTGAACTCCTCTGGGCTCTCTATTATCATCTGCTTCATCTGGGGGTTCTTGTCAATGATCTCAGCCAGGCTTCTCTGTCCTTCCTGAGATGCTGCTGCCTGGGCTTCTGCAGGCTTCTTAGGATATTTCTTAGCCCTGAACTGCCTCATCATCAAGCCGATCTTGCCTTTGAAAGCTGCTGCTTGAGCCTTAACCTCTTCGTCGCTGAACTCTTTTGAAGGGATATTGAAGTTGTCAAGACCATCACTATCTTCCCTGGGGACTAAGTGATAAAGAAAGTGAGGGCTTTGCTGGCCAGCCACTGCCCCGTTAGCAATGAATACTGTGGCCTTGGCGCAGACCATTGCTTCCTTAAGCGCTTTGGAAAGGTGCTTTGTAGTCCGAAACATGTGAGCAGCAACTTCAGGAGGTATCAAAGGGAGGATAGGATAATGCTCCTTGGTCAGGACTAGAATGTGGCCTTTGGCAGCAGGATGGATGTCCAGGATGCTGATGATCTTGTCATCCTCATAGACCTTCATGCTGGGGATCTCCCCGTGGATGATCTTGCAAAAGACGCAACTCTGCTTCTGGTACTCTGCCATCTCCTCAGGGTTCATGCTGTCAAAGTCTGAATCCGCCATAATATTATTAGTGTTGGATAGAAAGTTAATAAAGGTTTCTGAAAAGCGAAGCTTTTCAGGAAAAGCAAATCAAACATTTGCTTTTTTCTAAAGCTTTGCTTTAGGAACAGCAAATCACAAATCTACGATTTGTGAGTCCAAAAATCCTATTTTTGGAAATCGAAGATTTGCTTGTTGCGAAAAAAATAGTAAAACAAAAAGAATAAAATATTTTTACGGGAAATTCACTGCCGGAGCATTCTCAGCTCCTTCTGTTGCCTGGAAGAATGTCCTCTTCTCAAAGCCGAACATGCCTGCCACAATGCTTGTTGGGAACACTCGTATCTTGGTGTTAAAGTCCTGCACTGCTCCGTTATACCTTTGCCTCTCAACAGCTATCTTGTTCTCTGTGTTGGCCAGCTCGTCCTGCAATGCAAGGAAGTTGGCGTTGCTCTTGAGTTCAGGATAGTTCTCGACAACCACCATCAGCCTGCTCAGAGCTGATTCCATTCCATTGGCAGCTGCCACCTGTTCCTCAGTAGTCTTGGCATTGGTCCACGCGCTTCTAGCCTCTGTGATTGCAATCAAGGTCTGCTGCTCAAAATCCTTAGCTCCTTTCACAGTCTCAACTAGGTTAGGTATGAGGTCTGCCCTTCGCTGGTACACTGCCTGGACATTAGCCCACTGATTGTCAACAGCAACCTCTGAGCGGACTAATTTATTATACATTCCGATGCCGCTGCTAACAATCAGCACCAGGACAACCACAATCACAATAGCGACTACCCATCCAGCGCTCAGCTTCTTTTTTTCCTGATTGACTTCTTTTGCCATTCTTATCCTCTCCCGCCCCTCAGGGCGCACATAAGTCATTGTTTTATTAAATTAAACTTTAAAATCTGATTTATTTGGGCCTCATTTGCCGGCCAGGCTTTATTTCTTCTTTTTAGCCTTATTCTGTCTTTGCTCAAGCTTTTTTCTTTCCTCATTAACCTTGACAAGTATATTTTCTATCTCTCCGCCATCAAGCCAGATGCCTTGGCATTTCTCGCATTTGTCAATGGTCACTCCCATCTTGCTCTTCTTGACCATGGGAGTATTATCCCTGGGGCAATTAAGCACAGGATCACTTTTTTCTTTCCTTTTCCCAAACAATCCCATTATGACACCTCGAAATCATCATTATTATTAAAATCTTACTCAAAACTTGCCGCTAAAGCCCCCTCCTCCAAAGCTTCCACCGCCAAAACCACCAAATCCTCCACCGCCAAAGCTTCCACCACCCATTCCGCCGCTTCCTTTTCCTCCTCTGCCGAACATGCTGGCAAGAATCATGGCTGCTAGGAAGTCATTGTCATTCTCTTTTCCTTCTTTCTTCATTTGAACCTTAGCTTTTATGAAACCAATCAATCCTTTAATCAACAAAGAAACTATTATGAATATCACAATCATCGTAGTAAATGAAGGGCCTGATTGAACCAAACCATTTCCGCTGCCCTCAGTCTCAAAGCTAGTGTCGTTTTGCAAGATTGCACTAATCACCCTTACACCATCAAGGATTCCTTGCTCATAATCTCCTTGCTTGAAGCTTGGCTCAATAACCTGTCTTCCAATCCTTCCCAGCAGGGCAGCATTAAGCACTGGCTCAAGCCCGTAGCCGACCTCAATCCTGTACTCCCTGTCATCAACAGCAAGGAAAACCAGCACTCCATTATCCTTGCCTTTCTCACCAAGAGTCTTGTGCGCAAGGTTCAATGAATACTCTTCAATAGGTGTGCCATTGAGGCTTTTCACAGTGGCAACAGCCATTTCAACACTTGTGTTAAGCTTCAGATTGTAGAGCTCATCATTGAGTATTTGCTTATACGCAGGGCTGATAACTCCCGCCTCATCATTGACAAAGCCAGTCAGCTTGTCGAGGGCAAGGGTTGGCAGGGTTAGCAGCACCATTGCGATGAGCATGAAAAAGAATATTTTTTCCCTCATAAAAACCGCTAACAAGGGGATATTAATAAAAGTTGCGGAAAAGAGATTTACATTAACTATTTTTAATAATATTTATATCCTCAAATGAATTTCTTAATCCCATGCTGGACGAACTCATCAAGGAGATGGAAACTAATCCAACTAAACCTGAGAGAGAATCACCTTCTTTTGGCAATAAGCTCCGCTATCTCCAGGGCTTGGCAGAGACTACAGAGCAGATAGGCAAGCTAGTGCTGAAGACCAAACAGGGCCTTGTTGAGAAATATTTCTGCTATGGCCACAAGAGGAATGGCGGCCACGTAATTACAAGGGATAAGGGCGGAATATCATCTATGGTTTCATATGGGAACATCTCAAAAGAGGATTTTGTCAAGAAGCATTTCAAGATTGAGCCTGAAGAGTCTGAATGTGTTGAGAGCAAGGAAGATAAGCACAAGAGAGTGCCTTATCCTTTGATGGCTATGCCCATAATATTCTTGCCGGCAGCCTTCTATGCTGCAAAAAAGATATATGAGCACAAGAAGGAGAAAGGTTCAGAGTAAAGATTTTTATATAAGTTCTTCAAATGATAAGCTTATGCCTACAAAAAAATTGCCTAAGATAATCGAGGAGTACTGCATTGGCTGCGGGCATTGCGTCATGGCTTGCCATCCAGGCACCTTGAGGCTGGTGAACAAGAAGTCCAAGATAGTCAAGCCAGAGACGTGCGACAGCGAAGGCAGATGCATAGCTGCCTGCCCTGTGCATGCAATACCCCATCTAGAGGATAAGGAATATTAAATTATATCACTGGACATTCTTTTTTTAGTTCAGACGATTTCTAACGTAGTGAGAATATCGTCTTTAAGCCTTTACCTCAAGGCTTTCATCCAACGGAGTTGGATGTGCTCAAAAAGCATAGCTTTTTGGCACTCAAAATCACAAATCTGTGATTTGTGAATCCAAAAATCTTATTTTTGGAAAGCAAAGCTTTTGTTGGAACAGCAAACCAGGTTTGCTTGTTTCGTTAAAGGCTTGCACTGGACACACAGGACACCTTTGCATAAGATATTTAAATCACTGTTCTTCTCCCGTCTAATAAATAAAAGGTAATATCTTATCTAAATAAGCATTTAGTCTAAACACATTCGGAGGTGTATCATAATGGCAAACAGGGAAGTGCAACCAATATTTATTTTACCAGAGAACACCAAGAGAACTCAGGGCAAGGATGCTCAGAGAATGAACATCATGGCTGCGAGGCTGGTAGCAGAGACTGTCAGGACAACTCTTGGGCCTAAGGGCATGGACAAGATGATTGTTGATGCCATGGGGGACATAACAGTCACTAATGATGGTGTCACAATCCTTCAGGAGATGAACATTGAGCATCCTAGCGCCAAAATGATTGTGGAGATTGCCAAGACCCAGGAGGATGAGGTAGGCGACGGAACAACCACTGCGGTGGTGCTTGCTGGTGAACTGTTAAAGAAAGCAGAAGACCTTCTTGACATGGAGATCCACCCAACAGTGATTGCCAAAGGCTATAGGATGGCTGGTGAAAAATCCAAGGAGATACTTAATAACATTGCTGAGAACCTGGCTGAATCTGACGGCGCATTACTCAATAAGATTGCTATCACTGCCATGACAGGCAAGGGCGCAGAGGCTTCTAAGGAGCTGCTCGCAGACTTAGTGGTAAAAGGCGTCAAGAAGATTATGACCAAGACCAAGGAAGGAGTGGTTGTTGACAAGGATGACATTAAGATTGAGAAGAAAGTCGGCGCTGGCGTCGAGGACTCAAGGCTTATAGAGGGCATTGTCCTTGACAAGGAGCGCATCCATTCGTCCATGCCCATGAAGGTAGTGGATGCCAAGATTGCGCTCATTGATTCTGCTATCGAGGTCAAGCACACCGAGATTGATGCCAAGATAAGCATCTCTGACCCTGACAAGATGCAGGCTTTCCTTGACATGGAAGAGAACATGCTAAGGAAGATGGTGGACAAGATTTTCTCTTCAGGAGCTAATGTTGTGTTCTGCCAAAAAGGAGTGGACGATCTTGCCCAGCATTTCTTTGCAAAGAAAAACATCTTTGTAGCAAGAAGGATCAGCAAGACTGACCTGGAAAGATTAGCCAAGGCTACTGGCGCTAGGATTATCACGGATTTAGGCGAACTCTCAGCCAAGGACTTAGGCAAGGCAGGAGTGGTTGAGGAAATCAAGATAGGTGACGAGTCACTTACCTATGTCATGGAGTGCAAGAACCCGAAAGCAGTCACTTTGCTTGTTAGAGGAAGCACTGAGCATGTGGTTGACGAGGTCAAGAGGGCTGTTGAGGATGCTATCGGCGACACAATTGCTGCTCTTAAGAACAACAAGGTGGTTGCAGGTGCTGGTGCTCCTGAGATTGAGCTTAGCAGGAACCTGCTTAAGTTCTCAGAGACCTTGAGCGGAAGAGAGCAGCTCGCTGTCAAGGCCTTTGCAGAGGCAATGGAAATAATCCCCAGAACCCTTGCAGAGAATGCAGGCCTTGATCCTATTGATGTGCTCACAGAATTAAGAGCTGCTCATGACAAGAAGCAGAAATGGGCAGGCATCAATGTGTTCACAGGCAAGGTCATGGATGCATGGAAAGCAGGAGTGATTGAGCCTCTCAAGATTAAGACCCAGGCTGTCAGCAGTGCTGCAGAAGTCGCAGTCATGATACTTAGGATTGATGATGTCATCGCAGGCGGAGGAGTTCCGCCAGCAGGAAGCCGTGGAGGGATGGGTGGCATGCCTCCTGGCGCTGATATGCCTGAGTACTAGGACATAAGATTAATCAATTATAGAAAACTATTTAAACTTCTTAGACAATGAGTTAGTTCAGAGATAAAAAGAGGAATATATTAGCAATAGCATATTTTATCTTGATTGAAGAGGTGTATGTTCTGTGGCAGGAGATGATGAGTACGAGTTGCTTCCAAAAGAGGAGCTTGACACGTTAAAAAAAGAGATTGAGCGCCTGAAAAGAAGCCCTTTTGGAGAGATGAAGGAAGGAGAGACCCTCCTGGAATCAATCAACAACCTTAACAGCAGCATCAGGAAGCTGATTGAGATATTCACCAATGCCCAAGCAGAGCTCGAGAGCCATTATACAGAAGGAGGAGCTCCTGCAGATGACCTGAAGGATATCAAGGACCAGAACGAGCAGATAGCCCAGGGAATACTGACCATAGCAGATTTAGTGAAGGAGACCAAGGCCAAGGTTGAATCCCAGCCTCCACCTGAAATCAGCCACCAGCCAAGGATACCAACAGCAAGGCTAGATAGCTATGGAGGGAGAAGTTATGGAGGGGGGCTTGGAGGGATTGAGCCGCCATCGCCAGAGCCTTTCCCAGATGATATCGGAGGCAACATACCACCACCACCCCAAGCAAGCAGCCTGGGAAGCATGCCGTCTTTCAACGACAAGATTCCTGAGTCTAGGAGGAGAGGGCTTTTCCGCAGGTAGAAAATGATCCTGTTCAACCCTGTCACAGATTTCTTTTTGATAGCTTCAAAGCACGCGAGGGACTCAATGATCAGAGACCTTAATTTTCTTGAAGCAGAGATAATGATGGCAGAGGAGACGCTCATCAAGCTGAAAAGGCAAGACATGTCTCCTGAAGCATTGAATGCTTTTGAGAACAAGCTTGATGACCTGAAGAAGATACTGGCTAACAAGAAAAAAGAGTTCTACGAGCCGAATAGCCCTGTGAGGATGATGGGTGATCCTGACCCTCCAAGGCATATGGACAACAGGCCTGCACCAGCTAAAAAGTCTCAATAAGAATTATTGCCTCATATTATACGTCTTTGCCCATAAACTTTTTAGAGAAAAAGTTTACAAAAAAACTCTAGTGAGACACAAAACAAGTTTTGGTCTCACGGACTATACGTCTTTGCCCATCACTGTCCTTCTGCCGTTCTCCTTGGCACGCCAGATGGATTTCTTGACGATCTCGCTCACTTTCTCATTAAGGGCAGTGAGGAAATCAGTGCCTACGCTCATGTCGCTGCAAGCTTCCCTGACCTTGGCTTTTATTATAAGCATATCATCCATGAAATACACCCCTCGCATAATTTTTTCTGGATTAATCCTTGACTAATATTGCATGATTAATTAGGAAGCAGGTATATAAAGATTTCTTTTTCGCTGCATAGAGCAAGAGCTCATTGGTGTGTGTACCAAAAGAACAACTTATCATTCTCTTTCTTGTCAAGCCTTATGAAGCCGAACCTTTCTGCCTGGATGACGTCACCTTCTTTCAGGTTTGCCATGAGCGGCTCTCCTAAGCCTTTCATTATGTTCTTGTCAGGCATCAACACCTCGACATCAACCAATCCTCCCTGGGCTGGCAGGAAATGCATTATCCTCTGGCCTTTGTCCTTGTAATTGGAGTATTCCAGGCTGTCAAAAACAAATCCGATTGTTTTTCCTTTTCCTTCCTTGACAAAATTCAGGCAGTCCATGAGCCTATAGAGTTCTGCTTTCTTGCCTTTGCTTATGATGTCATGGTCTGTCTTGGCAATATAGAATTCTTGCCTTGTCTTGAACTTCCTTCCTCCGTGCTTGTTATCAGGGTGCAAGTCAAGCTCAATCTCCTGTTCAGGAGCATCCTTTATGGTTATCTTGGCAGGCTCTGCCACAAAGAAGTATCTCTCTGCTTTCTTGTCAAGCAGCCTCCTATTGTGGACTATCATGTCATCCCAGGTCAAGGTTGATTCTGACTTGGTCATTCCTGTTCCTATCAGGAATTCCTTGATTGCTTCTGGTAGGAATCCTCGCCTTCTCAAAGCCACAATTGTCGTCAGGCTTGGGTCATCCCAGCCAATCAGCTTTTTGTCTGCAATCATCTGCCTAATCACTCTGCCGCTGTTAGGGACGCCTTCCATGTTGAAGCGGGCAAACTCATAAGTGAAAGTGACTTTTATTCCCAGAAGCTTCTGTATGTATCTCTGCAGCTCTGAGCGCATCTCAAACTCCTTGCTCCTAAGCCTGTGAGTGATGCCAAAGTGGCCGTCCATTATCGCATTCTGGAAATCATAATTAGGCCACACCCTGTATTTAGTGCCTAGCCTTGCGTGAGGAGCATCAATGATCCTGAAGATGACCGGGTCGCGCATGGTGCTATTGTCGTGCTTCATATCAATCTTCAGCCTGAGAACAGCCTTGCCCGCCTCTGCTTTTGGGAATTCCTTCCATTCTTTCATGTTCTGCTCTGAGTTTTTGTTTCTGCAACCACAATCCACTCCTTTTGCTCTTTTCTCTTTCATATCCTCTTGCGAGCAGTTGCACATGTAAGCATCGCCTGACTCAATCACTTGCTTTGCAAACTTATAGAATAACTCCATGTTATCAGAGGCATACTGGAGCTCATCCCATTCAACACCTAGCCACTTGAAGTTCTCAATCATTATGTCATAGAATTCTTTTTTAACTAGTTCAGGATTAGTATCTTCGAAACGAAGGACAAACTTGCCATCGTATTTCTTAGCGAGCAGGTAGTTAAGCAACAGTGCCTTGCCGTGACCTATATGAGGGTACTTCTCAGGGCCAGGAGGAAAGCCAGTCTTGACCTTGTCGCCAGGCTTTATTCCAAGGAAAGCAAAGATGTCCCTTTCCTCATGCTCCTTTTCAACAAGCATCTCAGGATATTTATCCTCGAGCAGTTTCTTCTGCGCATCAACCCCTAGCTTGTTAATCTCCTTAATCCTGGCATTGACTTTCATGGCCAAGGATTTCATGTCACTCTTGACCTCAGGCATTTCCTTGATTATGTGCCCGATGACAGCACCAGGGTTAGCCTTGCCATCATATTTAGAAGCATTGTCAAGTGCATACTTCTCGATTGCCTCATCCAGTCCCATGGAAGCTAGAATAAGAGAAGAGGTTTATATAATTAATGGTAAAACCTTTTGCGAAAAGGTTTACGAAAAAATTTAAGGGGGATATTCACTTCGTTCAATCCCCCGAAATACCTACTTAATCATAACCTATTTAAACACTGCACAAATAACCAGTCGCTACGGGCTCTTAGCTCAGTAGTAGAGCACCACATTGGCATTGTGGGGGCCGCGGGTGCGACAGAGATTTTTGCACAACAGCAAAACTTCGTATGTCCCGCAGAGTCCATACCATGAAAGCCCAGGAGTTATATGCCAAACTTGAAAAGGACTTTGACCTTGCCCATTGCAAGGATGACTGGTCTGAGATGGATTTCAATGAGTTCACTAGTGGGAACTTCAAGAAAAGATACATGGGCTTGATGGCAGACAATGCTTCTGAGATAAAAAAGGTTTACACTGCAGTCTTTCCTACAGAAGAGGTCATCGGCCACATCCTTGCCAAGGGAGAGAAGGATGCGATGCTTTTCATCCATCACCCGATGATATGGGAAATTGACGGCAAGAATGGTGTCTTTAGGAACATACCTTGGGTGGGATTTAAGAAACTGAGGGATAATCATATTGCTATCTATGCTCTTCACACCCCGCTTGACAAGACAGGGGGCTATAGCACTAGCCTTTCCTTGGCTAATGCCTTGAATATAACAAAAGAGCGGGATTTCTATGAATACTTCGGGAACCCTGCTGGAGTCATAGGCAAAACAAATCTGAAAACAATTGACCTGCTGGTAAAAAAAGCCAGAGAATCAGTCGGCCACAAAGTAAAGCTTTGGGCTTATGGCTCAAAAGGCATAACTGATGATAGGGTCGCTCTTATTGCAGGAGGTGGAAATGACATCAATGCCTTGCAAGAGATGGCTGATTTAGGGGTTAACACTTTTGTGACCGGTGTGACAAGGCCGACCAGGGATTACAAGCCTGCTCTTGAAGCCCACGAGTATGCAAAGCAGCATAAGATAAATATCATTGGCGCAACCCATTATTCTACTGAGATGTTTGCCTGCATCGCGATGCTTGACTATTTCAAGAAGCTTGGCTTAAGGGCAGAATTTATTCCTGGTAAGCCAGATTTTGAAGACATGGACTATGGGATGAAATCTTGATCGGCATTATTAGTGACACGCACGACAATGTCCCAAATATTCTAAAGGCTGTCGAGATATTCAAGAAGAACAAGGTCGAGTTTGTCATCCACTGCGGAGATGTTGTCGCTCCTGGCACCATCAAGTTCTTTGAAGGGCTTAATATGAAGTTTGTCTTTGGCAACTGCGATGGCGACAGGACTCTTATCGAGGAGAAAGTCAAGGAGCATGGCTGGGAGCACCACGGCAGGATAATTGAGCTTAAAGCCAAGGAGAAGAGCATTGGCGTCTTTCATGGTGATGATTTATTGATTTGGGACAAGATGCTAAGCAAAGGCTATGATTACTTGATTCATGGCCACACGCACATTCCCGAGGAAAAAAAAGTTGGCAAGACCAGGGTTCTTTGCCCTGGAGGGCATTTTCTCGGAGACCCAAAAGAATACAATAAGGTGATTATTCTTAACCTTGACAACAACAAGGCCTTATTCTTGGATGTCTGAGCGCCAGCATAAGTGTAATTGACTTTCAAAAGATTTAAATAGCGTCCTGTACTTTTTTGAGAGTATAAAAAGAATAAGATTGCGAGGTGCATGGGAGTGGACACTAAAAAACGCAGGATTGCAGTGGTTGGAATTGGGTATATTGGAATCCCTCTGGTTGCAGCTTTGGCTAAGGTTGGCTACCATGTTACTGGTGTTGATATTGATGAGGAGAAGGTCAGGAAACTTTCAGAGACATACATACCTAACATTTATGAGCCTGGGCTTTGCGAAGCCTTGCAGCAATGCAGGGGTGATATTGAGTTCACTACAGACTATGGCTATGCCATGGGGAATTCTGAAGCAGTCTTCATAACTGTGGGAACACCGCTCTCTGATGCCAACCAGCCAGAGTACAAGTACATTGACATGTGCATAGACTCAATAGGGCCTCATCTTAAGCCCGGCCACATCATCATCCTGAAGTCCACTGTTGTGCTAGGAACCACTGAGGATTATGTCAAGCCTCGCCTTGAAAAGCTCTCAGGCCTTGCTTGCGGAAAAGATTTCTTTTTAGGCTTCTCACCAGAGAGGACTGTCGAAGGCATGGCCTTGCATGAGCTCCACAATCTACCAAAGATAGTCGGTGGAATCAACAATGAAAGCTCAAAAAAGATTGCTGAAGTAGTTGTAAAGCTCGGGGGCAAGGTCGTTGTGGTCTCAAAGCCAAGCGTGGCTGAGATGTGCAAACTCATAGACAATTCTTATCGCGCGATGAACATAGGATTTGCAAACGAGGTCGGCATGGTGTGCGAGAAGATAGGCATAAATGCCCATGAAGTGATTAGTGCTGTAAACGATGGCTATGCAAGGACCAGCATGTTTCGGCCAGGACTTGGTGCTGACGGCCCATGCCTGTCAAAGGATCCGCTGATGTTCCGCTACTCAGCCAACAAGTATGGAGTCGCTGCTGGCTTGATCAATAGCTGCATTGCAATAAACAATGAGTCTACCCTAAGGCTCTCTTCAATTACCTCTGAATTCATCAAGGATAATAATATAGAGAACCCTAAAATAGCCTTGATAGGGCTTGCTTTCAAGGGATTCCCTGAGACAGATGATATGCGCGGGAGCCCTGCCTTGAAAATCCGCAAGGCATTGCTGGAGAACCATCCTTACATCGAGTTCTCATATTATGACCCATTGATCAAGGAGGTTGATGACCAGAAGACAGCTTCATCAATACCTGAGTGTATCGAGGGAGCGCATATAGTGATGTTCCTGACCAACCATCCTCGCCTGATGAATGTGGATTCAAGCCAGTTGGCTGATTCGCTTTCCAAGCCTTGCCTCATCATTGATGCATGGAGAAACACTACTGGCCACGACAAGATTCATAATGAAAAAGATATAAAAGTCTTTAGGATAGGGGTGGGCGAGTGAAGCGCATACTGATAACCGGAGGCGCAGGATTCATAGGCTACCACTTAGCAGCCCATCTATTGAAGCAGGAAGGCAATGATATAACCCTTGTCGATAACCTCCAGCGCGGCAAGATGGACAAGGACTTCAAAGAGCTGCTTAAGAGCCCAAGAGTAAAATTTATGCGGGCAGACCTCACAGACCCTAAATTCTATAAAAAGCTGGAGGAAAATTTCGACCACATCTACCACCTTGCGGCTGTGAATGGAACAAGATTCTTTTACGAAATCCCAGAAGAAGTGTTGCGGATAAACACGCTCTCGCTCATCTACATGCTGCAATGGATAATCAAGCAGGATAAAAAGCCTAAGCTATGCTTCACCAGCTCAAGCGAGGCCTATGCAGGAGCCCTTGAAGCCTTTGGAAAGCTCCCGCTTCCCACTCCAGAAAATGTTCCGCTAGTCATAAGTGACAGCTATAACCCGAGATGGAGCTATGGAGGCTCAAAACTGATAGGAGAACTGTTTGTCATCAATTATGCCAAAGCATATAATTTTCCAGCAGTGATTGTCAGGCCTTATAATTTCTATGGGCCAAGGGCAGGGTATGAGCACGTCACTCCTGAGTTCTGCCTAAGGGTAATGAATCGTGTCGACCCATTCACTATCTACGGACCTGAAGAGACCAGGACTTTCTGCTATATTGAAGATGCTGTCGAGGCCATGCAGATGCTCATGGACTCAAAGGCCACTGACTGCCAGCCCATAGAGACTGTGCACATAGGAGATGACAAGGAGATAACCATGAAAGCCTTGGCAGAAGAGCTGTTCAAAGTCGTTGGCTGGAAGCCATCAAAATTCGATATGAAGCCTTCTCCCGAGGGAAGCGTCAAGCGCAGGCTTTCAGACGTGAGCAAGATAAAAAAACTAATCGGATGGGCATCAAAGACTTCGCTTTCTGAAGGCCTGGGAAAAACCTATGCTTGGTACCAGAAGCATTCAAAGCAATGATTGCGAGATTTCTTGCTCAACCAATCATGTAATGAGCCAGATTGCCAAGAGCCATAGTAGCATTAAGGATTGAGCCTGCATAGAGCAAGTGCTTGCCTTTTATCTTGTTAAGCTTATGAGGGATCTTATCCATGGCATACGATACCCCCAGGATGACTCCGGTCAGGCCTGCTTTTGGGATGAGCAATCCCATGCTGTTGCCATAATATTTGATGAATCCATTGATCAGGGGATTAATCTCTGCGATCTTGCCCCCGTACGGATTAGCAAGGTTAAGCCCTGTGAAATAATAGTCTGCTGCTGCAGTTCCTAATAGGAGTGCTGAGCCAATAAGAAAGCTTTTGTTATCCTTTGCCCAGCGCCTTGAAGTTTTCACGCGCTCTTCCAGTCCCTGCTCTTCACTGTCTAGCTCCATGCCCAGATCATCGATATGGATAACTAATATTTAAATTTTCACATGCTTAAAAAACAACTTTTATAAACTACTGCTTTTTCTCCTTGCTATAATGATTAAGGCAATTTTATTCGACTTTTGGGGAACCCTTGTTGAGAACGGGATATTCCCTAGCCCAGTGAGGCAGGTGATGTACATTCTCAGGCTTAGGATGCCTTTCAAGGAATTCATAGTGAGGTTTGAAGAGGTAATGATGACCAAGCCTTATGATGACTTGAACGAGGCTTTCACAGCTGTGTGCAATGAGTTCAACGTGGAACCTCAGCCTTTCATTATCGAGAAGCTGGTGGGCATGTGGAACAAGAACGAGCTCTTGGGAAAGCCTTTCCTCGAGGTTGTCGAGATGCTGGAGTTCCTGAAGGAGAAGAAGTTCAAGATAGGCTTGATATCCGACACCACACCAACAATTACCAGAGTGCTTGAGAAATTCGACCTTAATAAGCACTTTGATGCTATGCTTTATTCTTATGAAAGCGGCTTATTGAAGACAGAACCAGATATGTTCAAGCAGCTATGCAAGAAGTTGAAAGTCAAGCCTGAAGAGGCATTCATGATTGGAGACTCAATACCTACTGATATCATCGGGGCAAGGGCAGCTGGAATAAAGGCTGTGCTGCTTGACAGGCGCAACAGGAGAGAGTTCATGCCCAGGATCATCAGCCTGAGGGAATTGAAAGATATCATTGAGAAAGATGAGCTTGAAGAGTTCTTGTCAAAAGAATCTGAGCTAAACCCCATGGGTGCAGAGGAGTGAATAGGTGCAAGGATGGGAGGCAAGGCTAAAAAAGCAAAACCTGGCACACAATCATTAGCTCAAGACCCAGACTGTATTCAACAGAAATCAAAGATTTCCGAGCATACAATCCAAGATTGTATATTCTGCAAGATAATCCAAGGCAAGATACCTTGCTCTAAAATACTCGAGGACAATGATTTTCTGGCATTCATGGACATACGCCCGATAAACAAAGGCCACGTCCTGATAGTGCCCAAGGCTCATTGCACTAACATCCTTGATTTCCCAAGGGCAGAAGAGACTGACCTAGTTGAGTTCATGAAAAAGGTTGCAAAGGCTGTAGTCAAGGCCACTGGCGCTGACGGCTTTAATCTGGGTATGAATAACGGGCCAGCAGCAGGCCAAGTGGTTATGCATGCCCACTTTCACATCATACCACGGTTTAAAGGTGATGGCTTGGCATCATGGCCGCACAAGGAATACTTGCCAGGGGAAATAGATTCTTTGCGAGATAAAATAGCAAGCTTTTTATAATCGTTCAATGACTTCTCAAGTATATGAAGAGGTGGATTATTGTTAGATGATTTTGTGATACTGCTGCTAGGCTGCGCAGCCATGGTGTTCCTTGCCAACTGGATTGTCAAGAGGAGCATTGAGATAGCAGAATTCTTAGGCATATCAGGCACATTCATAGGCATGACTGTGCTCGCAATCGGCACCTCGCTTCCAGAGATATTCACCCATATTATAGGAAGCTTGCAGATAATAAAGCAGCCGGCATTCATGAACTCTGTGTCTGCGCTGGTGCTTGGGAGCAATGTTGGCTCTGATATCTTCCAGCAGAATTTCATCCTGGGGATTGTGGCTATAATAGGAGCTGTCTACCTGGTGAAGGAAGAGATGCCAACGATTGTAGGCGGGCTTGCCGGGGGCACAGTCGTCCTTTTCATAATGTGCATTGATGGAAGGGTATCGCAATTCGAGGGAATCGTGCTTGTTTCTGGCTACCTGCTCTACCTTTCATACCTGAAAAAGAAGGAAAAGCAAGAAGAGATAAATGCCAGCAAGAAGCATCATGGGAAAAAGCACCGGGACTTGCAGGAGGAAATCAGAGAGCTGGTCTTGGCTTCACTGGTCCTGCTTATGGCTTTTATTGGCATGACCATAGTCTCAAGGCAGGTGTTGGCATCAGCAGAAAGCCTGGTCAGCCAACTGCCTATAAGCGCTTCTTTATTTGGGGTGATAATCCTTGGAATCGCAGCTGCCATGCCTGAGCTAACAACCTCGCTCATAGCCTTGAAAAAGAAGCAGGTCGGAATGTCTGCAGGCGTATTGCTAGGAAGCAATGTCACCAACCCAATGCTCGCAGTAGGCATAGGCGCCATCATATCCACCTACACTGTGCCCAAAGTCATCATCTGGTATGACTTGCCTGTGAAGATACTCAGCTGCCTGCTCATCATGTTCTTCTTCTTAAAGTACAAGAAGATGGAGAAGCATCATGGAGTGATATTGATATCCATGTTCCTTGCCTACCTTATCCTCAGGACCTTATTCTTCCATGTTGATGCATTTTAGATGATGGGCAAAGCTAAGCCCTACTCGCATTCGCTCGCCGGGCCATGACAAAATCTTTGATTTTGGCACTCAAAAGCTATGCTTTTGTTGTGCCATGTTTACCCTCGGTAAACCATGGCAAACATGGCACCGACGGCCTTAGCTTCGCTGTTTTAAGAAACCTTTAAAAACTAGAGCGATTTCAAGGATATAAAACCTTTTGCCGGCGTAGTTTAGCCTGGTCTAGAGCGCCACGCTCATAAATGCAATCTTGAGCGATGAGACGAAAGTCGATGAACAAGAATTGTGGTGCACCGTGGAAGTCGGGGGCTCAAATCCCCTCGCCGGCAGTTATTTTTTTAGGTTATGCGCTCGGTTTCACAGTTTATTTTTCTTTTGCTTCTTTTATCAGCTCCTGCGCCACTCCATCTGGAAAGCTATCATCCTTGGGGTTGCTGAACACAATGACTGTGTGATATGTTGTAGTCAGCTCTCCTAGCTTTTCCCTGGTCTTCATCAGGGTCTTCCTGAACTCCTCGTTGTTGGTGGCCTTGATGCTGAGCTCAAAATCCCAGCCCCCCATGCATCTCACCACTGAGGTCAAGTATGGTATCTGCTTTATTTTCATCAGCAGTTCTTTCTCATGCTCATCCGAGCATCTTTTCAGGTCTAATATCAATAGGAAGGTGCCGTAGCCTAAGGGCTTAAAGTTTATTTGTGCGTGAAACTCATTGATTATCTTCCTGTCAACAAGGCTCTTCATCCTATATCTCACTGTGTCTGCTGATACTTTCAGCTTGCCAGCTATCACTACTGGGCTTATCCTTGAGTTCTTCTTGAGCTCTTGGAGTATCTTAACATCAATCTCATCTATCTTTTCCAGGCCTGTGTGGGTTGTGAATTCGTCTCTTGGCGGCTTGGTGCTGTTGAGCTCCTCCTTTCCCAGCAAGTTAAGGTAAAATTCGTGCACTGTGAAAAAGTTGGTGGTCTCGTACCTTTCTATGTCATCGCCTATGTCTGCTATTATCTCTTCAAGCTTTGAGGAGAATTCTTTAGTGCTCCTGGCCACGATGGTGAATGTCAGGTCCCATTTGCCTTCGCACACAGTCACCTGGCGAGTGAAGGGGTGCTTGACTAAAAGGTCTATGATCTCTTTTTCTTTTTTCTCTGTGATGTTTCTTAGGCGCAAATATACGCCATAGGTTGAGTAGCCTAGCTTTGTTAGGTCACAATATATAGTAAAGCCAGTGATGATGCCTCGCTTGGCAAGGTTCTTTATCCTATAATCGACAACTTGCTTTGATAGCCCTACTTGTGACGCGACTTTTGATAGTGGGGTCCTCGCGTTAGTGTTGAGTATGGTGAGTATCCTCTTATCCTTCAAGTCAAGCCTGTCCATATCTAGAACTATATTTAGTATTATATTTAAATGTTTCCATTTTGTCAAAAATTAAATCGAGATAGTTTAATATAATAGCTTGCATTACCCTTATCTAAGAAGAAAAGAAAAACAAGCAAGACAAAAAAAAGAAAACCAGAAGAAAAGCAAAAAACAAAACAAGCAGAGAAACAGGGGCAAAAAAATCATAAGCAGTAGATAAAGGAAAAAAGACAGAGGAAAAAATAAAGCCAGCAAAAGGCCTACCAAGTGGAGGGATGAAAATGTCACTAAACGAGAAAGTTGACGAAGCAACCAGGTTTGGAAAGAAAGTCTTTAGCGGAATTACCGTGATAGTCAAGAAGGCAGTGGCCAAGGGAAAGGAAATCCACGCAGATGTGCAGGAAAAGGGAGGCTATAGGCAGGCGATGAAAGATAGTGCCCATTCTATCGAGGATAGGCTGTTCACAGATGGTAAATATGACCCTGAGAAAGCCAAGGAGCTAGCCAGGGATGGCGCACAGACAGCCAAGGTTTATGGCAAGAAGGCTCTTGACTATGTAGTTGAGATGGGCAAGAAAGGAGCAGAGAAAGGAGCTGAGGCAGTGAAGACAGGCTACCGAGACCTAGTGCCTACAAAAGAAGAAAGGGAGACTGTATATGCAGGAATCGGCGCCAAGTATGCTGGCTTCCTTTTTAGGCCAGACTATGAGAAATGCCTGAAGTTCCACGAGTTGGCCAAGACCAAGCTTCCAGCTGCGCTTAAAATCAGGAAGGTGCTTCTTGATGACATCAAGGCTAGCGCAAGCAAGGACCCGCAGGACCTCATGGGATTTTACAGGGACGAAACTGGCTTTGGCCCTGAGGCTGATACCAAAGTGGAGGCAATCAAGAGATACTTGCCTTGGCCCTGAAAATTCTTTTTAATTATTAGGGTGTTATATCATATGGCTATAAAAACAGAAAGATTTATAAATAGTTCGCATATACTCACTGGACAGTGATAAATTATTTATGGTAATATATCGGAGGCGATAAGTATGACAACTAAAGAAATGGAACAAAAAACAAAGACTCTAGATTCAATCGAAGAGTTGAGGCAAAAGAGGCAAGCTCTTTCTGAGGACATGTACGGAAGCATTGAGCAAGCCCAGAAAAGCTACCAAAGAGGGGCTTTTGCAGACCCACGACAGGCAACTAGGAGCAAGCTAGACACTGGAATACAAAAATTCCACGCCTATAAGGGAGAGATAGCAGACCTAGCAGCAGGCTTGACAGAAAACCTGCAAGACTATGTTGACTTTGTGGCAAAAGGCTCAACATTCAAGGGAATAGAGCACCTTGTGAAGATTTTTGCGCCAAAGAAGGCCTTGCACATGAGAAAGGACAGGCTCATGCAGCAGAACCCAAGGGAAAACCTGAAGCTTGTGCTTGACTATGCTGAAAAGCTAGTCGGTGAGATATTGATGGCGCAGGATATTGCAGGCAAGACCTATGAGCGATTGACAGTCAACACAGACATAATTGTCGCCAAGATAGAGGAGTACGAGCCGCAGGAAAGAATGGTGAAAGAAAAGCTTGATGCAATGGAAGCAGAGTACAAGAAGCTTGAAGAGCAGACCATAGCATCACAGGACTCGCAGCAAAGAGCACAGCTAGAAGTGCAGAAGAACGACCTGCATAAGGAGCTCACTGTGGTAAGGGAAGATTACGATAAGATTCTCACCATCTACAGCCAAGCTGAGAAAGCACTTGAGGCAAACAAGCAGTCAAGGAACTCATTTGAGCAGATGAAAAGAGACCTAGGCATCCAAGCCACCATGATAAAGGAGAAGATGGACAACGTCACAGAAATCTACAAGGCCTCACCTGACGCTATCAAGATAATGATGACCACCAAGGGAATGGAAAACCTTGACAAGGTAATGAACGTGGCAACAGACAAGTCAGTAGATATGATTGTCCAATCAGCAGAAGGAGTGACTGAGGCTACAACTGCAAGAGCTAAGACACCTATCATTGACCCGGATGTCATGAGGCAATATGCCCAGAGAGTCGAGGAAATGATAGCCAATTTCAATGCAGAGCACGAGTTTGTAAGGCAGGACACCCGAAAGAACCGCGAAGCAGACTACGCTCCAAAGAAATAAGCACACAAATTTTTTGTTTTTTTATTTTTTTAATTTTTGTTTTTAACTATAAGTGTAAAGTAAGAATTACAAATCAAGACTCATGATCATACAAGGTGAGTAGCAAGATGACAAATCCATTAATGACAGGGAGAACTACAATCCAGCAGATGCCAGGCATTGAGCTCGACTTTGACAAGCAGAGCATGAAAAAGCTGGATGAAGAGTCTGCTAAACCCCACCTTGTATCACTAAGCCAGATGCTTAATCTTCTTTCAAGGCTGGTATATGAGAAAATGCCTGAAGTAGTAAGGGACAATGCCTCATTCCAGTCCTATCTTTATCGCCTTGCAGGCACTGTTGACATGGTAGTGGCAAAGCATTACATAGATTCAATGAAAGGCCACAGCGATGTTTTGCCCCAATGCGCAATCGACCCAACAGACTCAGGATTCCCAATAATGCTAAGGGATATAGAATCAATAATGAACGACAAGAAAGATGCTCAAGCCAAGCTTGCCCAGTTACCTTCTGATGAACAGCTAGTGAAAGACGCTGAGTTCACCCTATTCCAAGGAAGCTATCCTCTGGACGTCATCATCAGGAAGCTTGAGCGCGACTACTATGGCAAGCTCCAAGGCCTTGATGTGCCTGACCCTTATAGTATAGGCATGCACGAGGAGATACTGGTAAAGAAAATCAAGAAAGCTAATGATTACCTAATGAAAAAGGACGTGGAAAAGCTAGATGACCACGACAACATACCTAGGTTTTACACATTATACTTCAAGGTCACTGAAGAGCTATACAATAATACCAAATGGAGAGACCAGCTAAAGGCAGCAATAGAAGAAGGCCTTCATACCATCTCTTCTGTTGAGCTGAAGAACCTGGCTGAGAGAGTAGAAAGCATCGACGGCATACAATTGCAGATGATTGACAGGTTTGATGTAGGCCCGTTCTACACGCAGTTCACAACCAACCAGGGCGCAATGAAAGCCCTGCTTGAAGGAGCCCAGGAAACTGACTCAGTGCTGGAGATGACCAGATACAGGGTATTTCGGGAGTCTGAAGTGAAAAAAGACGGTTTTATCAGGTCGATAAAAGGCTGGCTCTCAGGAGACGAGTACCAAGGAGTCTTTTCACAAGTGATGAAAGACCCAACATACATGATCATGCCATACAGGCTAGTGCAAAAAGCGCACAACCTAAAGCTAGACTTTGAGAACGAGGTCAAGCTATTTGGCATAACAAGCAAAGGTGGTTTAAATGGCTGAACAAAATAACCCTATTGATGTCGGAAGGGAACAGATAAGGCCCAACAAGGATGCAATTGAAAAATTCCTTGTGCAAGGCGTTACTTTTAATACAAAGAAAAGAGATATAACTGAGCTGATAAGGCAGATAGACAAGGAAGAGCCTTACATAATGGGAGATATCGAGACCAAGACCTATCTTGCGATAAGGGACGGGCTCCAGATATTCGATTATGTGGCAAAGATCCTGTCTGATAAGACAGGCCTCCAGTCAATGCTTGCAAAAGTGTCATCTGCAAGGCTTGACACAGACCCTGAGCTGCTTAAGCTAAAGGATTTCTGCTACAACTTCGCAGCATTCGCAGCATCATCTTATGTTTCAAAGAAGCTTGACTCTGAGCTAGCAGGAAAAATAGAAAAGCCAGAGGATGAGAAGGCCAAGGCAGACAAGCCCGACCTCTCAATGCTCAAGCTCAACACCAAAAAGACAAAAGAGGACGTGATGATAGACATGGTAACTCCTCTTTACGCTGTCCTTGTAAGGCAGACTGAAAACGGCAGGGATGTCTTCAAGACTCCCAGTGAGTTCCCGTTGTTTGTCAAGGAAGTGTTTGACAAGTTCAAGGACATAACCAAGGAAAAGAAAGGCACTTTTGGAAGCCTTGATGACAACCTAAAAGGCTACAGGTTCAGGATAATGGATGATTTCATCTCGCTTGAGGGCTATGAAGACAAGGGCGTGACTATTACCAGGGCAACTGAAAAGCAACTATCATTCAGGCCTATCACTCCAAAGGAGATTGTCGGCAACCAGGACAGCAAGAGAAAAATCACAAGGTACATTGAAAGGCTCACTCTCTACGACCCTAAACAAAAGATGAACCCAATCCTCAATATGGGAGGCCTCGCTTGGAGCACTCTACTTGACGGTCCGCCAGGAACAGGTAAGTCTTCAATGTTCAGGCTAGCCATGACAATACTCAAGCAAAGGTGCGAACAGATTGGGCTGCCATTTAACATATTCACAATAGACCCGTCAATAAAGGACGAGTATTATGGAAAGACAGGCAAGATATTGCTTGAAAGATTGGCAGTCACCAGGAACCCGTTGGCACTCAGCCTTGGAATATGGGACGACCTTGATCTGCTCACCACAACTAGGCGTGACGCGCAAGGAGCTGACAATGACATCAACAACATAAGCATGCAGTATTACGACGGAGTCTACACCCTGAGGCTAGGAAACGTCATCAACTTTGCAGCCACCAACAAGCCAACTGGGCTAGACAATGCATTCAGGAACAGGTTCAATGACAGGCTGCTGGTTGAAGGGCCGCTCACTGAACAGGATTTTGCAGATATAATAATGCTGGAGCTCGGCAACCTAATCAAAACTAAAAGATTAGTGATGGAGCCAGGCAAAGGATATATTCCATTTGCAACACAGGATGTAAAGGATGAGAAAGGGAAATGGACTGCCAAGGACGTGTCCTCATATATGGCTGATGAGTTTGCCAAGTACAAGAAAGCATCAGTGATTGATTTTGGAAGGTTCATGGCAGACTTAAAGAAGAAGAACCCCACCATCACTGGGCGTTCAGCCAAGGCAATAGTTGAAAGCATCAAGGAAAGATGCGCTGACTTTGATATCCCCGACAACTGGTATGAGAACAGGAAAGAATTCTTTGACCAGCCTTATGAGAGAAAAGTAGAGATGATCAAGTCACTATACAAGGAGATAACTCCTGAAATCCTTTTTGAGGAAGCTCAGAGATACGCAGACTCAGAAGCTCGGTACTCTAGAAAAGAAGCAGAGGAAGAGATACAAAGAGGCTACAACAGCAGAGTCTGGGGCATCCAGGCAGAGGTAAAGCTCATGGAAGACCAAATCAAGAAAGGAGCAGGCTGCGACCTCGGAAAACTGGCATTCCTCAAGTCAGAGCTGAACCAGATAGTTGAAAATGCAGAGAAGACCATAAGAGGTGCTTATGAAAAGGCAGCAAAGGAAGAGCAGAAAAGAAGGGAATGAAAATCATAGAAGAGAAGTGAAAGGCATTAGGAGTAAAAGACCAAGACTAAGAAGTGAGCTAAGATGAATAAGATGGAAAGGACACTGAGAAGCGAAGGATTGAACGGAAACCACCTGTTCCTAGTAGAAGGAGACTTGGTTGCTAACTACAACAAGGCCCTTAAGCTAATAACAGGCAAGGAGACTGCTCAGCCAAGGTTCTTCATTGACAAGAGAGGAGAATCACCTGAGCTAGAGGCAGAGCTAGGCCAGAACTATCTCCAATGCGGCCCTGCTAATAGGTATATAATAGTGCTTTCGCCAGACCAGAAAGACTCAGAGCTCATGCACGAGGAATTCTCTTTTGATCGTGAGTTCCTGGACCAGTTCTACCAGCAGTACTTGCCAGGAATTGAGCTTGTCAGCAGGGTTGATGTCTTGTACGGGCCTATCAGCACAGGCGTGCAGACTTACTCCTCACTCGAGGACCTTTTGCTAATTGAAGAGGTAAAAACAGAGCTAAAATCCCCTTCAGGATTCATTGAATCAGCAGTTGAGCTGCAAGGCTTGACAGAAAAACTAAGAGCTAACCCCTCTTTGCTAGTTGAGAATGACAGCGAAGCAGTGAAGAAGATGCTTGAGCTGATAGGAAAAGTAGGAGATGTCAGAGGTTATGATATTGATGGCTTCAATTCAAAAAAAGATGTCAGCAGCTTTTTTACCAGGCTTTATGGAGGAGTGCACGTCTTCAGGGATGAGATTTATGCTAACAAGACAACAGTAGTGTATAATGACACTGAAGCTGAGAACTGGCCAGAGAACAGCCCAAAAGTCACATTCATATCCATAAGCCAAAAGGACACAGTGATCGACTTCCTTGTGAAGAATGACCACGCATACTTTTCAGAGGAGCTCATAAAGCCAAGGCTTGACTTGCTCATGGACATCACCTTGGTAAGCCAAGGCTATGATGTCGCAAGCCTCAATACATGGGAAAAGCTTAGGGCTATAGGCAATGTCAAGGCAAAGGACCTGCCTCAGGAATGGCAAGAGCTCAACACGCTTCAGACTTCAGTTGCAAAAGGCTATGACTTTGATAAGCTGGTAAAAAAGGCCAGCGCAGAAGTCAAGGCTATGCTGCTTGTCCCAAGCGAGCGCTATCAAGAGAACCCTCAGCTGGTAGGAAACCTGATGACCAAGCTCTGGGACCATGATTACAAGAGGATGTATGCTCATAACAAGAGAGACCTGGAGCACGCTTTCAGTGCTGCAGATGATAACTTGAAGAATTACATTGCAAAGACAGTGAAAGAATCAATGATAGAATAAACAACATCAGATTAAAAAAAACAAAAAATAAGGGATAAAAAAACCAAAGGTGATGCAAAATGTCAATTGGAGCAGAAATATTAGAGCATTTCGGCGCAGGAGTAGCAGTCGCAGGAGCAGACTATGCCACTTATCTTGTGACCAACAAGAGGAGCAAAAGGATAGATGACAAGAAAGAAGTGCTGAAATCAATAGATTTCATCCTTAAGGCTAATCCTAAGCCAGCAGAAGCTATAGTTGAGGAAAAACCAGAGGAAAAGGTAAAGGGAACTGCAACAGCAGAAAAATCCCTCGAGGATAATGTCAAGGAAGCGACAGTGCTGCCCAAGGCCGAGGCTGACCTTACGGACTCATCACAATACGCTATCAACATAGAGGTTGTCAAGAGCTACTTTACCAAGACAGGGACAATCAAGCAGGACCTCAGCCTTTTTAAGAAGGTAAAGAACTTTTTCCACGACCTGATATACACTGAGAGAATCAATAACCTTTCAAATGTTGGAAAGCTAGGGTTTGCCCTTGGAGCAGAAATCCTCTACGACACCGCATTTGGGTTTGCCCATTACACACAGGTGAAGGGACAGACTCCTATAGGATCATGGGCAAATAACATTTACCAGGTGCCGGCATTTTGCGGCGGATTAATAGCTGGCAACGCTCTCAAGAAAGGATTCAATTACATGGTTGTGACGGGAGAAGAAAGAAAGCTTGAGAAAGGGATTGCCCAATTTGTAAGGGAATCTGAGATAGTAGACCTAGTGCTTCAGTACGAGCCTTCAGAGCATGTCAATCAGGTGCTTGAAGACCAGGGCATTGAAAGCCATTCCTCAAAGCTCACCCGAGCTGGAGAGAAAATGTACAAGAAGCTAGGCAAGAAAATTGGGGACGCTGCCTACAAGGTGACTCATTACAATCAGATGAAGAGAGAGGAGCAAGAGAAAGAAAGCCAAGCCTTGAAAGATAGGTTTGATGAGCTGACTAAAGGGAAATAAAATACTATCGTAGCATGATGGATAGATGGACAAGGTGACCTAGAATGACAGAGCCAAAAGAACCTCAAGAAGAGAATACCAACGAGCTAGTAGATAGGATACTATCAGACCATTTCGGTAATAAGAAAAAAAAGGACAAAGCAGCCAAGAAAGATAAAGCATCTGATGATGGCTCAGCACATAAGGAGCACAAGATAAGGGCTGGGCTTGCAGGCATAGTCAAGAAAGCAGGCAGCAAATTCGGAGATTTTGTCTCAAACCACAGGAAAGGAGTTGCATATGTAACCATAGGCATTCTGGCAGCTGGAATTGGAGGGACTTATCTTGGCGTTGAGGCTATTGGCAACAGGAGGGACTATCCCCAGAGAAACATCCTCTACACAGTAAGGCAGGAAGTCAAAACCTCATCTGGAGACGCTACTGACCGTGAGAGAACCACTGACAAGAGGATCACATCCAGCTTTTACAAAGGAGGGCTTTCAGGCCAGGAGACGACTGCAGAAAACCTTGTGGCAATATCCGAATGGTTTATTGGCGACAAGGGAGAAGAATATTACCTAAAAGACTCCAGCAACAAGATAATTGTCAACGCAGTCCTGAAAAATGAGAGATTGCAGGCAGGACCGAGCCTAAAAGGAAGGCTGAATTGGCAGGAGCAAAAAGCAGTGCTTGGAGAGCACGATAAAGACGATACAAAGGATGCTTTTTTTATATGGAGATACGAGCCTACTCGTGGAAGAAAAGAAGTAGAGATTGACGCACTTAGGCTTGATGGTGAAAAGCGCCTTATCAACAGGCTGACTGACGTGAGGCAGTTCCCTCTCGGAATCCTTTTTGGCCAAAATTTCAGGGCAGGGACTATACTTGAAAAATATAACTTGTCAGAGAATGACCCTAAGGTCAAGCAGTTGTTTGATAAGATAATGGAATACAACAAGACTTCCTCAACAAGCTCAAGTAAGAGAATTAAGCTCATAGCTGAGATTGCTGATTTAGAGAAAAGCATCCCTAAAATCCCTGTCTACTGTGCTTTTGAAGATGGATTTTTCAAGACCAATTTCCAGGAAAGCACAGTGTGGCTTGGACAGTACCCTAATATAGGGGAAAGAGTGCTGTTCAGGGGAGTTGATTCACTTGAGGAATTGAAATCCAAGCTTACTCTTAACCTTTGGGATAAGGATGTTCACAAGGAAGGAGTGGTGAGAATAGAGAACTCATGGGACTTTTTCCCAGGAAACATTCCCTTGCTGAACAAGTGGAGATATTCCTCACCCACAAAAATATTCTCGTTGTTTGACAAGACCAACAACGGCGGATACACTTTCATAGACGATGTAGGGACGCTGGCAAAGATTGAGATCCAGGACTTCTGGCTCCACTATGACAAGGACTTATTGTACAAGTACTACCTTGACAAGAACGGAGACGGCAAGATAGACAAGAAGACTGAGCTAATAGGCCAGGTGCTTTACTCGGTAAACAGGGGAAACCAGCAGAGCCTTAAAGATGCAGTGGATAAGGTCGAGCCTAAAAGGGACATCACCCAGCAGTATGTCTTTACCATAATGGGCGGATATGAGACTGACTCTGTCAAGAGATACGATGACTTTTTGCTATGCACCTACCTGGAATCAATGATGCCAAACGAGCTCAACAGGGGATTTGGAAAGCATACATCAATTGGCTGGCTGAACTTTTTGAGAAGCGACCTGCTCTTGCTGAACGAAAGGCAGTTTTATGACGTAAGCAGGGCACTTAACAAGGTCAACTCAATGGTTGCAGGGCACGATATATATTGCGTGCTAAAAGCAGCCCAGAGGCCGTTTGCAGAGAAATACGCCAAGATAATCGACCTGGAGCATGACATAAGCATGCAGCAGACCAAGCATGAAACTCCTGTGCCTGAAAACCAGTAAAGGTTAGAATCCAGATAAACTAAAACTATTTTTTACTAATTTATTTCTACTGAATTATATATCTCAAAAGCTTTCAATGCAAGGAGCTTAATGGGCTTCCATAGTTCTTTTGACTTCTTAACCTGCTCTTCACTCATCCACTTATAGCCTTCTAATTCGCTAGCTAATATTTTAAGGCCTCGGATGTCTTTTGCGATGCATACAAAATCAAAACTCATTTTCCTGTGGCTCCCAGAATCTCTTTTATGAATGTAAAATGGCCTTGGCAATTCCTTGAAGCCATGCTTGGGAGAAGCCTTCTGGTAATGATAGTTTTCTATGAAACTTACTTTCAAGTTCACTTCTTCTTTTATCTCCCTTTCGAGTGCCTCATCAAGTGTCTCATTATTTTCAACATGACCTCCTACATGAAGCCACAAGCCAAGCTTTTTATGTTTGACAAAAAGAAGCTTATTATCATGGAATATGAATGCAGTCACAGTAGTCTTTAATTCCTTTGGCATTTACTAAAAAAATGGCTCTGGATTTAAATAACTTTTTGATGTTGGCTATAAACGTTTAATTAAAAAACTAAAAAAGGATAGAAAAAGAAAAAATTTAGAAAGAATTTATTCTCACTCCTTGCTCTTCTTCATCGTGAGCTGCTGGAAGAACTCCATCACCTCGACTGGAAGAGCCATTATGACTGTGTTGCTTGCAGTCGGGCCAAGACCGTCAAGAGTTTGCAAGGTCCTAAGCTGCATGGCTCCCTTGGCCTTTGCCATGGTGTCTGCTGCTGCTGCCAAGTTCTTGGCTGCGTCCCTGTCTCCCTCGCTTTTTATGATATTGGCTCGCTTCTCCCTTTCTGCAGCTGCCTGCCTGCTCATAATCCTCTTGAGGTCATCAGGGACTTCGATGTCCTGGAGCTTTATGACTTGCACGTCAAGGCCCCATTGGTCTGTCTCCTTGTCAACTATGACTTTTATCTCATCACCAATCTTCTGCCTTTCTGTGAGCAAGGTGTCGAGGCTCATGCTTCCAATCACGTCCCTAAGAGCAGTCTGGGCGTACTGCGCCATTGCATACTCATATTCCTGGACCTTGATGACTGCGTCCTCCACCTTATGCACTTTGAAGAACACAACTCCATTGACAAGCACTGGAACATTATCTTTTGTCATGACCTGCTGCTTCTCGATATCTAAAGTCCTTATCCTCATGTCAACACGAATCATCCTTTGGATGAAAGGCATCACAAGCCTAAGGCCTGCTTTTCTCACTCCTGTGAATTTCCCCAGGGTGAAGACCACTGCTTCCTCGTACTGCTTGATAATCTTGATGCTAATAACAATCAAAAAAACTACAATTCCTAGAATCCACCATAAAACCATAGTACTCACCCCTCTTTTTGACTCTTTAAAACCTAATAGAGGTGGTAAAAAAGAAGTTTTTATAAATCTATCTATTATCTCCTCTCTCAATAAGGGTTAATATTATTTGATAGCCAAGATTAAGATATTTTTCTAAAAAAGAGGTGGGCGAGCAGCCCATGCGCTGCTTGACTTGGGGATGAAGCGATAAACTGGAAAGGTGATGGTGATGAAGAAAATTGCGGTTTTCACAGGAGGAGGGGACTGCCCGGGGCTGAACAATGCCATCAAGTGGGTTGTGAGATATGCAGAAGGTATATATGATGTTGAAGGCATCACTGAAGGCTGGCTAGGGGCCTGCCAAGTTGCTTTGCATCCAGAAAAAATTGAAACCTATACTCCTCAATTGGATGTGCTTGCTGTTAGGAGGATTGAAAGGGAAGGAGGCACTATACTTATGTCTAGCCGGGCTAATCCTTTCAAGTATACGAGCGAGGACAAGGCTATTGTCAAGCAGGATATATCGGATTTAGTCCTTAATTCTTTGAATGAGCGCTACCACGCAGTTGTTGCTATTGGTGGCGAAGATACTCTTGGGGCTGCAGGCAAGCTTGCTCAGAAGGGCTTACGGGTGGTGGGTATCCCTAAGACTATTGATAAGGACCTATGCGGTACCCAGTTCACCATTGGTTATGATAGCGCCTTGAATGCAGCTTCTTTTGAGCTGAACAAGCTGCGCTCATCAGCAGGCTCCCATGGCATGGTTTATTTTGTGGAGATAATGGGGAGGCGAGCAGGCCACTTGGCTTATCATGCAGGGCTTGCTTCCAATGTTCATTTCATGACTGTCCCAGAGGTGGAGACTGACCTTGAGAGATTGTTCCAAGTCATTATTGACCGCAAGTTCAAGGAGAAGTATCCTGGCTATCACAGGGATGGGCGGAGATACACTATTGTTGCTGTTGCAGAGGGAACTCAAATCAAGGGTGTTGGGGAGATTATCAAGTCGGGGCAGCTTGACCCCCACGGCAATCCTAAGCTTGGAGATGTTTCTGTTTTCATGGCAGAGCAATACATCAAGAAGACTGGTGATGTGAACGTCAGGGACATGGCATTAAAGTACATTCCCCGCTCAGGAGAGCCTAGCGTCCAAGACAAGCTCAATGGTAGGCGTGTAGGCAAGAAAGCGTTGGATTTGATAGGAAAAGGCCAGTTAGGCAGGATGGTGTCTTTGCAGACAGACAGGACAGTAGATGTGCCTCTTATTGACATTGTCGACAGGATAAGAATACTTGATGCTGAGGTTTGCTTTGACAAGGACAACTATGTGCCTGTGATCACAGACCTGTATTATCCTGAAAGGGAAGTGGCTAAATAAGAAAGGGTAAAGTAAGAAAGCATATTAGAGAATAAAAACCTCAGTAGCTCCTAGCAAAATATACCATCTTCTCTGCTTTCCTGCCGCAGCCACAGAAGCAATGCCCTTTTGGCTCTTCTTGCTTGAATGGTATGTTCAGGCTTTTCGCGCCAGTCTCGTCCTTGACCTTGGCTTCGCACACATGCATGCCGCACCAGGGTGCAAAGGCTATGTTGCCGCTGTCAATTGCTTTCTTTATCTCAGCCATTGAGCCTGCCTTGATTATATGCTCATCAAGGAATTTCTTGGCTTTGTTGTAAAGATCGTCTTGGATGTCGGCGAGGGTTTTTATCACCTTGATTGTCACTTCTGAGACTGGGCAGGCCTCCTTGACACCCGTGTCCCTTCTGACCAGGATGACGTGGTCTTTTTCCAGGTCCTTTGGCCCGATCTCTATCCTGAGCGGCGCTCCTTTCAGTTCCCAGCAGTTGAACTTGTAGCCAGGGCTGTATTCTTCCCTGTCATCCAGCTCTACTCGTATGGTCTTGAGCTCTTTTTTGATGTTGTTTGCCATTTCCAGTATCTTTTCATTGACTGTTGGCTTGTTGCTGAAAAGAATGGGTACAATCACGACTTGGACTGGAGCGATTCTTGGAGGGACTATCAGTCCTTTGTCATCTCCGTGCACTGCTACCATTATGCCTATTGACCTGGTGGTGAATCCCCAGGAGTTCTGCCAGGCGTACTGCTTGTTGCCTTGCTTATCAAGGAAGGTTATGTCGAATGGCTTGGAGAAGTTCTGGCCTAGAAGGTGGGCGCTTGCAGCTTGCACTCCCTTGCCTATTGGCATGAAAGCTTCTATTGTCACGGTGTAGTCTGCGCCTGCGAATTTCTCATGGTCAGTCTTTTTTCCTCTAAGGACAGGTATGGCGTAAAGCTCTTCATAAGCTCTTGCGTACAGGTTGAGTATGTCATTGACTTCTTCTTCTGCCTCCTCTTTTGTGGCAAATACTGTGTGGCCTTCTTGCCAGAGGAATTCTCTTGTCCTTAGGAATGGCACTGGATGCTTGAATTCCCATCGCACCACGCTGCACCACTGGTTGATCTTCAATGGCAAGTCCCTATAGGAGCGTATCCATTTGCTGTATGAATCATACATTATGGTCTCGCTTGTCGGGCGTATGGCTAGGCGCTCCTCGAACTTGGTGTTGCCGTGTTCAGTCACCCAGGCGACTTCGGGAGTGAATCCTTCTACGTGCTCCTGCTCTTTTTTCAATAGTGATTCTGGGATTAGCAATGGAAAGTAGGCGTTCTGCACCCCGAGCTTCTTGAATTCCTTATCTAGAAATGATTGGACTGACTCCCACATCGAGTAGGCATAAGGCCTTATGACCATGCAGCCAGATACAGGGCTGTACTCTATCATCTCTGCTTTCTGTATCACCTGAGTGTACCATTCGCTGAAGTCCTTGGCTTTGGCTGCTGTGATGCCTAGCACTGACTTCTCTGCTTCCGGATTAGTTTTTTCAGCCTTTACCATAACATCTATCCTCGAAATTGTCTTATTTTTAACCTGCCCTTGGGTTTTGGGCTTGGGTTTCAAAAAACTTTCGTTTTTTGAACCAGCAAATTCTTTACTTGCTGTTTTTTTAACCTTTTGCTTTTTTAAGGCTATTTTCTTAGCTGCCATGCTCTGATTATCTTATCCCCCAAATATTTTTATGGATTAAATGTGATAGTTAAGGTTGGGCCTTTGGATCATAGCTTTTTCTTAGCTTCTCCTTCTTTTTTTGAGAGCAATCCTCCCACGCCTATGATGAGGAATGCTGATGTCCACCAGTTTAGGCTCCACCAGTATCTCCAGTACATTATGTCTCGTATAAGGTAGCAGATTCCAAAGAGCAGTATTATCCAGTACATCCATTTAGGAAACTTCACGATTCCACCCCCATTCATGTCCCTATCTTATTCTCTGGACTATGGACTATTTAAATTTTTTGGCGAACATACGAAGATAATATTATCACTAGACAGTGGTTACAAAACCGAAACATTTATATACTTGAAACCCCATAGAATAAGGTAAATTCCTTCAGAACGAACTAAAAGCCTACATCGGGCAAAAGCAGGTGAAAAAAAATGGGGGACAAATACCAAGCTTTAGACCGGGATGTTGAAGACAGCTACAGAGTTCTTAGGGCAAAAAACCCTAGACAGCATATAGTTGTAATGTCTGCAAAAGAGATTATTGATGGGTTTTATTCTCAAGGCCAGGAGCCTTCCAAGAAGGAAGAGATTGCTGAGAGCGAGACTGAAAGGACAAGCAGATAAACACAAAAGAGGCGAGAAAATGGATAATGATGACATGATAATAAATGACATGATAAATGTTGGAAGGAGAATAAAAAAGGCCTTGAGGCCTTTGACTGGCGAAGATATAGCTGACATATTCTACCGCACAGCAAGAGAGCGTGAGATGTACAAGCAGGCTGGACAGCAAGAAAAGGAAATGATGAGAGAGCACTGCGTCCAAGAGATGGCCTGTCTGGAACTAGGGAAGAAGAACCTGACACCAGACGAGGCAGCATATGCAGAGCTAAAGCAGAAGAACCTTATGCGCACTTACAAGGAGATGCTTTGATAATCATCTATGAGAGGCAATATCATGATTAATGACTATTTCATGCCAGCCAAGATGAGCCTTGCCGACATGTTAGGCATCTCAGAGCCTGAGACAGACGACGAGCCAGGAAGAATGGCAGATCAGCCTGAAACAGAAGGGGCTGGTGTGCATGAGGATTATGAAGAGCATTATTCAGACATGAGGATCAGCTGCATGGCACAAATACTGTGCCTTCAATCACAAAAGAGGCTTGCAAGGAGCAAGGCAAAAAAAGAGAGGCTTGGGATAGAGATAGCAAACCTTTGGGAGCTGCACAAGGCAACTTATAATCCTGATTTTCAAGAAGCGAACAATGAAGGCGTGAATAAATATTAAGGTGAGAAAATGAAAATATCTGAATTTCTAAATAAAAACATCGCACCTTACGTGCTCATGGGCAGCATTGCTCTTGGCGCGGCAGGCTGCGGAGTGGAAAGGAGGACAGAGCTTACTGACATAGTGCATGAGAAAGCTACAGTGACACAGAAGCATCACGAAGATTCATGGGTTCAGTTAATGCCAATGCAAGTTGGAAAGGTTACAACGCTCATGCCAATCAACCATGCTGAAACTAACATGATATACTTCAGCGGGCCTGTCTGCTTTGAGATTGATGATAAAGCAGCCTATGGCAAGTTCCAAAAAGGGGATGAGGTAGAATTGAGTTATGTTGCAGTTTACAAGCTAAAGCTCAAGGATACTAACAAGGATGGCATCAAAGAGCTCATCAAAAGGGAGTTCAAAGGCTATAGGTTTGTTGATGCGCAAAAAACAAGCCAAAAATAGGATTTATCATACAAAGTAATAAATTATCACTGGCTTATCGTAAAAACTAGGATTGAAACATGGTATGCACGAAATTCAGTGTAGGTTTTTGGTATATTAACAACGAAACCTTTATAAATAGTAAATTCCAGGAATAGTATAAAGCGAATTAGATATCGTTTTGGGGGAATGCTCATATGATAGAATCAGACGTGAGAAAGTTCTTTACACTTGAGGACGGAGTACAGATAGAGAGGCATGTCAGAGTAATCGATAATTCATTTGTATTTACCAATGGCAGGGGGGAGACCATTTCTAAGAAGCAGAAGATCACAGAGGACCTGATAAAGCACGTGGTCTCTGAGCTGGTTGGCGAGGAAGCCCAGCCCATCATCTTCTACCTGCGCGGCAAAAAGCAGATTTCTGAGTTCATAATCGCCGAGGAACTTGACCTCGAGATCCACTTCACAAGGAATCTTTTGTATAGGCTTCTAGAGTTCAATATCGTCTCTTTCATCAGGAAGAAGGACAGGATAAAGGGATGGTATATCTGCTATTGGGACTTCAACGAGCATATGGTCCCTTACCTTGCAGAAAAGATCCGCCTTTCTAAGATTGCCAAGCTTAAGGACAGGCTTGAGAAGGAGCAAAAATTCGAGTTCTACATGTGCAGGAATGCTTGCACCAGGATGCCCTTTGAGAAGAGCATGGAGTTCAACTTCAAGTGCCCTGAGTGCGGTGAGCTCATGCACGAGCAGGATAATGCAAGGACTAAGCAGTTCATAGAGGAGCAGATTAAGGAGCTTGAGAGCAAGAAGAGCTTGTGATTAAGCTTTGAGTTTAAGCATTGATGCGCTTGGGCTTTGATGCTCATAAAATTCTTTCTTTTTTCATCAATTCTTGGATTAGCTCTAGCTTTTGGTTGAGTTCTCTTGCCAAGGCCTGGCTTTGCTCCAGGTGCAGGCGGCTTTGCTTTTTTGGCAGCTCATTTGTGAGCATGTTGCAGATTTCATCCAAACCATAGTTCTTTTCCCCTGCGTACACGCATATGCGTATGAACCCTAGCATACCAAAGCCTGCTAGCTTGTCAGCGTCATAAAGTATCTTTGACTCCACAGGGATGGTTGAGCCCTGCTCTTTGAGCGAATGGTTGGTTATTGCCTGCAATGTAAGCACTGCTTCCTCATCTGTGAGGCTTGTCTTGCCAAGGAAATGCCCAATCATCTGGGCTGACTCCTTGCCATGAGCTTCTCCTTTGCTGCCAAATTGCCTTGAGATATCGTGGAGCAGGCTTGAGGCTATGAGCACTTTTCTGCTTGCGCTTGTGCTCTTGGCAAGTTCTAGTGCATATCCTAGCACTTTTTCTGCATGGTCTATGCTATGAGCAGGGCTTGATTGTATGCTTAATAAATGCTCAGAGCATTTGTCTTTTAGCCCTTTCTCCTCATCTGTCAATATCATCATATTTTGCTCCTTATCCGTCAATTCCAACATGGTCTAGCCTCCTGAACAGCTCTTTTTTTAGCCCAAAATACCTTTTTTCCATCTCTGGCTTGTCCTTGACCAGCTTTACGTCTTCCCACTTTGCAGGGTTGAATGGCAGTTCATTGTCTTTTTTCTCTATCACAACATAAGTCATGGTGGTGCCTGCTTGCTTGGTGAGGTAGCTTCTGTGTATGCCGTCTAGTATGACATAGTTGCCATTATATGATTCTGCTATCGGCGGGATGTAAAAGGATATGGCTGGCTGGCTCATGAACTCGCCATAGGCTATGAACGGGTAGAGCTTGGAGATGCCTGCTGAGCAAAACCCGCTTAGCACCCTTGGAAAGCCTGACATAAACCCTAAAAGCTTCTCCTCCTGCACAAAGGTCTGCCCTATATATAACCCTGCAGGGTCTATCCTGAAGACCTTGATATTGGCGTCTTTGTAAGGCTTGATTTCTGGGTCGCCATTGAGCCTGACATTTCTCAAAAGAGTGTCTAGCGTATCTTTTGGCATTGCTTCTATGCAGCTGGTCTTTTCCAGTTGTCTTAGGCAGACTACTTTTTCTGCTTGGTACTTGGAGAAATCAAGCCCTGTCCTTTCTTCGAGTAGCCTTATATCTAGCTCTAGTAATGTGCTTTTCAAGTTCACCACCTCTGGTGCTTAAAAGAATTTATTGGCCTAAAGCTTTTGCACTTCCTCTAGGTCTTTTATCCTTTGCTTGGCGTCAATGCTGGTGCGAAAGATGTTCCAGAACACTTTTTGCAGCCAGCCCACCCATTCTTCATCATAAATCTCGTAAAATATCCTGGTCTTGCTCTTGAGTTCACTTCGCTTGTAATCGCAAGGATTCTTTTCTTCTTTTAGTCGTATTTCCTTATCGTCAATAATAAACCCTCTTAATGGCTGGCTTGCATGCCTTATCTCTATCACTTCTCTCCCTATCTTGTGGTTTATCTGCATTATCCTCTTGAAGTTCTCTAATGATGTTATGTCTATCCTTGCCAGCACTTTGAAGCCCACGCCTCTTTTTGCTGCTTCTTCTATCAAGTCAAGGATGTTCTTTTTCTTTTCTTTCATCTCAAGAAAGCTCATGTTGCCTGCAAAATAAAGCACCTGGTTTTCTGCCTTTGCAAACAGGGCTGCGAGGTTTTGCTTGCTTGCTACGCTTTCCTGTTCTACTATCTCTGAGAAAGCTTTCTTTTTAGTATCGTCGACATATTGGTAGATGTCAAGCGGGCTGAAGTCTTCCTTGCTTTGGGCTGACTCTATCTGCTTGAAAAGCCTCTCCTGGAACTGGCTTGAGTGGATTTTCTCTGTGTTGTTCCAATAAACGATTTTTAGGGCTCCGCGAGTGCCTCCTCTAAAAGTCCTGCTTCCTATCATGCCTGATTCTGTGCTTATCTTCTCTACATAGCTGTCTGCGGTCCTCCAGTTCTTCTGGAGCAGAAAAGCAATCTCCTGCACAGTCCTGGGCTTGAGATAGACGAATTCTGTGATCTTCTTCTCGATTTCCTTGTTAAGTACCATTGTTGCAGAGTTATTACTATAGTGTTTTAATATTTATCTATATTGTTGGCAAAAAAAGTACAACACTATGCTACTTATCCCTTTTCACATAGCCAGTGCCATGGAGGCTGTATGCTTCCAAGGTTACTAACTCTCCGTGCTTGATTACCTGAGTTGCATTGCCTGTGCCGATGATTGAGGGTGGCACGTGCTTGCTGATTATCTCGTCGAGCGTCAAAACTGCAAGGTGGCAGGTCTTGCCTCCATGGTCTGTGACAAAGCCTGCTGCGTGCTCTAGGTAAATTATGATGTCTGGGTCTGCGTGGGCCAGGACGACTATGGGTTTGTCTTTTTCTTTTTTCACAGCTTTGATTGGATGCTCGCGGCTCACAACATAGGCCTTGGCTTGGGCATAGCCTTCTTTTATCACAGTGCCTTCAATTATTGTTGGAACATCGCTTTTTGCCTCTCTTTTGCGCCAGTCAGCCTCTTGCCAGTTCTTTAGGCCTTGCTCTTGTGCTTGGTTATAGTCAATGCCTCTGGCATAGGCTAGGCTCCTTAGCATCACAATAGCTTCTCCAAATGCTAGTGTTTCTCCTTCTTTTGTGCCGTGCGGCCTGGCGTTAGGGTTGAGCTTTGGGTCGTGGGTGATGTACTTGGCTAGGTCTCCTATCTCTGAGCTTAGCAGGGCTAGCCTGAACTCTGCGTCCTTCCTGTCTTCCTTGCTCATCAACTCGTCTATAATCATTTTAAGGTCTTGGTCTTGTTTGCTCATGGACTTTCCTCCTGTCTTTTTGCCTGTAAGGTATTATGTTTGGCGTTGCACATAGGATAAGCTTTTCTGCGATGGAAAGTGCAACGCTGAAGCTTATCTCCCGCCTAGTTTTGTAACCACTACATAGTTGTTAAAAAACCGAAAGATTTATATAATAGAACTGGCATTATAGTCGGTAATTGCTAAACGGGTGATACTATCGAATATATAAGACTGACTAACCTGGGAAATAGAGTTTTAGGCAAGATGCTCCTAAAGGAAAGACCCTCCAATGTATGGAGCTCACCCAAGTCAATGGACGAATTCAAAAGATTATTCTCATCATATCAAGCCCAAGTCAGCAACCCAATCATGAAACAAGGCTCAAAACTTTACCAGGTGAAAGGGATTTTTGGCACCAAGGAAAAAATCAAGCCTGAGGTCATGTCGCTTTTTGCCGAGTATGAGAAGCTAGGATTGATTCGCACTGCAAATTCTATTGGCTCACTTGATGAGGCCATTGACTCTATCAGGCAGGATGACCGCATAAACCCGATAAAATACCTGAGCGAAGCTACCATTGACCTCACAGGCCTATGCAACCTTAAATGCCGCCACTGCTACAGAGGAGGCTCGCATGAGGATGAATATGGCTTGTCAGTTGAGCAGCTAAAAGAGGCGATGAAGCCCTTATTCACAGCAGGAGTCTCCAAGTTCGCTTTCACAGGCGGAGAGCCGACCTTGAGAAGCAAGGACCTAGTCACGCTCATAAATTACATCAACCAGAATAGCGAGGCAAAAAGGATAGCAGTACTATCCAACGGCACTTTTCCTAATCCGCAAGAGCTTGCCCAAAAGCTAGCGCAGCATGACAATGTGATTTTGCAGCTAAGCCTTGACTCATATGAGCAAGAAGAGACTGACAAGAACAGGGGAGTGCCAGGGACTTTTGCCAAGGTAAAGAAACTCGTCCAGATAAGTAAGAGAGAGAATCTGCCTGTGACTATACAGGCACACCTGCTTGGAAGCAACGGTTCAGGAGAAGCTGAGGCAAACAAGGAATACTTTGGTAACAATGTCCATTCTTTGAGCGAAGTCCAAGGCATGCTGATGTTTGGCAATGCTGTTGAGAATGGATTCCCTCCTTCATATAAGCACTTCATCACACTCGGAGGCTTAAAGCCCAAATACGACCATAGAGCGGGATGGTGCAAAGGATTCACCAGGCCCAGCAGATTGATTATAAGGGCCAATGGTGAGGTCACCAACTGCAATTACACGTACGCCCTTCCTGAAGAGTTCGGAAATCTTAATGCATCCTCGATGATTGACATAATCAACCATATCCAAGGGACAAGGATTTACCAGATGTTCAAGGACGGCAGCATTGAAGCCTACCAGAACGAGCTTGACAAAAGCATTTTTGAGAGAAGGTTTAGCACTAGCTGCGAGCCCATGGCGCTCACACTTGTCTATGGCATGATAAAGGAAAGGTTGGTTAAAGAAGGAGCCAGGGATCCAGTTGCCAATGCTAATCTTGAAGTCGCAAGAAAGTACAAGTATGTTCATTAAAATTAATTGAGATAAAGAGAAATTAGGATAAAAACACAAGAACAAAGGTGATAACATGAAAAACGAAGACAACGCAACACCACACCACAATACAACAACTACGCATTATGTGACGCCAGCGATGTTGAATGCCAGGAGAGCTTCTCCTTATGATAGTGAGAATGGCTGCACAGCAGAGCCAAGTGAGGATACACTAAAAAAGGCCAGAATCAATGGAAATGACAAGCCCAATTCCGGGATGCCATCTTTACCATTAGAGAAGCTTGTGGCACCATCTGCAGAGGATGAGTTCATTGCAAGCCGTGAATCAGAAGTAGAAGATTGCATGTATGTGCCTTTGGATGTAAAGCTGATGGACTTATCGCCATCCAGAAAAGCTTATTCCGATGACATGCCTCAAGGAGATTTATACGCAACACTTGCTAAAGGCGAGGAACCTAAAGAATTGGGCAATGCCCATTATGGCGCATCACCTAGGGTTGCTGAGAACGTGGCAGCTGCAGGTGAAGAAAAGCTCTACGGCATCATAAAATGGAAGCGTGACGACAAGAACGCCAAGGGAAAGAAGCTGAGGAGCAAGGATTCTATCCGCCAGCTTGAGAACTAAAGTCCCATTGCCATAAATTTTTTTCTAATTCTATTTATTCATTACATGAAATCATGCTGTATTTTTGCTACCGAGCATCGCAATGCGAGTGTAGCTATTTTCCCTCAAGGCTATCAAAAGCCGCAGCTTTTGGAGCAAAAGGAACTTTGTTCCTTTGCTCTAGAAAAGCTAAAGCTTTTCTTCGAGCCTCAAAAGCAAAGCTTTTGTAGGCTTTCGCTAAAGGCTTGGCCATAAACTTTTTAAACCGCTAGTTTTTCTGCCAACCCCATGATTATAACTGTAGGTGGCTTAGCAGGAGGAGGGAAGTCCAGTGTAGCCAATGCTTTAGCAAGGAAGCTTGGGTATAAGCGCTATAGCGGCGGGGATGTGATGAGGAAGTTCGCTTATGAGCAAGGGATTACCTTGGCAGAGCTGCAAGCTCAGCAGAAAACTGATTCTTCATTTGACAAGAAGGTTGATGAGCAGCTGAAAAAGATTGGGGAGAAAGAGGATGATTTTGTTATTGACTCCAGGCTCGGATTCTTTTTCATCCCTCACAGCATAAAAATCTACCTTGATGCTGACATCAAGATAAGGGCCAAGAGAACCATGGAGAAAGCCAGGTTTGAGGAGTGCCCTGCTAGCCTCAAGGAAGCCATTAACATGCTTGACATGAGGGCTGAGAATGATGCTGCAAGGTATGAGAAGCTTTACGGCGTCAATCCTTTTGAGCTTAACCATTATGACCTGGTCATTGACACTAGCAAGAACACTGTTGAAGAGACTACTGAGCAGATTTACAGGTTTATCAAGAGCAAAGTCAGGAAGTGAAAATTCGTAACATTTTAGTTATAGCATAATTATTTATATGTGCTTATCAAGGTGGTGGGTGAATGATTATCACTATAGGCGGCAGGGCTGGGGCTGGCAAGTCTGAGGTTGGGAAATCTCTTGCCAAGGCTTTGGGGTATGGGTTTTACAGCGCTGGCGATGTGAGAAGAAAATATGCCCTTGACCATGGCATGATTATTGATGAGCTCAATGAGAGGGCTAAGACCGACCCTACTTCTGATTTTCTTGTTGATAATTACATGAAAGAAATTGCCAAAACAGAAGATGACTTGGTGGTTGACGCATGGCTTGGCCCGCATTTCTTTTCTTATAGCATCAAGATTTACCTTGACGCTGAGCCTGGCCTTCGTGCCCAAAGGATTTTTGGCAGGAAAAAGCCCGAAGAGCTGTCAACGACTGTGGATGAGGCTTTCAGGCGCATGACTGAGAAGGAGAACTGCAGTGCTGAGCGTTACAAGAGGCTATATGGCGTAGACATATATGACAAGAGCAAGTACGACCTTATCTTCGACACTACTGGCAGGACTGTCACAGATTCAACATTGATACTGTTTGATTACATAATGCAAAGGCAACTCAAGAAATAATTATTCTTCCATCTCTCTTCTTTTAGTCTCAAATATGGTCTGCTGTATCTCTCCGTTGGCTATTATCTCCTTGCCTGTGATGTCCATCTTGCATATCATCTCAAATAGTATGAGGTAGGAGGAGATTTTTTCGTTCTCCTCCACCTCGATTATTACTGGTTCCAGCCGTGAGACTTCTACGGCCTCGACTAGTTCTCCTTTTGTAACACCGTTGCAAACACGCATTTTAACTATAACCGTAGGCTTCTAGTAGCCTTTTTAAGATACTGGTAGTTATTCTAATATTTAAATGTTTCGAAATTTATCAAGAAGCCAATAATAAGAGAAGAAAGTCAATATAAAAATTAATCAGTTGAAAATCAATCTCTTGCCAACCAGTGATCTTAGAAAACTCTGTTCCTTAGACCCTGAAGCAGAAAAAAGCTTCTTCCAGAAAGAAGTGTTAGCCTGGCCTGAGGCTACATCTACCCCAATAACTGTCACAGCCATGCCTACAGCATCGCCGGGATTGGCTTCAGCTATTTGCTGATGATGCATCTCAATTGTTTTGACTTCAATCACATTTCCTCCGGTTCTGGCCTTCATCCCAATCCTAATAATATCACCCTCAACCTTGCCTACAATTACCAGCCCTATGCCTGTAATATTATAGACGTCCTGCATAGCAAAAGTTCCCATTTAAACCACCTCTCTTCAGCCCTCATCAGCAATTATGACATTGCCCCTGCCCTTCTTAATCTTTCTCACTTTTCCCTGGCTCTCCAGGTCAGTTATTATCAGGCTAATCTTTGCCTCTGACAAAGGGAATGCTTTTCGGATTTCTTTTTGAGTCACTCTCTTATGGCTCCTTATGAAAGCAAGCACTTTTGCTAACTCATCTTCTTCTTCAGCAGACGGCTCAGCTCTTGCTTCGATTGGTTTAGGCTCGGGCTTGGGCTCTAGTTGCTTGCCTGATGTTTGAGATGGTTTTTTTGCTTTTTTTCTGATGATATACAAGACGACTATCGCTGCTACAATCACAGCAATGCCAAGCACCAGCATCAGCCGAAAAAGCATGGTCCTTGCTGAATTAGCTGTTAGCCCTGAGCTGACATCAGTGCTGATGTCTCCGTCAAGGTCAAGCTCGCCCAAGTCTTCGTAAGGGAAAAGTATCAAGTCCCTGACATATTCTCCGTCATCAACCACAGAAAGATTGTCCTCCACAAAATAAACCATCTGGTCGTTCTCATCCTTTATGAGCGCAGAAAGCAAATAATCTCCTTGGCTGACTATGAATGAATAAGTGCCGTCTGAGGCAACAATCCTCTGCTCAGGAGCAGTGTTGATAGTGACTATGCTGTTCATGGCTGGCTTTAGGCTGTAGTCAAACACCTTGCCGTGGATGGTTGCGGCTAATGCTGAGGGAATAATTATAAGAAACGCTATTAATAGCACCATCCCCTTTTTCATAAAAGAAAAAAAAACAAGAAGAATATAAAAAGTTTGTGCCCTTTAATCAAAAAAAGCGGCTTTATTGCAATATCAGCTTATTCAAGATGTCCACTTCTCTTGACAGTGTCGGGTCTTGTATCTCTTTCATCTCACTCTCAAAGTAGCCTCTGAACTCTGTGAAGAGCTTCTTATAATCGCTTGAGACCTTAAGAGGCATGGATTGCCTTTCCCATTGGTTGAGCTGGTAGCTAGGCCTCTCTTCATCCGGGATGATGATTATAAGTGAAATAAAGAAAGCCTCAGTTGGTAATATTTTTCCTAGCAGCCTAAACAAGAGGTAACCAACTAGCGGGTAAGCAAAAGGGAAGATTAGCATCGCAATGCCAGCCACTCTCTTAGGATTGGTTTTCTTTACGCCTTTCTCATCAACAGGCTTGCCTTTGGCTATCAATATAATAGATAACACTATCCAGCTAAGTAAGATGATTCCCGGCACTGTTATGAGCGCCAAGAAAATTGGGCCGCCCAGGGAGCTGGCCACTATGCCTGCGCCTCCTCCAGAATATGGGCTGCTTGCTGTCACTTTGCTCGCGTCAAACTCCCAGTCATCTGACTTAGCTGCAGTGATAAGAGGAGCAAGCATCACTAGGCACAAAGTTATGAGAACTAGCATGGAACCAGCAACGAGAATCTGTTTTTTGTTTGAGAGTTTCATTTTGCATTTAGCTTAAGCGCTGAAATATTTAAGTATGTCCATTGCTTCAAACAGGCTTGAAACTAAGCAAGTTTTCACTGGGCTGATTAAAGCATCATAAAGCTTTATTCGCTGTAATTCTGCATTTTCAAGGCTTCCGAAATAAAAATGTGAAGCTTGCAGAAAGTATGTTTATAAACAAAGTATGCGCTACCAAATGGAATACTGTATAAGGCTGCCCGCCGCGTGAGGGCCGAGTAATCATTTGGTCTGCGACGCATCTTGGCTGGTGGCCGAAGATAATAATATATGACGGAGGAGAAAAAATGGAAATGAATAGGAAGCTTTTTGGGATTTTAGTGTTGATGGTTTTTCTTGTCAGCATGGTCCCCTTGGCAATGGCCAGGTATGGCGATAGCCGGGATGACATTAATGATAACAGGGAGGATTCTAGGGGATCTGATGATGACAATAGTTCTGATGACAGCCTTGATGATGTTGGCGGCCACAGGTTTGCAAATGTGACTGAGTGCGTTGCTGATTACAAAGAAAGGATGCCTAATGTGAATGAGACCAAGATCAAGGCTGCTTGCGAGTATGCTTTCAAGGTGAGAGAAGTCCTTGCGCCTAAGTTTGGCGACAACCTGCCTAGGGTGCAGAGGTTCATTGTGCAAAACCAGGATCAGATTGAGGATTGGCTTGAGAAGCTTGATGATAAATCAGCTGATATGATACAGAAGCTTGACAGGTCTAGGCTCAAGGAGTGCCTTAATAACACTGATAAGTGCAAGGAAAAGATTAAGGATTGGAAGGTTAAGGTAGAGAAAGTGAAAGACAGGGTAAGGGAGCGAGAGATTGAGAAGGATAAGTTCCTTGAGGCTAATAACAAGTTCTTGAGAGCAAAAAACCAATACTTGCAGATGAAGAACTTACACCTGAAAGTCAGAAGTGAATTCTTGGACTTGAAAAAGCAGCTTGCAAAGTGCGAGAAGAAAGGAGAGGATAACTGCACAAAGCTTGAGGAGCAGCTGATGGACAAGGCAAAGGAAGACTTGACAGCTCTTGCTGACAGGATAATCCAGCACCTAGAAAAAATAAAGAGCAAGATTGAGGCTGCAGACAACCTTAATGAGACAGATGCAGAGGTAATGATAGATAAGATTGATGATTACATCTCCCAGCTAGAAGATGCGAAGGATGCTATTGATGGCTCAGACACCCAGAAAGAGCTTAAGGAGGCAGCGCAAGACCTTAAGGATTTATGGAATGACATGGACTATTATGCCAAGAGATATGCTGAAAGAGTCATCCACGCCTACACCAAAGGAGTGTTTGTGAGAAGCGAGCTCTTAGAGACCAAGCTTGAAGACGTGCTCAAGAGGCTTGAGAACAAGAGCATAAACATCTCTGGGATGGAAGACTTGCTTGACAATTACAGCCACTACATTGACCTGGCAAGGGCTAAGATGGACAATGCCTCTGACCTTTTCAATAAGGCAAAGGACTTGAGAGCTGCAGGAAATGAGTCAGGAGCAAAGGCAAAGCTTGAACAGGCCAAAAATCTGACTGAAGAGGCTCACCAAGCATTGACTCAAGCCCATACAATTCTCATGGACTTAGTGCACAAGATAAATGCAAAAGGAGCAAGCTTTGACCCTGATGAAATAGATGAGGATGATAACATCTCAGTAGTCGACCACAATGGCAAGCACCATGTCAGTGAGGACTAAAAAATGAGAAAAGCACTGATTGCTTTAGCATTGATTGCCATAGTGTCGCTAGTCATTGCTGGCTGCAATAAGGAATTAGTGCCTGCAGGAGTTGTGCAGGGCAACAAAGAGCCAGCGCCTAAAGAAACAGTCCAGGGCAGCAATGAGCCGTCAGTGACAGTGGCTTCGAGCAGCACAGCAGGCGATAGCCCTATCACAGGAAGCCTCAACCAGGTCTACTCATTGGACTCAGAGCTTTCTGACCCTGAGCTTGACAAGACAGGCGACTACATCGATGAGATTGGGTGGTAGATTTTTTTATTTTCTTTTTCTTTTCATTTATTTTTTGTTATGGACATGTTCTTTGTGGTGCTCAATCGGCGCACAGCCTTAGTTCTCTTTGTTTCCACTATGCAGTGGTTATAGAACATAACCTTTATAAATAAAAGCGCCTTTCTACTCATGATTTTATTATGATACAGTTATAACAACGCTATTGCTAGAGATGGTGCGCATGAAGAAGATAATCATCACCAAGCGAGTCGCCAAGCAAGGCAAGAATTCTATAATAGTCATACCAACTGACTTGAAAGAGTACATCAAGGCAGGGGACCTGATACAGATTGAAATCTCAAAACTACAAACAGAGGTAGAACAAAATGAAAGATGACACACTTGATAAAAAACTAAGCTACGAGGAGTTAAAGCTGCCTAATTACGTCAATAACAGGCCGGCCTTTGCCAACCTCACAGTAACAGACCTGGCACTCTCGGCAGTGCTAGGAGGGCTCAACATGCTCCTTGTAGGAGACTCAGGAAAAGGAAAAACCCAGCTAGCAAGGGACATCTACAACCACCTCTTTGGAGGGGACCAATCCAGCGGAGGCCACGGAGTGATGGTAAGAGGCTACAGGCTGATCGATAGCACACTCTACGATGAGGTCTTTACTGAGCTCAACATAGACAAGGCCCGAAGAGAGCTCACAGACTGCATACAATCAGCAGTATCCATAGGGGATGAGCTCAACAGGGCGCCAGTAGTAAGGCAAAACGACTTCCTGGAACTAGGAGATGGAGTGCTCAACTACAAAGGAAAAAGCATACCGCTAGGAGTGGATGGTTATCACGTAGTTATTGCCACTGCCAACATCGGCAATGGCGAGTTCATGGGAACATTTGACACAGACAAGGCGCTCTATAACAGGCTTCACGTGGCAATAGACTTTGACCATCCGCAGTTCTCACCAACAGACGAGGATGAAATACTGCTAGACACAGCTAAAGCAGCCAACCCGAGGATAAAGGAAGCAGCGCACAACGACTTGCTAGCAAAGATACTCACAACCAACAAGGAAATAACAGGCATGTCCAAAAGCATAGGCCTGGATGCCCAGACAGTGATAAACTATCTAAGGTTTGGCCTGAAGAACTGCATGCAAAACAAAGGAGAGAAAGAAAAGAACTGGCCAATACCATGCCAGGAATGCAGCGACAACAAGGCAGGAGACGCACTATGCGCGTATATAAGGGCGCCAGTGCGAAGGACAATGGAAGCCACCATAAGGTATGCTGCAGCAATGCAATTTCTAGCGCAGCTAAAAGACCCTGACGTGCAAATAGACCCGGTTGACTTGATATTCAAGTCATTTGAGTTCACAGGAGCGTACCAATTATTGCTCAATCCGAGCATACTAAAGAAAGAATACCACGACCAGAACCCCAAGATGATGGCCCACGTGGTAGAAAAGCTAAAAGAAGACTACCTGGCAAACCTGAGCTTCATCTACTACAACCTGGATGAGCTGGAAAAAAAGCAGCCCGTGACCACAGAGTTCTTTGTGCACAACGGCTCAGTAGACGCCTACTCAAAGCTATCAGCAGAGGCAAAAAAGAAAGTGAATACAAAGATTACACCCTACCATGATGACAGGCAGATAGGCATGAGCTGGATGAAGACATTCCTTGAAGCCAATGGAGGAGAAGTCCCAGAGGAAAAGGAGAAGAAATGAGCGATGCTAATGTGCTAGGACAGAGAACTCGCAAAGTCAACATAGACAGAGGGCTAGCGGACAAGCTCAATGCAGAAACTGCAGCTGAGGAAATGGCAAAAGCAAGCGCAAAAAAGCTTGAACAAAAAGAAAAGGGGGAAAGCAAAGCTCCTGAGCCCAAAGATGCCCCTGCAACTCTTGAGAGCAAGGTTACTAGCTATGAAATGACAGAAGACCGTGGAGGCGCTGATGACACCTTTACCCAGGACGGATGGATTGATTACTGGGAATTGCCTGGAGGCAGAGAGCATAACGGCAGAGCCATGATGAGCGCAGGGGAATTATACGGCATTGCAAAGAAGCTAAGACATGATGTTGAACACGGTCCTAAAGGTGAGGCAAAAAAGGCAGGAAAAGCAGTTAAAAAGCTGATAAAGGACTTTAAGAGGGGAAAAGTCATCTTTGACACAAGGATAGAGTACGGCATCAATAAGAATGACCCTCTTGAAGCCAGAATCATTCACCATTACAAGTCAAGCGACCCTTCCTTGACCAAGAAAACCACTTGCAGCGTACCAATTTATGACAAATACTGTGACGTATCAGGAGAAGACATTAAGAGCGTCCTGAGCGACAGTAAAGGGGTGATTTTTCTCAGGGCTCTCTTTGATACAGAAGATAACATAGAATTCATAATGCAGAACCTGGAGTTCATAACCCGCGCAAAAAGGAAAAACCTGCGTGTCTCAACGCCAGAAGGCAATAGGTACAAGACGCCTGAGAGGGTGGTTTCCTTCCAATACCAACCATTATTCATATTCGAGGTATTTAATCGAGGCTTCACAATAAACTGCGGGTTTTACACAGGGGAGGACGGGTATGCTAGGGGAGTGAAGCTCATAAGGGATGGTGATGAGCAGTGAGCGACGCGAACGTGCTAGGACAGAGAACCCGCAAAGTCAACATAGACTATGGGCTAGCTGATAAGCTCAATGCTGAAGTGAAAGAAGAAGAAAGGCTAAGAAAGCTTGATAAGGGTAAAAAGAAAAATCCGGAGAAGGAAGAAGACATTTGGAAGCTCTGGCCTCCGATTGAATATCCAGGTGATACAGGATTTATTACTCTTGAAGATATCACATGCATTGGTGCTGATGGAAAAGTGATTGAGCACTATGATGAGTTGAGGGTGCGAAAAAGCATTGCCTGCACCCATGATGATGTTAGGGGCACTTATGACAATAATTTCACACTTGAGGAAGGAGCAGAGTATTTTGACAAGGAAGACAAAGGATGGTTCTTGCCAAGCATGGCGCTTACCTGCAACATTCTGGCGAAACTTTACAAGAGAAAAGATGACCCTGCGTATCACGAATTGTTGATGCAATATAGGAATATCGCTGGTGATAGTTTTGAGTACAACCAAAATACATTGATCCACTGGGACGCAGAAGGTATTATTCACTATCCGCATAATAATGACTTCACGGGGGGTGTGAAGGTTAATAACAAGAGTCTTGGGCTGGAAAGAAAATATCTGTTATTCCATGCTAATGATAGCTTTAAGGATACTTGGCTTTGGCATGCTGTGAAAGATAAGGAGTATTTGAGATTCTTGCAGAACCTAACAGGCTTACAAGATCCAGGCATACTGTCAGAGATTGGTGATTATTATCAAAGACCCGCACACATTTATGGGCCTACTAGTTGTAGCGAATCAGCCAACATAACCTCCGCATATTTAGGGTGTGATGACAGAGTGTTTGATATTACCACAATGAAAAGAAGAAAGATGTATATCCGTGGCGTCCACGCCATTAACTACGCGCCTATGATGTAGAAGATAAGAGAGAAGTTTTGGAATAGTAACAGATGAATTAACATGGCAAAGAAAAAAGACTTGCAATCAGAGCTGGAACGCATTGCTGAGGGTGAGAAGATTAATGGAGGCTTTAATGGAGATGTCAGAGTTCGAAGCTTCAGTGACAAGCCTAACTTCTCTGGAAGCATTGACGCTACCAGGCTTAAGCATATCAGAATCCTATTTAATCCAGAGTATGAAGAAGAAAACCCTGGCAAGAGCAAGACTGTAGTTAAGTATCTTGGAAGGCATGAGATAAACCACAGCGGATACATGGGCTTTCAGGGATGCCCTGCTACTGTGGATAACCATGTTGAGAAACTCTTTGAGCCTATCTTTGAAGTGCTTAAGGCAAAGGACTCAAGATTTGGCAGGCAAGACGTGCATTATGCTGCCAATGCTCTTGAAGACACATTAAGCCAGGTCAGCTTGGCAAAGAAGTTTGAGCTTGACGGCCAGATTCTTTTCTGGGATGATGTTGGCAAGCACTCAGATGCCAGGAGAATGGCTTTTGGCAATGAGCCTGCAAAAAAGCAGTACACTGACTTCTATGAAGCCCATGTCAGGCTTAACCTTGCTCTCTGGGGAAGGGAAGAGGACAAGAAAGCAGTTGCCAAGTATTATCCTAATTCTGAAAAGGCAAGAAAAGCTGTTATCAATTTCATGAAGAGGACTGGAATTAAGGGGATGACTTACAAGGCTATTAGCGGAGAAAAGCAAGTGGCTGTGCGTGACAGGGAAAAAGTCAGGGCTTTCTTGACAGACCCAGAAAACTGGTCAAGGATTGCCAAAATCTATGCTGAAGAATTCTCAGAGCTCATGGAGCCAGGCTATGCAATGCCGCTCTCAGACCACTCAGGCAAAGGCACTTCTGGCAATGAAGGCCAAAGCCAAGGGCAAGAGGATGATGATGAAGGCCAAGGGCAAAAGCAGGATAAGAAAAAAGACAAAGACAAAGGCAAGGGCAAAGAGAAAGAAGATGATGGAGAAGGGCAAGATGAAAATGAGGGTGGAGAAGAAGACAAAGGCATGCCTGAAGGAGAAGGCAACCAGTTTGACAGGGACATGTACACTCCTGAATACCAGAACAAGAGGATGAGAGAAGCTTATGAGAACAACAAGCCAAAGCCTAGCTGGATGAGCTATTTCAAGGCAATGAACCTGGTATACAAGAGCCTGGCAAAGAAACTGCAGATGAAAGTTGAGTCATTCACCCACCAGACCACTATTCCTTTGTTCCACTACGGCACAAGGCCGTTTGACCCTGAGAAAGACAACCTAAGAGGAGTGAGCTTTGGCATTGATGATGAAGGCAGGATGGAGCTAAAAAAGAAGAAATGGCATGAGGACACACCCTTAGAGTACAAGATCAACCCAAAAGGGTTTCCAGAATTAAGGTTCTGCCTGCTTGACACTAGCGGAAGCATGCAAGAAGACCCTGATGGCGGAAGGAACATAGGCAAAACCAGCATCATACCATGGGGAGACAACAGCAAATACCATTATGCTCTCCTAAGCTGGTATGGGCTTTTGGAATACCTTAGCGCTAACCACTTGCTTAAGCAGTCCAACATAAGCCTTGCTAACTTCGGAACTACCACCACACTAAAGCAAGGATTGACAGAGGCAAAAGAATTAGCGCTTCACCCGCAATTCAGCGGAAGCACAATAATAGACCTTGACGAGATTAGGAACTTGATGAAAAACCAAGGCATGCTCATATTCACAGTCAGCGACGGAGAAATCCATAACTGGGATGAAATAAAAGGCGAGTTCATGAAGAAAGCCAAGAACCACCACTACTTCCACCTGCAGATAGGCCATCCTAACAACGTCACAAAAGAGATGGAAAAGGCAGGCTTGCATGTTGAGTACATAAAAAGCGCCCAGGACCTGGCAACAAGGACTATAGACCTGACAGACAGGCTGTACAGAGGAAGAAAATGAATGACAATCAAGTATTGGGACAAAGAACTCGAAAGACTAACATAGACTATGGGCTGGCCGAGAGACTTAATGCTGAAGTTGCAAAAGAAAACCGGAGGCAGAAATTTTCCCCAAAGCCAGAAGGAGTGGAAGAGCAAATCATTGAACCTGTCACGCTTGAGTCAGAGATTGAATATGACTGGGACAGCCTGCAGCCGATTGAGGCAGATAAAAGATGTTCACAGGTGGATTGGGCAAATTACTGGCTAAAGAAAAAACCAAAGGTGTTGATGGCAAGCATCAGCGATCTTTATGCGTTTGGAAAAACATGCAGGACAGATGTATCAAATGGTTACCCAAGGGCGACTAATAAAATGATACATACGCTTGAGAATTGCGTTCAAAAAAAACTGAAGGAGGGCATAATTACGAGCACTCAAATTGATTTTGACCAGAGCCTGACAACCACTGAAGGCGGTTTCATTGATCAGCATTATTTCCTCCCCAAAAAAAATCCTTTGCGGATAATTGGGAGAGCATCTATACCCTATTTTGCAGGGCCTGTTGAATTGATGCTCAAAACACCTAAAGGACTGGATTATATGAGGCAATTGCTTGATACTACGGACTCTTCAGATGATATAATCCTGAACCTGGTAATGCTGTCAGGGAACTTTAGTCACAAAATATTCATTGAAACCACCTCAGAGATAGAGAGAGTGAAATCAAAGACTGCTATTGCAATCTATGTCAGCGGACAAAGCGGGGACTTTCACCTCACATGCACCCATGTTTCTAAGGCTGTAGGGCTTGCATATGGGATTATAGCGCATAAAAGAGGTGAGAAGAAATGACTGAAAACAATGCGCTAGGACAGAGAAAGTACCGAGGCAACTTCGACCCTACTCTAGCTGATAGGCTGAACAAGGAAGCAGAGCTTGAAAAGAGAAAAAATAAGCTTCATAGGCTAGATAATCTTATTGAGACTGCGGATGCAAAGTACATTGTTATAGCAAATCCACTTGACCTGAGTACAGGCGCAGCGGCAGTGCGCGACCAAGAGAGTTTTATTAAGCACTGGGCAGGGTTTGCTGACGAAAGAAGAATGATGAATGCGGCAGACTTCTATCACATCATCAGCCAGATTAGGAAAGAAGATGAGAAAAGCCCATTGGCCAAGAACGACTCCAGAAGAATCATTATTACAAGCATGCGTAGTGATTGCAGCTATGGTAATGGCTTACTTTTTGGCTCAATAATCGAGTACAGGGCGCTGAGAGAAGATGATTCGCAGGCTGAAATCTATCAAAATGACAGGCCAGGTTCATACTATGATGATTCAAGCTATAACGTCATTATGATGCCACAATTTCACGGCAATATGGCTGAAGGCTTGAAACGTGACGATGAGTTGATTTACGCACAGACCTTGTTTGATACACATGACAATCCAGAGGAGATAATTAGGAATATGGAATTCTTCACAGGAGTCAGCAGGGATTTCATTGAGATTGACAACTATCACACAGAACCCAATGTGCAGCAAATAACCTATGCTACTGGGATGCAAGCAAATAAAGACGGAAATCATTTCTGTCTTTGCACTCCAGGCCCTATGTATGCAAAGGGGCTTTGCAGGGGAGTAAAAAAAATCATGAAGGAAAAGGAATGAATGAGCAAGGAGTATTAGGACAGAGAACCCGCAAGACTAACATAGACTATGGGCTAGCTGATAGGCTGAACAAGTTAGTGGCTGAACAGATAGAAAAAGAGAAAAAAGAAAACAAGCTTTACAGGATAAGCCCAGGCTTGGCGCTGCAAAGAGAGGAAAAGTCATATGATGAGTGGGTTGATTATTGGAAAAAGGTAAAGGATGGCAGGGTGATGATGAGCATAGCAGATGCTTATGGAATGGTAAGGCAGCTAGACAATCCTGACTGCAACAAGGCTATGCAGCAGCAGGCTAACCAATTAGAGTATTATCTTGCCACTAATGATCTTGTTTTTGACACGCAAGCAGAATTCTGCCAGGCAACCACAGTAATTGCAAAGATTACTCATAACAACAGCATAACCCAGCTTGCCAGCGGGAGCAACAGGGATTTGGTCAGGGAAATTCTCGTCAACATCCCACCTTATGAGGACGCCCGCATTATGGATGTGCTGGGAGAGCCAGAAGGGCTCAAGTTCATCCAGGCCTTTTTTGGCACACAAGATGATGCTGAGAAAATAAGGAAAAACCTATCGTGCCTCTCTCAAGGCACCAGGCCAGAGATGATAAGAGTGTGGACACCACGCTATGATGAAAGGCGCGAGAGAGATAAATGGTTCTGTTATATTTGTCATGATGATTTTTTCAACCTTGGCCTGACAAAAGAAATATACGGCTCTTCAATTGGCGTAAGGATAAAAGACAAAGGAGGAAAGAAGTGAGCGACAGCAATGTTCTCGGACAGCGAACTCGCAAAGTCAACATAGACTATGGCCTCGCCGAAAGAGTGAATGCCGAGGTCAAGGCAGATATTGAAAGAAAAAGGCTTGAGGCAAGGAAAAGAAAAGAGCTCAATGCAAAGCAGGTAATAGCTGAGCCTAAATTCAACCCTATAATTGAGCCTGCTTCACCGGATGGCAAGACTATATACAAGGTCAGCCCAAAGCCAGAAGATCAAGGGATTGAAATGAACTTCTATGAGTGGGTTGATCATTGGCAGACCAAGCCCATAAGTGAAAGCAGGTGGATGAACGCTGCTGATTTCTATAATGTCTCCAAAGAGATAATGAGGCTAGTGACACATAAAGACTCAGTGGGTAGGAAACGCGGTGACAAGCTGCATAAAAGTTTCAGGGAAGACTTTTATCACTGGGTCCTATTGGACACTAGTCTTGACCACCGCCAAAAAAAGAGCCCTTTCAAAAGCCCCAGGGACCCATACATGACTAAGATAACCCATCGCATTTCAAATCTTGGCCTTAGCAAATGGAAAGGCTCCTATGTCCATGTTCCTGAGATAAAGGCTGACCTTGAAGATGCGCTTAAAGATAATAAGGCCATAGAATTTTTTCTCACTCTGTTTGCGACTGATGACAAGCCTGAAACCATCATCAAAACCATGGAGTTTATCAGCCAGCAATACAGGACCGACATCATGGTTACAACCAGGAGCAAGGAAAGCAGGATTATTAACCCCGAAGCAACTGTCTCTTTATGCTATCTCGATTCAAGTTTTCACATAGACTGTAGCGGAAGCAGGGCTATGAATGCCAGGACACGCGGAGTCAAGTTAATAGAGTACGATGCAAAATGAGCGACAGCAAAGCACTCGGAATAAGAACCAGGAGAGTGAACATAGACCGTACTCTAGCTGACAGGCTAAACGCTGAAGTTAAAGAAGAAGAGAGGCAAAGAAGGATTGAAGAGAAGAAAAAAGCCAAAGAACCAAAGCCTAAGCCGCAGGTTAACCCATTCTCATTGGAAGGAAGAATAGTAGGGTTTGATGTTGAGCCTGCTAATAGAGGCGCCTTAGCCACCCATGATGAATGGCTTAAGTACTGGAGTACTGTCAAGGATGGCAGGACCATGATGAGCGCCGGAGACTTTTATGCTGTACTAAAGAAAGCCCAAGAATGCATCTTTCTTGGCTCAAAAGACACACGTGAAACATATGAGCGTTTCATCAATAACCTTAAAGAATATTGCGATGCCAATACTTTAATCTTTAGCACCTTATTGCTTAATTTAAAAGAACCAGTGATAGATGATATATTAATAAATCACTTCGGTCATGATTCGAAGCCTCCTTTTGGCGGAACTCTTGTTGATGACCCTGGATTTAGGTATGAAACCTTGAATATGGTTCTAAGTTCTGACAAGGGCTTAAGATATCTTCAAGCTTATTTTGACACAACTGACGATGGGAGTGAGATAAAAAAAACAATGGAACTCATATCTCCTAAGGCCAAGCCTTTTGCAGGCACTGAAGATACGGTTGACATTCCAGGAATTGAATACAAAATGGGCATGATAATAACAAGGACATATATAGCTTACCTTGGCATTAACAATTTAGGAGGCAGGGTAATTGCTGGGACTGGATGGCAGGACAAAAAAGGTTTTAGCCTGGGAGTGCAGATAAAATGAGCGAGAATAACGTACTAGGACAGAGAATGCGAAAGGTCAACATAGACTATAATCTCGCTGAAAGAGTGAACAGAGAGGTTGCAGAAGAGAATAAAAGGCTATTGAGAGAGGCCAGGAAACTTGCAGAAGAGAAAGCTAAGTTCGTGGCTGATGCAAAAAAGCTTGCAGAAGAGAGAGCTAAAGAGCTCTCTGCCTTGCCAAAGCCTGAGCGTAATGAAATATACGATTTGTCATGGAGGCAAATATTTCTCAGGCCTTATGACACGTTCTTGGAGGACCATTTCAAAAACTATAACGGCGGGGATTTAAACATTAGGCTTCATGGCGAATGGTCGTGTCTTTCACCCACTCCTTCAGCGCCAGATTCTTCAATAGCAATAGGCGGCCTGATTATGCTCTATAAAGGATTAGAAGATATGTGCAAAAAGAAGGACAAGCCACATGGTAAGATCATAATATCTTCCTCTGAGCCTGAAGACGAGTGGATAGCTCGCGTAGTCCACACAGCAAATCTTGATAAAATACTGACTTTTAACTACATCCCGAAGCCAAAGCAATGAATCACTAGCTTTTTATAAGGGAATATTATTCTTTTGCGCATGATCGAGCTTGACGGCAGCTTTGGTGAGGGCGGCGGAGCTATTCTTAGGCAAGCCCTTGCCCTTAGCATGCTCACGGGAAAGGAATTCAGCATAAATAATATCAGAGCTGGCAGGCCTAGCCCTGGCCTTGCTGCACAGCACGTGGCTTGCCTTGATGCAGCCATGGATTTATGCGGCGCAGAGATAGTCGGCAGGTACATTGGCGCCACTGAAGTAAAGTTCAAGCCTGGTGAGTTCAAGGCAGGCCATCATAAGATTGACATCGGCACTGCAGGCTCAATCACTCTCCTGCTCCAATCAGTCCTTTTGCCCAGCATCTTTTGCAACAAGAGAATCTCTTTCCAGATAACTGGCGGCACTGATGTGAAGTGGAGCGCTCCTTTTGACTATTTCAAGCAAGTCTTCCTTCCTCAATTGAACCGCTATGCTGACATTGAGGCTAGCCTTTTTCAAAGAGGTTATTACCCAAAAGGCGGAGGGGATGTGCGCATTGTCATCAACGGCAAAGTGACTCTTTTTGACCCTCTTCCGCCAATCATATTGCTTGAGCAAAAAAAGCTCTTGCTAATCAAGGGCATAAGCCATGCTTCCATTGACTTGGAAGAGGCTAAGGTTGCTGAGAGGCAGAGCGAGAATGCGAGGCTTTATCTTGAGAAGCTAAAAAGCCCTTTTCGGGTGGAGCATCAGTACAGCAGGTGCTGGAGCCCTGGCTCTGGCATAACATTGTGGGCGCTCTTTGGCGAGGATGAGATTGACTTCAAAAGCCCTGTCATCCTTGGCGCTGACGGCCTTGGTGAGCGCAACAAAAAGGCTGAATCTGTTGGCAAGGAAGCAGCTGATAATTTATACCAGCTCATAACTTCTGGCGCTGCTGTTGACCCTTTTCTTGCAGACCAGCTGATACCTTTCATGGCAATTGCTGGAGGAAAAATCAAGACCAGCAAGATAACTGACCATGTGAAATCAAACATCTATGTTGTCGAGAAGTTCTTTGATGTGAAATTTGAGATGAATGAGAATGATAATGTCATCGCTTGCGAGAAAAAGATGTCTCCTGCTCAATCCCTGCAGTGATAAAACAAATATTTATTAAGAACTTGTGCTCTTTCAATCTCATGGGATTATTCAATCATCTTTTTGGGAATAAAAAAGCCTTGGCAGAAGAATTAGCGATGGATGATAATAAGCGACTCGCTTTGTGGGATGAGCATCTTAAGAATTATGAAGAGCGGGAGTGGCTATGCAGGAATTTCAATTATTTTAACATTAATGATGCTGTGAAGAATCTTGACCAGACCATTAAGATCTTGGAGCAGATCGAGAGCCTGATTTCCCCAGAATTAGTCTCGCTAGGCAAAGAAATCAAGATAGACCAGGAGTCAATCCGCGACATCAAGGATCTGGAAATCTTGAGCCGTGTGGAAGGCCTTTCTGAAATGTTCGGGGCAACTGAGAAAAAGGAAAAGATAATTTTAGAGCTTTTCAATAAAATGTTCAGGGTCCTCAAGGCTGAGCTGCAGCTGATCAGGCAAATCAGGAAGAAGCCTGAGAATGTAAGGGAGCTTCTGCTTGAGCTTTTCGACATAATGTATGCAGTCGAGGCAAGGCTTTCAAATGTTTTCAGGGACAAATGCTATAGGGAAGAGAGCAAGAAAATTCATGTTGACATAATGAAAATTACAAGAGCCATACTTCTGGAGGAAAAACTTGAGAAAAGAAAGGAAACAGATGATGAAAAGTTTGCCAGGCAGCTGCATAGGAAAATGATTGATCCTGAATCAGATCATAGCTATAGAAGGCTTGGAGAAGCTATCCTTGACAAGCTTGCAGCAATGGCCGGCTCCCCATTGCCCAGGGACGCAGAAAAGTATATGACTGGCATTGAGAAGATTAACAAATTTGTTGGTGATGATAATCTTTTGCATGAAGTCATCAGGAAATTAAGGCCTAGGTTTGATGAAACCAGAATCAGGATAGTCATGAATGCTTTCCGCTCCGCATACAACCATCTTCACTTTGAAGACCTGATGTCTGACCTATGAAAGAAATTGATTCTCAGATTATCACTCCCAATTGATAGACTCTAACAGGTGGCTTATTGCCAGCGGCAATTCTCTCTTGAAATCCTTGAGCGCATATGCCATCTCAATATTCTTCAGCGGCACTTCATAGTAAATCCTTAGCGGGTCGTCTGGCTTCATATTCCTATAGCGCTCCATCACCTCAAGGATGTTGCCTACTATCTCTTCAGCTTTCTCTTCAAGCTTATTCTCATCGCGAAAGCCTATTTTAGAAATATAATCTCTTAGCTCGAACTTGTCTTTTGGCCTTTCAAGAAATACTTGGCCTGCAATACCTTGGCCTTCCATAATTATCTGCCTTCTTATCTGCCTTCCATCTCTGCAAGCTTTATGTCGTCATAAAGCTCTCTTATGGCGGTGTATATCATGTCCTTTTCCATGCCTTGAACTGGCAGGGTGTTGTAAGCATTCCTCAGTTCCATGTAGGAGTTCTTGGCGGCTTTGATGTTCTTTTCCCTTACCAGGCTCTTGCAGTTGTCTATCAGGTTGTAGAACTCAAGGTTAGAGGCTCTCAGTATGTCTGGCTCCTCGAATTTGGTCGATACCAGAGTGTCCTGGTTTATCTCTATTGCCAGGTAGTCTGCGAATCCTTTCTCTTTTATCCTGGCTTCTGTGGCAATAAGCCTTTGCTGCGCCTCAATGAGCGCTTGCTCGTTCTTGCGTATCTCAGAGTCAAGCTCATGCAGCTCTTTTTGCCTGCTCTCATAGGCCTGTATCCTCTCGTACATCTCCCGCATCTTTTTTGCTATGTCATCATGCTCTTTTCTTAGCTCAGGAAGCTTTTTTATCAAGGCCTCTGCATTGTTCTTGTTCTTCTCCAGCTCTTGCTTTTCCCTGTCAATCTCGATCTCGAAAGCCTTGAGCTGCTTCTCCTTGAAAGTGTTCTTATTAGCCTGGCCTGCAGCCATTATCTTTTGCTGCTCTAGCTCTTGCTTTTCTTTTTCCATCTTTTCCTTATAGGCTTCAAGCTTTATCCTCGCATCTTCGAGCTCGCTCAGCTTTGTGTTGTACTCGTCTTCTAGCTTTTCTTTCAATTCTTTCAGTTGCACGTCTAGCTTGGCCTTGTCTTGCCTGCCCTGCTCCTCTAGCTTGGCCTTCTGCTGCCTGCTTTGCTCTTTTAGCTTGGCGAGTGCCTGCTCTGCCTCTAATTGGAGCTTTTTCTCTGCTTCCTCTAGATTTTTCTTTTTAGCCTCTGATTCTAATTGAAGGTTTTTCTCTGTTTCCTGCAGCTTTTTCTTAGCATCATTAAGCTTTTGCTTCTCATCTGCTGCCTGCTCTTCAAGCAATTCTTTTTTTTCCTCTACCCTTAACCTTTCCTGCTGCCTTATCTCATCTGCGAGCCTTTCCTCAGTCTCCCTGGCAAGCACAGATGATTTGCTAGGCCCTACTGGCATCTGCGTGATTTGTATCTTAGGAGGCTCATAAGGCATCTCTTCCTCCGGCCTTAGTTTTCCTCCCAGCGCCATCCTGAGCCTTCTTTTTATGTCATCAATCTCTTCCTGGGGTGATTCTTCCATCAGGGTATCATCTTCATCTTCAGGCTCTGCATCTATGACTTTTGTTTCTGGGGCATAGACTGCGGCTTTTCTCTCCTCGAGCGCTTTTCTCTTGATCTCCCTGGCTGATTTCTTTATCTCATCAGGCTCAAGCTCCTCTAGGTATTCTGGATGGGCATCTGATGATTGCTTGGCTTCCTCAAAGCTTGCGGCGAAATCTGATTTTCCCTTGAGCCTCTTGGATGAGCTAAGCTCCTTGGCCCAGTCTTCCTCTTCAGCACCTGGCTTGGCTTTGGCTGCCTGCTTGAGAGGCTCTGGCTCCTTTAGCCAGCTCTCATCTGCCTTATCCTTAGGCTCTATTTTTTGCGGGGCTTCAAGTATGTCATCTATTGAGAAGAATGGCTTTTCCTCTTTTTCTTTTGTGGCAGCCTGTGTAGAGGCTATCCTGAATGAGAACTCTCCAGGCGCTGTCCTGAGGCCTGATTTTTCAGGTGCTTGATCTGGCTTTGCCTCTAGTTCTTTTGGAGGCACAGGGATGTCTAGCTCTGGCAGGTCAAATAATTCGTCTTGCTCACTACTCTCTGCTGGCTGCTTTGGCTTGGGCTCTGGCTGCTTTGCTTCTGCTTTCTTTTCTGCAGCTGGTGCCTTTTCTTCTTGCCTGAGAACTGGATGGTCTGGCATAAACGCAGGAGGCTCTTGAGGATAAGCCTCTAGGCCAAGGCCCTTTCTTAGGTCATCAATCTCTAGGCCTAGCTTTTTGCCTTGTTCCTCTAATTGAGGCTTTACAGGCTCTTGAGCTGGCTTGCTGACAACTGCTGGCTGGAGTGTTGGCTGCGGCCCGGGCTTGAATAATGGCGCTTCTTTTAAAGGAGCAGCTGCGCTGGGTTCACTAGCCTTTGGCTTGCCAAAGAGCCCTAAGAATCCGCCTTTTGATTTCTCCTTCCTCTTCTGCCCAGGAGGCAATGGCGGTAATAAATCGTCTGCCAACTATTCACCCCTTTTCTTATTTGCGATATCAAGCTTGAAGTATAAAAAGCTTTCTTTTTTACAAAGCCTGCTTGCTTAGTGTCCTTGTGCTGCCGAGTAGCGAAGCTACGAGTGTAGCACCTATTTTTCCCTAAAGGCTATCAAAAGCCGCGGCTTTTGGAGCAAAAGGAACTTTGTTCCTTTGCTCTAGAAAAGCTAAAGCTTTTCTTCGAGCCTCAAAAGCAGAGCTTTTGTAGGCTTTTTATAAAGCCTTTAACTGAAAACATTTATTAATCAGTAGATAAATAATAAGTCTTTATGGCTGAAGTCACCCAGGATGATGTGCTTGAACTAGCAGGCTACATGAGCAGTGTCGAGGGGAGGATGATGTCCATACAGGCTTCTTCTAACGAGATATTGAGAAAGGTCAACAACTTCAATGAGAAGGCTTCCTATTCCGAGGAGGCCTACAAGAGAGAGCTAAAACAGCTATCCGGAGAGCTGGCTGCGATGAGTGATGATGTGCGCGTGACCCAGAAAGTGATTATTGAGATTATATCAAACCTTAAGAACACTATGAAGGCAGAGGATTTGGAGCGCTTCAAGAGAAGGGTTGACTTATGGGCTCCTGAAGGGCTAGTCACCAAGGGAGAGGCCAAGATGATGATTGACGATGCCTTCTCTTAAGCTTAAGAAGTATTTATTTCTGATAATGTATCCTGCTATTGTTTGCCTGTGACTGCTTTCAATGACGCTATAGCCACTTCTATCTGTCCTTTATCAGGCTCTCTTGTGGTGAGCTTCTGGACCCATAATCCAGGCGCTGATAATATCTTGCTTATCCTGCTGTGGCTGTGCTTGCCTGCAAGCTTTATCCACTCATAAGATATGCCTGCGATTATTGGCAAGAACAATACTCTTATCAATAGCTTCAGCCAGAAGTTCATGTTGAAAGGTATGAACAAGTAAAAGATTATGCTTAAGAGCAGGACTACAAGCATGAAAGTGGTCCCGCACCTAGGGTGGGCTTTGGATTCTTTTATCACGTTCTCCACTGTGAGCTTCTTGTGGGCCTCATAGCAGTATACAACCTTATGCTCTGCGCCGTGGTACTCGAACACGCGCCTGACATCTTTCATGCTTGAGATGATGACAAGGTAAAGTATGAAGATGGTGAACTTTGCAACTCCGTCAATAAGGTTGAAGAGCAGGTTGCTTCCCCCTATCTTGTCCTTTAATAGAGTGGCTATGAACAGCGGCAGGAACTTGAAGAGCGCTAGCGCAAAGATGATTGAGAGCGCGAGCGTGATGCCCAGCTCAAGGGCCCCTATCTCCTGCTTTTTCATGCCTTGGCCATCTTTTCCTTTAATGGCTCTTCCTTTTTTCTTCTCAGGCTCTTCCATGCTCTTGTTTGCAGAGAATGAGAGTGCCTTGTAGCCCAGGATTAAAGTCTCGAAAAGAATGATTATGCCCCTGACAAAGGGCAAGCCAAGGAACTTGTTAGCCTTGGTGGCTGAGACGTATTTCTCTTTCTTGACAACAATCTTGCCATCAGGCTGCCTTACTGCGACAGCATATTCCTTTGGGGTGCGCATAAGCACTCCATCAATCACTGCCTGGCCCCCAATCATTAGCTCAGGCTTAGACTTATTTTTTTTCACCATGTTATTCTGGCTTTGCGACTTATCCCATTTATAATTATTTTGGTTTTAAGCACTTTTTTTCCACTCAGCAATGGAAAAGCTTTAATATTAGTTCATCAAAAAAATAGCTGCGGGTGATGGCTTGGATTACAAGAAACTGATAAGCGCAATGGGGCTTGTGGCTATTCTTAGCAGCCCTGGAATTGCAGGGAGAGCAGCATCCCAGGAAAAGCTCTTCCAGCCTTATGTCATTGAGCAGGACATCACAGATAAGATGAGCGAGAAGGAAAAGCATTACTTTGCGCTCGCCCAAGCTTTCAGTGACTCTGACCTGGTGTTCAAGGGGAAATGCATTGATGTGGCCACTGCCTTTTGTAGCCCTGTAGGCGACATGTGCACAAGCTACGTGTTTGAGTCAGAGATGTTTTACAAGCTTCACGGCGGTGTAAGGAAGAATTGGCTGAAGGATAAGGTATCATTGTTCTACGACATCCCTTTTAACATTGGCTCAATGACCAGGTTTAAGAGGGGTATAATGAATGGCGAAAGCAATGGAGGCCTGTACGAGCCTACAGACACAGGCATAATGCCAGGCGATGAACTGATAGTGTTTGCCAAGAAAAAGGACTTGACGCATCAAGAGCTTTTCATAAGATATTACTGCCATGCCACCAAGAAGAACAACCAGGTGCTAGACGATGTCCTCAAAGCCTTTGAAAAAAATGAAATTTTAAATAAGCACTAGCTGTTTCTTATCGAGAATAACATGATACTTGAAAATAATGCAAAGCCACACCTTGAGCACGCAGTAGAATTTGCAGCCAAAGCTGATGAAGGCTCTTTTTTTGACTACATAATACTGCATGGCAGCGTAGCCAAAGGCACTCAGAAGCCTGAGAGCGACATAGATTTCTTGCTGATATACTCACTGGCGAAATATAAGGAGAAGGCAAACCAGTATTTCCAGCATCTTGCCCAGCTATTTAACTATTCCTTGCAAAGCCCTGTACGCCTGGACCTTAACTTAGTGGAGAGGCAGAACCTTGACAGGAAAGAATTCCTCAAGTCATACCTTGAAAAGATTGAGGACAAGCACTTTTATGTCAATGCATTTGAGTCAGGGCTGGTGTTTGACGGCAAGAGCTTCTCAAGAAAAGCAATTGAGAGTGATTACCTCAAAAGGTGCGTTGAGCGCATGCGACAAGTGATGCCTCAGGTATAAAAAAGCAAGCTTTAAATAAAGCCAAAGCCAAGGAGTGATGCATGGCAGAAAAAAAAGAGGAAAATCCCAAGAAAGTGAACTTGATATGCGACCGCAGGCTTGACAAGTACTTCGATGTCACATCACGGGCCTTGAAGATGGTCAAGGAGAGTGCCAAGGATGATTCCAGGGCAAAAGAGGCTGCTGACTTCCTTGACATGGCTGAAAGATATTTTAGCGACGCAAATCATTTCAGGGAACAAGGCAATTATGTGCTTGCATTCGCAGCAGTGAACTATGCGCACGCATTCCTTGACGGAGGCGCAAGGATAGGCCTGTTCAAGGTGAAAGATTCGGAATTATTTGCTGCTGACTGAAAAAATATTATTTTTAGGGGGTTGAATCCAGATGGCTGAAAAAGTCAAGGATGAGAAGAAAAAGCCTGTTGTTGATAGCGCTCTTGGTAAAAACAAGAATGCCCTTGGAATACTGAGCCTGATTCTTGGAATAATAAGCATAGTATTCTTCTGGCATCTTGAAGGAGCCACAGGCCTTATTGCTGGAGTACTGGGAGTGATTTTTGCCATATTGCAGAAGAAGGCTTATCCTAATAACATTGCAAAGGCAGGATTTATCACAAGCATGATAGGTATAGTGCTTTTTTTTGTCTTTGTCGTGGCTTTGTTCTTTTTTGCTCCTTGGACTCCTAGTCCTATACCAAGGCACACGTGTGCTGATCAGGGAGGAGTATGTTACGAAGGATATGATTGTGAAGGGCTAGCAAACCAGCGAGGCGGAGAGTGGTCAGCATCATCCTATTGGTCTGGCAAAAATGGTGGTTGCCCTGATAATCAAATTTGCTGTTTCGTATTAGTAGATGAAGTACCATAAAATATCGGAGGAGTAAGCATGGCAGACAAAAAAGAAAAGAAAGATGAGAAGCCGCAGGTCAATGTGAACGTGAATGTCAATACTAGTTCAGGAGACAAGAAAGTCAAATGGGTGCTGGCATTGATAATGTCCATAATCTTCGGCTCCTTGGGAGTCGACAGGTTCATAATGGGCCAAGTGGGACTCGGCATCTTGAAGCTCATAACCCTTGGTGGCTGCGGCATATGGTGGCTTATTGACGTCATCTTGATAGCTACCAAGCACAAGTTCAAGGGCGTTGAGTGGGAAGATTAAGATAAGAACCATTTGTAGCTGATGAAAATTGTCAAGTTAAGAAAGCTTGTCTTAGACTTATTAAGCTTTAATACTCCTCAGGCTATAGTCTTTAACCTGGTAGTGATTCTCTTGTTATTGGCAGCTGTGCCTACTAGCTCGCTCACAACCCTGCCTTCGACTTGCATCTTCAAGAACTTCATCCTGCCTGCAGTCTTTCATGGAAACTGCCCTGCCTCTGGATTGTTTGCTGGTTGCCAGTGCCCTGCTTGCGGCTTGACAAGGGCGATGTCCATGCTTTTGCATGGGGACTTGACTGGGGCCTGGGGCTTTAACCCTCTTGTGTTCTTGGTGCTTGCTGTTATGCTAGCGGTGATAGCTATGAACCTAAAGAAAAGCATTGATTATTACAATAGGACTGGGAAGGTTTATCCTTTGGGCTAAACAAAAAAGTTTTTATACTAGCGATTCAATTTTTAGTGGTAAGATAATTAGGAGTGAACAAGGGGGTGTGAACTATGGCAGAAAAAAAAGTCGATGCTCTTGGCAAATCCAGTGATGAAGGAAAGACCATTGCGATAATATCGTATATAACCTGGATCGGGTGGATTATTGCGCTGATAATGAACAATGACAAGAAAAATGATTTTGCAAGGTACCATATAAGGCAGTCGCTCGTCATCATGATAGGAAGCCTGGTGGTAGGGGTTATCACGCGGATAACTTTCTTAGGATGGTTTGTAGGTGGAATTTTAGGGATAGCCTTGTTTGTGCTTTGGTTACTTGGACTTATCTCAGCTATCAATGGCGAAAAAAAGCCCATTCCAATCATAGGCGAGCAGGCTCAGGAATGGTTCAAAGGGCTTTGATTAAGGGGGTGTGATGATGCCAAAGAAGAAAGCGAAGAAGGAAGTGAAAGTTGCTAAGGTCTCTGTAGACAGGGAATCAATTCTGGATGGGAAAGCATTGGCTGCTGTGTCCTATGTGACGTGGCTGGGATTGATAATAGCCATCCTGCTAAACGTTGACAAGAATAATGAGTTTGTAAAATACCACATAAGGCAGTCCTTATTGCTGCTGATTTTGTCTCTTTTGCCGTCAGTGCTCTTTTCGCAGCTGAAATTTGTGTCTGAAATCTTGTTCGCCTTTGTAGTGGTCCTGCTGATAATGGGCTTTATCTATGCTCTTAACGGCCAGAAGAAGGAAGTGCCTATCTTTGGGAAGCTTGCCCAGGACTGGTTTAGGAGCATCTGAGAAATTTACATCTTAGTCGGCGCCGCAGGCCAGATAAATTATTTCGTTTTTTCTTTAATTGTTCTTTTTTAAGGGTTAATCGCTAAACTAGAAATATCAGTGGCCCTCATTCGCCCAACAAAAATGCTTGGCATTTTTGAGTTGACAAGAGCTTTGCTCTTGGCATGCAAAAATTCCATTTTTGCTTTGACAGCTTTGCTGTCAAGGACTGGCTTACTTCTTATACACTCCTGGATTCATGAACACCTGCTCTGACTTTAAGAACAATCCTTTGTCTTTTTTCATTGCCTCTTCAGAACTCATCTGGGCTATGCCTACGCATATCAGCTCATCTTTTAATGTCATCACTGCAACCCTGTCTCCTGGGCTTATGCGCTCTTCAATCTTTGAGATGCCTGGAATATTCAGATAAGCTCCGTGGCATATGGTGTCGACAGTTGAGTCAAGCACCCATGCTTTTGCCAGGTGAGCTGCTCCTCTTTCCACTGGCAAGACCAGTTTTCTTAATTTATTCTCATCTCCTTTTTCCTTGTAATAATAATATGCGTCTGTGAGCTCTTGCAAGGTGCAGAGCGTGCTCTCGTCAAAAGGGCCTGCCATGGTCCTTCGTAATTCTACCATGTGAGCGCCTGTTCCCAGCTTTAGGCCTATATCACTGCAGAGCTTTCTTATGTAAGTGCCTGCTTGGCATCCTACTTTGAAAAGCACTTCCCTGCCGGCAAGCTCCAATATATCAATATAATATATAGTCCTTTTTCTTTGCTGGCGCTTGACTGCGCTTCGCACTGGCGGAAGCTGGTCTATGACTCCGATGAACTGCTCGATAGCTTGCCTTAATCTTTTTTCTTCAACATCAGCGTGCACTTGCATAAGACAGACGTATTCCTTGCCTGCTGTGAGAAGTGATTGGACTATTCGTGTACCCTTGCCCAAGGCTACTGGCAACACTCCTGTGACTTTAGGGTCAAGCGTCCCTGAGTGGCCGCTCTTTTCCAGGTGAAGTATCTGCTTCACATATGCAGAGACTTGGTGGCTTGAAGGCCCAGAGGGCTTGTCAATGTTGACAATGCCAAAGTCAAGCAGCAGCTCAGTGTTCCGCTCTTCTGGCCTAGTCCCATAGCTAATATCAGTAGCTGATTCTCTCTTCACAACTACTTTTCTTTCGTACATCCAAGGGAATGTGTTTGCCATTGGGTTGGAGACTTAAGCAGTGCTTAAAAAGGTTATTATTGGCAAGATTTAAATAAAAAACAGGATTACGCCTATCTATGACAGGCCCAAAACCAATACTCACTGTTAAGATTGATTCGCTAACGCCAGAGCAAGTTGCTTCTATATGCGACCACACATTCCTTTCAAGGCAGGAATGCTTTCGCAAGGAAGGAGTCAATGCTTCTGATGCTCGCAAGGAAGAGTTTGAGAAGTTCATTTCTGAGATGTTAGCAGGGCCTTTGCCTTATGCTGTCTGCGTTAGGCCTGAGGATGTGAAGCATGCCAAGAAAAGGCTCAAGCAGCAGTACAAGACAGGCATGGTGATAGCTTCTGTTGTAGGCTTTCCAGATGGAAGCTGGTACAGCACCAATTTCAAGAAGGCTGAGGCAAAGCTTGCTATCAAGGACGGCGCTGGTGAGATTGACATGGTAGTCAATATCAAGAAGCTGAAGAAGGGAAAGCTTGGTGCTGTTGAGAAAGACATCGCTGCTGTTGTTAAGGCTTGCCATAAGAGAAAAGCTCTTCTGAAATTGATACTTGAGACTAGCGAGCTGACAAATGACGAGATAGTAGCTGCTTGCAAGATCGCAGAGAAGGCAGGAGTTGATTTTGTGAAGACCAGCACAGGGTTTACAGCTGCAGGAGCCAAGCAAGAGCACTTGAAGCTCATGAAAGAGAATTTCTCCAGAGGCCTGAAGATGAGCGGAGGAGTGAAGAAAGAGAATTTGACTGAGCTTCTGACAGCTGCGAGTGGCAGGGATGACGGAATGATAGAGCTAGACCCGAAGAAAATTAGAGTCGGGGAGAGTTCGCTATTGAAAGGGATGGTGGGAGCTACTAGGCCACTGCAAGATTCCTAACATTAACTTCAGAAAGCGATTTTAAAGGTATTCTTTTGCTTGCATCAAGTATTTCAATGCCCAGGATGTTGCCTTTATCATCCAGGTCAATAATGGTAAACTCGTCCAGCTTCTTGTTTTTTGCAAATTTGCCTTTGCGAAATTCAATGTACAATGCATCTGCCTTTTTATCATAGTTGATATCCATCTTACACCCAATATACCGTTATCACATTTATATTGTTTTCTGTTTTCTCACAGCAAACCTCTATAGTTCCCCTATCAAGTTTCTTCTGAAAATAGTATTTTCCGTACTTCTTGATTGTATTATCAGGGCACCTAATTGCATCCAGGGCTTCCTGCTTTAATAACCCTCTTGTATTCATCCTGCCCTCTGCATGGTTAGTGAAAGAGATTTTCATCGGCCATGCTATCATCCTTGCAAGTGGTTTAAATAATGCTATCATAAATTTTCAGAAGCTTTACGGTGGAATCGGAAATTATTGGAAAAATAACCATGGCATTATATTAAGCACCTTTAAGCTTGATGCAGTAAGCACATCAGAATAGAAAAATTTAAATAGTTGAACTGTTTAACAGTTGAACTATGGAAACCGAACTTGTTAAGATGTCTCAAAAAGGCCAATTAGTAGTGCCACAGGGCATAAGAGAAAGCCTGAAGCTTGCGCCAGGAGAGAGGTTCATAGCTTTTGCAATTCAGGACGGGGTATTGTTCAAGAAAGTGGAGATTCCTGAGCTGAAAAAAGAGTTCTCTGCCTTGGCTAAAGAAATAGAGTGCAAGTTCAAGAAAAACAAGGTCAAGAAAAGTGATGTGCCCGGAGCTATCAAGTGGGCAAGGAAGCAATAGTTGCTGACACTAATCAAAATATATATTCTTAAGTTATATTATCATAACTCGTTCTAACAAAAGATATAGAAAGATATATAAAACCATCCCTGTTCTACGAAAAAGGGGTGATTAGTTTTTGAAAGGCGACAAGGTTAAGGTTCATTCTAGTGCAGAAGTATCTGATAAAGCATTGATTGGTGATGGCTCTAGCATATGGAACCATGCCCAGGTCAGAGCAGGGGCTAAGATTGGCAAGAACTGCATCCTTAGCAAGAATGTTTACATCGATATTGGCGTTTCTATTGGCAACAATGTCAAGATACAGAACAATGTCTCTGTGTTTCATGGAGTGGTCTTGGAGGATGGTGTGTTTATTGGCCCTCATGTGTGCTTTACTAATGATAAGCTTCCCAGGGCTGTTAATCCTGATGGCAGCTTGAAAAAAGATGATGATTGGAATGTTTCCAAGACTCTTGTCAAGAAAGGAGCTAGCATTGGGGCTAATGCCACTATCATTTGTGGAGTGACTATTGGCTCCTGGGCTCTTGTTGGCGCTGGAAGCATTGTGACTAAGGATGTTCCTGATTATGGCCTAGTGTTTGGCAATCCTGCCAAGCTTCATGGCTTTGTCTGCAAGTGCGCAAAAAAGCTTGATGAGAGCAAGAAGTGTAGTGTTTGCGGAGTGAAGCTATGATGATACCTATTGCTAGGCCTATCATTGGTGAGGAAGAGAAGAAAGCTGTTCTTGAAGTGCTTGATTCCAGGATGCTTGCTCAGGGTGAGAAGGTCAAGAAGCTTGAGGAAGAGTTTGCCAAGCTCTGCGGTGCTAAGCACGCTGTTGCTGTGAGCAATGGAACTGCTGCTTTGCACGCAGCCCTTCATGCTGTCGGTGTAAAAGCTGGCGATGAAGTCATCACTACTCCTTTTAGCTTTGTAGCCACTGCTAATGCTGTTCTTATGCTTGGCGCTAAGCCTGTTTTTGTTGATGTTGATGAGAAGACTTTCAATATTGATGTTTCCAAGGTCGAGGCTAAGATAACCCCCAGGACCAAGGCCATCATCCCTGTTGACCTTTATGGCCATCCTCATGAGCATGATAAATTGAAAAAGATTGCTGACAAGCACGGCTTGTACATTGTTGAGGATGCTTGCCAAGCTGTGAATGCTTCTCTTGGCGGCGTAATGAGCGGGTGTCTTGGCGACATTGCTGCTTTTTCTTTTTATGCGACCAAGAACATGGTCAGTGGAGAAGGAGGAATGGTGACTACTAATAATCCTAAGTTTGCAGAGAAAGTGAAAAGGTTTAGGCATCATGGCCAGGATGAGAAAGACAGGTATCTGTACCATGAGCTAGGCTATAATTATCGCATGACTGATATCCAGGCTGCTATTGCCCTTTGCCAGCTTGCCAAGGTTTCAGATTTCACTGCTCAAAGAATTAGGAATGCTGAGAAGCTTAGTGCTGGTCTTAAAGGAGTGAAAGGCATTGTGGTGCCTTTTGTCAACAAGAATGCTTGCCACGTATTTCACCAGTACACTGTAAAAGTTGATGGGTTTAAACTTTCCAGAGATGAGCTTGCAAATCATCTTCTTAAGAATGAGATTGGCACAGGAGTATTTTATCCAAAGCCCTTGCACTTGCACCCGCACTTATCTAAGTTCGGCTATAAAGCAGGTGATTTCCCTGTTGCTGAGAAATTGAGTGGCCAGGTGTTGAGCTTGCCAGTGCACCCTTTGGTAAATGACGATGATATTAAAAAGATCATAGAGGTGGTTAGGGATGCTTAATGCTGCAGTGATAGGCATTGGCGCCATGGGAAAAAACCATGCAAGAGTGTACTCTGAGCTTGATGGCGTTAAATTAGTGGCCCTTTGCGACAGCGACCCTGGGCATGCCAAGTTCCTATCTGAGAAATACGGCTGCAAGTATTATCCTGATTACAAGGAGATGCTTAAAAAAGAGAAGGTTGACTTGGTGTCAATTGCAGTGCCTACCTCATTCCATAAGGCTGTGGCTTTAGATTGCATTGCAAAAAAGATTAATTGCCTGGTAGAAAAGCCTATCGCCCCTAGCTTGAAAGATGCTGAGGAGATAATAAGAGCTGCCAGGAACAATAAGGTCAAGCTGACTGTCGGCCATGTCGAGAGGTTTAATCCTGCAATCATTGAGCTGAAAAAAAGGCTAGGCAACAATGAGCTTGGAAGAGTTTTCAAGATTGATGCTAATAGAGTAGGGCCATTTCCAGCCAGGATAAGGGATGTTGGCGTGGTGATTGACCTTGCAACCCATGACATCGACATAATGAGGTATTTGACTGGAAGCGAAGTTGCCAGGCTGTATGCTGAGACAGAGCAAAAAATCCACACCTCAAATGAGGACCTTCTTAGCGGGATCTTGAAGTTCAAGAACAAGGCTATCTGCAACTTCAACATCAACTGGCTCACGCCAACCAAGATAAGAAAGCTTTATGTGACTGGAGAGAAGGGCATGTTTGTGGTGAATTACCTTAACCAAGACCTTTATTTCTATGAGAATGAGGAAATCCACAACAACCTCGAGTACGCTGACCTTATGAGAGGGGTGAGCGAGGGCAAGATGACTAAGTTCTTTGTGAACAAGAAAGAGCCGCTTAAGTCTGAGCTTGAGCATTTTGCAGATTGCGTTGCCAATAATAAAAAACCTCTTGTGTCTGGGGAGGATGGATTGAAGGCTTTGGATATTGCTTTGAAGCTAATTGAATCTGCTAATACCAATAAGGTGATATACTTATGAAGAATGTGCTGGTGATAGGATTTGGGGAGATAGGCAAGTCAATCTATAATGTTGTTGACAAGTCAGGCAAATACAAGCTTTTCAAGAAGGATGTTGAGGAGCTTGACTTGAAAGAGAAGATTGATGTGATGCACGTGTGCATACCTGACTCTGACAAGTTTGTTGAACTGATTTGTGGGTATATTGCTAAGTACAAACCAAAATTGACTATCATAAACTCCACTGTTCGTCCTGGAACTACACAGAAAATCTATGAGAAGACTAAGGCGCTTGTTGTGCATTCTCCTGTCAGAGGAAGGCATCCTGACCTTGAGGGCGGCATCTATAAGTTTGTGAAGTTCATTGGCCCCACTTCGGCTGAGGCTGGGAAGCTGGCGCAGGAACATTTTGAGAGCATTGGGATAAAGACTGAGGTTTTCAAGAGCGCAGTTAATTCCGAAGTTGGCAAACTACTGTGTACTACGTATTATGCTGTGAATATTGCCTTTCACCAGGAGATGAACAGGATTTGTTCTGCTTATGGAGCAGACTTTGATGAGTCAGTGACTAGGTTTAATGCTACCATGACCATGGATATTGAGCACAAGATTCCTAGGCCAGTAATGTATCCCGGATTTATTGGCGGCCACTGCCTGATACCTAACATCATGATACTCAAGAAAGATGTTAAGTCTGACTTCCTTGATGACATCCTTAAGAGCAATGAGAAGCGAAAGAAAGAGCTTGAGAGCACTAAGTGAGATAACTAGTACAGGCGCAGAGCCAGAAGCAGTCTTGAATTTAATCCTCTTCTAACAGCTTATCCAGCAAGCCTATAATTCCTTTAAACTCTAAAATATTGTTGAGAACATACTCCTTTTTTACAAAGACCCCATCATAGCTTGCCCTGTTTCTCACTTCTTTGAGTTGGTGCATTACCTTAGCCTCGTACTCGTATTGGGGATGGTTTTTCATGAAGAAGGATATAAGGCATTCATGGTTATCAGACTTCAGGCTGTTCTTAAGGAGAAGGGCTATAAGAAGCTCCTTGATTATCTCGTAATAGTCAGAAGCTATCACTGGCGCAGTCTCAGAATCCAGCTCTGCCTTTGACAGCAGCTTTTGCCTTGCTTTGCACATCCGCCTAATTGAGGTTATCTTAGCCTTATCAGGCTCTACGCTTTTGAGGTGCTCTTTTTTACAGATATCAAAATCCATTATCTCTTTCATGGTACTTTTAGGTAGCCGCCAAGCTTTATCCCGTTGATGATGTTGCTCCTTAGCTCAGCAGACATTTTTTTTGGCTCTGGCTCGAATAGCAGGCTTATCTTGTGCTTGAGGGCTTTTTCATACTTGTCAAGGCTCACTGGCTGCTTCTGGGCCTGGATGAACAAGTCTATATCGCTTGACTTGTCAAACTCTGCTTTTGCAAAGCTGCCGAACAGCACAATGGCCTTTGGCGTGGTTTGGGCTTCTAGGAATTCAATGAGCCCGCTTTCATGGATCTTTTCAAGCGCATATATCATCTTTTTGAACCTGTAAGCGCTTGATGACTCGTTTGCCATGAACCCTTTGAAAACCCCTTTTTTCACGATTACGAGCCCTTGCCTTATCATTTCCTTGACATGATAGCTGACAGCTGTCTTGGAAATCCCTAGGAGCCTTGCAATCTCCCTTATATGAAACTCCTTGGTGGGGTTTTCATAAAATACGCCCTGAATGTCTAATTGTCCCATTTTTTGTACCAATTGTACTATATAATGGGACATCACTTATAAAGTTATTGGTTCAGTGAGTTGGTGACCATCTTATTACCATAAGAATATCATGGCAAAAGCTGGTTTAAATACCCTACGCCACCCTGTCCAGTGCGCCCCGTGGTTATTTCCGACTTTGCAGAAAGAATTCCGATTATTATAATATCTATTGATTAACGAAAGATATATAAAAAGACATAATTTTTTCTTACGATGGGATGGGGACGTACATAGCTTTCAACATAAGGATGATGATAATCTTCTTGATAGCATTTGTGTCAACCCTGATACTGACTAAGATGTACATGCGAAAGGCTAAGCAGCAAGGCTATGTTGTGCAGGACATGTACAAGCCAGGAAAGAGATTAGTGCCTACAATGGGAGGCTTGGTCATACTTGCAGGAACCTTTATTTCTCTTGTTGCTGCGCAGTTCTTTGCCATCAACATGGTGCCTTTGATGATATTCTACTTCATAGTGTTTGTTTACGGGATGTACGGGCTTGTTGATGACCTATTTAAGTTCAAGCAGCGGGTGTATAAGGTATGGGTATTGTTCTTCTTGGCGCTGCCGATAGCGATACTGACATCCGATACTAACCTGAGCTTATTGTTTGTGTCTATAGAGCTGAAATGGGCTTATGCATTCTTGTTTGCCCCTCTTTATATCATGATAGTGGCTAACCTTGTGAATATGCACTCAGGGTATAATGGACTTTCTGCTGGGCTTAGCTTGATAATCATGATGTTTGCAGGCATAAAAGCGTACTTGACTGTTGGAGTACAAGACGTGTTCATCATCTTGCCGATATTCGGGGCAACCCTTGCGTTCTTGGTGTACAACATGTACCCTTCCCAGGTATTCCTTGGGAATGTCGGGTCGTTCCTGATAGGAGGGGCCATAGGAGGATATTTTGTGCTTGCCAACATGGAGATGTTCGGGGTGATAATCCTGATGCCTCACATAATCAACTTCCTGATGTGGATGTACTGGATAGCCAAGAAGATACCTCACACTAAATTCGGAAAGCTGCGAAAGGACAGGACAATAGAAGCGCCCAATGCCTTGACCATCAAGTTTTTGGTGAGCAAGACGCTTAGATTAACAGAGCCAGAAGCAGTATGGGTGTGCTACGGGATAACGGCTGTGTTTGGGGCGATAGGGCTGATAATTGGCTAGGCACAGGAAAGTGGCAATTTGCCTCTTTGAATCTTACGCATTTTGCGTTCTTTTCTTTTCTCCTTCTCCTCTTTTAGCTTGAAGCTTTTTGCCAGAAACTTCATAACCTCTTCAAAACTCACTTTTTCCCTTATCAATGCATTCATGTCTGCGTCCCATCGGTTCTTGAGCTTCTGCGCGTTGTTGAACATCTTCAAGACATCGTATTCTTTGCCTGAGCCCTCGCACTTCTTTTTAACAAGGCTTAGGCTTATCTTCTTTCCTGCCTTAATAAGGTTATAGACGTCATAGTAGTCCCTTGGCTTGTTTCGCCCTATTGTTGCAGCGACCTTTTCTGCAATCAGCTCCTCCTCAGCAAGAGTCTTGATGCTGAAGAATGGGAACTCCTGGGCATAGAAGTGGCTTATAATTCTCTCTTTCGGCTCCTTTAACAGCTTTGCCCTGCTGTTCAGGTCCAGGAATATCTCTCCTTCAGGCCCTATCAATCTGTAGCGTACGATGATCCTGGTGAATCCATCCACTTCTTTGCCTTTTGTTATATTTGTTATTAGCGGGTCTGATAGCTGCTCTATTATTTTTTTCTCTGCCTGCTTTGTGCTTATTGCCAGGCTGAAGTCAAGGTCTTCTGACAGCCTCGCGTGTTCTAGCAGGATCTTATTGATGGCTGTTCCGCCTTTGAAGTACATCCCTTTAATATCCCTTATCATGTAGAGTACTTTTGTCAGCATGTAGTCTTTCTCAATCATTGCAAGGTTGAACTTTTCCTTGCCTGCAATTATTCTCAAACGTTCGGGATCCATTTTTTTGCCTCTTCTTTTGCCACTATCCTGAACTTGTGCCCTGATATTTCCTGCTCTACAGCCTTTGGAAGCTCTTTTTTCTTGTGCTTCCGAAACCTGATTTCTGTGCCCATGATGCTGATTTGGCCATGCCTTTTCGTATTCCAGACATCGTACGCAAAGGGCATCTGCTCTGATAATCCCCAGTAGTTTGCTGCAGCTGCCCCGACGACTGCATAATCTCGCCCGTTCATCATCTCATCGATTATTATGAAAGCATGTTCTGACCAATTGTTCCCCACTGCCCTTATTGGTATTAAATAGAATTTTTTCTTGTTGAGCTTTATAATCCTCCCTTTCTTCCTTAACCGGTGGATGTAGACCCTTAATTCTTCCCTGCTTTTGAAGAATCCTATTATGTCATCTATTGTGAAGAAGTATTTTCTTTCGAGCTCTAATTCTGATATGAACCTTAATTCCTTCTCTGACAAGCTGTTTTTCATTTTTCTCCTTTAAATTAACAATTCGTTAATTTATGAGGGATGGATGTTTTTATATTTTTCGGTTTTGAGGGTGGCAATCCCAAATCCTTTATCCTGAAAACCCTAGAAGGAACAACACCCAACTGCCTTTGAAGCATGTTAAAATGCCCATCACAAGCCCCGACCGTGACATTTGCGCTGCCGATGCGAATATAAGCAATATTCTTTCCTTTCAAATTCTCTTCCTGAACCTTTTTGCATTTTTTACAGCTCATCTTTCCACCCGCCAACTTGTTGAACAAGCCAATGCCCTGTAAGAGACTAACCTGCTTATAAGCCCTACGCCGAGCTGTCCACTGTGTCTTGTAGGAATTTCCGGAATGAAAGAAGTAATTCCGGGCTCATAACGGCTTTAGCCTAGCGAAAACTATAAGAATAAGCCGTGAATGCAGCTTTATGAAGGTGAAAAGGCAAGTGGAAGGGAGAGTGAAAATACTCAATATTGTAGGGGCAAGGCCTAATTTCATGAAGGCAGCTCCGATGATGAAAGAGTATGCTAAGCATTCTTCTGTACAGGCGCTGCTTGTCCATACTGGGCAGCATTATGACTTTAATATGAGCGATGTTTTCTTCAAGGACTTGGAGATGCCCTCGCCTGGCTATAACCTGGGAGTTGGCTCTGGCTCCCATGCTTTGCAGACAGCTAAAGTGATGATTGAGCTTGAGAAATTGTTCTTAAAAGAGAAGCCTGACCTTGTAGTTGTTTATGGGGATGTAAATTCTACACTTGCAGGGGCAGTTGTTGCTGCTAAGATGGGCATTAAGTTGGCTCATATTGAAGCTGGGCTTAGAAGCTTTGACAGGACCATGCCTGAAGAAGTGAACAGGATAGTTGCTGACAGGCTTTCTGATGTTAATTTCTGCCCTACTGCAAAAGCAGTTGAGAACTTAAAGAAAGAAGGATTGAAAGGAATTCTTGTTGGTGATTTGATGTACGATGCTTTTTTAGAATATTCAAAGCTAGCTGAGAAAAAGCCTATGCTAAGAGGATTAAAGCCTAAAAGCTATTATTTATTGACAATGCACAGGGCAGGCAACACTGATGACAAAGAGAAGCTGGCAGGGCTTTTGAAAGCAGTCAATGGCTTAGGAGAGAAGATAATCTTCCCATGCCACCCCAGGACTTCAAAGATGCTTAAAGAATTTAATATCAAGCCAGGCAAGAATATTATCGTGATAGAGCCGCAAAGCTACCTAAGCATGCTTAAACTGCTCATGAATTCAAAGATACTGCTCACAGACTCCGGAGGAATGCAAAAAGAAGCATACTTTGCCAAGATTCCGTGCATTACATTACGTGAGAACACAGAATGGACAGAGACGCTAGGGGAAGGCAATGAGCTGCTAGGAAAAGACCACGGGAAATTAAAAGGGCTGGTGGAAAAGCAGCTGAAAGCGAAGTACAAATTTGACAAGCAGTTCTACGGAGACGGGAAAGCAGCAAGAAAGATAGTTGAAATCTTATTAAAGGAATAAAAATGGACTTCACACTAAAGAAATATTCTGAGCTATTAGATGCGATAGGAAGAGGGGATTATAGGTTGATGCGTAATTTAACTAAACAATCTTCTCTGGCTCTTTGCCTTCTTTCGGAGGCAAGTAATTTTCTTTTGATATGATTTTTCTCCCTGTTTTCTTCTCTAAGTCAAGCCTGGCTTTTTTTGCAATGCCGCCTCCTTTTTTACCTGCAACCGCATTTTCTGGCAAACCGCTAGCTTCCACACTCTCAGCAATTTGCCTGGTGGACATTTCAGCTAGTGCAGTGAATATAAGCTCTGCCTCAGTCATGTGATCCCTTAAGTTTTGATTTTTCAAGTTCTTTAATTCTTTATGCTCTTTTACTGTAACTTCAGACCACTCTTGGTGGATTATATTAGTTAAGATGGCAAATTCCTGCTCTTTTGTTATATCATGGCTTTTCCAATAGTCAGTAAGCTTGTTCCTTGTCTCTTGGCCCATCATTCTTTGCTGAATCCATTTCAGGCTCATGCCATACTTTTGCCAGGTTTCTCTAGCCCTATTAAGCGAAAGCTCTGGATTACCCATTTCCTGAACGCGCTCATAACCAACCTTTGCTAGCCAAAGCTTAAAAGGCTCAGCTCTGGGAGAAGAAATTGACTGGATTATCCTGAAGGCGCCTTCTGTGTTGGTGCAATTAACATTTTGTAAGCCTCCTGGTGTTGATATGGCAAGGGGGGTGGCAATTTGCCCCCACCCTTTAGAAAGTTCTTCGTCCCTTCGTCTCATATCCTTAATATAGCCTTTAGGATCAACAGAATCAGTCAACGCTTCAACAATATCTTCTATAACAAACCACCACTCTTCATTATGCCAGGTTCGCCTTATTTTTTTTCCTTCAAATGCTGCAAGAGCTTTATCCTCATCCATCTTATGAAACAGTATGCCTCCCTGATTTAAATACCTTACGTCAGGTTGTCCAGTGTACCCTGTGGTTTTTTACGATTGATTCGCAAAACTTACGAGGCTTATGTTCATGACTGAGAATAAGCGCTAAAAAAGAAAAACTATAAGAATGAGGCGCATGTTGCAATAAATAATACAAAGATGGACTTCACACTAAAGAAATATTCTGAGCTAATGGAAGCGATAGGAAGAGGGAATTACAGGCTGGATAAGAAGGGGGATGAAGGCATAAAGCGCATTAAACCTATAAACAGTCAAACCAAGAAAAATTGTTTCACAATTAAATTGTTATTCTTTTTCAAGAAGCCATTTCCAAACCGGAACTAATTTTATTGTACCTTCTTCAAATTTGATTTCTTTTTCTTCTTTTTTAGTCAGCATCATGCCCTCTTTCTTATTAAATCTTTTCATAAATTCTCTTAAAACCTTGAAATCCTCTGAATTAATCTTTTCTTGGTATTTTACTTCAATGGGCATATCTTCATTGATTATATCTATTTCTCCGCCATTCTTCCAGAATGATGAGGCTTTAAGTTTGTTTACTGCCAGAGTCTCAATCATTCTTCCAAAGAAATCTTCTTCAATCTTTGGCTTGTATAGGTAAGTCAGGGCATTATCTGCAGGGTATGCTCTTTTTTTCTTTCTTAAGGTGGTTATGCTTCCTTTTCGGTAATTGCCAAGCATAACTATCAAAAAGCTTTCTTTAAGGTAATTAATATAATCTTTTATTACTCGCCTGTCTTTTCCAAATTGCTTGCTTAGGGATTGATAATCAATGTACATTCCGGGATTTGCAGAGATTAATTCTAAGAG
>Ga0315286_10000018_pt1 | contig 103289 bp, 97 predicted proteins | sample YL17G10_0_MG_FD_205038 | JGI IMG/M metagenome (GOLD analysis project Ga0315286, IMG submission 205038) | Sediment microbial communities from Yellowstone Lake, YNP, Wyoming, USA - YL17G10_0 | ecosystem: Environmental > Aquatic > Freshwater > Lake > Sediment | place: USA: Wyoming | collected...
ACATAATTGATTCTAAGCCACCCATTGAACACGTTGCTTTATTTGATGAGGCACAACGGGCATGGACGTTGGAAAAAACTGCCGACTTTATGAAGCGTAGAAAGAAGCAGCCTAATTTTAAATATTCTGAACCTGAATTTCTTATTTCTTGTCTTGATCGACACCCTGATTGGGCGGTTATAGTCTGTCTTGTCGGTGGAGGGCAAGAAATAAACATTGGTGAAGCAGGAATTAGTGAATGGATTGATTCAATAAAAATAAAATACCCAAATTGGTATGTCTACATATCCTCTCGACTCACCGATAGTGAATATGGCGCAGGCCGTGTACTAGAGGAAATACGCTCTCGCAATAATGTTATTTTTAAAGATGAATTGCATTTATCTGTTTCGATGCGCTCATTTCGCGCAGAGAATGTATCTCTATTAATTAAGCAACTACTAGATCTTAATATCAAAGAAGCCAAAGCCACATTAGAAGAAGTTAGAGAAAAATATCCTATAGTTATCACTCGAGAGCTTCACAAGGCAAAGCAATGGCTTAAAGATAATGCTCGGGGTTCGGAACGATATGGAATAGTTGTTTCTTCGCAGGCAGAGAGATTAAAACCTCAAGCAATTGACGTAAAATCTCCAATGGATCCAGTCCACTGGTTTCTTGATGGCAAAGAAGATGTTCGATCATCATATTATCTTGAAGATGTTGCAACAGAATTCGCCATACAAGGGCTGGAGCTTGATTGGGCATGCGTAACATGGGATGCCGATTTTAGGTATAACAAAAATAAATGGGAAAATTGGTCTTTCCGCGGCGATCGCTGGAATCGAATAAAAAAGGTTGAGCGGCAAAGATATCAGAAAAACGCTTATCGAGTTCTTCTTACACGCGCTAGACAGGGGATGATAATAGTTGTACCAAATGGTGATTCGAATGATCCGACACGTAAAAGTGAATATTATGATTCGACGTTCAATTATTTAAAAAGCATTGGATTTACTATTATCTAAATTATTGGGGCTGTAAAGAGGCAGCTTAAACTATTTTTCTAATGCTTTCTTCAATTTCTCTATGATCTTCTGATCCACTTTCGCGCCCAAGTTCTGCGCTTTATCACTTTTTAATTTTCGGGTGCCGCTTGAGGAAAATCACCCCCCCTTCTCATTCTTTCTTGCACAAAGGAGGGGGGAGAGTAAGGGGACAAGGGAGAAGGGACAGGGGAGAAAGGAGAGGGGAGAAAATCCCGATTGACAATACCATGGTCATGGTCAATAATTACCATAACTATGGTATCTTTAAGATCAAAGATAACGCAAAAACTGCTCAATTACTTCTTTGTTAATCCAAAGGCAAGCCAGTATATTAATGAACTGGCAAAGATCCTGCATGTGGACCCGAAGAACCTTTACAGGAAATTAATGGAACTTGAGAGAGAAGGATTGTTCGAAAGCGAATTCAAAGGAAAACAGAGGTATTATCGCCTGTCAGCGAATTTCCCGCTTCTTAAACAGTATAAGGAAATATTCATGAAAACATACGGCATTGAAAACATTTTCAGATCGGCGTTTACCTGTATCCCGGGGATGAAAGAGGCTTATGTTTATGGCTCTTATGCGCGAGGGGAAATGGATCCGCATAGCGATATTGATGTCCTCGCAATAGGCGATCATTCGGTGATAGAAACCGGTAGGAAGGTTGCAAAACTCCAGAAAGAGCTTGGCAGGGAGATAAATGTGGTGAATATGAGCGTTCCAGAATACGAAGGACGAATTAAAAAGAAGGACGCTTTTATTATGGACGTGAAAAAAAACAGGAAGATCAGATTAATATGAAATTTGAAGGACAATATTTTTCAAAACATAACTTTACGGCAGATCAGATAAAACAATATCTGGATAACGCATTAAAAGACATAAATATCGCCGCGAAAATTGATATACCCGAAGTCAGGTTCACTTACGCTTATTCCGCATTTCTCAAATCAGGCATCGCTCTGCTTGCAGATTCCGGGGTAAAGGTAAAAAGCGTGCCGGGACATCATGTTAAGGTGATCGAAATGATGGCAGAGATACTTAAGAACAATGCCATAGAAGACATCGGCAATGCTATGCGCATGAAGCGAAATACCGATCTTTATTCCGGCGGTATCGAGATGACAGAAAAGGACAGCAAAAGCTATCTGAAATTCGCGGAAACGATAATATCCTCAGTTAAAAAGAAATTAAGCGCGGACAGTGTTTAATCAAGACTAATAATATTAGTCATATGACTAAATATATTAGTCGTGCGCCGTAACTTGAAATGCCAATTTGGCACCTCAAGATTTAATATTCATTTCTCCCAGGGTAAAAAGGGAAGTGACAATGGACAAGCGTATGACTTATATGTCATATATTGCTTAACAAGGTATGATATATATGTCATATTTTATCGTAATTTATTGATAGATCAATAAGCGGCTGATCACTCATAACTGACAACATCTTTGACCCCAGCCCCCAATCCCTTGCCCCTTTTCCCTTGCCCCTTTTCCCTTGTCCCTTTCCCTTGCCCCTTTTCCCTTGTCCCTTTCCCCCTTTTTTGATATACTTCCCCTCTATTATGTCAGTACCTTTTTTCGACCTTAAACTGCAAAATTCAAAGATCCGCAAAGAGATCGATGCTGCGATATCCGCTGTCGTGGACAGCGCCCATTTTATACTCGGAAGCAACGTCGCGGAGCTTGAAAAAGAAACCGCCGCGTACCACGGAGCCAAATACGCCGTCGGCGTCGCGTCAGGCACAGACGCCATACACCTTGCACTTAAAGCAGCCGGGATAAAAGAAGGCGATGAGGTCATTACAACACCGTTCACCTTTGTCGCTACCGCAGAAGTCATCTCATATATCGGCGCTAAACCCGTCTTCGTTGACATCGACCCCGGCACTTTCAACATCGATCCTGAAGCGATTAAAAAACACGTGAACGAAAAGACAAAAGCGATAATTCCGGTCCACCTTTACGGCCAGCCTTCTGACATGGACAAGATAATGGCGATCGCAAAAGATAACGGCCTTAAGGTGATAGAGGATTCCTGCCAGGCGATAGGCGCGAAATACGGAGGGAAACACGTATCCACCATCGGCGACGCGGGATGCGTATCCTTCTTCCCAACTAAAAATCTCGGGGGCTTCGGCGACGGCGGGATGGTCATCACGAACGACGAAGAGATCTACAACACCGTAAAGGTCCTTAGGGGCCACGGGAGCAGGATCACTTACCATTACGACATGGTGGGATATAACAGCCGACTCGATGAGATCCAGGCGGCGGTATTAAGGGTAAAACTAAAACATCTTGAGGGTTACATGGAGGCGAGAAGGATGAATGCCGCGCTATACAATCAGCTCCTTGCAGGCGTTGTCGAAATACCGAAGGAATCCCCGAATGTAAGGCACGTTTACAATCAATACACGATCAAGACCAAGGATAGGGACAAACTCCAGGAATTCCTCAAATCAAAAGGCATCGGTGCGATGGTATATTATCCGCTGGCGCTCCACCTGCAAAAAGTTTATGAACATCTGGGCTACAAAAAAGGAAGCATGCCGCATTGTGAAAAAGTGCAGGACGAAGTCCTCTCCCTTCCGATATTCCCAGAACTGAATGAAGCCCAAATACAAGAAACAGCATCAGCTATTAAGGAATTCTTCCTGCCTGCCGGCAGGCAAGGTAAGAAATGAAGAGAGTCAGAGTCGGGGTAATAGGGTGTGGGGTAATGGGGGGATTCCATCTCAAACAATATGGAAATATCCCCGAAGCAGAAATAGTCGGCGTCTCGGACATAGATCCCTCCAGGGCTCCGCAGAACGTCAAATTCTTCAATGATTACAAGGATTTGCTCAAGGTCGCTGAAGTAGTATCAATAACGACGCCGACATCGACTCATTATGATGTGGGGATGGCCGCGCTTTCTGCGGGCTGCCACGTTTTGATAGAGAAACCGATATCTGTGACGGCCGACCAGGGAAAAAAACTTATTGAGAAGGCAAGATCAAAAAAATTAGTCCTTGCCGTCGGACATATTGAAAGGTTCAGCCCCGCGTATATGGCGCTTGCAGACCAATTAGGAAAGGATGTCCCGGACCTTATCGATATAAGGCGGCTCTCGCCGTTCCCCGCGAGGATATTTGATGTTTCCGTGGTAATGGATGTTATGATCCACGACATAGACCTCGCGAGAAATCTTGCCAAGTCGGAGATAAAATACATAAAAGCGACCGGAAAGAAGGTCAGGACAGAAAGATTGGACCAGGCAACTGCGGTCCTTGTTTTCAAGAACGGCGTCGTCGCGAATATCGAAGCGAATAGGACCCATACGGAAAAAGTAAGGATGTTGACTGCAGCAAGCAATAAAGAAGTATTTGAAGCCGACCTTCTTAACAAGAAATTGAAGAAAATGGCCGGAGGAAAAGCGGAGGAAATCAGAGTAAACTCTTTTGACCAATTACAGTATGAGTTAAAAGATTTTATTAGTGCGATAATTAAGGGACGCAAACCATCAGTGACAGGAGAAGACGGGCTGGCAGCGCTTGAGATAGCGAGCAAGATAGAAGAGGCGGCATTAAGATCATGATAATAAAGATAATATCCTTCATAGTAGTTTTCAGCGCGGTGATATTGGCGCACGAATTCGGCCATTATTATTTCTCCCGCCGGGCGGGGATCAAGATACTTGAACTCGGCATCGGTTTCGGGCCCAGATTGTTCGGATTCTTAAAGAACTCAACACTTTACACTCTTAACCTTTTTCCCCTGGGCGGTTTCATCCGCATCGCGGGGATAGAGCCGGAGGGAGAGACAAAGGACGACAAATACTCGGAGGAAGAAAGCTACCAGAAAAAGAGGCCTTCTCAGAAATTCATGTCGGTATTCGGCGGGCCGCTGTTCAACATCATCCTTGCTTTCATTATCTTCTACGTGATGTTCGTCTTCACGGGAGTGCCAAAAGATATATCGAACGAGATAGCGACGATACAGCCGGGGTCCGTGGCTGCAAGGGTCGGCATCATGCCGGGCGACAAGATCATCGCTATTTCGGGAAAGAAAATAGTCAAGATGATGGATGCCGTGGACCTCATCCACAAGAGCGCCGGTAAAACATTACTTCTTACTATCGACAGAAAAGGGACGACATTGAAGATCAGCGCGAGACCTGAGCTCAACAAGAAGCTCAAGATCGGCCTTATCGGGTTCTCGCTGAAACCCATATATGCCAGGACAAACCCGATAACGGCATTAGTTGATAGTTTAAAACAAGTTGTTGCCGTATCAATGGTGATACTCTATACGCTCGGGCTCCTTGTGATCGGCAAGGTATCGATATTGGACCTTGCGGGACCGGTCGGCATCGCCCAGTTCACGGGCCAGGTGGCGGGGGAGGGGCTTGTGCCGTTACTATCGTTCACCGCGTTCTTAAGCATTAACCTCGGCCTTGCCAATCTTTTACCGATACCCGCGCTTGACGGGGGAAGACTGGTTTTTATAATCATCGAGTGGATAAGAAAGAAAGCCATCGACATAAAACTGGAGAACAAAATTCATTCGATAGGATTGACTATTCTGCTTGGATTAATGGCGGTCGTGACGGTGAACGATATCTTCAGGATATTTAGAAGGTAAGGAATGTGTCACTCTGAGCCCTTCGGCATGTGTCACACTGAGCGTAGCGAAGTGTCTGTTTTCTTTCTGCCTCAGGGTAAACTCCGCGAAGGGTCTGTTTTGAAATGAGATTCTTCGGTCGCTGCGCTCCCTCAGAATGACAAAAGCGTGTCGTCCTGAGTGAAACGAAGGACCTGTGTTGGTTTCTAAAAGAGATTCTTCGGTCGCTGTGCTCCCTCAGAATGACACACTAAAGATTCTCGCTCAAATCCTCCCACTTAGGATTAACGGATTCGATAAGATCGATCTTCTTTTTTCTCAACCATCCCTTTAACTGTTTCTCTCTAATGATAGCATCCCTCGGATTATTAAATTCTTCATAATACGCCAACCTATTTATATTATATTTCCATGTGAAACCAGTAGTTAATCCTGATTTATGTTCCCTGACTCTTCTTGTGAGATTACTTGTTATTCCTATATAGAGGGTTTTTGACTTGCTGTTCATTATGTAAATGTAGTATTTTTTCATAAAGGCAGATTCTTCGGTCGCTGTGCTCCCTCAGAATGACATAGAGAAGGTCAGAATCCAACTTCCCAGTTGACCAGCTCGGCTTCTTTTTTCAGCGCGAACTTCGTCTGATACAGGATTGCCGCTACCTCGGCCCTTGTCATTGCCTTGTTCGGGTTGAACGGCTTGTCCTTCAGGTAATCAAGAAGGCCGGCGGCTTTTGCGGAAGCAATGCTCTCCACGGCCCAGTGATTTACCGGCACGTCATCGAAAGGCGATTCTTCCAGTTCCTCCGGCGGCTCAAGCTGCGCAAACCTGGATATAATGGACACTCCTTCAGCCCTTGTCACGGGCTTTGAAGGCTTGAAATTGTCATCGGAATAACCCGAGGCGTATTTAAGCTCCACGCCCTTCATTATATAGAAAGCTGCCCAGTTGTTGTCCTTAATATCGTTGAACGACGATTTAACGGCTTCGGTGGTCGTATATCCTGCCGCTTTTACAAGGATGCTCATGAGCTCCGCCCTTGTTATGTTCTTATTGGGCTTGAAAGTGCCGTCGGGATACCCGCCGAACAGGTTCAGGGCGGACATCAAGGATATCTTGTCCTTCGCCCAGAAAGTATCCGGTACGTCCTTGAAAACAGGGAGCCTTACAAGCCTTATCTTGTACTCACGCAGCAATGAGCCGATCGAGTCCATGCATTTTATTTTTAACACAAATTTCCCTTGAGTCGGGACTTTAACGGAAGCGTTCACCAGTTTTCCGGCTTCAGGGGATATTTCGAACACACTTCCGTTCATGTCAAGCTTTGTTACCTTGTTGCTCACCACTTCAAAGCTGACGATCACGGTATCCTTGTATATGGTCGACTTGTCCGCGGGACTGTTTATGACCAGGCATTCCTCCGTGAAGGATGCCGGCGGATGTTCTATTTTTACGGCCTCTTTTACCTCTTCCGTCGCCGCCGGTTTTTCCGCTTTTTGTTCTTCGGGAGCCCCGGAGAAAGAGTAAGATATTGAAGCATAATGCATGAAATTTTCAACTACCTCGCCGTACCTGTGATAAGCGTAATCAAATCCGATATCGCCGTATTTAAGGCCAATTCCGCCGGTATAATTATCTTCCGTTACCGTCTCGCCCTTGGGCGATATGATGAGCGACTGGTCAAGCCCGAACCTTATCGCAGCGTAGTTTACCGGCCACCATTCAAATCCGCCGTGGTTCAAAGTGGGGGCATCCGTGCCGTAATAGCTCTTCTCGGCATCATAGTTCAGGAAAAGAGCCTGGTCCGATTCCACGAGCCCTCCTTTTCCGAGGACCATGGTGCTGATCCCTGCCTTAATGCTGGCGGGGATAGGCTCTTCATACCCGTCCAGCCAGGAGATCTTTCCGCCGGACGCTTTTCCAAGGCAATCCTGCCCGAAGAGACCGAACTTAAACCAGCTGTTGGCCTTGTATATCAGGCCTAAATCGATGTCAAATCCGTTAGCCGGGACGACCTCCACCGTGGATTCAAGCTGCTGGGAGAAGCCTTTAAAGCTTATGCCGAATGAAGTGTCGTTTATGACCGGAATATCAATATACTTTCCCAGCTTTACGCCGTAAGAAAGCATCGCAACAGAACTTATGAAACTATCGGGGCCAAATTCAACTTCTTCTGTAATGATCCTTCCTGTCGCGGGGATCCTTAACGGGAGGGCCGTCATCGGATTCCATGACGTCGAGCTCACAAGGCCAATGCCAAATCCCTCATTGCTTGTTGAGAAATACGCGCCGAATATCGCGTTGGCAGTATCATTCCTTACAGAGGTGAACCCTGCGGTCACCCCCCAGTTCCTTGCGTATGAAAGCCCGGCGGGATTCATGAATATGGAGTCGACGTCATCGGCCGCGGCGGTATACGCCCTTCCCATGCCGAGCGCCCTTGGAGAAACGCCCACATCCAGAGGGTCCGTATAATTAACATAAACGAACGGGAAAGCTTGAGAAGATACAGCGGACACTATTGCAAGAATGAAGAGTGCTTTGATGAGCGGCCTAGCAATAATATTTATCCTAGACATTGCAGTTTACTATAGCATTTGAGTTTGTTTTGTCAATACAGGGGCGGGGCCATATTTATAATTCGGAAATGATAATAATGGCCACGAAGAAGAGGAGTACTTTCTGGAGCATGTTTTTTATGAAATTTACCCTTGTGCAGTAAACATATCCGTCGTTGCATTGCCCGCAGGCCTTAAGGTCGCAGACAGGGATGCGGCATTCCATGTCCTTGAAAATGGCGCACATCTTCACGGCGTAAGCCGCCTTTTTCGCGTTCTTCACCTTTGCCCCGCTTACGTTCTTCGGCGAGGTAACGTCCTTTATCGGCGAAGCGACGTCCTTTATTTGTTCCATAGCCGCTGTTTCCATATGGTATCCTCAGGTAGTTATCGTCTATATTTTGCTTTAATTTCACTCTTATGCTAATATTTTCCCCTTGTGGAAAAACGCATGAGATATCCTAAGGAATATGATGTCATTGTTGTGGGCGCCGGCCACGCCGGCTGCGAGGCGGCGCTTGCCGCCTCAAGGATCGGCTGCCAAACCCTCCTGTTAACCATGAATTGCGACACCATCGCGCTCATGTCCTGCAATCCTGCCGTAGGAGGCCCCGCAAAGAGCCAGCTGGTATCGGAAATAGACGCGCTTGGCGGCGAGATGGGCGTCTGCACGGACAAGACTTATCTCCAGATGAAGATGCTCAATACCGCGAAAGGGCCGGCGGTCCAGTCATTAAGGGCTCAATCGGACAAAAAACTTTACAACATGACCATGAAACAGACCGTGGAAGAGCAGGAAAACCTTTTCCTTAAACAGGACCTTGTCGAAGAGATATTGGTCAATTCAGAGAACCAGGTCGAGGGGGTGAAGACAAGGCTTGACGTTGTTTACAGGGCGAAAAGCGTGGTCATATGCACGGGAACATTTTTGAACGGTGTTATCCATATAGGCCTTAAAACAATGGAGGCCGGAAGGGCGGGGGAATTCCCGGCAAAGGGCCTGTCGGACAGCCTCAGGAATATCGGATTCAAGCTCGGCAGGCTAAAGACAGGAACGACTCCGAGGCTGGACAGAAGGACCATAGATTTTTCAAAAATGAGCATACAGCCGGGGGACGAGCCGCCGAAATTCTTTTCTTTCATCTGGGAATATGCGGGACTGGGCATGAAGGTCCCCGCCAATCCTCAGGCAGCGCTTCCGCAGGTGCCCTGCCACCTTACATATACTAACCGGCATACGCACGAGCTGATACTGTCAAACCTTGACAGGTCGCCGCTCTACCAGGGGAAGATCAAAGGCGTCGGCCCCAGGTACTGCCCGTCCATCGAGGACAAAGTGGTAAGGTTCAAGGATAAGGAGCGCCACCAGGTTTTTATCGAGCCGGAAGGCCGCACGACGCTTGAAATGTACACACAGGGGATGAACACCTCCCTTCCCGAAGACGTGCAGAGAAGAATGCTTCGGACAATGGCGGGGCTTGAAAAGGTCGAAATAATAAGGCCCGGCTATGCGATCGAATATGATTTTGTTTATCCCTCGCAGCTTAAAAGGACGCTCGAAACAAAAGAAATATCCGGCCTCTTCCTTGCCGGGCAGATCAACGGGACGTCGGGATACGAGGAAGCGGCGGCCCAGGGGATAGTCGCCGGCATAAACGCGGCAATGAAAGTGAATAAGCGCGAGCCGTTCATATTAAGAAGGGACGACAGCTACATCGGGACATTAATAGACGACCTTATAACAAAGGAGATCGAAGAGCCGTATAGGATGATGACGTCCCGCTCGGAATACCGCCTGCTCCTGCGGCAGGACAATGCTGACTTAAGGCTTACGGAGAAAGGGCGCAAGGTTGGATTGATAACGGATGCAAGATATAAGACATTCAAGAAAAAGAAAGAGATGATAGAAGAGAAGATAAGTGACTACAGGTCCAGGAAAGTAAATCCAACGAACGAGAACAACAGGAAACTTGAAAAGCTCGGCATCGCCCTTAACAATGTATATACCCTGGCGGACATAATGAAATTCCCGCAGGTGAACTATATTGGCCTTGCGTCGGCGCTCGGGGAGAGCAATAACATTCCGGACAGCGTATCAAGGCAGGTGGAGATATTCCTTAAGTACGAAGGATATATCAAAAGGCAGATAGACCAGGTCGAAAGGATGAAGGGAATGGAGGACATGCAGATACCGGCCGGCATCGATTATCAGGCGCTGAACGGGCTCTCAAAGGAATCCCGGCACAAACTTGATAAGGTAAAGCCGTCCTCCATCGGCCAGGCCTCGCGCATAGCAGGCGTCAATCCGGCAGATGTATCTGTGCTCCTCATACACCTGAAGGCGGGAGCAAAAAAGTAGTTGCAGGAATCGGCCCCTGTGGTATAATCCACTTTCGTAGAAAAGGAGGGAAAAAAATGAAGAGAACAGTTAGTTTGCTGGTAATGGTATCGTTCGTGATGTTCGTTTTCGGCAGCACTATTGCCCAAGCGGCCACGAGCATTGGCTATATTGAAGTCCAGAAGGTCTTCAAGGAATACAAAGAAACAGCCAAGGCCCAGGAGCAGGTAGCGAAGGAAGAAGAGACCTTCAAGAAAGAGTTTGAAGCCTCTCAAAAACAGCTATCCGATGCCGAAAAGAAGAACATGAAGAAGGAAGAGCTTGAAAAGCTGAGAAAGGACCTCGAGGACAAGTTAATGCCCAAAAGACAGTCCTTGATCACCTTGAACGAAAAGCTGACCACAAAACTTCAAGCCGACATACTTTCCGCGACAAAGGAAGTTGCGAAGAAGGTCGGGATTGACATAGTTTTCGATAAGCAGGTCATCATAACCGGTGGCGTTGACCTGACGGAAATGGTCACAAACAAGCTTAACGAGAAAAAATAGTTCCCGAGATTAATGAAAATAACTCTGAAGGAACTTGCCTTGCTTGTCTCCGGTGAGCTGAGCGGCAACACCAAGCTTGTAATCAAAAACGCAGCAAATCTGGAGGACGCGAAAGACGGGGATATCACTTTCGCTGTTGATGACAGATCTGCGGCTGAATTTGACAGGTCAAAGGCGTCTGCCGCCATTGTTCCCATGCGGTTGAAAAAATTCCCGTCAAAGGACCACATAAGGGTCCACGACATGCGGCTTGCCATGGCAAAGGTCCTCAGCGTCTTTGAACATAAACCAGACCTTAAGCCGGGCATCCACAAGTCCGCAGTCATCTCTAAAAGCGCAAAAATAGGGTCCGGCTGTTCTGTAATGGCCAATGTCTCGATCGGCGACAATTCTTCGATCGGGGACAAGGTCATTATTTACCCCGGATGTTATATAGGGGATAACTGCAAGATCGGCAAGGGATCGATCCTTCACCCGAATGTAGTTCTCTATTACGATACAATTATCGGGGACAGGTGCATCATGCACGCCGGAGTTGTTATTGGAGTTGACGGGTTCGGATATGCCCCGGTCAACGGGAAATATGAAAAGATCCCGCAGATAGGCAACGTGGTCATCGGGGACGACGTTGAAATATGCGCGAACTCCTGTGTATCCAGGTCCACGCTGGGATCCACCATCATCAAAAAAGGGACAAAGATCGATAACCTGGTCCACATAGCCCATAACTGCAAGATAGGGGAGGACTGCGCGATCACGGCCGTCACGGCCATCGCGGGCAGCTGCGAGCTGGGCAGGCATGTTTCCATCGGAGGCACTTCCGGCGTTGTTGACCATGTAAAGATCGGCGATAACACCGTGGTCATGGGAAGGTCCGGAGTGACAAAATATACGCCGCCGAATTCGGTCGTGTCGGGCTTTCCGGCGCAGGACCACAAAAAGGAACTTGAGGAGCGGGCGGCGTTAAGAAGGCTCCCGAAATTAATAGAAACGGTATCCGAGATCGAGAAACTCCTCAAGAAGCAATGAACATCGCCTTTTTCTCCGAGTCATACAAGCCGTACCTTAGCGGCGTCACGAACTCCATTGAAACATTGAAGATAGGCCTGGAAGGTCTCGGCCATAAAGTAATGGTGTTTTCGCCGGGCTATCCGGGCGCAAAACAAATGCCAAATGTTTATCGGTTCCCCTCTCTGCCGGCTCCATATCCCGGCTACAGATTGACCATCCCGATCCCCGGAAAATATTATGATATGCTAAAGGCAGCAAAGACCGACATCATCCATTCCCATTCCCCGTACCAGCTCGGGCTGCTTTCAATGAATTATGCAAGAAAGTTGAAAATACCGTTCGTTTTCACAATGCATACCATGCTCGGCAAGTACATGCATTACGTCCCTTTTATCCCCGACAAGCTTTTAGACCTCATCTCTTCCAGGTATATTAAAGGCTTTTGCAACAGGTGTGATCGGGTGATAGTCCCGACCAAAAAGGTCAAACAGCAGCTTTCTTCCATCGGGATATCGTCAAAAATAGAGATCATCCCGACAGGGGTCGACCTGTCGCTTATAGCTTCCGCAAACCCCTCGGGAATAAGGGAAAAATACGGAATTCCGGACGGAGCGAAACTGCTCATATTCGTGGGGCGCCTTGCAAAGGAAAAGAACCTTGCATTTCTGCTTAAAGCTTTCGAGGTCGTCCGATCGCTTAATAATAATGTTTACCTTATCCTTGCCGCGAGGGGGCCTATGGAGGCGGAGCTTAAGGTAGCTGCGCCGAAGAACGTGATATTTGCCGGAGAGATAAGCTATCCAAAGGTCCTGGATTATTACGCCGCAAGCGACATCTTCGTATTTTCATCACTTTCGGAAACGCAGGGCCTTGTCCTTGCCGAGGCCATGGCATCGGGCATCCCCCAGGTGGCTGTTGACGCGGAAGGCGTCTCAGATGTCGTAAAAGACAAGATCACGGGGTTTTTAACGCCGCTATCGATCGAGGAATTTTCTAAAAAAATATTGGGACTGCTCGGGGACCGCGACCTCTGGACGACCATGTCAAAGGCTTCAAAGGATACAGCAAGGACAGATTATTCAAAGGAAGTATTTGCCAGGAAAATTGAATTGATTTATAGAAATGTGATATAATCCGCTTAATGACGCATTTAAAAAAGTTCCCTGCACTTTTTTTTGTTCTTTTCTTTCTTAATGCCCAGGTCTTTGCTTTTGTGCCCCAGCCTACGCCGAACGTTATCGGCAGCACCGGCGTTGTCAGGATACCTTCCGCCGACGTGATACCGTACAAGAATATTAATTTTGGTATTGATACAGGCAGCAACACCGCCGATGACAAATTCTCAATGCTTTACAAATTCGCCATCGGAACGTTCCAGGGGATGGAGCTTGGATGCGTCGGGATGGACGACAGGAGGGGCGCCATGCAGGAAGGCGTGTTCATAAACATGAAATACGCCCTTACCGCGGACAACTCCCCTTATCCGACCCTTCTGGCTATAGGGGTGGAGAACCTGGCATCATTCACCCGCTGCGATGTTTACATGATGGCGACAAAATATTTTCCGAACAGCACCCGCCTGCATTTCGGGTTCCTGGGTGATTTCCCGGGGCTGACTAACAATAGATTTAGGCCGCTTGGCGCGTTCGGTTTTGATACGCCGTTCTTTACGGAAAAGCTGTATTTCCTTACGGACATGATAGCCGGCGAATCCTTGTATGAATTGAACCTTGGATTCAGGTGGTACATCTCCGAAACATTTGCCATGAACCTTAGCGGGTTGAACGTCCTTGCAAACGATAACAGGAATCCGGAGGACAAGGCGAAAGACAAGGACCCGAAGACGTTCCTGATAGGGTTTTCCTGGCTGAATCCTTTGTAAAACAGCCTGCCTTCAAGCCTAAATTAATATGTTGCAACATACAATAAGAAAAGAAATAGCTGTTTCCGGCATCGGAATGCATACCGGCAGGAACGTTAATATCAAGTTAAAGCCTGCCGGGGTTGATTCCGGCATAGCATTCATCAGGACAGACCTTCCCGGACGTCCTATGACCAAAGCGGAACTGAACAACATATCAAGCACCGTCAGGGGCACTAATATAGGCGGCATACATACGATCGAACACATCCTTTCCGCATTATATGCGCTGTCGATAACAAATTTGTATGTTGAGATCGACGGTCCCGAGCCTCCGGCACTTGACGGAAGCTCAAAGCAATACATCGAACTTATCGCCAGGGCGGGCATCGTTGATCAGGCATCGGAATTAAAATGCATTACAGTGAACGAACCCGTCTTTATCGCAGAAAACGGGAAATGCCTTATTGCCGTCCCTTCCGATAGATTTAGGGTAAGTTTTATGATAAACTATCCGCTCGGTTTTATCGGAACGCAATTTTATAAATTCGAGCTTAACAGCAGGAAATATATAAAGGATATCGCTCCGGCAAGGACTTACGGTTTCATCAATGAAGTCGAAGCCCTAAAAAAACAGGGGCTGGCCCTGGGCGCCGATGAAAATAACGCGGTCGCGATAGGCAAGGACAGCTATCTTACGAAATTAAGGTTCAAGGATGAGCTGGTAAGGCATAAGATACTGGACTTGATCGGCGACCTTTCGCTTCTTGGAGCGGAAATAAAAGCGCACATAATCGGAATAAGATCAGGCCACGGCCTGAACATCAAGTTCGCGAAAAAATTAGAGGAGGTCGGTTAAAATCATAAATATATTGGGCGGCAAAAAAGGGCAAATGAGCATCGGGGATATCCTGCGGACGCTTCCGCACAGGTATCCGTTCCTGCTTGTAGACAAGATAATCGAGCTGGAAGAGGCAAAGCGCGCGGTCGGCATAAAGAACGTCACGGTCAACGAACCATACTTTCAGGGGCATTTTCCCGGGCTGCCGATAATGCCCGGCGTATTGATCCTTGAAGCAATGGCGCAGGTCGGGGCCGTCATAGCGTTAAAGATGCCGGAAAATGAAGGAAAACTTGTGTATTTCGCGGGAATTGACGCGGTAAGGTTCAGGAAGCCTGTGGTGCCCGGCGATCAGCTCAGGATAGAAGTCGAAGCGTTGAAGATGAAGGGCACCATCGGCAAGCTGAAATGCACGGCAAAAGTTGACGGGGATGTCGTGGCGGAAGGCGAGATACTTTTCTCATTGAACGAGAGGTTAAGCGACGAGCCAAAGATCCATTCTACGGCGTCCGTCCACCCGTCCGTACAGTTCGGGAAGAATGTTGATGTAGGGCCTTATGTCTTGATCGGGCCTGAAGTTAAGATCGGCGATAATACAAAAATAGGCTCTCATACAATAATCAGGAAATGGACAACCATTGGAAACGACAACATCATCCACCACAACGTTTCGATCGGGCTTCCCCCGCAGGATTATAAATACAAAGGCGAAAAGAACGAGATAGTGATCGGCGATAGGAACAATATAAGGGAATTTGCGACGATCCACCTTCCTTCAGGGGAAGGCAATCAGACCGTGATAGGGAACGATAACTTCATAATGGTCTATGCCCATATCCCGCACAACTGCAGGGTAGGGAACCAGGCGGTTATCGGCGGATATGTGGGGCTTGGCGGGCATACCGTCGTTGAGGACCAGGTCGTTATAGGCGGGCTTGCGGGTATACATCAGGGAACAAGGATGGGACGCCTCTCAATGATAGGCTCCTCCTCAAAAGTGGTACAGGACATACCCCCGTTCATGCTTTTTGACGGCAATCCCGGATACGTAAGGGGCTTGAATTTGATCGGCATGCAAAGACGCGGGATATCCGAAGATGCCATAGCGGAGATAAAGAAATGCTTCAAGATGCTTTATGGTTCAAGGGCGAACACCAAAGCCGCGGTTGATGAGATAAGGAATAAGATCAAAGTATCCGATGAAGTCGAGCAGCTCGTCAATTTCCTCGAGGCGGAAAGCGTCAGGGGTATAAGCAAGAAGAGGGAAGGGGCGGAAGCGGTGATCGAGGAAACCGAGATGGAAAAGGAACTTCTGTTCCCGGATATTCCAGAGATCGGCATCTAATATGCGGCCTAGAATAATGATGTCCGCAGCGGAGGTTTCCGCGGACCATCTGGCGAGCTGCCTGGCCAGAGAGCTTAAAGACTGCTGCCTGTTCGGCATGGGCGGAGAAAATATGCGCTCGGCCGGAGTGGACATAAGAATAGATATAACCGAAAAAAGTTCCGTCGGCATAATCGAGGCCCTCAAGCACATCCCTTCACATCTTTCCACCCTAAAGGCGCTTAAAAACATGCTGAAAGAAGAAAAGCCAGACGCGCTGATACTTGTGGACGCGCAGGGCTTCAACATGCCGCTTGCTTCATATGCTAAAAGTTTAGGCATAAAGACCGTCTATTTCATAGCACCGCAGGAATGGCTCTGGGGGACGAAAAAAGGCGTTGAGAAAGTGGCGAAAACCATCGACCTTATAATCTCCATTTTCAAGAAAGAGCATGATACTTACAAGGCTGCGGGCGGCAACTCCGTGTATTACGGTCACCCCCTGCTTGACGCGGCCAAGCCGAGCATGACAAGGGACGGCTTTTTCAGGAAATTCTCGCTCATCCCCGGGCAGAAGGTCGTCGCATTGTGCCCCGGAAGCAGGAGCCACGAAATAAAAAGCCTTCTGCCGGTGCTCATGGAGGTCGCGGGCAGGATAAAAGAGGCGCAGTTCGTTCTTCCCATCTCTTCATCAAAATTCAAGCAAAGGATCGAAGCGGAAATATCAAAATCCGCATTGAACATAAAGGTCATCGAAGGGCACAATTACGATGTGCTTGCCTATTCGGACCTTGTCATTGCAAAGTCAGGAACGATAGTGCTGGAGAGCGTATGCCTTAAAACTCCGGTAATAATGTTCTACAAGCTGTCGCCGATCACTTATTTTATCGGCAAATATCTGCTGGGCATTAAACTCAAGTATTACAGCATGCCCAATATCCTTGCCGGCAGGATGATCATCCCGGAATACGTTATGTGGCAGGCGACTGCAGATAATATTTACAGCGAATCCATCAAGGTCCTTGATGACCCGGAAAAGGCAAAGGCCGGCTATGAAGAGGTCAGGTCCATTTTGGGCCAGGCTGGCAGCCTTAAAAAGACCGCCCAAAAGATTATTGAGTTTATAAGAGGCCGGGAGTATAATCCACAGCAATGACAGTCAAATACCAGAGGATACTTCTTAAGCTCTCCGGTGAGGTTTTCGGCGGCGTCCAAAAATACGGGATCGATCCACAAGTACTGGATGTCATCGCGGAAGAAATAAAGACGATCAAGAAGCACAAAATAGACGTTGCTATTGTAGCGGGCGGAGGAAATATCTTCAGGGGCATAGCCGGAAGCGCCAGGGGAATGGACAGGGCCACAGGGGATTACATGGGGATGCTTGCCACGGTTATAAATGCGCTCGCGCTCCAGGACGCGCTGGAAAAAAAAGGCGTGGACAGCCGCGTCCAGACCGCGATCGAGATGAAATCCATAGCTGAGCCGTTCATCAGGAGAAGAGCAATGCGGCACATGCAGAAAGGCCGCGTCGTCATCCTCGCAGCAGGCACAGGAAACCCTTATTTCACGACTGATACGGCGGCAGCACTCAGGGCGGCCGAACTTGATGCGAACGTTATCCTTAAGGCCACCAAGGTTGACGGGGTCTACGACAAAGACCCGGTACGTTATCCGAACGCGAAAAAATTCAAACAACTGACCTACATGGATGTCCTGAACAAGGGATTAAAAGTAATGGATACCACCGCTGCATCGCTCTGCATGGACAATAATATCCCGATAGTTGTTTTTGACGTTGCCAAGCGCGGAAATATCGAAAAGGTCATATTAGGAAAGCCTGTGGGAACGATAGTATCAAAGGAATAAAATGGACGAGATAACAAGAGCGACCGAAGAAAAAATGAAAAAATCGCTGGAAGCCCTCAAAAAGGATTTCGCTTCCATAAGGACAGGAAGGGCATCTCCTTCCCTGCTTGACCACATAAACGTCGAATACTACGGGACCACCGTTCCCCTAAAGCAGCTTGCGAACATCTCTGTTCCGGAGCCAAGGCAGCTGGTGGTCCAGCCGTATGACAAGAACTCGACCAAGGACATAGAAAAAGCGATACAAAAGTCCGACCTGGGATTGAACCCAAATTCGGAAGGCGGCGTCATCAGATTGAACATGCCGCAACCCACGCAGGAAAGAAGGAACGAGCTGGTAAAGATAGTGAAAAAGGAAGCGGAGAATTCGAAGGTCGCCTTAAGGAACATAAGGAAAGATTCGATCACGGAAGTTAAGACCAGGTTCGAATCCGAAAAATGGTCGGAGGACAGGAAGAAAAAAGAAGAAGAGGAGATACAGAACCTCACCAACAAATACATCGCGGAGATCGACAAGCTTTTAGTCTTAAAAGAATCCGAAATATTGTCCATTTAGATAAAACCCAATGACCAAATCACAAATTCCAAAGCACATAGCCATTATCATGGACGGAAACGGCCGATGGGCGCAGAAAAGAAGACTTCCGCGTATCGAAGGGCACAGGCGTGGAGCGACATCCCTCAAAGAAGCCGTGAAAGCATGCAGGGAATTCGGGGTAAAATATCTGACCGTTTACGCATTTTCAACGGAAAATTGGAAAAGGCCAAAAGAGGAAGTCAGTTTTTTAATGAGGCTCCTTTCATTGACCATTGACAGGGAAATTGATGAGCTTGACAGGAACAATGTAAAAGTAAGGTTCCTTGGGAGGATATCGCTGCTTCCCGAAAAACTCCAAAAAAAGATCAGGTCGGCGGAGGATAAGACCAAGAAAAACAATAAACTTAACCTGAACATAATGCTCAGCTACGGCGGAAGGGCGGAATTAATAGATGCCTTAAGATCCGTAGTAAAAAATAATGTTAAAAGTGATAGAATTGACGAAGACCTTATATCGCGTTCCTTATATACGGCAGGAATGCCGGATCCGGACCTGCTCATAAGGACGGCGGGTGAGATGAGAGTGAGCAACTTCATGCTGTGGCAGATAGCTTACTCGGAGATATGGGTCACAGATGTCCTGTGGCCCGATTTCAGGAAAAAGCACCTGGTTGAAGCGATAAGCGATTACAGCCGCAGGATAAGGAAATTCGGGGGGCTTTAGGTTTAAGGAACCTGCGACTGAAAGTCACGGTTCCTTAAGAAATGGAACCGACCTGCCTGCCGTCAGGCAGGGAGTTTTACTCTCAGGTTCCGAGTGGGGGGCTTTGATGCTTGAAAGAATAATCATAGGGATAGCGTCCTTGCCGATAATAATAGCCTGTACTTATTACGGCGGGTGGAGCTTTTTCATATTAGTTACTACGCTCGCATTATTTTCACTGAACGAATTTTACTCCCTTATGAACAAAAAGGGGTATTCTCCTTCATACATAATCGGCTTCCTTGTCACATTATTCTTCATGTGGTTCACCGCATATACCGTCAGGCATCCGCATTGGGAACCGTATGCCACCGGCATATTGACGACAGCTATCATCATTACATTCGCGGGCGGCATATTCCTTAAAAAAGCGCAAGATTCCACTATTAATGCTTCAATAACTCTGCTTGGCATTCTTTATGTCGGCTGGATGTTCAGTTATCTGACATTGATAAGAGAAATGAATCCTCCAGAAGCTCACTTCTGGAAAGATCATGGGGCATATCTTTTTTTCCTCATAATATCGATATGGGCATGTGATACCGCGGCATACCTTGTGGGAACGTATTTCGGAAAAATCAAATTAAGCCCTTATATTAGCCCCAAAAAGACAGTTGAAGGAGCGGCAGTAGGCCTCTTAATAGGCATAGTAGCGGCCTCGATATTTGGGAAACTCATCGGCATGAGCATGATGCATGTCGTTATCCTTGGATTCATCATCGGAATAGTCGGGCAGGTAAGCGACCTGGTCGAATCCCTGATAAAAAGGGATGCAGACGTCAAGGATTCAAGCAGCATCATCCCCGGCCACGGGGGATTCCTTGACAGGATGGACAGCTTTATCCTAACGGCCCCAATAATGTATTATTACATATCCTGGTTCGTGCCATGAACTACAACAAAGACATGAAAATGCTGATATTGGACTGTGTCATCCTTGCGTTAAGGGAGGATATAGGCAGCGGCGATATTACCACCGATGCAATTGTCCCCGCTGATATGAAGATAAGCGCAAATATAATCGCAAAGGAAGCAGGGATCATCTGCGGGCTTTTAATAGCCAAGCTGGTCTTCCTGTCCGTGGACAATACCATCGAATTCACGGATAAAGCAAAAGATGGAAAGTACGTGAAAAAGGGAGCCGTTGTCGCCATCGTTAAAGGCCCTGCCAGGGGAATATTGACGGCGGAGCGGACAGCGCTTAACTTCCTTCAAAGGCTTTCGGGAATATCCACCATGACAAATAAATTCGTCAAGGCTGCGGGAAAGGGGATCAAAATACTTGATACCAGAAAAACGACCCCGGGGCTGCGCTATCTCGAAAAATACGCCGTAAAGATGGGCGGGGGATTCAACCACAGGCTTGGCCTCTATGACGCTGTTCTTATCAAAAGCAATCATGTTTCCATTGCGGGCGGGATAAAAACCGCGGTTGACCTTGCGAAGAAAAAATACAGCTGGGTAGAGATCGAAGCTAAAACGCCGGGACAGGTCAGGGATGCCGTCGGCTCCGGCGCTTCAAGGATAATGCTCGACAACATGAGCATTGCGGACATAAAGAGATCGATTAAATTGATAAGGGCTTCAAAAAGAAACATCGAAGTCGAGGTCTCCGGCGGGGTCACACTCAGCAATATCCGCAATATTGCCGGAACAGGCATCGATTATATTTCCATTGGAGCGCTTACCCATTCGGCCCCGGCGCTCGATATGAACCTCAAGGTCGCCTGAAATGGGATTTTCACTCGGGATAGCAGGCCTTCCTAACGTGGGCAAATCGACCCTTTTCAACGCGCTTTCACATGCAGGCGCCGAAGTATCCAACTATCCATTCTGCACAAAAAGCAAGAACCTTGGCGTCGTCCCGGTGCCGGATGACAGGCTTTTAAAGATAAAGGCGTTCATGAGGTCCGCAAAAGCGATACCCACGGTCATTGAATTCGTCGATATCGCCGGCCTGGTAAAGAACGCCCATAAAGGAGAGGGGCTCGGGAACCAATTCCTTTCATACATAAGGGATGTTGACGCCGTAGCCCATGTTGTCAGGTGTTTCCCGGACCCGAACATCACTCATGTTGAAGGAAGTATCGACCCGAAGCGCGACATCGAAACAATAAACATCGAGCTTATCCTGGCAGACATGGCCGTGGTTGAAAAAAGATGGCAATCCCTTAAAAGCACGTCAAAGACAGGGAGCAAGGATATTCAAAAAGAACTTGAGGCGGTTGAAAAGATCAAAAAACACCTTGAGGAGGGGAATCCCCTGAGGATATTGGAACTCTCGGAAGAAGAGAAACACGAGATAAGGGAACTTCACCTTTTGACCAATAAACCGATGATCTACATAGCGAACATAGATGAAAAACAGCTTGCAGATCCGGATGATCCGGAAGTAAATGCGGTCCGTGAGGCCGCTACAAAAGAAAAAGCCAGGTTCGTCGCCATATGCGCGAAACTTGAGATGGACATCGAGGAGCTATCGGAGGAAGAAGCAAAAGAATATGAAAAGGACATAGGTCTTGCGGAGCTTGGGCTTGGCAAGCTCATAAAGGAAGGCTCCCACCTGCTGGACCTGATAACTTTCTTTACGGCGAACGAGAAGGAATGCCGCGCATGGACGGTCAAAAGGGGGTCCAAGGCGCCCGAAGCGGCCGGCAAAGTGCATACGGACATGCAGAGGGGCTTTATTTCCGCGGAAGTCATACACTTCGCGGATATTGACAAGGCGGAATCGCACGCAAAAGCAAGGGAAAAAGGCCTTATCCACCTTGAAGGCAAGGATTGTATCATCAAGGACGGCGATTTGGTTTACATTAGGTTCAATGTATAATATAATTTTGCCGTGATCAAAATAAAGCCGGCATTATTGATTGTCATCTCAATAATTTTCCTGTCATCTATTGCCATTTCTATTGCGAAGTTTGAAATCATCTCCCCACGGGACAAGGTCAGAACATTGTCGACAAGGGTTACCATAGACGGAACGGCAGCGGGAGCGCAGGCAGTGGATATAAACGGAACAAAGATCAAACTGGAAAAGGGCAGCAGGTTATACGCAGTCGCCCTATTGAGACCAGGGAAGAACGTTGTTTTGATCACCGCAAAATATCCTGGAGAGGAAAAACTTACAAAAAAGATCAGGGTGCTCAGGATAGTCACTTGCGATGATGTTGAAAAGCTGTTCAAGGGAAGGCAGCACTGGGCCAAACAGCAGGTGTTGACCCTTTTGACGCTCGGAATAATAGAAGGGTATCCGGACAATATGTTCCTGCCCGGAAGGTCTCTGTCGAGGGGAGAGTTCGCCACATGGCTGGCCAGGGCAAAGCAATTAAAAAAGCCGAAGCTGGAGGAGGATGTTTTCTTCGATGTTCCAAAGGAGCACTGGAGAGCGCCGTTCATCAAGGCAGTGGTGGACGAGGGTTACATGAGCGCGGTGACCGGTGAAATATTCGAAATTAACCGTAACATCAACCGCAAGGATGCCGTAGTCGCGATAGCAAAGGCAAGCAAACTTATCCCCACAAGACTGAACAGGAGCCCTTTTTCAGACGTCCCGCCGGATCTGCCTGATTCAGCTTATATTTTTTCGGCGTACAATAAAGGCTGGGTCATCGGTTATCCTGGAAAAGTAAGGAGTTTCGAACCCGAAAAGGACATGACAAGGGGAGAGATAGCCGTGCTACTTTCCAGGCTGACGAACATAATAAACCTGAAAACAGCTCTGTATGATTTTGAAAAGGGTTACACGGTATTTCAATTCAGCAAAATAAGCACGAAGCCGGAAATCAACAAGGTAGCAGCGGAACCCAGCAAGATCGCCGCCGACGGAAAAACACCATTGAAATTATCAGCCGATGTCACGGATGCCCAGGGAAAGGCCGACATATCGCAGGTATGGACGGACATCACATCACTGGGCGGGCCGAACAACGCAAAAATGAACCTTATGGCAAGCGGTTTCTATGAAATAACGTTCATAATGACGACAGAAACTGTACCAGGCGAAAAGAACATAACGGTAAAGGCGCTGGATAAAAGCGGGTTAAGATCCGAAAAATCTGTTAAAATAACGGTCATTAAGGAAAAACAATGAAAAAGATATTGTTGGTTCTGTTGTTCTTAATGTTCTCGGCATGCTCTTACGCACTGGTGTCGGACAACGGGCTCGATCCTCTTGACCAGACCTCCGGCTCAAAACCTCTGGGGCTTGGCGGGGCATTTACGGGGGCCTCCAATGACACAAATTGTCTATTTTATAATCCAGCTTCTCTTGCGCATTCAAAAGGCATTATAGTTACAGCAAAAGACATAAAGAATTATTCTCTTGGCGTCGCGTATGAAACAGGAATGGGGAATTTCGGGGTAGGCGCTGTTTTCAGGAGCTACGAAGAGATCGCGGGAATTCCCGTAAAAACAAAATATGAGAACGGCCTTGCTTTACTGGGTTATGGCTATGGACCCGACTGGCTTTCAGTAGGATTTACAATAAAAAGCGTATTGTTGCAAAGGATTTCTATTGCCGGGCTGCCAGATGTGTCCTCGAATACAGGAAGTGACTATGATGCCGGCATTCTGTGGAGACCGTTCAATTTTGTTTCGGTTGGGTTGATGGCCCGTAATGTTTCAAGCGGAACATTCACGTTGGGTTCTAGCAAAGAGGTTTTCCCGAGATCAACGAGGGCGGGTTTGATGCTCGATCTGCTCGGCAGCAATTCAATATTTTCAAGCGAAGCATTCGGCCTGAAGGCCGCGTATGACGCCGAAACGGGAGATGTAGGCGACAATATTAAACAGAACAGTTTTTACGGACTGGAAAGTTCATATAATAACTGGCTGTTCATCAGGTTCGGCGGAAGTTCAGTATTCAAGATAGACAGCAATGTTTACAGCTCTTCTTTCGGGATCGGGCTTAAATATGAGGACTCAGAAATAGATCTGGTCGGACTTAAGGACCCGATAACAGAGATGCAGATCTCGTACTTGTCATTATCATATTCACCCCTCAAATTCATGCTTTTCAGGCCGCCTGAAGTAAAGAAGCCGGTAGCAGAAGCACCGGAAAAAATATCAGTGGAAACACCGGAAGAAAAACCATTGCAACCTCTAAAAGAGCTCCTTAATGTGTTTTTTCCAGATGAAGATTATGTCACTTATGGCGAAAGTGTTCCTATATCAGGACAGACAAGACCCAAAGCAAACGTCTTTATTAATGGAGTATCTGCATATGTCGGAGATGACGGGAAATTTAGTGCCATACAGCCCCTGAATCCCGGAAAGAATTTAATAGAAATAAGCGCAAGTGTCAAATATAAATACAAAGAAGAGACAATCCCCAGATATGAAACAAGAACCATCCTCAGAAAAGTCCTTAGAAAAGCAAAGGTGATCATAGAGGAAGAGGCGGGGATCGAAAAAAAGTTTACTCAAGATGTTTTAAGCAAGGAAGCGGAAATAAAAAAGAAGGAAGAGGAAATTAAAGCTGATAAAGCAAAAGGGGTCAACATTGTCCAAAAGGAAAAAGCCTTAATTGAAGAAAAAATAAATTATCTGGATAAAAAAGAAAAGATCTTAGAAGAGAAGAAGAAGTTCGAGGAGAGAAAAGTGAAAGTAGAGAACCTTGTAACCCTCGGGGTCATAGAGGTCTCCCCTGATACTAAGTTCGAGATAGAAGCCCTGATAAAAAGAGGTGAAATGATATCCTGGCTGGTCAAGGCCACTGGATTGGCCATCCCTAAGGTGGAAGAAGCCGTTCTTATCGACGTACCCAAAAACCATAAGTATGCCCCGTACATTAAAGCCGCTCTTGATGCCGGATACCTGACAGTAGGGACCGATGGCAAGTTCAGACCGGACGATCCGGTGAAGGAAGAGGAAGGCCAGGCATTTTTCAAGGCGTTCGGTATAGTTAAATGAAAAAGTACATAATATTATTTGCGATTTTTTCGGCGTGTTTTAACTGCGCTTTTGCGGAAGCAGACAAAGATAAGACATTGACCCGCGCGGAGGTCATAGATAAAATATCAACGGCCGACTTTTTCAAGAAAAAGATAGGCGACCTCCTGAGCTGGAGCGTCGGCTATGACATTACAAAGATAAACAGGACGAACCTTGCCCCCACGATAAGCTGGATCAGGGTCCTCCCGCCGAAAGCTCCGCCCGATGAAAGGACCATTATCACGCTTACGGCAAAGGTAAGCGATCCGAGCGGACTGGACAATGTAAGGGGCGTAAGGGCCGACCTTAGCGCCATAGACAAGCTTCCAAACATGATGCTTGTGGATACCGGGTTGTGGGGGGACATCAAATCGAGTGACGGTGTCTTTACTCTTCAAACAAGTGTTGGCTACGGCGTTCAAAGCGGAGCAAAGGACATCCCGGTGGCCGTCGCCAATAAATCCGGGTGGGTCGCCATAGGCAGGACGAACGTGGAGGTGCAATCGAATCCGGTGATCTCCGACGGGAAAGCTGTTCCCTCTTCGGTCCGTGCCGACGGCGTCACGGAAGTGCTGCTTACCGCAAGGGTCGAAAATCCGGGAAGGCAGGAGGACCTCAGGGAGGCCACCGTAGACTTGACAAGCATCGGCCTGGAAAGTAATGTCAGGATGTGGGATGATGGTTCACGCGGCGACATAAAGGCAGGCGATATGACGTTCTCCGTATCCGTAATGCCGAAAAAAGGGACTGGGTCCGGGATGAAAAAGCTGCCGGTGCGCGCTGTGAATATTTTCGGCGGAAGCTCTGACGGCGAAATTAACCTGATGGTGGAATAAATGGTCTCAACTTTTGCTATAGTTAACATATTCCTTCAGATATTTACTACCGGGATCATGCTGACCGGCGCATATAGTTTTCTTGTCAGGTATTTTGAGAAGAAAAAGAGGGAAGATTATTATTTAATCCTAATATTCCTGGCATTTTCACTTTTCACCGCCCTCACAGTCATCTCCCAAATGGCCTATAATTTGGATCAGAACATAACCATCAGGTTCATTCTATATAGGATCATTGCTGTTGACATAGTTGCAGGGGCGCTTTTCCTCGCATATTTCATAAAGGAAAAATTCGGGTACAAGGAAGCATCAATTTTCCGTGTACTTCTGCTCGGCTGCATGGTCGAGATAGTCCTTATAATACGCTCGCCGTTGAATCTCGTTGAGAACATAAAGGGCATAGCCATTGACCCCGGCGTTCATTTCCTTTCCGCGATCCCGCCAGAACTTTTCTGGATCACGCTTTGGCTGATATTGGGGATCAAATATCTGTTGTCAGCAAGGGCATCAAAGGAAGCTGGAGAGAAGAACATATATAATCTCTCCGGGACTTCCTCGGTCCTGGTCGTCATATCCTTCCTGTTATCATTTTATTATGCAAAGACAGGGGAACCGTACTACCTTTCAGGCTCGTGGGCGACATATTTGTGCGCTTCAGTGGGACTCTTCCTTGGGAATATAATCTCGCCAAAGGATGAAGTGGCGAAGTTCCCGCTCTCATACTTAAGGACCAGGATACTCTATAAATTAGTAATGATATTCATTCTGTTGATAATCATCCTCCTGGAAGCGACCACGGTGGCGACAGTTAACCTGAACCAGATATCCATGCAGAAGGCCATAAAGAACAATTACATGATACTTGCCAGAAGCATTGCGGACATGATCGATTTTACGTCTTTTGGGCGGGGCGGGTTGGACAGGAATTACGTCCAACAGCTGGTTTCCATGGAAACAAAAAAAGAAAAGATATATGTTTTTATCGTTTCAAACGACGGCAAAGTATTTGCGGCGCCGGACCTGAGGGAAGTGGGGAGGGACCTGAGCCGCATTGATGTTGTCAAAAGGGTAATTACGGGGGAGTCGGGAAGCGGTGAGTACATAAGCGAATTCTCTGTCACTGCCGCCGGCGGGCCCGTCATCGCGGCATATGCTCCTGTCAAAAGATATAGGCTCGGCGTGGTGATAGAAAAGCCGAAGTGGGAAGCGTATTCCGAGATCAGGATGGTCTCAACGGGTACGCTCATATTCGTTATAGTCGGCATAATATTAACGGTTTCCGTCGGGATATTCTTTGCAAGGTCAATCGAAATACCGATAAATGAAGTGATAATAGGGACGCAGGCGGTCAGGAAAGGCGACCTTTCCTATAAAATAAGGATCGATTCCATAGATGAAATAGGCCAGCTTGCCGATGCTTTCAACCAAATGACAAACGACCTGAAACACAGCCAGGAAAATCTCATAAATTCGGAGAAACTTGCCTCGCTCGGCACTATGGCCGCAGGCATGGCGCACGAAATCAAGAACCCTCTTGTCAGTTTAAGGACATTCACTCAGCTCCTGCCCCAGAGATTTGAGGACGAGGAATTCAGGAAAAAATTCTCGTCGATAGTTCCGCAGGAGATCGATAAGATAAACAAGATAGCTGAAAGTCTGCTTAGGTTCGGAAGGCCGCACAAGCCCGAACTCACACAGGTTAATGTGAACGAGATACTCGAGGAAGTATTGGCGCTATTTGATAATGAAGCAAGGAAGAACAACGTAAGGATAACCACAAAGCTGGCCGAACTGCCGAAGATCACCGCGGATGCAGGTCAGCTTTCCCAGGCCGTAGTTAATGTCATCCTTAACGCGATCCAGGCAATGCCCAGCGGCGGCGAACTTACCGTAAAGACGGATGTGGGAGAGGTTATCAAGCTCGGGACATCCGGCGCGGAAGCCGAAGAAGAAGAGGAAGCAAGTCCAGTGCCGGTCATTTTTGCGGAGATCTCCGATACGGGCATGGGCATTCCGGATGAGAACGTAAAAAAGATATTCGATCCCTTCTTTACGACAAAAGAGGTAGGAGGCACTGGAATGGGGCTGCCGATAACTCTCAGGATAATCGAGGACCACCACGGTTCAATAAGGGTGAAAAGCATGATCGGAAAAGGGACTACTTTCTTGATAACACTTCCGCAGACGCAAGAGGGAAAAGCTTAAGCCTTAAAGTCAATATTGTGTATGTTCAAATATCCAGGGGTTTTTAGTTCACTTGACTTTATCTCAGTGTAATTCTGAGTTTTCATCACAGCAACCAGCTTATTTGCGGTTAAATCTACATTGCCGCTATCATTAACAAAAACATCTACCGAACCCTTAATGTTTCCTGTGGTCCTCATAATATATCCTTCAACTTTACTATCGGAACCTTCGCCATTGAGGACTTTACTTAACAATAATGATCCGAATGAAGTTTCGTCATTTTGAGAATTGGTGACTAGTCCCGGTATTTTGCCGCTTCCGGATTCCGCAATATTATTAATATCAGTGTAACTTTTTACATCTGAATATATTTTATAAGCATTTATTCCGTCAACCATATTTTTCTCCCCCCGCATTTGTATTATCGTGTCAAAAAGCCCAAAACTTGCATAAAATATGCCCTTTTGTTAGAATGAAACCACGATGGCAATGTTCGAGAGATTCACAGAAAAAGCCGTGGGCGTCATCATGGCAAGCCAGGAAGAAGCCAGGCGCCTTGGCGCCGCGTTCGTGGGCACCGAACACCTCCTCCTCGGGATGATAGCCAAAACTGAACCGATCGTAATGAAAACACTTGAATATTTCAGGATCAACCCTGCCGAAGTTAAGGAAAAGATCGAAGAGCTTGTTTCAAAAGGCGAGGAAAGAGGCATAACGGAAATACCTTTCAGCGCCCCGGTCAAGAAAACCATCGAATATGCATGGGAGGAAGCAAGGCAGCTGGGGCACAGTTATGTCGGCGTTGAGCATTTGTTCCTGGGCTTAATAAGGGAAGGAACAGGCCTCGCGTCAAAGGTCCTTTCGGAGTTTGGAATTACCTCTTCCAGCGCGAAAAACCGCGTTATCAGCCTGCTCGGGGAAGAATCCGTGTACCAAAGGCGCGGGACTCAGATATCAGGCACCCCTGTCCTCGATCTATACGGCAGGGACCTTACATGGCTGGCGAGGGATAAGAAACTTGATCCGGTCATTGGCCGGGCAAAAGAGATAGAGCGCGTAATACAGATACTTTCAAGGCGCAAAAAGAACAATCCTGTCCTTACCGGAGATGCAGGGGTAGGCAAGACGGCGATAGTCGAGGGCCTTGCCCAGAAAATTGTTTCCGGCGATGTTCCGCCGCTTCTCCTTGATAAAAGGGTGGTATCGCTCGACCTGGGCCTCATGATAGCCGGCACTAAATACCGCGGCGAATTCGAGGAAAGGTTAAAGAAAGTAATGGAAGAAGTGCGAAAGTCAGGTAAGGTCGTGCTTTTCATTGATGAGGTACACACGATAATCGGGGCGGGTGCGGCGGAGGGCGCGATGGACGCCGCGAACATGCTGAAGCCCGCTCTCGCAAGAGGGGAGCTTCAGTGCATCGGCGCGACCACAACGGAAGAATACAGGAAAAGGATAGAATCTGACGCCGCCCTGGAGAGAAGGTTTCAGTCCGTCATGGTGGAAGAGCCGACGGTCGAGCAGACAATAGAGATATTGAAGGGCCTCAGGTCAAGATACGAGGATTTTCACAAGGTAAAGATAACCGAAGAAGCGATAGTCTCTTCCGCGAGGCTTTCTGCAAGGTATATCTCGGACCGCCACCTGCCCGACAAGGCGATCGATCTTATAGACGAAGCCTCATCCCGAGTAATGCTCCAATCGATGTCCGCCCCTCCGGAGCTTGTTGAAATATCCGGAGAGCTGGAAAAAGTTAAACACGAAAAAGAAATAGCCGCCCAGGAACAGGAATTCGAAAAGGCGGCGAAATTAAGGGACAAAGAGGAAACTTTGCGCCTCCAGTACGAAGCCGCGTCAAAGAAAATAAAGGGATTCACGAAGGAAAATTATCCCGAAGTTAACAGGGAGGTCATTGCAGAGCTGATATCCAACTGGACAGGCGTCCCGGTGACACAGCTTACAGAAGAAGAGACCGAGCGCCTTATGAAAATGGAAGAAACCCTGGGCAAGCGCGTCATCGGGCAGGAGGAGCCGGTTAAGGTCATAGCAAAATCTATACGCCGTGCAAGGGCCGGGCTCAAGGATCCGCGCAGGCCCATAGGTTCGTTCCTTTTCATGGGGCCGTCGGGCGTGGGAAAGACAGAGCTGGCAAAGCGCCTTGCCGAATTCATGTTCGGCGACATGGACGCGGTGGTAAGGATAGACATGTCCGAATACCTTGAATCTCATACCATTTCCAGGCTAATAGGCTCGCCCCCCGGATATGTGGGCTTCGGCGAGGGAGGACAGCTTGCGGAACCCGTAAGGCGCAGGCCACATTCGGTGGTGCTCCTTGATGAAATAGAGAAAGCCCACGTCGACGTAACAAATATCCTGCTTCAAGTACTCGACGACGGCCGCCTTACGGACGCGCAGGGGCACCACATAGATTTCAAGAACACGATAATTATCATGACATCCAATGTCGGGGCCGACCTGATAAAAAAAGACACCTCGATCGGCTTCCTGACAAAGGACGAAGCAAAGGTCGGCTATGACAAGATGAAGGAGAAAGTACTCGAAGAGATGAAGAAGAAATTCAGGCCGGAATTCCTCAACAGAATAGACGAGCAGATAGTTTTCAGGCCGCTTTCAAAAGAAGACCTGGCCAAAATAGTGGATCTTATGATAACAGATGTCAATTCCCGGCTTATCGAAAAGGGCCTTTCCATTTTAATAAGCAAAAAAGCAAAGGATTTTATTGTTGATAAGGGGTACGATCCCCATTTCGGCGCAAGGCCCTTGAGAAGAGCAATAGAAGACCACATTGAAGATCCGCTTTCTGAGCAGATATTGATGGGTAAATTCGCATACGGAACGAAAATAAAAGCCGAGGTCGAGGGCAATAAGCTTGTATTCTCCGGGAAACCTTCCGGTAAGCCGGAAAAAAAAGAAAAACCTTCCGAAGAAAAAAGCCCTTCGACTTCACTCAGGGCTAAGGAAAAAGAACTCCAAAAGAAGGCCTGAACGAATTGTCCAAACCTGAGATCAAATACGTTTGCCAGTCATGCGGGTATGAATCGCCCCGGTGGGTGGGGAAATGCCCCGAATGCGGGAGCTGGAACAGCCTCGTGGAAGAACAGGTGCAAGCCGCCTCTCAAATGAAGGTCAGGCAGTTGGTAACATCATCAAAACCCCAAGCTATCACAGAGCTCAAATTCGATCCGGAAGAGAGGAGATCCACCGGCATAGGCGAGCTTGACAGGGTCCTTGGCGGGGGAGTTGTTGCGGGCTCGGCGGTCCTTGTCGGCGGGGACCCGGGGATAGGGAAATCCACCCTAATGCTGCAGGCGGCGGATTCGCTCTCGAATATCGAGAAAGTCCTGTATGTTTCAGGCGAGGAATCGGCGAAACAGATCAGATTAAGGGCTGAAAGATTAGGCACTCTTTCCTCCGACCTGAAGATACTTCCCGAGAACAATATATTCGCCATTGAACAGAGCATAAATGAGATCAAGCCGATGTTCGTTGTGATCGATTCCATCCAGACGATGTACAGGGAAGACCTTCCTTCCGCGCCTGGCTCGGTAAGCCAGGTAAGGGAATGTGCTTCATACCTTGTTCGGCTGGCAAAATCTTCCGGCATACCGATATTCTTTATCGGCCATGTGACGAAAGAGGGCAACATCGCCGGCCCCAGGGTGCTGGAGCATATAGTCGATACGGTGCTTTATTTTGAGGGGGACACCCACAGGCAGTACAGGATACTGAGAGCGGTAAAGAACAGGTTCGGGTCAACCAACGAAGTGGGCATATTCGAGATGAAGGAATCCGGCCTTATCGAAGTCAAGAATCCATCAAAGTTGTTCCTTGAGGAAAAGTCTGATGCGCCCGGTTCCGTGATCACTGTTTCTATCGAAGGAACGAGGCCGCTTTTAATAGAGATCCAGGCCCTAGTAAGCCATTCGAACACCGCTATTCCCAGAAGGTCGGCTAATGGCTTTGACTACAACAGGGCGCTGATGCTGGTTGCTGTCATTGACAGGCGGCTTGGCATACGGCTAAGCGACAAGGACGTTTATGTGAATATCGCAGGCGGAATAGAATCAAACGAACCTGCAGCCGATCTTCCGGTGGTGATGTCGATAGTATCATGCTACAAGGACAAGAACATAAGTTCGGACATGGTCTTTATCGGCGAAGTCGGACTGGCCGGGGAAATAAGGGCAGTTAACCAGATAGAGGGAAGGATAACCGAAGCCGCAAAGCTTGGGTTTAAGTCCGCGGTAATACCGAAAGGGAACATGGCGGAGGTCACAAAGATGAAGGGAATAAAGATAATCCCAGTTTCACATGTCAAGGAAGCGATGAGCCTACTTCAATAATCCCAAGATTTCCTCTCTTAACCGGTTCAACTCGAGCTCGTAGTCATCTTTTGTCGGTTTTACGCCAATGTATTTCTTGAAAGATATCGGCAGACCGAACTTAATGCTGATAGGAACGATATTTATCAAATAGCTCTTTTTTGGCATCATTTTATAAGAACCGGAAATGGCTACAGGGACGACAGCGGCGCCGCTTGAGAACGCGGCCATCAGGCTGCCCCTTTTAAAAGGCCCGAGTTCCCCGGTCTTTGATCTGGTGCCTTCCGGGAATATCAGTATACAGTCACCGCTCCTCAACACATCGGAAACGCTGCTAATCGTCCTATGGGCGCTTGCGCTGACATCCCGCTCTATCGGCACATAACCTGCAAGGCTCATGTACCAGCCGAAGAAAGGTATCCTGAACAATTCGCTTTTTGCCACGAAACGGAAATACTTGGGCAGGTAAGCAAGGTGAATAAGGATATCCAAAGCTCCTTGGTGATTTGAAGCGAAGATAACTCCGCCTTCCTTCGGGATATTGTTGATCCCCGAGATATTTACGCTTACTCCGCTGGTCCACATCAAAAGTTTCGCCCAGATTCGCGCGGAAAAATGGAAAACCTTGTGGTGTTCCCTTATTACTATCGCGAAGGGAATGGTCAGCAAAGTGCCGATGATGAAGGATATGACCGCAACAAAATATAACATGAGAGTATGTATGACCTTGAAAAACATACATGTATTCTATTCTACATAAACGCTCCTTACAACCTCTTCCCTTGTAGTGATGCCGTTCCTGATAAGGATCTCAGCATTCTCAATGATCGACTTAAAAGCCTGCAGCCTTGGGCGCATTTTAAGCATCTCAAATATCCCGATCCTTCCCTTAAAGCCCGTTTGATTGCAGAATTTACATCTTCCGCCCCTACACTGGACGCAAAGCTTCCTTACCAGCCTCTGGGATATTACGCAATTCAAGTTGCTTGATATCAGATATGGCTCGATGCCCAGGTCCTTTAATCTCTCGACTGCTCCGGCCGAATCATTAGTATGCAGCGTCGTAAAAACAAGATGCCCGGTCATCGCGGCCTGCATCGCTATTGTTGCCGTCTCGTTATCTCTTATCTCTCCGACCATTATAATATCCGGGTCCTGCCGGAGTATCCCTCTCAAGCCCTTTGCAAATGTCATTCCTGTTTTCTGATTGACCTGCATTTGGCTTATGCCGGGGAGTTGATATTCGACGGGGTCCTCTACCGTCATTATATTGACAGTTTCCTTGTTGATCTTCTCGAGAGAGGAGTACAATGTGGTGCTTTTCCCGCATCCGGTCGGACCGCAAACTATCACCATCCCCTGCGGCTTTTCTATCAGCTTCCTGTAATAAGAAAGGTCGTCCTCCGGCAATCCCAGATCTTCCAGGGGGAGAGCGGTTTTTTTTCTGTCGAGCAGCCTGACGACCGTTTTTTCACCGTGGAATGTGGGAATGACCGATATCCTCAGGTCAAATTCCCGGTTCCCTATCTTGATGAAAGTCCTCCCGTCCTGTGGGACCCTCTGCTCAGAAATATCCATGTCACCCAGGATCTTTATCCTTGATATTATTTGCTGCTGCATTGACCTGTGGATATTGATGCCGGGCTGAAGAAGCCCGTCAACCCTGTACCTTACCCTTACACTGCTTCCGTTCGGCTCGATATGAATATCGCTTGCGTCCAGGCCGGCGGCTTTTTCAAGCAGGTCGTTTATGAGCGGGACAGCTCCGTTATTGAATTTTGCCTCCATCTAATGGATTGCCAGCAATTATTGAGCCAAAAATTCAAATAAAAGTAAGAGAGTAATTGTTGGAATAACAGACAGTTGTAGTTAATATTGACAGCTATTAAAAAGACGTAAGAGCTTTAAGCGCGGCTTCCTTCATTAGGTTTACAGGGGCTTCCTGTTCGGTGAAAAGGGAAAAAGCGAGCGCACCCTGCCTTATAAGCATTCCTATGCCGGATACGGCTTTTGCCCCGTTCTTCTTCGCTAACTTTAGTAATTTAGTTTCAAGCGGGTTATAAACAAGATCATAAACGACAGCTGATCTGGGTATTATGTAATCATCTTCAATAGGGCACTCGTTCACTTTTGGATGCATCCCGACAGGAGTTGCATTGACCAGCAGGTCGCAACTGCCAATTAGCTTTCTCAGTTCGTTGCTTTTTGAGGGACATGCGTAAGGGGCGATCCCGAAGTGAGAATTAATGTATTCACAAAGGTTCTCGGCCTTTTCATAGATAAGGTCGGATATGACCAGTTTCTTTACCCCGTCCTGCGCAAGCATCATGGCAACAGATTTTGCTCCGCCGCCCGCGCCGAGCACCACGACGCGTTTTCCGGCAACTTCAAATCCGGCGTCTTCCCTTAAGGAATCAATAAATCCCGGTCCGTCGGTATTGTAGCCGATAAGATGGCCTTCCTGGATCAGTATCACGTTCACGGCGCCGATCAATCTCGCGATCTTGGTGACCTCGTCAAGATGCGTGACTACGGCCTCCTTGTGAGGTATCGTGACATTGACGCCCGCAAAACCAAGGATCCTTATCCCTTCAAGTACCCTCTCAAGATCTTCCGGCTTGACGGATATCGGAAGGTAACAGTAATTAAGCCCGAGCTTCGCATATGCGGCATTGTGCATTTGAGGGGAGACGCTATGTGTCACCGGATATCCAAGGATCCCCGTAAGTTTTGTCGAGCCGTTAATTTCTACCATTGAAATCAAGTATAATGAATATGCGGAGCATCGTCAATTAACTTCATAGAGGAAAAACCCGGCCGGATCTAATTGTTCGGCGAAGAATAATTGCCTTCGACGAACTTTTTAAGGTCGTCGATCACGGCGATGGACTGAGGATCGCTAATATTTGGCGCCCCGGTATAGGGCATTATTGTGAAAAGCTTGATGATACGGTGTTTCACCAGATAGACATTGTTCATGTACCTGTTTATGATACACTGGCTAACGACTTCCACTATTTTATTTTGATCCATGTTCAACATTTCGATCTTTCCCCCTGATATTCCGATCTCCTGATGCCCTGACCTGCCTCGACGCAAGGCGGGTCTTCTGTCCTACATATATATCGATGGATTTTTGAATAAATTTCAGTTATTATTTTGAACATAACAGGTGGTGCTTGTGCCTACTATTAAACAAAATATATCCCATATAACAAACATAGATAAAGAATTCACAGGGACTATTGCATTCAGGAACGAAAAATTATGCCTTCCGGACGGCTCAAAGGTCGCCATCGGGATAGACGGCGAACGCTGGGTCATAGTTTACCAGGAAGCGCCCCACACCCCTTTTGTCGTGTGCGAATATAACGCGGAAAAGCAAACGGCGCTGATCGACAAAAAGCACGTGGAAGCGGAAACCTTGGACAGAATAAAGAAGATAGTCGCTTACTTTTTTGAGCACGCGGAAGTCGACGACCTTGTTACCATAGAATCCGGAGGAAGGCAGTGATGATAGAGATAAAAGGGATCGGCCCCGGCAGTCCGATAATGCCGGAAGACCTGGAACGCGAAAGGCTTAAAGAGATAAAGACAAGGCTGGGCAAGATAGCTTTCATGACCGCATTGGGCAAGGATGCCCGGGTTTCGACCGTTTCACACGGCATCACAAAATCCGAAGGCGCCCTTAAATGGATCGAAGAGGTTTTCAGGCAGGAAAAATGGAAAGATTCCTAAAGAGCAGGTACAGGATCGCGGAAAGGATAGGGGAGAACCCTTTTTCCTTCACTTATAAGGGCTATCTTATGGGCACCGAGGTTCCCGTCATCATAAAGATATACAAGAGGTCAGCCCTTAACAGCCCGCTTATAAACAAGCTCCGCCCGAAAGTCACAAAGATCATCAGCCTTGACCACCCGAATATCGCGCGCGTGATCGACGGTGATTACGGATGGCAGGGATTTTATTTTGTCAGGGAATATATCGAAGGAGAGAATTTGGAGGGTTTGCTTGCTGCCGGCGTCCCTGACTTGACGCTTGCCGTCGATATAATCAAGCAGGTCCTTTCATCGCTTGCCACGGCGCATGCCGAGAACCTTATTCACGGGGCGATAAGCGCGCGCAACATATTCCTTGCGGGAAAAGAGGCGAAGGTCACAGATTTCATACTGGAGCCGGCGGTAAGGATAAACCCATCACTGCTTGCCGCTGCCGCTACCGAGGATTCCAACTACATGTCGCCCGAACAGATAAAGGGAGAGCAGGTCACGACAGCATCAGACATGTATTCTACAGGAGTGGTCTTTTACCAGCTTGTGACCGGGGCACTTCCCCATGACGGGAGAAGCGGGCTTGGCACGGCCTTAAAGCACCTTTCAGAGGAGATATTGCCGCCTTCACATTTAAACAGCGGTATCCCAGACTATATTGATAATATTATCATGAAAATGCTCGAAAAGGACCCGCTGCAAAGGATCAGCAGGGCGGGCGACGTCCTGGAAAGCCTGAATAAGCAAAGGCTGGTATTCAACCTGCCGAACCAGGAATATGTAAATCTCATATACGGGGAAGACGTGGAGCCCATAGAATACAGGGAGGAAGTAGAGGAGCCCAAAAAGAAGCCATTCGGAAAGAAAAAGGGAAAAAGGAAGATAAAAAGGACAGCAATGATAACTTTGCTCGTCCTTATTGCGATCGCGGCCGGTCTCTGGTATGCTTTTATCTTAAACTTTATAGGCGCGAATACGAGGTAGCATCCATTGATAAAGCTTTTAACGTTATATTTTAGTTTCGTCCTGTTCGTCCTCCTGATAGCGGGATATCTCGTGTATATCCTTAAGCTCCCGTCGCCCAGGTCCGTCATAGCGACGATATTCCTGGTGATAATTTCACCTCTTCTCGCCGGTTACCTGCTGGTCTTTTACGTGTTTCCGGCACCGGAAGTTGCCGTTCCGGACGTTTCATGGCATTCTTCAGGCGAAGCATTTTCCCTGCTCAGGGATTCCGGGCTTAAGCCAAGAATAAGCAACAGGACATTCGACAAGGACATGCCCGCAGGGAGGGTCGTTGAACAGCAGCCGAAGAAGGGAAAGCGCGTCAAGTACGGAAGGATAGTTAACTTGACCATTTCAACCGGCCAGAGAAAAGTCATCGTGCCGAACCTTGTCGGCAGGCCGTTTTCCCAGACGGAGAATTTTCTCTTGGAAGCCGGATTCAGGGTAGGAGCTACAATGGAAGTCGAGACCGAGCAGTTCCAGACAGGAATTATAATCAGCCAGCTTCCTTCTGCCGAAGTGGAAGCGGATGCCGGCAGCAGGATCGATCTTTTCATCGCGAAAAACCCGAAATTCGGCGTGGTCAAGATGCCATATCTTATCGGGAAAAAACTTAAAGAAGCTGAAGAAATGCTGACGGACTTAAAGCTTGGCGTTAACAAGATCGAGTACCAGGAAACGGACATCGTTTCAGAAGGCGTTGTCATGAGGCAGGAGCCCGCCTGGGAAGAGGAAATATCGGTAGGCTCAAATGTAAAACTCACCGTCAGCAAGGAACCGCCAAAAACAGAGGCCACCAAGGAAGGATTTTAAATGGTTATAAAGGTAGCTCCTTCAATATTATCGGCGGATTTCAGCAGGCTCGGCGAAGAGGTCAAGGCCGTTGAAAAATCCGGCGCCGACATGATACACGTGGATGTCATGGACGGTCATTTTGTCCCGAACATAACGATAGGCCCGCTTGTCGTATCGGCCCTTTCAAAGATCACAAAGCTTCCCCTTGACGTGCACTTAATGATAGAGAACCCGGATAAATATATAGCGCCTTTCGCAAAGGCAGGCGCGAACATATTATCCATCCATGCTGAGGCATCAAAAGACCTTGCAAAAGACATCGAACAGATAAAAAGCCTGGGCGTAAAGGCAGCGGTTGCCATTAATCCAAAAACGGGAATAAAGACGATCGAAAAGGTCCTGGATAAAGTTTCAATGGTCCTGCTTATGACAGTGAATCCGGGATTTGAAGGCCAGAAATTCATGCCGGAGGTCCTCCTCAAGATCAAGGAGCTTAAGCAAGCCATTGATGGCCGCGGGCTTGACGTGGACATCGAAGTCGACGGAGGCATAAACCTTGATACGGCCAGGGAAGTCGTAAAGGCGGGCGCGAACGTCATTGTCGCGGGATCCGCCATTTACTGGTCAAAGGATTATAAAGCCGTAATAGACGGCCTAAAGAGATCCGGTTGACATGAGCGCGGAAGAAGACAAAAAATTCATGCTGGAAGCCCTTGCGCTGGCAAGGTCCCAGATGGGAAAGACAAGCCCCGACCCGATGGTCGGCGCCCTTCTTGTAAAGAACGGACGGGTCATCAGCATAGGATGCCACGCGGAACAGTCCACCCCCCATGCGGAAGCATTCGCGATAAAGAAAGCCGGCATTAAAGCTAAAGGCTCCACCCTTTACCTGAACCTTGAGCCCTGCAATCACTACGGATACAACCCCCCGTGCACGCACGCGATAATAAAGGCGGGCATCAAAAAAGTCGTTGCTGCAATGCGTGATCCAAACCCACTGGTCAACGGAAAAGGATTTGCCCAGCTAAGAGATGCCGGGATCAAAGTAGATATCGGCATTCTTGAAGAACAAGCAAGGGAATTAAATGAATCGTTCACAAAATACATAACGACAAACCTGCCGTTCGTGATACTGAAAAGCGCCATGAGCCTTGACGGAAAAATAGCAACAGTGACAAAAGAAAGCAAATACATAACGGGCTTGCCTGCAAGGCGGCATGTCCATATGCTAAGGGTATATGTTGACGCTGTAATGGTCGGCCTGAGCACTGTAAAGATCGACGACCCGGAACTGACCGTAAGGGACGTAGGGGACGAAAATATATCAAAAAGGAATCCGAAGAAGATCATACTGGACACAAAAGCTGAAATTCCCCTCAATTCGAAAGTGCTCAAGAACGAACCTGAAAAAGCGATAATTGTTGTGGGAGAGAAGGCGCCCAAGAAAAGTATCGAAAAGATCATGAAGACCGGAGCGGTGGTACTTAGGGCAAAGACGATCAGAGGCAAGGTCGACCTTAAAGACCTGATGGTGGAGCTCGGGGAGGACAAGATAACCAGTATCATGATAGAGGCAGGCGGGACGCTTGCGGCGTCGGCATTAAGCTCAGGCATCATCGATAAAGTCCTTTTCTTCATAGCCCCGAAGATAATCGGAGGCAAAACAGCCCCCACGCCTGTCGGAGGCAAAGGATTCGGAAGGCTTTCCCAGGCCATCAACCTTAAAAGCGCAAAGGTCAAAATGCTCGGAAATGACATTATGATAGAAGGGTACCTCACTCCTAGCCTCTCTCCTATAAAATAGGAGAGAGGAAACGCAACTAAAGTTAAGTTCCCCTTCTCTACGAAGTGGAGAAGGGCTAGGGATGAGGTGGGGTGAGGTAAAGTGAGGTACGGCCATAAACAAGCTTAAGAAGATATTATACAGTTCCGGGGCGGTCGCGACCGCTCTTTCCTACCAGGCATTCTCAACATACATCATATTCTTCTATGTGGATATCTTAAGGCTGGAAGCCCGGCTTGCCGCAATTGCCATGCTGATATACGGCGTGTGGAACGCGGTGAACGATCCAATTGCCGGCTTCATTTCCGATTCGACAAAGACCAGGTGGGGCAGGAGGATCCCTTATATTTTTCTCGGCTCCATACCTTTCGGCTTGGCCTACTTCCTTTTATGGGCGCCGCCTTTTACCTCGGCGGATATGACCGCGCTGTTCTGGTATTTCCTTTTATTCATATGTCTTTTCGACACCCTGTATACCATTGTCGTGATCAACTGGGCATCGCTCTATCCGGAAATGTATCCCACTCTCAAGGAAAGGGCGCAGGTCAATTCATACAGGCAGACGTTCGGGATGATAGGCTTGATCATTGGGATAGCGCTTCCGCCATTGATATTCAGCGCCATAGGATGGGCAAAAATGGGAGCGATATTCGGGGCCATAATAGCGGCGGCATATCTGGTGGCGCTGGCTGGAAGCAGGGAAAACATGAAATATTCAACAGAAAAGCCCCTGCCGCTTATGAAGGCAATATCTGCGACATTCAGGAATATCCCTTTTATAATATTTGTATCCTCGAACCTTCTCATCCAATACGCGTTCACCATGGTGCTTGCAATTATCCCTTTTTACGCGAAGTATGTCCTTAATGCCGGCTCAACAGAAACTTCCCTGATACTGCTTTCAGCATTTGTTATCGCGATACCCATGATGTTCGTTTGGAGAGCCCTTATTGTCAGGTTCGGCGCAAAGGCGTGTTACATGGCTGCGATACTTATATTCACCGTAATGCTTATCCCGTTCCTTTTGATCGATAATATCGCGGCGGCTGTAATTTCTTCCGGGCTTCTTGGCGCAGGGCTTTCAGGCATCATACTTCCCTCAGATGTCCTGATATCCGATGTCATAGACTACGATTCAACTAAGACCGGCATAAGGAGGGAAGGGATGTATTTCGGGGTGAACGCATTCGTATGCAGGTTCGCCATCGCAATGGAAGCCGCAAGCATCGCGATTGTTTTCACTTTGACCAAGTATGATCCGATCATTTTCACGCAGACAAAGGCATTTTTGCTTGGCTTAAGGGTCCTTGTGGCAGGCCTGCCGATGATCGCCTTGGCTATCGCATTCGGAATATTTGTGTTTTATCCTCTATCCAAGAGACCTGGCTAGAAGTTCCCGGGGATTATCCCTGACAACTTTGATCGCTTCTTCTTCCGTGAGTCCTGCATCCAAAGCGACTTGATATGCCTGTTCCTGCGTGATCAGATCAGTTTCTGAGTGGGCATCGGTATCGACTAAAAGTTTCGCGCCTGTCTTCATGGCTATTTGGGCCACATGCCGATTCCCTTCCTTGTGTCCCCTACGCGTAGAAAGTTCAAGATAGATACCGTTCTCTTTCGCTAATCCAGCTTCTTCCTCGGTCAGAGTATTTCCCGGATGAGCAAGGATATCGACCAAACCTTTCAGTTTGACCGATTCAATGTTAGTTCCCGGTATCACCGGCTCTACAGGCGACTGCCCGTGGACGATCACTATCTTTGCTCCGAGTTTCCGCGCCTGCTTTGCGTAATCTTTTATCAGGTCGGGCCTTAAATAACTAAGTTCAACGCCGGGAAGAACTGTTATCGGCAGGGTCTTTCCCTGTTTCTTCACAAATTTAGTAAGCGCTGCAAGCACTTCCTCAAGATTGGATGCGTCAACGTGGTCGGATATTGCAACAGCTGCGTGCCCCTTAACCTCAGCTTCCCTCGCTATCGCCGCAGGAAGGAGGGATCCGTCGCTGAATATCGAGTGGATATGAAAATCGATCCTTTTGCCTAAATCTTTAGCCATTTGTGCTGTATAATATCATGGTATGAAATTGAACGAAACAATAAACTTGAATATCGACGACCTTGCCATGGGAGGGGAAGGAGTGGGCAGGTCTGGAGGCCAAGTAGTCTTTGTTCCCGATTCGGTTCCGGGAGATGAGCTTAAGGTTAAGCTTATCGAACTCAAGAAAAATTTCGCAAGGGGAAAGATCATCGATATCGTTAAACCATCACCAGACAGGGTAGCCCCGAAATGCCCGCTGTCAAAGGATTGCGGGGGATGCCAGTGGCAGCACATAAGTTATCCTGCTCAATTAAGGTTCAAGACAAAGATTGTTAAGGAAACACTCGGGCGGATAGGAAAGCTTAAAAATATCGATGTTAAGGATATCATTGGAATGGCCGATCCATGGGGATTCAGGAATAAAATACAGTATCCGATAGGAGATGCGAAAAGCGAGGCGGGAAGCGCGAGGACAGTAATGGGATATTATAAGCAGGGAACACATGAGATCGTTGATATTGATAGCTGCCTGATAGAGCATCCCAAGCTTTCCAGGGCTGCGAAGATAGTAAAGGATGTCCTGAATAAGTTCAATTACGCGGCCAGGTCGAAAGGACTTTTTAAGCACCTTAGGGCGAGGATAGGTTTCGGCACCGGAGAAGTGATCCTTACGTTCGTTACAAGCGAAAAAGGCATCCCCGGCACCAAGGAATTTATAAAGGAAATCATCGCAAGATGCAAAAAGGAAAACATTAATGTCGTCGGCGTATGCCAGAACCTGAACCCAAGGACGACCAATGTGGTGCTTGGCGATATCAATTGGACCATCTGGGGGAGTGATCATATATTCGACAAAATAGGGGATCTGAAATTCAAGATATCGAATACTTCTTTTTACCAGACCAATCCCGTACAGACCGAAGTTCTTTACAATAAGGCGCTCGAATTAGCCCAGTTATCCGGCGATGAAACTGTCATAGACGCATATTCCGGCATAGGGACAGTGGCTCTGTGGTTCGCGAAACGCGCCAGGTACGTTTACGGCATCGAAGAAGTGAAGCAGGCGGTGTATGACGCGGCGGAGAACGCGGAATTAAATAAGATCGAGAACTGCAGGTTCAATCTCGGCAAGGTTGAAAGGCTGCTTTCAGAGCTGAAAGAAGGGGATGTCCTCATACTTGACCCGCCGAGGGGAGGGTGCGAGGAAAAAGTCCTCAAAACTATCGCGAAATCAAAATTCAGGAAGATAATATATATTTCCTGCAATCCTGCAACACTGGCAAGAGACCTGGCTTATCTTTCAAATAACGGCTTCAAAATTGATGCAGTCCAGCCGGTGGATATGTTCCCTCATAGCTTCCACATCGAGACGGTTTCGAAACTGATCAGGAATTAGAATAGGTCATTCCGAACTTGTTTCGGAATCTGCATTTGGAGGTAGACCATGAAAAAGGAACAGACCCTGAAACAAGTTCAGGGTGACACAATCACTTAGTCTTGCTCATCTGTTCGCCGTTGTCGCCCCAGTTCTCCTTCGGAACATCGTTAATGACGACCCAGACGGCTTCCTTGGGGCATCCAATGGATTCACACATCGCATTGGTTACGTTCTTGATTATCTTCTCTTTCTGTTCAGGCGTCCTTCCGGGCCATATATCTATCTTTACTAACGGCATAGTTATCCCTCCTTTTTGGAACCGACACTTTTAGTGTCGGGCTTATCCTTCTATCAGTTTAATGATATCACTGATGTTCAGCTTTTCAACATCAATCCAGTTAACGTTCCTGAACCTCCGAAACCATGTCATCTGCCTCTTCGCGAAGTTGCGCGTGTTCTGCTTCAGGATGTTGACCAGCTCATCATGTGTGTATTTCCCGTGGAGATGCTCGGCGACTTCCTTGTATCCTATCGCCTGCATTGATGAGAGCTTTTTATCATACCCCTCTTTAATAAGGCCCTTGACCTCTTCGACAAGGCCTGCCTTCAGCATCTTATCGACCCTCTCCTCTATCCTTTCATATAATATCTTCCTGTCCATATTAAGCCCGACCATAACCGGTTCATACGGCAGGCTTTCCACGTCCTTTGACTGCGCCTGTGAAATCGGCTTTCCTGTCAATTCATATACTTCGAGCGCCCTTATGATGCGCTTAAGGTCGTTATAATGTATCTTTGCCGCGGCATCGGGATCCACATTCTTGAGCTTTTCGTACAAATGGGGACTGCCGTAAACTTTTGCTTCTCCCTCAAGCCTTTCTCTTATCTCTTTATTTGCTTCGACTATCGGAAAAGCATATCCTTCAATAAGAGCGTTCAGGTATAGCCCGGTTCCGCCGACGACTATCGGAAGCTTTCCTCTTTCAATGATATCTTCGATGATACTCCCGGCATTCGATATAAAATCGGAAACGCTCCAATTCTTGTCGGGAGGAATGATGTTGATGAGGTGGTGGGGAACTTCTTCGAGCTCTTCCTTTGACGGTTTCGCGGTCCCGATGTCCATCCCGAAATAAACCTGCATCGAATCAGCAGAGATTATCTCACCGTTCAATCTTTTCGCGAGTTCAATGGCGAGCTTTGACTTGCCGACGGCCGTCGGCCCGAGGATTATGAGTACCTTACCTGCCTGCCGACAGGCATGGTTAATCTTCTCTTGAACCACGTAGGGCAAGAAGCCTTATAAGGTTGAGCACTGCCATTGCTGTGGCAGCTACATATGTAAGGGCAGCGGCATCAAGCACTGATTTTGCGAGAGGCGCCTCTTCGGCAGTCACGTACCCGCCGTCTTTAAGCATCGATACGGCCCTCCTGCTAGCATTGAACTCGACAGGAAGTGTTACAACCGTGAAGACCACGGCAAGAGAAAAAGCTATTATGCCTATGTCCATGAGCATCGGGGCGCTGAATATAAGCCCGAGGAAGAAAAGCGGGATAGCAAGCTGCGAGCCGATGTTAGCCGCGGGAACAAGCCCGGCCCTTATCCTGAGCGGAAAGTAAGCCTTTAAGTCCTGGACTGCGTGGCCCACTTCATGCGCGACAATACCGATAGCAGCGATCGAATCATTTTTGTACACACCTTCGGAAAGGCGCAGCGTCTTGTCCCTGGGGTCATAGTTGTCGCTAAGGTTGCCCGGTATCTGTTCTATCTTGATGTTTTCAAGGCCGTTGCTGTCGAGAAGCTTCCTGCCGGTCTCGGCGCCGGTAAGCCCTTTCGAGGACTTAACCTCAGACATGCGGGCGTAAGTGGACTGCACCTTGAATTGAGCATAAATGGCCAGGATGATAGCCGGTATTAATAGCATAAATGTCGGATCGTACGGGTAAAGCATAGTGTATATTTTAGCAGAAAACAGATTGAGATGCGAGATGCGAAAAGCGAGATGCGAAATGAGAGACCTCCAGGGCGACCAAAATTAAGGATTGAATTTAAGTGCGCTTACCTTATTTTCTCCAAAGCTTCTTTAGCTGCAGATTGCACTAATTTGTTTAGATCCTTTAGGCATTTAGTTATCTCAGGAATTGCTTCTTTGGCGTTAAGATCCACCAAAGCTTTAATGGCTGCTTCACGTACATGCTTATCTGAATCTTCCAATCTTTTAACTATATCAGGTATGGCTTCTTTGGCGTTAAGCTTTCCTAATGCTTCGATAGCTGCTGCACGTACATAATACTTGGAACTTTCCAATCTTTTAACTATGTCAGGAATGGCTTCTTTGGCGTTGAGTCCCACCAAAACATCAATAGCTGCATCACGTACATAATACTTGGAACTTTCCAATCTTTTAACTATATTAGGATAAGTAACTATATCGGGATAAGCTTCTTTAGCGTCAAGCAACCCTAAAACTTTGATGGCTGTCTTACGTAACTCTATTTCTTCATCTAATGCAATATTACAGTACGCTATATTTTCATTTATAAGCCGTTCGGTATCTTCGTCATCTCCTTCCCAATATCCCAGGTCTTTCTCAATACTCCCTGAACGTTTCAATGAATCTGTCAATGTATTAACAATAGCAGGGATAGCATCTTTCTTGAGATCCGCCTTAATAAGACCTACATTCCTTTCGAGAAAAGCCCAAAAATCATCTTCTTTGGTCCACTGGCTGCCCAACATTATTTTTTCATTTTCCTCGATTTTTCCATTTTTATTGAGGTCCATTCCTCTATCCTTTATAGCATTGGGATAATACTTCAGAAAAATGCCTCGCATAGTAATCTCGCTCATTTTTATCTTCCTCCTATTGATTCAAAATAGCTTTACCTCACTATATCGTTCGTATTCGCTGAAAATTTCATTCTTTTTATAATTAGCCCGTTTCGCCGCACGAGCAGGTTTAGTCGCAGGTTCTGATATGATATAATCAAGGTGTGAAAATTATCGAAGTTAAATCTCTGGCGATACCCGATGTCAAAGTGATCCGCTTTGGGCGTTTTAATGACAACCGCGGGTATTTTACGGAAACGTTCCGGAACAGCGATTTCCAGAAACTGGACTTTCTAAAAGGAGTCAGGTTCCTCCAGTGCAATGAGGGCTATTCAAAAGCGGGCACTTTCAGGGGTTTCCATTTCCAGTGGAATCCGTACATGGGAAAGCTCGTCAGGGTGATGAGCGGCCACCTTATCGATATTGCGCTTGATATCAGAAAAGGCTCTCCAACATTAGGCAAGATCGTTGCATACGACATGACGGTGAGTCCCGAAGATGACTATAGTGAGTGGATATGGCTCCCCCCCGGGTTTGGCCACGGTATTTTGCTTACCGAAGAAAGCCTTGTTGAATATTTCTGCTCCGCGGAATACAGCCCGGGATGCGAAGCGAGCATATCGCCGATGGCTGCGGATATCGACTGGTCAATATGCGATACCAAGCTGAAAAAGGTCTTTGATTCGATAGTGCCGAAGACCAAATTGATCACGGAAAAGGACAAGAACGGCTTCGCTTTGGCCTCGTGGCTGAAAGAAAAGAATTCGGATCAATTCATATACGGAAAACCTCACCCCTAGCCCCTCTCCTGCACAGCAGTAGAGGGGAAACTTTGCTCTAGTTGTGTTTCCTCTCTCCTATTTTATAGGAGAGAGGCTAGGAGTGAGGATTGTTTTCATCGGGCAAACTTTAACACACTCCAGGCACGCGGTGCATTTGCTGTAATCAATGACCGGGAGGTTGTCCCTCATTGTGATGGCGACGGGCACGCAGACCTTTTCGCATAACCTGCATGATATGCAGCCAACCTTGCAGATCTTCCTTACATAAGCCCCCTTATCCTTAGTGGAACAATTAACAAGGACTTTGGCCGACCTTGGAATGTAGTATATTATTTTTCTCGGGCAGGCGACCAGGCACTTGCCGCAGGCAGTGCATTTGTCGGGATCGATGACCGGAAGGCCGCCTTTGCTCATCTTTAAAGCATCGAATTTGCAAACCTTTACACAAGTGCCATAGCCAAGGCAACCGTAAGAGCATAACTTGTCGCCCCCTCCCACCAGAAGTACGGCGTCGCAATCCAGAATGCCTTTATATTCAAATTTCTTGCTGCAATTCTCGTTCGAGCCGCCGCAGGAATGATGCGCAACCATCCTTTCCTTTACTTCACATTTGTCCTTCCCGAGGCTTGCGGCTATCTTATTGGCGGTGGACTCGCCGCCGACCTTGCACGCAGCCGGATCCGCCTTGCCCGCAACGATAGCTTCGGCCAGGGCAATACAGCTCGGGTAGCCGCAGGCGCCGCAATTCGCCCTTGGAAGAAGGCTCAAGACCTCTTCCACCTTCGGGTCCTTTTCTACCTTGAATTTCTCGGAGGCAAAGGCGAGAAGCGCTCCGGATAGGGCTCCCAGCAAAGCAAGGCTTATGATGGATATCAATATTAACGTAGTGTTCGAATTCATGATGTTATTCTGTGATCAGCCCGACAAATCCTATGAAAGCGACAGAAAGAAGCGAAGCTACTATAAAAGTTATCGGGACTCCCTTTAAAGCCCTCGGCACCGGCGCCATGTCAAGCCGCTCCCTTATTCCGGCCATTATTATTAATGCCAGTGTAAAGCCGACGCCTGCCCCGAAGCCGTTGAACGATGCCTCAAGGAAATTAAGGTTGCTCCTTATGTTCAATATCGCCACGCCGAGGACCGCGCAATTCGTTGTTATAAGCGGAAGGTAAATGCCCAGGGCTTTTTTCAGGGCGGGGCTTATCTTGTTTATCACCATCTCGATGAACTGTACAAGCGCGGCAATAACAAGAATGAAAGCTATTGTCTGGAGGAATTCTATCTTGAAAGGTATCAGGACAAACGCCTGGATCGCCCAGGTAACTGAAGAGGCCAGGGTCATGCAGAATATAACTGCGGCCCCCATCCCGAATGCCGCGTCTATCTGGCTCGATACCCCGACAAAAGGGCATATTCCCAGGAACTTTATTAGGACGAAGTTGTTGATCAGTATGGCGCTGATCATTATAAGGAAAAGCTTTGTCAGATTACTATCCTTCCCTTTCGCTTTCCCTGAGGTACTTTTTCTCCAGGATCTGCAACACCTGGATGACAAAAAGAGTAAGGATCGTGGAAATTGTCGCAAGCGAATAAAACCCGGCGCCGACGGCAAGGCCTATTGCCGCGCAGACCCATATGGAAGCGGCGGTCGTAAGGCCGCGGACAGAACCGCCCGTCTGGAATATCGCTCCCGCGCCGATAAAGCCTATGCCCGTGACAACGCTTGCCGCTATCCTTGATGGATCAGCACCGGCTACGCCCTTCGTCATGTAAATCGATACCAGCGTAAAGATGGCGGAACCAAGGCAAACGAGCATGTGGGTCCTAAGGCCGGCCGCTTTCTTTTTTATCTCCCTTACGTATCCTATGGCGCCGCCGAATACCATCGCGAGCAAGAGCCTTGATATCAGATCCATTTCCATGATTTTACCTCCTTATTTGTCACCCTGAATGAAGTGAAGGGTCTGTGTTTGAGATGCTTCGCTTCGCTCAGCATGACGTTTACACGTCAAATATAATTCGTGATTTCCAGGAACCTTTTTCTTTCTTTATCTCAAGCTGATTGTAAGTTGCAGCCTTAATGAACCTTTTAACCTTGCCTATTTTACCACCATAAACTTTCGCTTCAAGTTCGGCATCGCTCATTTTGGTTATCTTAAAATCCGAAAGCGCGACATGGTTCGAATCGCTTAGATAAAGAAGCTCCGAAAGCCATGATACAAGCAGGGATACTTGATCATCTCCCGTAACTTTGACATCAAAGGACATTTCTTTTTTGACGCCGGAGAGCTCGAACATCATGTCCATCATGCCGAAAGCTGAATTCTCGAAGAGACCTTTTATGTCCTTGCCGATAGCTTCGATGCCGATATCCGACGGGTGATCAATGACTATATATTTTTTATCCATTTATTAATATCCAATTTACAATACACAAATTACAAACAAGATACAAATTACAATCATCAAAACACACTATCTATTTGAAATTTGCATATTGTAATTTGTTTGTAATTTGGAATTTGGTCATTGGGATTTCAATCGTGAAACGATTGCATCGGCCATCTGCGAGGTACCGACCGCTGTGGGGTCGTCCCTGTTCGGCTTCAGGTCATATGTCACGTATTTTCCCTCGGCGATCACATCAGTAGCGGCTTTTTCGAGGCGTTTTGCGGCATCTTTTTCGCCGAGATAGTCCAGCATGAGGACCCCGGAGAGTATCACGGCCGCCGGATTGACCTTGTTCTGGCCCTTGTATTTCGGGGCGCTGCCGTGGACCGCCTCAAAAACGGCAATATCCTTGCCGATGTTCGCGCCGGGTGCGATGCCAAGCCCGCCTATTAATCCCGCGCAGAGGTCCGAAATTATGTCGCCGTAGAGGTTCGGAAGCACCAGGATATCGTAAAGCTCCGGCTTTTGCACGAGCTGCATGCACATGTTGTCCACCAGGCGCTCCTCGTACTCGATCTTTCCCTCATAAGCCTTCGCCACTTCCTTCGCGACCGCGAAGAAAAGCCCGTCCGTGAACTTCATTATGTTGGCTTTTGTGACCGCGGTGACCTTTTTGCGGTTATGTTTGACCGCGTAATCGAACGCGAATTTCACTATCCTCTCGGTCCCGAACTTTGATATCGGCTTAATGCTTATACCGGAATCCGGCCTTATCTTCTTCTTGGAGCCCTTCTCGATGGCGGCGATGATATCCGCTGTTTCCTTTTTGCCTTCCTCGAATTCAATACCGGCATAAAGATCTTCCGTATTCTCCCTCACAACAACAAGGTCTATGTTTTGATATCGCGAGCGGATGCCTTTATATGACTTGCACGGCCTGAGGCACGCGTAAAGGTCAAGTTCCTTGCGGATGGCCACGTTTACGCTTCGAAATCCAGTCCCGATGGGGGTGGTTATCGGCCCTTTGAGCGCGACCTTGTTCTTCCTGATCGAATCAAGAACTATCGGGGGAAGGGGAGTGCCGTACTTTTCCATCACATCGATGCCAGCTTCAACAGTTTCCCATTTGATCTTTACTCCGGTCGCTTCTATGCAGCGCCGTGCCGCTTCAACTATCTCAGGGCCTGTTCCGTCTCCGGGTATTAAAGTTATGTTGTACATTTTGTCCAATTTTAGAGGAAAAAGCGGCTATTATCAATTGAAATAAAATGAAATCCACGGTGATTTTTGTCGAGAATGATCTGGAGGCGTTTTTGTATGGGTTTTTATATGTGCCCGCTTGATCCGAAAGTTAAAAATATCTTTATAGGGAATGAGGCAATGCTCCTCAAGAAAAGGATCCCGATCTCTGTTCGGGCAAAATCAGGCCCCAGACCATGCTCGATCCCTAATAAAGATTGGAAAAATATTAGCAAATGTGAATTCAAATATAGACGCAATTCAATATTATTGAAAATATCCAATAAAGTGGACAACAATATAATACCTACTTCGCTCTCTCGTATTTCCCCGATATTTAAAAACGACAATTCGCATTTTAAGGTTAATGTGTGTGGTAAGGCAAACAGATCAAAAATTCATATCACACTGTCCGTTAAAGAATCCCTATGCACAAGCGATCATAACGCTCGCGAAAACTATTCACCCATCCTGGTTTTTGAGATCTCTCATTCTGATCATAGAATAGATCTGGAATGGATTAAATCTCAGCAGGACGGGACCGGAGGGAAAATGCTTGTAGCGCTTTATAACATTGCGAAAGACCTGAGGATCAAAAATATATTCTTTTATCCGGATACTAGATTGGCTATGCAGTTTTATTATCACATGGATTTTGGCAATGATGATTATGAAGTGGATCACAGAAAAGCGATCGACTGGAAAGTGAATATAAGGTGAAGATCCCGCCGTATCGCTAAAATATCAGGTGCCGACCCTGAAGCTCAATATATCCCCGTCCTCAACTAGATAATCGCGGCCTTTTAAGTGGAATTTGCCGAGCTCCTTAAGTTTTGCCTCTGATCCCGAAGAGAGAAGGTCTTCGTATTTGAACATTTCCGCCCTGACGAATTTCTTCTCGATCTCCGTGTGGATGACGGAGCCGGCTTCCGCGGCGAGCGAGCCTTTTCTTACGGGCCAGGCCTTAACCTCGTCGCTTCCGACGGTGAAAAAGGATATCAGCCCAAGCCCCGCGAACGCCATCTGGTTCATCTTGTCCAGAGCGGACTCTTTAATGCCCAATTCTTTCATGAAAGCCGCCCGATCCGCTTCTTCCAGCTGGCTTATTTCCTGCTCAAGTTTTGCGCAGACCTGGATCGCCTGAAGCCCTGTCTTGGCAGCGACCCCGGCGGATATTGACGTATCATTTATTTTATTTTCTGGGACGTTTATCACTACGAAGATCGGCTTCATAGTGATGAATTGATATGTTTTAAGGGCAACGATCAGTTCCGGCGCCAGTTCCAGCGCCCTTATCGGCTTTTCTTTTTCAAGCTGAGCCATGCAGGTTTTCATCAGTTCTTCTTCTTTTGCATTTGCTTCCAGAAATTTCCTCTTCTGGCCCTTTGCTATGTTTTCCAGCCTTTTTTCGGCGGTCATTATGTCATTTATGATCATTTCCGAAAAGAAATGGGAAGCATCGGATTCGGCATTTTCATCGTTCGTGACCCAGCAGATCTCATCGCAGTTCTTAAGCTCCCTGAACACCATATCCTTTGCCGGGCCCTGGAGATTGAAATCGGGGAGAAGAGTGTATTCTATCCTGGCGTACGATCTTTTAGCGGGCTGATACATCTGGATCAATTTTGTTAACCTGGGATCCCGCACCTCACAGATGCCTATCTGAGGTTCTAAAGGCTTTAGGCTTATGGCATCAAGAAAAATTCCTGTCAGAAGGCTGAAAAGTTCCTGCTGGCCGGCCTGAGGGGAGCCAAGTATTACTATTTTCATCCTAGAAGCATCCTAAAAGCCATAAACTTACTGCCATCAATATCATCCCGGCCATAAGCCCCACTATACTGAGGTGTTCTTCCCCGTAGGACCTCGAGACAGGGACAAGCTCGTCTATTGCTATGAACACCATGATGCCCGCCACCGCTGCCAGGACAAAGCCGATAACATTTTGATTAAGGAAGGGCATAAGAAAAAGGGCGGTTATAAGGGCGCCGAGAGGTTCCGCAAGCCCCGATAACATTGACCACAGGAACGCTTTTCTCCTGCTGTGAGTTGCGGCATAGACCGGCACCGAAACAGCTATACCCTCGGGAATATTATGAAGGGCAATGGCGATCGCTATGGCTATCCCGATATGGATGTTCGATAAAGCACCGGCAAAAACGGCCATTCCTTCCGGAAAGTTGTGTATCGTTATGCCGAGCGCTAGAAAAAAACCCGTGCGGCAGAGATTGTTGTTCTTGCACAGTTTCTTGTCAACGTTATGCTCCGCCATGTAATCGTGTGGCACAAGGTTATCGATAAGGAATATCAAACCCATGCCGATAAAAAATGCCATATAAGCGAATGGATGGCCTATTGATTTAATGCCCTGGTCGAGCAATTCCACGAATGAAACGAAGATCATGACGCCAGCTGAAAAACCAAGGGACAAGGTCAGGAATTTCGGGCCGGGCTTCCTTACCATAAGGCTAAGGATGCTGCCTATCATTGTTGCAAGGCCGGCAAGAAGAGAGAGGAGCAGTGCGTATCCGATGGTCAAGTTATCCAAGCGCGAAACCGCCGTGTTTCTTGAAGTGTTCCACAAGCCCGCCGTCGGAAAGCAGTGTCTGCATCGTCTTCGGTATCGGGCTTATCTTAATGTTCTTGCCTTTCGTCTTGTTCCTGATAATGCCTTTATCAAGGTCAAGCTCCAGCTCGTCGCCTTCGGCTATGCCGTCGGTATCGCACTCAATAGCCGGCAGTCCCAGGTTAAAGCAGTTGCGGTAGAATATCCTGGCGAATGACTTGGCAAGGACAGCGGATACGCCGGCGTATTTGATAGCCATTGGAGCCTGCTCGCGGGAAGAGCCGCAGCCGAAGTTGCTCCCGGCGACGATAAAATCGCCTTTTTTTAATTTCAAGTAAAAATGAGGGTCCAGGTCCTCCATCACATGTTTGGCAAGCTCGACGGGGTCCTGTATCTTGAACTTGTATCGTCCGGATATTATGTAGTCTGTGTTTATGTCGTCATTCTGGGGGAGTCGGTGCCCTTTTCCTGATAGTATCATTTGGGTTTATTATACAAATTTTCCAGTATCTTAGCAATTGAACTTATAATAGCAGTGTTACTGGAGACGATCCTGAATAGGAAGAATATTATAAGGATGCCGAATATCGCTGAAACGATCGAGGAGGCTTTTTGCCCGGAGGATCCTAAGACTTTCTCAAGGCCGTCGGGGAGGGAAGACGAAAAAAATCCGGCAAGTATGGCGATAACGATCGCGGAGAGAAGGATGTAGAGAATAGCCTTCTTATTCACCTTTTATAAGGCCCTCAAGCTCAAATTTCATGGACATGAGGAGCTCCAGGGCAACTACAGTCAGGAGCGCCTCAGCCAGCCCGATAACCGAATGGACAGACGCCATTGCCGGAAGGACCCGATCGATAGGCATTGAGCCGGATAATGCAATTTCTATGGCGCAGGCTGTTGACGCCAATAATACCGAAGAGAAGCCTGCAAGTATAACTCCGGAATAGAATCCGAGATCATTCCTGAATATCCCGTTGATAAAGAAATATATGTAATATGAAAAGAAAGTGCCGAAGATCGCCATATTCAATATATTTGCTCCGAGCGCGGTGATCCCCCCATCGGCGAAGAATATCGATTGGACAGCCAGGACTGCGGCGATAACTATCGAACCAGAGAAAGGCCCGAGCGCTATTGCAGCTATCACTCCGCCGAGAAGATGACCGGAGGTGCCGCTGTTGACAGGGAAATTGAACATCTGCGCGGCGAATATCAGGGAACCGATAGCCCCCATCCTCATCAGGTGGTTTTCCGCGAAGCTTGAGATCAGTTTTTTTGATCTATCAGAAACATTGAATGCGATATTGCTGGCTCCGACAAGAACAGCTTCAGGTACAGCTATCGAAAGCGCCTGCCTTACCCTGGCAATGCAATATCCCAGGACTCCGGCTGCCGCAAATGATGCGCCGGCCGATACTTTCGGATCAAGAAGACCGTTCGGTATGTGCATTACTTATTCCTCATTATAAAGGCACGAGATAGGTCAGACCGAAGACAAAATTTGAGCTTGATGAGTTCTCGTTCAGCCCGCACCCGAGCGCCGTGTCAAATGTCAGATTATCATTGTATCGATAATTGAGGCCTATCGCAGTTTCCCAGACTATGTCCAATGTGTATGTATTTCTGCTGTACTGGATCTCGCCCACAAGGTTCATTGCCCCGGTCAATGGCCTGACGGCGGAGGCATTATAAATCATAAAATCACTGTACGGAGCCCCGCTGTTATCGCCGTCAAAGGTGTATCCGAAATTCAGGTTATATGAAAATTGACCGAGGCTGTTCGCATACATAAGCATCGTATTAATATCGCTATGGGTGTTCGTGGAACCGACATCAAGATCACCAGGCAAATATCCTACCATGAAGGATGCGGCTTCCTTATCGGCGTTGTAGAAATTATACTTGATCTTCACGTTTCCGTCGCTCAATCCGTCATAATTATCCCCCGTAGAAACCCGGCTCATATATGGCAGGTCAAGAGAACCTTCAAAATTCCGGGCAAACCCGTATCTAAGCGAAGTAATTAATTCCCTTACTCCCGTATTATCGCGGTTTGATAAAAGGAGAAGCCCGGACTCGACATAAAGCTTACTTATCGGGGTTACCTGGGCATCCTCCGTGTAAAGAGGGCGGACTGCTTCGCAGAATGACAAATGACAAATTACAAATAACAAAGTAATGAAAGTTATAGCCAGGAACCTGCGACTGAAAGTCGCGGTTCCTTTTATATGATTTGGAACCGAGAATTTCATTCTCAGGTTCCATAGCCTATTTTTCATTTATTCCTTTTCCTTTATAGAGCGATCAGGCCCCTTTATCCGACATGATTATACCCCATAGATGTCGATTTTTCCTATAGATGTCGTAGAAAACAGCTACAAAACTCAAAGCATCCCCCTTAAAAGCAACGGCCAGAAAATTGCTACACACGAGATGTGAGGTGCCCGCTTCGACGAGCGAAGCGAGGCTAGCGAGGTGGGAGATGGGAAGGGAGGTGAAAAAATGAGATACATTATATTATTGGTTTGTTTGGCAATGGCTATTTCGGCAAACGGCTGTGGGAATTTAAATGAAACAAAAGGGGATGTTAACGAGAATTCTTATGTAATGAAGGCGGACAATCCGCAAGTCAGGGAATTCAACAAGCAGCTTGGAGAGATTAGCGATGAGGCAAGTGCCGAGAAAGCAGTTGGTTCTTTTGTCGGTTATGTTGATTCGAGGATTGATAGATCCGCTTCCGGGATGACAGTGAAATCACTTGGCGCTCTTTTGGGTGCGGATGTAATAAAAGAAATGGCAAGAAAAGAAGCCATGGCAAGGAATGTGGGCGGCAATGAGATCTGTTCAACTGGCGACGAAGGAAGTGTCTCCCCTTTATTGGATATAGGAACGATCACGGATAATATCAACCAGTTAGGCAGTACGGAAGGGATAAGGGTTGACGATGAAACAGTTGCCAAGGCGCAGATCGCTGTTGAAGAGTCCATTCCCAACATCAATCCAGACAAAAGTACGGGAATGACACCGCTTGAAGCATCTGTAATCGGCTATGCGCTTGTTTCCGGCGACGACGGGACAGCAACAACAGAATCCATAAAGCTGCCGGAGGATAAAGCGAATAGTTACGCGGATAAAGTGAACAGTTTCGTTGAAAATATAACGAATTAGGAGGTGAATGTAATGATAAAAAAGATGAATATTGTTCTGGTTTTTGTAATAGCATTACTTCTTGTGTCTTCTAATATTGCATTTGCGGGAGGAGGAGGTGGAGGAGGGAAGAAGCCCTCAGCAAAAAAATCTGAGCCCCAGTATCATTCATTTGAAGATCTAAGGGATTACCTGAGGGATCGGGAGAGATTTCATTTTGAGAATTCAAATAAGCCTGCTAACGCGCTGGTTTCTTTGGGGTATTATATGTCATATCCGGCATGTGCGGCAGCAAACGCCCAAATAGCAGCCCAGATCAAATCTAAACCATCGAATTTTATGATCGATAGTTCCCATATTAGCTCCAACTGGCGAGAGGGGCAAAAAACACCTTTTGACTGGAAAAACTATAGAAATACTTTACGCCTTGGAGACCTGATATTTACTCGCGGCGACGACAAGATGAATAATCTCGTGAAATTCTTTTCTAATTGGACGCATGTTGTTATTGTATCGGATCCATCGACAAATAGAATCTTTGATGCAACGGTCGATAACGGAGTATTGGATCATCCGGTTGCCGATAAATGGGAGGGATTCGGTTATTACACCTGCAAACGGATCAATGGGATGCCGGAAGATGAAATGTATCTTGCGGTCCATAATGGTAAAACAAAGTTTAATAAACTCCCATATTTGCCAAAGATCGAATCTGCTGTTGATGTTTTTACTTTTGCTTATAAATGGTGCGACAGGAACGACAAAAGCTCCATGTACTGCTCAAAACTTGTATATAATGTTTTTAATGCAAACATGCAGATCGATACGAGAAGAACATCTGTGAACACCGATTCAAGAATGCGCGATACGGCGCCGGGCAACTATTTATTCAGCTGGGTAGGAGTGTCGCCCGACAACATATATTTTTCGCCATCATTAGGCAGTGATTTCAATTACTCAAACAATCTATCGACCATATGACAAGGGCGCTATTAATAGCATTGCTGACATTGATAGTTACATATTCTCCCGCAAAAGCGGGAGAATATGCTTATGTTCTTAGATATAACCCGGGTGAGCCTGAATATATCGTTCAGTTCGATACTGCTAAAGATGAAATAGTCAAAAAGATCGAGATGCCGCCCCATAAGGCATTTAATAATATGGTAGTTGATGAAAATGGCGGTTGTTATATATCCGATTATTATTATTTCAGTCATTATGGAAGGAAAATATATTATTACAACACCAAGGAAAATAGGATCAGCGAGTTCATTGACCTTGGTTCAGCGTTCGGACCTCATTATATGGCGCTTAACAAGGATTACTTGATAGTCCAGATGGAGGCACGTGATGAGACGCGAGGGCATGGAGGCGTTGTGATCATTGACAGAAAGAAAAGGGAAATTGTTGGGCGGGTGTTTTTGAGAGAGGACGACCCATTATACCGATCCGCCCAGGTGCTTAAAATGTTCTTTGATGGGAATAAATATGTTTTCCTTGTCACAGACGACCTCATTGATTGTGATATATCGAAAAAACCTTTTGAAGAAGGTCAATACATTGGGGATATATTTGTTATTGACATAGAGACAAAAAAGATCGCCAAGATAATTGAAATACCAAAAGAATACATGAATATATTTGATGTGTGTAATGTGGGCGATAAAATATATATTGCCGCGCTTACAAGAGTCGAGGCCCAATACAAATATAATTCAAATAGAGAGATACTAGTGTTTTCATTAAGCAGTGGGAAACTCATAAAAAAGATACCGATAAGCCCGCATCCGTTCTGGTTGACGTACGATAAATCGGTCAATAAGATGTATGTCCTTCATCGGGATGATTATGACCCACAAAACACCGTTGAGATCATTGACACAATAACCGACAAGGTGATCGGTTCGTTTGAAGTGGAATCGCAGCTCATGTTCTCTGTGGTTGCGCCCGGGAAAATATACATGACCCAAGGGCCCTCATTCATGCGCGATAACAAGCCGACTCCGCCGAAGCTGCTGGTGCTTAATACAAAAACCGATAAGATCATAAAAGAGATCGAAGGTAATTATCAGGGAATATCGGTTAATCCAAAATATTAAAATGGTTTTCCTTTTCTTTTTTGGGTTGTTATTTTCCCTCGCTTCCATGCCCAACCCGCTTATCCATCTGCCTTTGGGCATATTTATAGGATTTATTCCTTTATTTGCTTTAAATCAGAAGCTCTCCGGGACGCGCAGATTTATAGTAAGTCTTTTGTTCTTGGAATTATTTGCGGTCGTATTGCTCGTCCCTCTGGATGCCGTAAATCTCGTTTATGTATTCCCTGATACGCTTTGGATAATCTTGATATTTTTGATCATCGGTTTCATATATGCCCTATCTTTCACCTTCGCATCATTCCTTTCAGATAAATACGGGTGGAACATGAGCCCGATTTATTTTGGAATATCCTGGGTCGTGGCGCAGTATCTTCTGACGATTGTTCCCTTTGCCTTTCCATTCCCCATAGAAACTGTGCTGGCAACATTCCCGATAATGATCCAATCGGCGAGGGTTTTGGGGCCGTATTTCATAGCCTTCCTGATAATATTCACAAATACTCTTCTGGCAAATGCTCTTTTCAAGAAAGACAGGAGAATATGGGCCATATCGATAATGATCTTATTGGCATTACATGTATTGAACATGGGCTACGGATCCTGGTCACTTGATCGACCCTCTCAAATTGGCGAACCTGTCAGGATAGCGATAATACAGACCAATTTAAGCTTAAAGGATTTCGCCTTAAAAGAGCAGAGCGGCCTGTTCAATAAATTGCTTAACAGGAAGCTTATCGATATCTCAAAAGAATCACTGAAAAAATCTCCGGAATTGATCATATGGCCGGAGCTTTCAGGTGATTATATTCTCCAGAGCGATGATTACCTGAACTATCTCCACAAGAACATCACATCAAAAGGAGCTGAGCTGCTGATCGGGACCACATATATTGATTACTGCGATCAAAGGAAGAAATATAATATCGCATTTATCCTGAAAACCGACGGCGACATGACAGATCCTTACAGGAAGAACAGGACTTTCCCGTTATTTGAAACGCAATGGGCATCGAGAGGGGAGAAGTATGTGACATTGGCAAGTTCTACGCCGTTTAAGAATGTCGGCTGTATGATCTGCCTCGAATCTATATGTCCCCAAGTTGCCCGGGGGCTTGTACGGTCAGGCGCCAAAGTACTTATTTGTATATCAGTCGATACATCGTTCGGAAATTCGATGGTTCCATATATACACTCCGCATCAATGGTATTTAGGGCGATTGAAAATAATATATATGGTATTCATGTTGGCAACACCGGCCCGTCTCTTATTTGCGACAACAAGGGGAGGGTGATCACACAGATACCGTACGGCAAAACAGGTTATGCAAATGCGGTCATTTATACGACAAAGAATTAGCCGGAATCATAAATCACCTCTTAGCTCTTTACATCATTAGATCAACCCATATATCAGCAATAAAATTTTGAGAAAAAGTGAAATATTTGCTGTTTTTGTACGAAATATTATTGTTAGCTAAAGGCATGAAATAATATATGGATAATTTAGATCTGAGCAAAATCAATAGTTATGCTGCCCTATTAAATTGGTTTTCCAAAGCGGATACCAATTATGACCTTAAATTGGATAAAAATGAGCTTCCGGACAATGAAATTGCTGCATTTGACAAGGATGGCTCAAAAACCGCGGAATTGTGGGAATTCATGGAAGCGGTGAACGCTCAGAGAAAAACAGAGATCAATCACATTTTCAGCGCGAGCCAAATAAAAAGATTCAAAAAGGCGTATTCTTTGCTCCCGCGCTCGAATTATAACGAACTAATAAAAGAATATTCGATGACTAAAGTCTTTGCGATTATTACCGCGGGGATCTCCAACAAAAATCAAATAAAAGAGATCCTAAAAGAATTCTGCCCCATATCCTGCAAAGACAAAGATTATCAAATGGATTATTCGTGGATGTTTTTTGATCCTTCTTCATGGAACATTGGTCTTGCCGTTAATCTTCAAGCCATTAGAGAAGCCGGGATAAGTGACCCCAAGAAAGTACGAATTTTACTTAAGACGACCGATGTCTCAATGACCGTTTTATCCCAAGCGATCTCTGCGCTTCAAAAACACAAGATAAATGATCAAAAAACCATGATCAATTACCTGCTTACCATTGCAAAGGCAGCAAAAGATAATACCGCTTCAGTCTATAATATACTTGATGCTATCCTGGACAAAACGACCAAATTGGAAGAAATTGTCAGGATAATCGAGACCGTGAATAGCAGCGCCGCAGGAAAAAACGGCCAGGAAATCTATGAACAGGCATTGCCGGCATTGTTTTCTGTTGGGATAACCGATCTTAATGACATAAAAGACATAATCGAAGCCATAAAACCCGACGAATCTTACTATAAGAACACAATAGCGCCTGTAAATATCGCAGTTGACGCCCTTAAAAAAATCGATGGCATAACAGCCGACGAGATCAAGATGCTATTGGTTATTATTGCAACAAAATCAAGTAATTATAATAAAGAAAATGCATATGAGGGCCTTTCCGAAGCCATTAGTTCGAGCCAGGTCGGATTGTCAAGAACAGAAGAACTGGATTCATTCGTTAAAAAATATCCTGAAAAGTTCAAATATAATGGATATTTCTTGATACTTGAAGGGAAAATGACCGAAGAAGAAAAATCATCGCTAACAGATTGTTTCAAGTCAGATAAGGATCGGGAAGCTATAGAACGGTTATATGTTCATTCGCAAAATACTATATCATGCTTTGAACCGAAACCCGAAAGATCGGAGATCGTAAACTTACTCAAAACTATCCCCGAGATATCCGGGGATAAAACAGGCGAGATGTTCAAGCTGATCCCGTATCTCTTCATCGCAGGAATAACCGACTACAATGAAATCGAGAAGATCATTAAAATAATATGCGAAAACTGGAGTGATGCCACTTACGGCATTGCAAATGACGTATCCAGCGCCATTTTATCCCTAAAAGCTTTTACCGGCGGGGATACGGCAGGGATAAAAGATGTTCTAGAATGTGCCGCCTCAAATCCTTCAGCGAATTGGGCATTCTCTTATTTGCCAAAAGCCATTGATGATATCAATAGGTTGAGATCGGAAAAAAAAATAAGCTATAGCACAGGGGAGTCTCTCTCTCTGCTTAAGATGATCGGGGATACGGCAAAGCAAAACCGCGGATATTATTACAAAATCCTTGGCGCATTGCTGGAATCCGGGATAACCGTGCCTGATGACATTAAGGAACTCATAGATAAGATCAGCATAGAAAAAATTTGGGATGATACCTTAAATAATCTTGCGGCAGCAGCAGGGGCGATCAGGAAATATGCCACATCCGACCCAAAAGAAATAATATCCCTTCTTGAAATTATCGCCGAAACCGCAAAGAACGATAAAAGCAATGCTTATAAATGCCTGCCTTCAATATTGAAAGCAGGTATTATTAATAAGGACAAAATAAGATCATTGATCGGCAAGATCGATGGTACCGATACAAGAACATATTATCCAGACGCAATTGTTGCCTACGATTCCGTTCCAGGCGCGATCGATACGCTGATGAAAAACTACAAAGATCCTGAAATAATAAGAAAGTATCTTGAAACAATAGCGGCAGAATGCAAAAACGGCACTTCTATTGCGTATGACCTGCTGCCCGCATTTTTCGAATATAATATAACAACGCTGCCTGAAGTATTGACAAGATTAAGAGCTATCAATGGACAGGATGGCTCGGATGACGCAATTAAATCGCTCTTGTCAATAAATATCAGGGATCCCAAAATAATAGCTTCTATCCTGCTAACAATATCAATCTGCGCAAATAAAGATTCATCATACGCTTATAGGAAAATGCCCGAAGCCGTAAACGCCCTGGCATGGGCGATCAAAAATGGGAAAATAAATGGATTTAAAAAACCGGAAGATTCAAGGATGTTGCTTGAAGAGATCGCAAGAACAACAAAAAAAAGTTGCAATTATGCATATGAGGCGCTCCCAATGTTATTAGCCGCCGGGATAACAAAACAGGAAGACATAATAGATATCTTCAAGATCCCCGGCAGATATTCCTGCGAAGAAGTATCCAGCTACCAAAATATATACACACTCATATCAGACTTTATCAGATCCCTTATAGAGGATTATTTTCATATTCCTTATTCACTTGATGACAAGAAGGCTGAAGATTTTATCCATATTCATGGATATAAATATGAAAAATCTTACGAGAAACTATGTATTAGGGGAGCTATGACAAAAGATGAAAAGGACGCGCTGCTGCGCTTATTTCCGGAGCAAAGCAAATCCATAGAAGAACTTTTTGTAAGATCCTCATATCCAATGAATGCGGCAGATATCAAATCCTTGCTTGAAGGCATCGCAAAATATTCCGGCAAAGAAACATTCAATGCTTTTATGTATGCGCCGAATGCAATAACAGCTCTTAGAGAAAAGCTCGAAATAACCGACCCTAAAAAACTAAAAGAGCAGCTTTTGCTTTTGTCCGCTAAAAGCGGGGAAAAGACAGGCGAAATATACAAAAACCTGGACGAAACTATCAATACCATAAAGGAGGCCAATTTACCCCTGAAGCCTTCCGAGATATTCGATCTTTTGATAGCAACAATTGAAATCGCCGGCAGTTCAGCCATATATGCAATGAATTCCTTATCATCCATTTTGCCCATATATGACATTGAAGAGACCAAAATAATATTAAAAAACATTATTGATTCATATGGAAATGATGCGGAAGCCGCTTTTAAAAACATCCCTTCGCTCGTCGAGGCGATAATGAATGTCAGGAAAGAAAAGTCCGAACAGAAAGAATTATTCAGTAAGATCATCAGGGAAAACCCGCAGATAGTGCTCAATGATTTTACGCCGTCATTGCTTTCGTCAGGACTTGATCCTGTTGATGTGGAAGCGGTCCTTGCAGGCATGAATTCATTATTTATTGAACATGTCGCTGAAGCGCCATCCCAAATTGACATCAATAATAATCTGATCAATGCGATCGGAACGATAAAAAACAACAATATAACCGCCTCCCCTCAAATAAGGGAGATCCTCTTGATACCGCTAAATAAAGAGTCAACCTATCATAATACCGGACAGGTAAATAATTATTTCTTGGCGCTGCCCCGCATGTTCGAAATAATCAAGTCTATCGGCATAGATGATCCAAAAGACAAAAAGGATATGCTGGATTCTTTGCAATCTTATGAAATATCGGATATGACCGTGAAAGGGACCGTCGAAAAGATAGATGCTTTTATCAATAAATATCCAGGCAAATATCAATATGATAAGGATAGCATCAGCATTGGCATAAAGGGGAAGGCTACCGAATCCGAGCAGAAAGAACTAGAAGGCCTTTCTGATAATGAAAAATATAAAAATGATGTCATCGATTTTTGTGAATGCTCACAACAACAGGATGACCATAGCGCTTATGTGTGTGTGCTGGAATTGCCAAAATATAAAGGCGTTCCTTCTTTTGAAAAAATACCGGATGCAGCCAGAATACTTAAGGAAGATGCTGGAATATCAGACCCAAAAGCAATAAAGGAAGTATTGGTCGCCATCTTAGCGAATGGCGGCGACAATATATTCGTTACTCTGGGCGAGATCATAAAAGATATGAAGAAAAGGAAAATAACAGATCCAGCCGGGATAAAGAGCATGCTGATCAACTCAGCCGAAATCGCCAAATCAAGTATCTTAAATGTATTTATGCTTATTAATTATGGTTATTACCGGGAACCCGACCTGACAAAACTGCAAAGCAAAAGCTTGATGACAGCGACAGAGAAAAATATCACAGTAAAATATACAAAGGATGGACAATACGCGATCTATAAAGACAATTCATCCGATGCTGCAATCACCATTTCAGGCGAATATAAGCTAAGTTATGAAAATCTTTCAAACGAAGAAAATGAATTGGCCAATGCCCTTATTTGTAAACTTCAGGACATCAAGAAGATTTACTCGCCTTTTGCGGATATCAATAGCAAGTATCAACAGATAATATTTCAGATATTACCTTTAATTATGTCTGCCGGCATAACTGATCTGAAGGACATAAGGGAGATGCTGATCGCAGTGAACAAAACGGAAACATATAATAAAGATGCTTCGGAAGCGTTTTCAGCATTGCCAAAAGCCATCGGATCGCTCAAAACTTTTGGGCTTGATTATAAAGAAATAAAGGATCTTATTAAATGTATTGCCGAAAAGGCAGGTTCTGATACTTCAAATGTTTATTCATCGATCCCGGGCATTATTGCAGATCTGCCGGACAAAAAAGCAATTGAATTGATCAAGATCTCGATAGATAAAAATGTATGCAGTATGCTGCCGGACCTTATCAGCGAACTCAAACAGAACGGCGGGATCGATAAGGCGGTACTTGAAAATAATGCTGTGATCTGGGGCGCGGTAAACTCACGCCTAGACACATTCTTTTCTCATAAAGAAGGTGAGCAGTACTTCATTCCTAAAGTTAATATAAAAGATATTATTTCCCGTGAAATAAAAGAAGAGACAGTTAAAAAAGAGTTTTCATTATTATTGTCCCGGTATTGCAACGGCCTTACGGACACAAATGCTATCATTGAGATCTTATCTTTTTTCATTAAAGAATGCAACCTATATGAATATCATTTTTCACTCGATCTATCTGAGACCATACAAGCTATCAATTCAATTGAAATGATAAGTAAATACAGCCCAAAGGATAGGAATGATTACATAAAGGATATCTTGATCCATTTAGCTTCCAATTCAAAAACTCACCCAGGTTCCAGCCTGACAGATCTATCAAACGCGCTCAAGGGACTTGAATCAATAAATATCAAAGATCCCTTAATGATCAAGGAGTGGGTGGAGGCATTGTCCGATTGCGGGAAAGAAAACACATACCTGATATTCGGTGGTCTGCCAACCATATTGTCTTCCGGGATCACGGGCCTGAAAGAAATAAGCGAACTTATAAATTCCATTTCAGACTTATCTAAGGATGGAAAGTTTATGGCATTTACATGTTTAAATGACGCAATCAATGCCGTTATCAATTCTGAAAAATACAAATCGTTGCCATCGGAGGAAGAAAAAAATGAATATCTGAAAAAAATCCTGCTTGTTATTGCCAAAGCTGCCGATAAGGATGCGGGGACAATTTACAAATCCCTTTCTTCATTTTTGTCCGCTGGATATTCAGATCCGGACGACCTTAAAGCCTTGCTTGAAGTGGTCCCAAAAATCACAATACAATATAAATGTGACGCGTATGAAATTATGCCAGTTATTATTGACGCAGGAATAACCGATACAAAAGACATTAAAGATCTGCTTGGAACAATCCAGACGTACGCTGTTCGCACAGAAGCCAAATTATATTCTAAAGATTATTGTTACAATGAATTAGATCATGCACTTACCGCTATTTCTGAGATCGAACAAATAAAAGGTCTCCAGCAAAAAGAAAAAGCGGTCTACATAAAAGACCTATTGATCAATATAATAAGATCTGCAGGCGAAGATTCGCAAAATGTATACGAGACAATGGACGATGCTATTAAAGGCCTGCAAAAGGCCGGCGTTACGGACCTGGCGCAGATAAAGAGATCGCTTGAAACAGTCGCTAATGCTGCGGGGAAAAATACTTCAGCCGCATTTAGGCAGCTTTCGGGTATTTTCTCCTCAGGCATTACTGACATCGGCGAGATCGGTGGTTTTATTTCCGCCATTTCGCAAGCAGCCGCACCAGATGCGCAGTCCGCCATCGATAATATGGATTCAGCAATCGAGGCTTCAAAAAACATGGGTTTAAAAGACCCTAAAGAGATCATGAAATTCCTGATAACCATTGCCTTAGCGTCAAAGGAATACACCGGCGACCGCTTTTATAATATTAATAGTGTAGTTAATGCAACAATGAACCGTGGGACTTCAATAAAAACAAAAGATTTTTCATATTTAAATACGCCTACAAACTTTTATTCAAAGTTCCATTATTATTATGACTCTAATATACTTTCCGTAAATGGCATAATGACATATGAGGAAAAAGCCGCCCTGTTCAAATGCGTCAGCCTTGACACGGATAAACGAGCCATTGAGAAACTTTTCCAAATGTCGCAAATAATGAGCTTTAATACAAGGCAAGCAAGGCATTTCATTGAAACAATAACTATCGCAGCCGGCGCAACTAAAAATAATATTTATAGTTTCGCCGAGGATTTCATAAAAGATCTTAATGCCGCAGCTCCGGATGAATTAATATCCAAACTGAACGATCTGACGCAGCTGATGCCTTACATGGTTTTTGGGGATCTGACCGATGAAAACGAGCTTTTCAAGGAATTGGGCGTTTACGGTTGTACATATAAACGTCTTTTTGCTTTTCAGCAGAGATGTGAACAGATCGAAGAACTGGCAAGAAAAGGGGAAACCAAGCTGGGCCATTCCATAGAAAAGATCAATGCTGACTGCCCGATACCGGAAGAGCTGCAGGGATCGTTCTCTTATGTATTCGCAAATCTATTGAATAATTATTTCCTGGCTAATAAGGCAAAAAAAGATAAATGCGAGAATATCGCAAAAAAGGCGTCCCTTGAGATCAACAGGTTCACCGATTTTTTCAATGCCAAATATCCGCACTTCAATTTGCCAAACCAATTCGACTGCGATCTTATAAGGAAACAGGCATGTTCAAACCTTTCTGCGCGTTCATGCTATAACATAATCACGTTTGCAGGTGCTGACCTTTCCATATATTCATTTAGAGAAGCAGTCAGGAACATGAAGAATAATCCAAACCTTATCGAGGAATTGACCTTAATAGAAAATGAAGAAGCAGCGGCCGGCACCGCCAATTTCACAAGGTTCCTGACAAATTTCATTGAATTGGGAGGCATGAGAACGGTCGGCCACTATGATTATTTCTTCAAGAAAATATTTGATGTCCTTGAAAAAGATACAAATGTTCTTGAACATGGCATTCATCTTACGGCGGCCTTTGAGCGGCTGATATCAAATCCCGACGAGCTTGACCAGGACCTCATCTTGGCGCAGAAAAGGCTCAAAGAATACAACGGGCCGATCGATGATGAGGAATACAGGGCGCGAAACGCTCTCTTAAGACAGGCAAGAGCAAATTGGGAAGAAGGAAAAGAAATAACAAAGCAGCAATTCTATTACAAGAAATTGCTGGAAACTATCCTGATAAAGAAATGGCACCAGGAATATGCACTGTATCTTAAAGATAATTCCATGAACACCGACAAATTGAAGCTCTTAAGCTACTGGATAGTCGTTTTTCACAAGCATTTCACCGACGGACAACTGAAGAACGCAGCAGCAGCCATAAAAGACCTTTTTCCTCAAAGCATTGTCGATCCAAACTTCGAAAACTCTTGGCTTGAAGACAGGACGATAAGGGGCAAAGTATTTCTCTTTTCCGACCACGACTTCCAGCTGGAATTATGCCAGAGCACCGGCGGAAAAAACTATTATAATTTCAATAAAGGATTGGGCTACCGCCTTAATTCTATTACCTTCAAGGATGGATCAAGATTGGAATTCAGTTATGAGAATGGAAAGATCTATGCCTGCACCGTTACATTAAGGACCGAAAAGACCGAAAAGGAAGAAAAAACAGTCGAGGTCCGTTCCATTCCAGAAGAAGTTAAGATAGCCAAAAACCCGGCATCAGACGACCTATACATAAAATGGCCGACGCAGGCCGGATGGTCGTTGATATTGACAAAAGAAAATCCAGGCCAGTTGGCTGTTCTGGAAAAGGTCATGCCCAACGGCAACAAAGTTGAGCTGATCCTGCAGCTTGAAACAGAAGGGATAGATGAGGATCATTTGCAGGACCCAAAAGAGCTGGAGGCGATCTTTCAAAGAGGGCATTTTTTCGATAAAAGAGTGTTCCCTTGGCTTTCTAAGCCTGCGCCAAAAAGATTATATGGTTTATTTGGATGCGGCGCCGCAAAACCTTCGACAATTATATATTTAAAGAATGAAATAAAAAATTATGACAATGGTCTCTTCTTCGGCGATTCTGACGGGGCTCATGGTTATGTAAGCAACATATATATCGCAAAAACACTTGAAGCATTGGCCAGCAGCAATAACGGAGAGATGATCAGCATCTCTGAGCTTAAAGAATATCTGCAAAGGGAGATCGGAACATTCAACAGTGACGGCATTGTGCTTCCGAATTCCCCTTTTCTTCTTTTGAACGGCTACCTCAAGGAAATAAAACTTCCGAAAATGAAGATAGCGGAGCCTTCCCTCCCTGCACTTTCAGAACCGCCAAAAGAAATGAAGCAAGCACAGATAAAGGCCGGGACATACGACATTTCCCGCAAAGTGAAGCGGCCGCCGGTCGAAATCAGCACAGATGAAGAGAATATAATTAAGCAGCTGACAGAAAACCCGCAGGAACAAGCAGAAATAGCCTTGACAATTTATTTTGAGACCAAGCTAGGAGGAAAGCGCGACATCTATAAGAACGCGGTAGCTTGGATGACCAGGATAAAATTGAACAGTCACGGACCCGCGCAACTGCGTTATCTATATGTGAAGAACCTGTACCCTTCATATTTTGACCTGATGAGTGTCGATAGGTTGAAAAAATTCCCGGAATCCAAAAAGTTCATGCAAGAACTGCGCCAACTAGAAGCTAAAAATGCCCCAAAATCGTCGATCATGAACTGTTATTTCAGATACATAGAAACCATGGAAGGAGCTGTTGTAGGAGCATATCTTATGTACAGGGACCTTAGAGAGCAACTTTATACAAATTACAGATGCTGGAACACTCTGGAATGGGATTTGAATTCCCACATTATGGAAGCATCATCGGCATATAAAATAGCGCTGTATGCCGGATATTGCTCTAATATTAAAACACAATTAATGCTTACCCAGGAATTTAAATTATGGCTAATAGCAAAAGAATACGGATTTGAGCCGCAGGACGCCTTGGACAGCCGCATAAAAAGAGAGATCGAAACCAGGTTGAAGGCAAAAAAAGGCGCTTTTGACCTGAAACTGGAGGAATCATTCATTGATGGCATTGCTACCAAAGCAACGATAGAAACCATCAGGAAGATCATGGAGAAAAATGGCTGCACAGTGTCAGATAATGATAAAACCAAAATCATCCGTGAAAACGATGGAAAGATCATATTGAAAGGATCGGTCATTAACATGAAGGATATTCATATCGGTTTCCTTAGCAGGAATCTTAAAATGGAAAATCTACGTCAGGGTATCGCAGCGGAAATAATAGACCAGATATATTCAGAGATCTTTAATGATGAGCCGCCATTGTTCTTCCCTGCAGAAGTTTTCAGCGGGACAATATCATCATCTGAAATCCCGCAAGATGTTAGGAACGATCCGTTATTAATGGCCATCTTATTTAAAGACCCAAATCAGTGTAATCTTTTGCCAAAAATCAAATTAAATGAACTTAATGCTTTGCTGGCAACAAAGGGAATCTCCGAAGAAAGCAAAGCCACATTGATATCACTTTTTATTAGAGCGCAAAAGGCATCATCGATAAAAACGATTAACCGGGGTTTGCAGATGATGATTTGCATCCCACGCTTGATGAATGAATGGGACAAGCAGCAGGTCAAACAATAAAACCCCGCAAACAACAGCTATTTGATAACGGCATGTGCGAATGCGGTTGTTTATCCAATAAAACCCTGAAATATAATCCTAAAATATACGATAATATATATAGAGGGGAATTTGTATGACACCACCAATAAGAAAATCAATAAATCTTAGCCGGGTCGTTAGTCACCCGTATTTTAAGCGGAATATTATTATATGTGCGAAAATTGCGGCAGCAAAGGGAGTTGAAAGCACATTTGCCGCTTATCATGTGCATGATAGAGGCGTTTTGTTCACGAAGGTTACTGAGGGAGGACCTTATAGTGTTCTTAGTTCATTTAATATTGAAAAAAGAGGATTAAAAATATTAGGCACAAAAGAAGATAAACGCGCTTTAAAGGAAGTAATGCACAATTTAAGAACTCCCAATCAAGATGAAGATGAATATAATCGCCTTAACATTAAAGGCGACGGATTGATTTTTGATTTCCATATGCATCCGGATAACAAGCTAAGCACTACATTCAGCATGATGGATATTGAGAGTGATAGGATAAGTGCTGAAGAATGGCGCACCAATAATTTGAGCCCGGTGTTTTCAGTCGGAACATTATATAGAGATCAGAAATCAGGTCATAAGGAGATGAAAATATGGTTTAATCAAATAAGCCCTAATGAAGATGACGCATACTTTGAAAGTCTATCTAAAAAAAATCATATGTATGAAGGATTGTTCAAAACAGATCCGATCGATGATGGAATCAAAAATTGGGACTGGGGCAGTGTCACTTCACAGCTCTTTAATAAAGATTTAATGACCTATGATTTTGCACTAAAAAACTGGAAAATGAAAAACACCCCAAAATACATACAGAAACAATCCTCAAAATATATCATTTTCAAAAAGTAGAACATTTACCCCGAAGATTAGGCGATCAGAAAGAGCTTAAGGTTTCTGGAAAATATATTCGTTGTTCTTATGCTTAGGGAGTTGTTTAAAGCCCCTATTTAGGAGGCATTCCTTGAATTCAGGGACATTATCCGCGAAGTCGCTGAATATCAAATATCCCTTCGGGCGCAGATGAAGATATATCTTGTCCGCAAAAAGCTGAAGCGACGGCTTATCCCCCTCGCTGGAATATCCGCCCGGGGAATGCTTCAGCACCTGGATGAAATATATCGCGTCGTATTTCTTATTTAACTTCAGATCACGGAAGCTGTTAATGTCTATTCCCGCGGTGTTGCAAAATCCATTGCTCTTCAATGTTTCGACCATCTCGTTCTTGAAATCCCCGATATTCAGTATCCTCTCACTCTTAAGGATCTTAGGCTTAAAGCCCCGCAGAATAGGCGCTATGTTCTTGGTGAACCCGAACGATTCAACGTTAGGGACCAACGAATGGTCCGGCCACGCCTTTTTCAGGTTTTTTAGCAGAGAAACCAGCCCAATATTCCGGCTCCTTGAATTGAAGCCATTGCCGTTAATTTTGACGTTCACGAAGTATTTATCGAAGATATTTACGACAAATTTCAATCAATTTGAATTCTATGAGAGTTACTTTTACAGCTTGACATCTATTCTCACCTTCCCTTATAATCTCTCGGATCCGCTAAATTTGGCAATTGACATGGATGGAGGACTGTTTTATAATATCTGCATTGAGGTTGGATAGCTAGTTGGCAGAACAACGAATTGGACGAAGACGTCTACAAATTGTGTAGCCGTCTTTTTTTTGCGCCTATGTGCTTAAAAATTAGGCACAAAGTCAATATCAAGGAGGAATAATAATGCCAAAACGAAAAGATATAAAGAAAGTGCTGGTAATAGGTTCCGGCCCGATCATCATAGGACAGGCCTGCGAATTTGATTATTCAGGGACCCAGGCCTGCAAGGCTCTCCACGAGGAAGGCTATCAGGTTGTGCTCGTCAATTCAAACCCCGCCACCATTATGACAGACCCGAAAACAGCGGACAGGACATACATCGAACCCCTGAACATCGAATATATCGAGGAAATAATCGCGAAGGAACGTCCCGATGCGCTCCTCCCGAATCTGGGCGGGCAGACAGGCCTTAACATGTCGGCGGCTCTCCACAAAGCGGGTATTCTTAAGAAATACAATGTGGAGCTTATCGGCGTCAAGGCCGATGCCATTGAGCGCGGAGAGGACAGAAAGGCGTTCAAGGAAGAGATGCAGAAGCTCGGGATAGACATGCCCAAAAGCGAGCTCGCCTATTCCGTGGAGGAAGCGGAGAAGAGCGCGGCAAAACTCGGATACCCGGTCATATTAAGGCCCGCATACACAATGGGCGGCATGGGCGGAGGCGCTGTATATAACATTGATGAATTAAGGACCGTCGCCGCAAGAGGTCTTTCCGCGTCGCCTATAGGCCAGATACTTGTAGAAGAATCGGTCATAGGATGGGACGAGCTGGAGCTTGAGGTCGTGCGCGACATAGTAGGCAACAAGATCACGGTCTGCTTCATTGAGAACATAGACCCGATGGGGGTGCACACCGGCGACAGCTTCTGCGTGGCTCCGATGCTGACAGTGCCCGAGAAAACACAGAAGATCCTTCAAGATTATTCATACAAGATAGTTGACGCTATCGAGGTAACGGGCGGCTGCAACATCCAATTCGCGTTCAACCGCGAGACCGGCAGGATAGTCATCATAGAGATCAATCCAAGGACATCCAGGTCATCGGCATTGGCATCAAAGGCAACGGGATTTCCGATAGCGAGAATATCGACTAAGCTTGCTGTTGGCATCACGCTGAAAGAGCTCCCCTATTACAAAGAAGGCACTCTTGATAAATATAAGCCGGGCGGCGATTATGTCGTTATCAAATTCGCAAGGTGGGCGTTCGAGAAATTCACCGAGCAGGAAGATAAGCTCGGCACGCAGATGCAGGCTGTCGGCGAGGTAATGAGCATCGGCAAGAACTTCAAGGAAGCCTTCCAGAAATCAATAAGGTCGCTGGAGACAAAAAGATACGGGCTCGGCGTCGAGAAATTCCAGAAGCTCGACCTGCAGCAGCTGAAGGCAAAACTGGTATTTCCATCCAGCGAGCGCATTTTCATCATGTACGAAGCTTTAAGGAAAGGCATGACCCCGAAAGAGCTGTGGGACATGACAAAGATCAATATCTGGTTCATAGATCAGATGAAGGAACTCGTGGACGAAGAGGAATCAATAAAAAAATCGAAAGGCAAGAAGCTCCAGAATGACGCGCTTATCAAAGCAAAGAAGGACGGATTTTCCGACAGGTATATTGGATCGCTCGTTGGTATGGATGAAAAAGACGTAAGAGCCCAGAGGATCAGCGCTGGGCTTTCCTTCGCTTTCGATCCCGTGCCTGTGAGCGGCGCCGACGGAGCTTATTATTATTCAACTTACATAGGAAAGGACAATGTTTCTGTTACAAAGAACAGGAAGATAATGATACTCGGCGGCGGCCCCAACAGGATCGGCCAGGGAATAGAATTCGATTATACCTGTGTGCACGCCGCGTTCACGCTGAAGGATGAGGGCATAGAATCCATAATGGTTAACTGCAATCCCGAGACCGTTTCCACCGATTATGACACATCGAACAAGCTGTATTTTGAGCCGCTGACGGTGGAGGACGTGCTTAATATATATGAAAAGGAAAAGCCGGAAGGCGTCATAGTGCAGTTCGGCGGGCAAACCCCTCTTAACATCGCAAAAGAACTGGTAAATGCCGGGGTGAAGATACTCGGCACAACATTTGAAAGCATCCACCTGGCGGAGGACCGCGACAAGTTCCGCATGGTCATCCAGAAGCTCGGCATTCCACAGCCGGAAGGCGAGACGGCCATTTCGGAAGAGGAAGCCATGGCCAAGGCAAAGAAGATAGGATATCCCCTTATGGTGCGTCCTTCCTTTGTCCTCGGCGGTCGCGGAATGAGGGTCATCTATGACGAAAATTCGCTCATCGATTACGTGAAGACAGCAATAGAGATAACCCCCGAATACCCCATGCTTATCGACAAGTTCCTGGAAAGGGCGCTGGAGGTGGAAGTTGATGTGATATCCGATGGCGAGGACATATTCATCCCGGCCGTGATGGAGCACATCGAGCTCGCGGGGATACACTCAGGCGACAGCGCGTGCGTTGTGCCATCGCGCAATATTTCAGCAGAGCACCTTAAAACGCTCGAAGAATATTCAAGCAGGATAGCGAAAGAACTAAAGGTAAAGGGATTATTGAACATCCAGTACGCCATTTGCGACGGAAAAGTATATATACTTGAAGCGAATCCGAGGGCGTCAAGAACAGTGCCGCTGGTGAGCAAGGTAATGAACATCCAGATGGCGCGAATAGCGACGCAGATACTTCTCGGCAGGAAGCTTAAGGACATAAAGCCGCAGAAGGTTGGAAAGATCGATCATATGGGAGTAAAAGAAGCGGTATTTCCGTTCTCTTCTTATCCTTCCGTCGATCCGGTGCTGGGGCCGGAGATGAAATCTACCGGAGAAGTTCTGGGCATGGCGCCGACGTTCGGGCTCGCTTATTACAAGGCACAGGAAGCAACTGGGCTCAAGCTACCCATTTCCGGAACAGTGTTCATTTCCGTCAATGACGATGATAAAGGATCTATCATTGAGCCGGCAAAGAAGCTCGTTAAATTGGGATTTAAGGTAAAGGCGACCAAGGGGACAAAAGAACTGCTGGAGAAGAACGGGGTGCCTGCCGAACTTGCGATAAAAATGCTCGATGGCCGTCCGAACATCACCGACGATATTGCGAACAAGCAGGTGAATCTGGTGATCAATACGCCGGTCGGACGTGCGAGTAAATATGACGACGGCTATATCAGAAAAGCGGCGATAAAGCACAAGATCCCGTACATAACTACCATTGCGGCTGCTAAAGCGGCGGTCGAGGGCATTGAGGCCGTCGGATCAAAAGGAATAGAGATAAAAGCGCTGCAGGATTATCATAAATAGAGACTAGAGATCAGAGGTAATTCCTCGGATCGGTTATTTTTCCGTTCAAAACTGAAGCTGCGACTGTTGCGGGGGAACCAAGATATATGAAAGCGTTCGGGTTGCCCATCCTGCCCTTGAAATTCCTATTCGCCGTTGATATCACATTCTCTCCGTCCGATGGGACGCCGTTATGGGTGCCTACACACGGCCCGCAGCCGGGGGTCACGAAGGTCCCTCCCGATCCGACAAGAGATTGATAAATGCCTTTCTTGATAAGCTCGAGCATTATGTCCTTTGATGCCGGAGCCAGTATCAGCCTGGTCCCGGATTTTATCTTCTTGCCTTTCAATATCTTTGCCGCGACCTCAAAATCATTTACCCTTCCGTTAGTGCAGGTGCCTATGAATCCCTGCTGGATCGTTAATCCTTCCACCTCTTCGATCGGCGAAACATTATCAACTTGATGCGGCTTCGCGACCTGAGGGCCTATCTTTGAGGCGTTAAATTCGATAACATTAAGATATTTTGCGTCCTTATCGGCCCCGGCGGGATTCGGAGTCCTTTTTGAATGTTTCTTGACCCAGTCCATGACTTTTTTGTCGGGCCTCATGAGCCCTGCTTTCGCGCCGAATTCTACGGCCATGTTGGATATGGTGAACCTTTCGTCGACCGACAGCGCTTCAATGGCTTCTCCGTCGAATTCCGCCGAAAGATATGTTGCCCCGTCGGCGCTTATCCTGCCGATCAAGTACAGTATAAGGTCTTTCGAGTAGCTGCCTTTCGGCAAGGTTTTCCTGAAAATATATTTTACCGATTGAGGGACCTTGAACCAAAGCTTCCCGGAGGCCATTACAGCCGCAAAATCGGTCGAACCGACACCGGTCGAGAAAACGTTGATGGCCCCATAGGTGCAAGTGTGGGAGTCAGCGCCTATAACAAGATCTCCGGCAGTGACATGTCCCTGTTCGGGCAGCAATTGGTGGCAGACGCCGCAGCCTATGTCATAGAGCTTTATTCCCTGAGCCCTGGTGAATTCCCTTATCTTCTTGTGTATGGCTGACACGCCTTCATTGGGAGAAGGGGAAGAATGGTCTATTATTATCGCGATCTTGGACGGGGAAAACACCTTGGCGATGTCCATCTTATTGAAAACGTCTATTGCAACGCCGGATGTCCCGTCCTGGCCCATGCAGAAATCTATGTCGGCGATCACAATATCGCCCGCACGCGCGTCCTGTTTGGAGTGATTGGAGAGTATTTTCTCGGCTATCGTTTTACCCATTTGAACCCTATTTCGAGCGACTCTTTAGCGCTTGTTCAACTATCTTGGCTTTTTTGGCCAGGTAATCAGGCAGTTCTTTTGAGGCTCTTACCTCTTTAATGATATTGAGCGCGTTATGCGGCTTTGAAACATCCGCCTTATCAAGCATTGCCCTTAGCACCAGCTGCGAGTCCGCTGATTTTGCCGCGATGACCTGGTTGCAGAGCGCTATTATCTTGTTGACGTTCTTCTTCGGGTCCATTCTGGTCAATATCTCGACCTCGACCACCCTTGCTTTTACCATGAAGTAATCGCTCGGGCGCTCGGCAAGCAATGTTTGCGCGTTGTGGCAGTATTCGGCGTATTTTTTAAGCTCTTTCACCGGCGCGGTATATGTCTTTAACTCAGAAAGCCCGACCATCGCCCTTGCCTTGAAGTAAGCGTTCGATTTTTCGCTTTTTATGACACCCTCATAAAGCTTGGATGCGATCCTAAGGTTGGAGGGAACACCGATCTTTGTCATAAGCTCGGCCTCGACGACCTGCGCCTTTTGGTAAAAGAAATCGTTCGGATTAATTTCTTTTTTTATTATCTGGGAAGCGGACCTCGCAAGGGCTACGGCCTGTTCAATGTCGCTTTTCTTTTCGCTGGGGATCATCAACTCCGCTTTGCCGGCCAGGGCTCTGCCTCTAAGGTACGGAGAAGTAACGCCTTTCAGTATTTCGTCATATAAATCAAGGGCTTCCTTGTAATCCCCGGGCTCGTTCCTTCCCACAAGCAGGTCCGCAAGGCCGAACTTGATCTCGCCGATGTCGTATCTCCAGGCTATCGTCTTAAGGAGAAGCCTGTAGCGGCCTATGACCTTGTTCAGCTTCACCTTTTCGGAAGGGGAAGGGTAGTTAGGCTCCCTGTCTACTATGAAGCTCATTATCGGGGACAGTATTCCCATAAAAACTCCCTTTTTCAGGACTTGCCCTGAAGAGATGCGAGGCATTCTTTCAGGGCTTGCTATGCAATTGTAATCATTGTAGAATGCATTGTCAAATGCTCACTCCACGAAGAGAAAAACAGCTTCAGGAACTCGAGAGTAAAATTGGAATAACATTCTTAAATAAGTCCCTTTTAAACCAATCGCTTACGCACAGCTCCTACGCACACGAATCCAGGAACAAACTGCATGACAATGAAAGGCTGGAGTTTTTGGGCGACGCTGTTATAAAACTGGTCATAAGCGAATACCTTTACAACAAGTTCCCGACATACCAGGAAGGTGACCTTACCAAGATAAGGGCGGTCGCGATATCTGACGAAATACTCGGGTCCGTGGCGAAAATAATAAGGCTCGGCATGTACCTTCAACTCGGCTCGAACGAAAGGCGCACGGGGGGGATGGACAGGAGGTCCAACCTGGCGAATGCACTTGAAGCATTGATCGGCGCGATACACCTGGACGCGGGCCTGGGCAAGGCAAGGGACGTGCTCCTGGAACTTCTCATCCCCGAGATAGAAAAGATAAGCGAGGAAGGGTACATAAAAGATTACAAGTCGGCGCTGCAGGAATTTGTCCAGAAGAAAAAATGGGGACTTCCTTACTACAATGTCATTAAAGAAGAAGGTTTAAAGCACAAGAAGATATTCTGGATGGAAGTTAAAATAAGGGGCCAGGGACACGGGGTTGGCAGGGGGGCGAACAAAAAAGAGGCCGAACAGGCGGCGGCAAAGATCGCGCTTTTAAGGCTTACAAGGCCGCAGGGAAAGATCAGGGGCTTCATCTCGGCGGTCAAGAAACGCATAGTCAAGCAAAAATGAGCGATTCAATTTTAATCAAGGACGGAAGGGTCGTAGATCCCGGACAGGGGATGGACCGCGAAGCCGACGTTCTTATAGTCAACGGCAAAATATCCTCGGTATCGCCAAACCTCTCAAAAAGCGTGGGCAGGGACTGCGAAATATACAGCGCAAAAGGATTAATAGTGACCCCCGGCCTCATAGACATGCACTGCCACCTGCGCGACCCCGGAATACCGGAGGAAGAGACCATAGCTTCCGGTACGATGTCCGCCGCGGCCGGAGGGTTCACCGCGGTCGCATGCATGGCCAATACGGATCCGGTCGCTGATAATACTGCCGTCATAGAATATATCCTCTCAAAAGCGTCTATCGAAGGCCTTGTAAACGTGATGCCCATAGCCGCAGTGACGAAAGGACTGAAAGGCGATGAAATTGCGGAGATGGGGCTGCTTCTCGACGCGGGAGCTGTGGCATTCTCCGATGACGGGCATCCCATAATGAACGCGGAAGTTATGAGAAGGGCGCTGGAGTACGCAAAGCAGTTCAACGCGATGATAATATCCCACTGCGAGGACATGAATCTTTCTTTCGGAGGCGCAATGAATGAGGGGTATACCTCGACGATCCTTGGCCTCAAAGGGATACCGAAGGTCGCGGAGGAATCCATGGTTGAGAGGGACTGTGCTCTTGCCGGCCAGTTCAACGCAAAGGTCCATATAGCTCATGTTTCCACGGCCGGCTCGGTGGACATAATCAGGCGGGCAAAGGATAAAGGCATTAAAGTGACATGCGAGACCGCGCCCCATTATTTCACTTTAACTGAAGGGGAAGTGGAGGGCTACAATACGAACGCCAAAATGAACCCGCCGCTAAGGACAGAGGAAGACGTGAAGGCGATAGTAAAAGCGCTGAAAGACGGCACCATAGATGTTATCGCGACGGACCATGCCCCGCATTTGATCGAAGAAAAAAAAGTTGAATTCAAGGACGCGGCATTCGGCATAGTCGGGCTGGAAACAGCGCTTCCTCTTGTACTCACTGAACTTGTTGATACGGGCGTTCTGACCTTGAGCAAGGTCATTGAGAAGCTCACCTGCAATCCCGCAAAGATACTTTCCCAAAAAACAGGCACTTTCAAAGTTGGATATCCGGGGAATGTTACCATTATCGATCCAAAGAGATCGATCATTGTTAACACCAAAACATTCCTGTCTAAAAGCAAAAATTCTCCCTACGACGGATGGAAACTCATGGGGGCGGCAGTTGCGACGATAGTGTCGGGCAAGCTTGTAATGAAGGACGGCAAAGTCATAAAAGGCAGCTTGCCAAAACCGCCTCTTCCCAAATTCATAGACATAAATAAGTAAAAATGGCTGAAGGAATACCCGAAACAGATCCCGGAACAGAAGCAAGAAAGATAGTCAATAAATACTTAAGCGAACTCGGATGGGCCAAGGAATACAAGAACATGGTCGTAAGGCAGCTTATCCCTGCCATCGAAAAAGACGTTAAGCTGAGACAGGGCGACGATATGGAGCTTGCGGCTGATGAGCATTTTGGGACAGAGGTGGACAGGTGGAGGAATGAGAGGTCTAAGCTTTCGAGATCGGTCCTGTCCAAGATAGTTGAGCTGATCGGGAAGCGATCGGACATTTCTTTTTTCGCTAAGAAGATGGTCAGCAGGATAAAGGAGGGGCTCCAATCGACATAAGCTTCATATTGCTTGAGTTCTTCATTATTCTTGTCGCGGCGAAGATAGGCGGTGAGCTTGCGGAGCGATTTGGCCAGCCGGCCGTGCTCGGAGAGCTTGTTGCGGGAGTTCTGGTAGGCGGAAGCGTTCTCGGCCTTGTCAGGGAGAACGAAATAATAGATATCCTCGCCCAGATCGGCGTTGTCATCCTGTTATTTGAGGTCGGCGTTTCATCGGACTTTGATGTATTCATGCGGGCAGGACTTGAGGCTTTCACGGTGGCCGCAGTCGGCGTAATACTGCCTTTTGTCGGAGGATATTTCCTTGCCAGTTATCTGGGGATGAGCGTCATTCAGGCGGTTTTTCTCGGGGCTGCGCTCACAGCTACCTCGGTCGGCATTACGGTGAGAGTTTTCCATGACCTCGGGCATTCCAACAAGAAAGAAGCGCATATAGTCATAGGAGCGGCCGTCATAGACGACGTAATAGGCCTTATCATCCTTGCAATTGTTATCGGCCTTGTGACGACCGGCATCGTTTCACTGTTTAATATTTTCAAGGTCACATCTTATGCAATTTTATTCCTGGCCGGGGCTATCTTTATAGGCATTATCGCTGCTCCTGTTACCCTGCGCCTTGTGCGGCGGATGAAGACCAGGGGCATGCTTTTTGTTTTTGCGTTCTCTTTCTGCCTGATACTTGCATATTTCGCGAAATTAGTTGGACTCGCTCCTATTGTCGGCGCATTTGCGGCAGGATTGGTACTTTCCAGGACCGAGCACAAGGAGCATATTGAAGAGCGCATCCGGCCCGTGGCGGACCTTTTTGTCCCGATCTTCTTTGTCATGATGGGCGTGATGGTGGACATAAAGACATTGAATCCTTTTATTGCGACCAATCAGCAGAACATAATAATAGCATTGAACCTCCTGGCGGTGGCGATAATCGGAAAGTATTTTTCCGGGTTCTCCATACCATGGGCCAAAGTGAACAGGTCTCTTGTCGGTGTCGGGATGATCCCAAGAGGGGAAGTGGGATTGATATTCGCAAGCTACGGCCTTACGCATAAGCTTATTGATAAAGGGCTTTATACTTCCGTTTTGATCATGATAATGATGACAACCTTCCTTACGCCACCGATACTGAAGGCATTGTTAAAGACAGAGGAAAAGCATGGACTTAAAAGATCTTAAGAACATCGTTGCTGCCCAATTATCCAAATTTGGCATCAAACAGGAAAAGGCCATGCTGTTAGTTTTGATGGCAATGTCCTTTATCATGTTCTTTTACAGGATCGGAACTCCGTCCTTGTTCGAAACTGACGAAGTCATTTATTCACAGGTCGCGAGGGAAATAGTCAGGACGGGCGACTGGATGACCCCCCATCTTTTCTCGAAGGAATGGTTCGTACATCCGCCTTTCTACATGTGGCTTACCGCATTAAGCTCATTTATTTTCGGGTTCAGTGAGTTCAATGCCAGGATCTGGAACGCTGCATTTGCCATCGGCCTGGTCTATGTTACATACCTGCTCGGAAAGAAAATGTTCAGGGACGGCGTAGGACTTCTCGCAGGATTCGTGCTTGCGACGAGCCTGCAGTATCTCCTTCAGGCACGGATGGCGGTATTCGACATACCGCTGGTGTTCTTCGAGATGCTGTCTTTATTGTTCTTCTTTTACTGGCTCGAGGACAAACTGCCGAAATATTATTACCTTTTTTTCCTGTCTATGGGACTGGCGGTATTGATGAAAGGCCCCGTTGGCATTGTTCTACCGCTTTCAGTTATGATCGTTTATCTGGTATTTATGAACAACCTGAGGGCATTGTTCAATTTCAGGATCATCCCCGGCCTTATAACTGCTTATTTGGTGGGAGGCACTTGGTACACCGCCGAGATTATGATACATGGAAGAGGATTCATTGACAGCATTGTAGGGTTTTACGTGACAGGAAGGTACCTTACGGCAATAGAGTCGCATTACGGTCCGTGGTATTTTTATGTACCGGCGGTCATTATCGGCTTCATGCCCTGGATCTGTTTCCTGCCTTATTCGATAACTTATCAATGGAAGAACAGGGGGGATACCGATAATCTATTCTCTATCCTGTGGATGGGAACAATATTCTTGTTCTTTACTTTGGCGGGGACAAAGCTGCCGGGATACATTATGTCTTTGTATCCTCTCGCAGCGATATCGATCTCAAAGATGATACAAGACCATCTTTCGGGAGAAAATTCCGGATTGCAGTTGCTGCTCCTCCGGACATACAAGACAATGGTGGTATTTTCAGCGGCGCTCCTTGTGATAGGTGCATTGATCAAGGTCTTTCAATTCCCGGAAATGTATGACAGGGTCCTTGTGGATGTTAATATAATGTTGACCTTGATCGGGACTGGAGGGATCACAGCCTCTCTTTGGTTCTTTAAAAAGCGCGATTCAGCATTTCCCGTCATCGTCCTTGTTGTTACCATGCTGGTTGTTTCGATATATACCGCCAACTGCACCATGGTAAATCTAGATCGTTTCAAACCGATGAAAGCAATATCCAAAAAGATAAACTCGCAATACATGAGCAGTGAAGTGATCATCGGCTATAAGGTGCTGAATAAGGGCAGTTTCATGCACTACCTGGACAAGCCGATAATTTGGGTAGGCAATATCATTGACTTGAGGGAGCAGCTTAAACTCCCGGAAAAGATATTATTAATAACTAATGAAAAAGACTTTCTTGGCCTCGGGCATGATAATAGGAAATCGCTTTTCCTTGTTTATAAGGCCGGGGACATGGTCTTGCTTTCAAACCAGAAATAACTCTTTTGTAGTCAGAATCAACAGCGACAGTCGAAAAACCCTACACATCTTCAGAACAAATCGATCAAAAATACGGCATGCCTGCCCGCTTTTTTGGCGGGAAACTTGCTGTAATCTAATCATATGAGCCGTTACGCATACATTATGATTATCCTGATATTATCATTGATATTCCTTTCATCATGCTCCCCATCAGCAGAAAAAGCAGATCAGGTTTTGATAAGCACCCCTTCCGAAGAAGCTCAAGAAGACGAGCCGCCGAAACGCGAGATCGTGAGCTCCTATGAGAACCTAAGGGGTAACGCGAAGGAGCCAAAACTCGAAAGCAAAGTGATCTTCATAAAGAACATCTCGGCCGATAAAGCGGTGGAAACGATCTCGAGAGCAATCCCCAATATCATAGCCGTAAAGAATGAAGAATCCAGCTCGATGGTGGTGCGAGGAGAGGAATATGAAATAATGGAAGCCCAAAAGATCATCAATACTATCGATAAAAAGATCCCGCAGATCCTTATAGAGGGAAAAGTCGTGGAGGTCTCGCAGAGCGGCCTGGAAGATATCGGCATCATTTGGGGGAAAGAGCAGGGGAGCTTCAAGTTCTCGATAGATAAGAACACGGGAGGAATATCGCAGTCGGATGATATCCTCGGCACGATCAACATGCTGATAGCATCAGGCAAAGCCAATATCCTTGCTAACCCGAAGATAACCGCGCTTGACGGCAAGGAAGCCGAGATAAACATCGGAAGCCGCATCCCTTATGCTGTCCCGGCGGGAACATCCTCGACAGCGACTCAGTGGACCGTACAGTATATTGATGCCGGCGTTAACCTGAAAATACTCTCAAATGTGGCAAGCGACGGGACGATAGTTTCCACGATAAAGCCCGAGGTCAGCAATGTATCAGAATGGCGGACGACAACAGCCGGGGAATTCCCGGTCATCTCGACCCGAAATGCGTCCGTGACGGTAAGGATACGCGACGGTGAAACGCTTGTGATAGGCGGACTGATAAACGAATTCGACCGCGAAAATGTTTCAAAGATCCCTGTATTGTCGGATGTGCCTGTATTTGGGCAGCTGTTTCAAAGGAAGGTAAGCGAAAGATCAAAAAGTGAAGTGATATTCCTGATAACTCCGCACCTGATGGATTAAGAAAGAGGAGCTAGAAGAGCTAGAGGGTGAGAGGTTAAGAAGTTAAGAGGTTGATAGGAGAAAGAAGTTATGGTTACCGGACATAAAAAGATGATTATTTGGCATAATATTGAAATAATATCGGAAACGGTCTTTGAGAAGATCGTCCCTGCTATTCCGCGCAGACATTTTGCTCTTCGCGATCAAATAGAAAGATCGAAAACTTCTATTGGCGCGCTTTTTAACTTTTTTACTGTATACTTTATAAATCCTATTATATTTTTCTGTTTTACTGTCCATCCATTGCAACACTCTTATCGAGAAAAGAGAGTGTTATTGCCTAATATTTAGGCAAGCGTATAATTCTTCAATGGGATTGAGGGCGATTGGTATAAGATGATCAGGTCAAAGGAGAAGCAATATTGAAATATGTAAGATCCAGCGTTGAGATGGTTATATACGCTGTGATGGGGCTATTGTTCGGAGGTATATTTTTCCGGCAAATAGTTTATTCGCATTTCGACTTATTATTGGGCGATGTTGGTGACGCCCGTCTTAATGGAGTGATACTGGAACATTGGTGGCAGGTGTTTCAGGGGACCGCACAATGGCTGTCGCCAACCTTCTTTTTTCCGGTTAAAGGGGTCCTGGGGTATAGTGATGCCGAATTTCTGAATGCGCTTCCTTACAGTGTCTTGCGTTTCATGGGGATAGAACCTTTTACATCCTGCCAAATCGTATTATTCGCATTGGTGGCGGTCGGATGGATTGGAGCGATCTTGTTCTTCCGCCGTTGCCTAAAAGTGAGCATATTCCCTGCTATCGTAGGGGCTGCTCTTTTTGTTTTCCCCAATTCCATGGCTATTGCAGCCTCGATGCACATACAGTTATTCACTATCTACTATATTCCATATCTGGCTATCGGCATCTATGTGTTTCTGCGAAACTTTGCGAAAGTGACATTTATTGGGACCATTGCTGGAATATTTGTGGCGATTATAGTTCCGGCTATATTTTTTACGAGTTACTACATTGGTTGGTTTTCCCTCTTTTTTATCCTGTTATTGTCAGGTGTTGGCTACGTCTGGACTATGATGAATTCAGACGGTAAAGCTGTCAGGCAATGTATCGTATGTAAGCGGAAAAATTGGCAAAAAATATTGCCTTATTGTGTGCTCAGTGCGATCTGTTTCATCCCGTTTTTGCTGACTTATATCCCGGTATTTAGGCAGTTTGGCATCCGAGGTTATCGGGAGATCGTGGCCATGCTGCCATCGTTTATTGATTATGTGAATGTTGGCCCAAACAACTGGTTATGGGGCAAGCTGCTTTACTCTACTTTCGTAGGATTAGGTTCGAGACCGGTGGCGCATGAATTGATTAAAGGTGTGCCAGCCTGTTTACTATTGTTTTTCCTGGTGCTTTCGTTTTATTTCATTCGTAAAGCAAGACATTCTCAATTGACTGTGTCACAAGTTGGCACCTGTAAAATCATTGTTGATGGAAATGAGGCCAATCAAAATGAAAAATTAACAATGCTCGCAGGGGGACTGAGCTTAGCGGTATTGTTATCGTGGCTGCTGCTGCTGAAAATCCATGGGTTTTCTCTCTGGTTGCTGGTCGCGATACTGATCCCGGGCGCGGGTGGTATTCGTGCGGCGTATCGCTTTCAGCATGTACTTACTTTTCCCATTGCTATTGTGGTTGCGATCGGGCTGCATCAATCCATAAACTACGCCACAGGCAATATACATTCATATATGAAGCGGAGCACCTATTTGGTTGCCGTATCAGTTTTTTGCTTATTACTTGTTGTAGAGCAGTTCAATACTGGCAGTATTGCCAACTTCAGCAAACAGCAGCAGCGTGATATGCTTGTCCGCATTCATCATCCGCCGCAGCAGGTAAAAGTTTTTGCTTTGTCGCCGGCGGAAGGATTGAAAAAACTTCCTTATGAGGCTCAGATTGATGCAATGATCATTGCCCAAAAATATGACTTATATACAATCAATGGGTATAGTGGATATTCTCCCCCTGGGTATGGCTATATATGTGATTTTTCTAAGGCGGAATATATAGTGGATTTGGCCCGTTGGATCAAACGTTACAATCTGGGGACTAATCGACTCTATTTTTTAGATGCTAAAACGGGATCTTGGTTACCGGCGATGAAATTGTAACCACCACCACATTAGCGCGTGGTCCTCATGAACGGGCCTTTGGGAGGGTCAGATTGAGGTGGAGGTACAGTGAATTACATAGAGACTATGATACATGCCGCCCGCAATAAAACAGAAAAATATAATAGGATTTATAAAGTATACAGTAAAAAAGTTAAAAAGCGCGCCAATAGAAGTTTTCGATCTTTCTATTTGATCGCGAAGAGCAAAATGTCTGCGCGGAATAGCAGGGACGATCTTCTCAAAGACCGTTTCCGATGTTATTTCAATATTATGCCAAATGATCATCTTTTTATGTCCGGTAACCATAACTTCTTTTTCCTATCACCCTCTTTACCTCTTCCGCTTCTAGCCCCTCTAGCTCTTCTTGATTTCATGCCTTAAGGTAGATCTTTGTAACTATCATCAATGCAAGGCCGGCGCAGAGCCATGCGAAAGAGGAAACTTTTTCAATGCCTTCCGTCTTGTGCATACCGGGGATCAGGTCCGCCGCTGCAATGTAGATGAATCCGCCGGCGGCAAAAGGCACGACAAAAGAAGCAAGAGTTTCGATCCTATTCATGAAGAAATATCCCAGTATTCCTCCAAGCACACAAGTGCACTGCGAAACAAAACTGTAGAATATCGCCTGCGATTTATTGAATCCTCCCGAAACCAGCACGCCGAAAACCCCCAGCTCCTGCGGGACCTCGTGCGCGATTATCAGCGCGGTCGTCACGATGCCGAGATGAGTGCTGACCATGAATGTGCCGGCAATGACAAGGCCGTCAAGGATGTTATGCACCGAATCGCCTATGATCATCAAGTAGCTGTAAGGATGTATCTCGCATTCCTCGCATTGGTGCCAGTGAAGGTATTCTTCAAGGACAAAAAACGCAAGAAAACCGATAAGAGTAATTGAGAATGACTGAAAAGGCGTCATTTTTTCAAGGGATTCGGCCAGGAGATGGAAAAATCCTCCGCCGAGGAGCGCTCCCGCGGAGAATGCGACAAGTGTTTTAATTGTTTTTCTGAGAATAGCTTCATTTGCAAAAAGGCTGAACACGCCGACAAGCCCGACAATGCTGTCAACGATAGTTGCCCCGATTATCCAGATCAGTGTATGCAGATAGATACCCCCCCTTATTTCAACATCCCTTTAATGATGATATCGACAGCTTCATCAGAGCGCAACCCCCTAGCCATAAGCGTTTCAAGCTGTTTCTTGTCCACGCTGCCGATAGCTGCTTCATGCGTGACCTTGGCTGATTCCACAAAAACATCGACTATAGGAACAGCTCTTGCCTGCGCCTTATCCTGGACTATTTCAACACAGTCAACGTGCCCGCGGGAATTCGGGCCGTAAGCCTGGATCTCCGAGTAAACTTCACTTTGGGCCTGACCCTTTACCGCAACGCGGCTTTTAATTATTCCCCTGGATGAATCGCCGCGGAGAATGCATTTTTCCCTGATCGATATTTTATCCGTCCCGTAACCGTAGGCTTTCGCGGTCATTTCGACCACAGAATCTTTTCCGGCATCTACCACGTAGTCGATCTCAAGTTTGCCGACCCTTCCCTTGGTCAGCTGGAAATTCGTATCAAGTCTCGCGCCTTCCTCAAGGACTATCTTTGCTTTCGGGACAACCTCCACTCCACCGTCTTCTCCGTGGAAATGTACTTCGTTATAACTGTAACTTCCGTTCTTCCTCACAATGATATTTGCCTGCATCTTGTGTACGACCTTAACGGCGTTCGGGAAAATGCAGTGGGCAAGGAGGACAACCTTGCTGTTCTCGCCGACCTCGGCATCGATATTGATAAGCTGGATCCCCTCCTTCGGCAGAACGCCGAAACAGAGGTGAACGGGATATTCGATCTTATTGTTCGGTAAAACCCTGATTTTCAGGTCGATCCCGTCCTTTGTTTCCTTGGGCTCAACTACAAGGCCCGGTACAAGATGTTTGCCTACAATGTTATTTTTGTGTACAAGAAGATGTGCGACCTTTGAATCCTTGAAAATGGCGGGATTCCCATCCGCCTTTTCATAAGCGTCCAGCATCATCTGATAATCCTTTGTGTAATCCGTCACTTATTATCTCCCTTGGCCGGATAAACTTTCGTGGGACAGGGCTTGCAGTGTTCCTTGTAATATCCGATTATTTCTGCCGGCTTTCCTACCTTAAAAGCAAGGCCGCTGCACATAAGGGCGGCGCGGTCGGCGGTCTTAACGACTTCTTCATCGTGGGTGATAAGGATCACGGAGCCGCCGTAGTTCTTTATTTCGCGGATCATGTTCATGACGGCTTCCTGGGAAAGCATGTCTATCCCCGAGTCAGGCTCGTCAAGTATCGCCAGCTTCGGCTTCATCGCAAGGACCGAAGCAAGCTCGATCTTTTTCCTTTCCCCGCCGCTCAAGGTCTTATCAACCTGTCTCAGCCTGTACTCGCTCGTCGTAAGCCGCATCTGCTCAAGGTATTGTTCGGCCAGAGTATGGCCTTTTATTGAACTCCCTAGCATTATGAAATCCAGTATAGATATTCCCTCGAACCTTGCCGGTTCCTGCCATGCCAGAGTAATGCCAAGGCGGGCCCTCTCGTCCATGGTTTTATTGGTGATATCGGTGCCATTGAAGGTTATCTTGCCGCTGTCCGGCTGATAGCCGGAACTTCCCATTAGGATATAGGCCATCGAGCTTTTGCCGGCGCCGTTCGTCCCCAAAACCCCGAATATCTCGCCGTCAGGGACCTCAAAGCTGACATCCTTGATGATCTGCTTGTCCCCGCGTTTTAAATTGAGGTTCTCGATCTTCAGCATTTACATCTCTTCCTTTATCCAGGCCTTTATCTGCTCGGGCCTCGGCAGCGGTTTTCCCGAATGCTTCACTTTTTCATTTATCACGATCCCCGGGGTCATCATAATATATTTGCCTATGTCTTTCCAGTCCGTGACCTTGGTGACGGTCGCGGTAACATTAAGCTCACTCAATGCTTGCTTCACCCTTCTTTCCAGCTCCTGACAATTAGGGCAGCCCGGACCAAGCACTTTTATGTCCAACATTATCTGGTACCTCCTATTAGTAAATATATTCCGCCGATTATCACCAGGATACCGCAGATCTTTTTTATTATGCCCGTGCTGTTTGACCGCTCATTCCAGTTCAGGTATCCCTGCACTGCATTTGTAAATGTTCCCGCAAAAACAATAACGGAACAATGGCCTATCCCGTAAGCAAGCAAAAGTGCCATGCCGTAGAACAGTTTTGTCGATGACATTCCAAAAACTATCGCTACTATTGGCGCAAGATAGGCAAATGTGCAGGGCCCCATTGCAACACCAAAAACAAGCCCCAGCATAAAAGCAGCAAGCAGGCCTTTGCTGCTGCCTATCTTTGACTGGTCGACACCGCCAAAATCAGGGAATGGGACAAGCTCTAAAAGATTAAGGCCTATGAATATCAATATTGCTCCGACAAAATAATTGCCGAATGAGCCGATATCACCCAACATCCTCCCCATAAGCCCCGTCACAAGACCGATCGCTGCGATCGTAATAAGTATGCCAAGAGAGAATAGAAGGGATGTTGTAAAAGCTCTTTTTGTCGTCATATCCTTTTTGTCGCTTATAAAGCCGACAATAAGCGGAATGCTTGAAAGATGACAGGGGCTTAAGAGTATGCTTAATATTCCCCAGACGAATGCGGCGCCAATAGCTATCATGGGCATGGAATTCAAACCCGCGGATAGCGCTTCAAATAGCTTCATTATCATTATTTAACGCCCCGCAACTGAAGTATCTTGATAATTTCTTCTTTCGGGAAGAATCCTACATGCCGGAAATATTCCTCGCCGTTATTATCAAGGAAGACCTGCGTGGGGATCATTCTTACTTTATATTTTTCTGCAAATGGTCCTCCCAAGAGGGTTCTGACATCATAGAAACGGACCAGAACCTGTCCTTCGTATTCTTTTTCGATCTCATCTAGGATCGGCTGCATCATATCGCAGGGGGTGCAGCCGACCGAGCCAAGTTCCACAAAGGTTACCTTTGGATGGTTCATAGCGGCTTTTTGCGGCAATGGCACAACTTGTTTCGCCCCCTGTTTAATTGCCGGCACAGGGCAGATCTGCCCGCTTTTCACACCTCTTTGAGTTAATAAATATGATGTAATAAGGATCAGAAGGATTGCGGCAACAATATATATTATATTTTTAATATTCATTTTCAGCCTCCTATTTTCACATTTTAAATATGAAATTGAATAAGTATCCGATCAATATTATGCCGATCGTGACGGTGCCGAAGAAAGTAAGAAGCAGCCTCGGCTTCAGCACTTTCCTCAGAATTATGAACTCAGGCAGTGAAAGTGATGTCACGGCCATCATGAACGCAAGGGTCGTCCCGAGGGCAAGGCCTTTTTCCATCAAGGCCTGGACGATCGGTATGGTCCCCGCGGCATTGGAGTACAGAGGAACGCCGATAATGACAGCAATTATTACCGCGAATGGGTTGCCGTTGCCGGCATATCTGGTCACAAATTCAACCGGGACATAACCGTGGATGAAAGCTCCAATGCCGACGCCGATCATCACGTAAAGCCAGACCTGGGAAAATATGTCCTTTGTGTATTCGACCGCATAGTCTATCCGGTCGTTCCATTTGAGCTTTTTCCCGCCGTTGGATGCGACTGGTTTTGTCTTATAAACGAAGTCCTCAACATACTTCTCCATTTTTAGCCGCCCGATAATGATCCCGCTGACGATAGCTATAAGCATTCCGCTTATTATATATGTAAGGGCGATGCGCCAGCCGAAAAGCCCCCATAGAAGCACTATTGCTATCTCATTGATGGTAGGGGATGCGACAAGGAATGACATTGTAACCCCAAGAGGAACGCCCGATTGCAGCATTCCCATGAACAGAGGAATTGCAGAGCATGTGCAGAACGGGGTCAATATCCCCAGCGCAGCGGCAAGGACATTGCCGGTGTATTCATGTTTATGGCTTAATATAGCTCTTATTTTTTCTGGCGGTAAAAAGGTGCGGATAATTGCGACAACGAACACGATCACCGCTAATAAGAAATATATTTTAGGCACATCGTACAGGAAAAAGTTCACACTGGAAGCCAAGTGTGTTCCTTTCAAAAGTTTTAAAATGTCATAAGTTATTATATCGGCAATATACTGGAACATTTAGAATCCCCTTTTATTATGGATTGTTTTTAATAAGATCTTTAATGCCGGACACGGCTTGTTCCGTGGTCAGGTTCCTCACGTCAAAAGCGATATGCTTTGCCTTATCAAATCCATCCGCCTCAAAAGCATCCCTGAACATCTTCTGCTGCATCAAAGGATCACATCCGGCCACATAAAGCTTTTCGACGTCTTTATTATCAAGCAATACTTTCAAAAATTGGTCTCCATCATCAGCGCAAAGCTGGGGGTGCAAAGCGACAAAATCAACCAACTTCTCCCGGCGTATGCTGTTTAACACTTCGAGCGTATCCATTTTCTTAAATGACGGACAGGTACCCTGGCAGACGCACAGGATCAATCCCTTTTTATTTGCCATGCTTCTCTCCTCCTTACTTTTTATCCCCAAAAAACGTTATGGCTTTCTGGTCACAGATCTTTCCGCAACCCTTACAAAATTCGACGCAGTATTCGGGATGTACCACTTTCGGCTTGTCATCCGGACCCTTTTCATAGACCTTATGAGGACAAAAATCATAACATTGCAGGCAACCGAGGCATTTTATGTAGTCTATTATAGGGTACCAGTTAGCAGCCATTTTATCCCTTGTTTCCTTTAAATTTCAAAACAACATCCACCAGACTTATCATTACCGGTACTTCAATGAGAGGGCCGATGACCGCCGCGAAAGCCACCCCCGAATTTATCCCGAACACGGCGACTGCTACAGCTATTGCTAGTTCAAAATTGTTGCTGGCGGCGGTAAATGATAATGTTGTCGATTTTTTGTAATTTGCGCCAAAAGCGCGGCTTAAGAAAAAGCTCACAAAGAACATTATTACAAAGTAGATCGCGAGAGGGATGGATATGCGCAGCACATCCACCGGGATCTGGACTATCAGGTCGCCCTTCAGGCTGAACATCACAAATATAGTGAATAACAGGGCGATAAGCGTTATCGGGCTTATTTTGGGTATGAATTTATTGTTATACCAATCAAGCCCTTTTGTATTCTTGAAATAATACCTGGTAAGGAAGCCGGCAATAAATGGAATTCCCAGATAGATAAAAACGCTTTTGGCGACTTCAACGATCGATATGTTAACAAAATATCCTTTCAGACCGAAAACGCCGGGCAGATATGTGATGAATATCCAGGCATATAAACTATAAAAAAGTACCTGAAAGATACTGTTAAATGCAACAAGTCCGGCGGCGTATTCGTTATCGCCGCCCGCAAGCTCGTTCCATACAATTACCATGGCAATGCAGCGCGCCAATCCGATCAATATTAACCCGACCATGTATTCGGGGCGATCTTTTAAGAAGGTTATGGCTAAAAAGAACATCAGAAAAGGCCCAATAATCCAGTTCTGGATCAAAGATAGCAGCAACACTTTAGTGTCCTTAAAGACATCCTTAAGTTCTTCATATTTAACTTTAGCTAAAGGAGGGTACATCATCAGGATCAGGCCGATAGCTATCGGAATAGATGTTGTGCCTACCTGGAACCTGGATATGAATGATGTGATAGCAGGTATGAATTTACCCGATAATACGCCGAGTGCCATTGCGGTAAATATCCATAATGTAAGATGGCGGTCAAGGAAAGAAAGTCTGCTTTTCATGTTATAACGCTTCAGGGCTGCAGAGCAGTTCTTTCTTATTAGCCGCTCTGCCGCAGCAGGTACAGATATATTTTGGATTTTTAACAAGCCTTTTCATCTTTGCAACGTCAAATTTCATGGGCGGCAGCGATAGCATGCAAAGCTTGCCGGACCTGTCCGCCGGACATCCGCAAGAACATCCGGACATATCATCCCCGCAGCACGTTTCCTCATTCTTTTTCATCTTTTACCTCCCAATAGAACATTTAGGCCTTTTATCAGAGTTTTGTAAACCGTCGTATCAAGCTCGTAATAAGTGAATTTGTTCCTGTGTGTTGCTTTAAGTATCCCAAGAGTTCTCAATGCTTTTAAGTGGTGGCAGATCAAATTATGCTTAAGTCCAGTATCTTCCCCAAGCTCACAAACGCATCTTTTGCCTCGGCGAAGTAAGCACAAAAGCTGAAGCCGGGTAGGATCGGATATCGCCTTTAACAGTCCGGCGACGCCGGATGTATCGATCTTGCAGCATAAAGGTCGCTTAGTCATGATCGGGATTCTAATATAAACGAAGTTATATGTCAACGGGCGTTGACATATACGTTGCTGTCCGTGATCGTCCCTGTCAGATCCTTATTTCCAAACCACCCAGATAAAAAGGTAAGCTGGGATCACAGCCGCTATTGTGAACGGCAGCCCTATCCGCATGAATTGACCGAATGATACGTTATACCCCTCTTTTTTTAACAATCCGCATGAAACTATGTTAGCAGAGGCCCCTATGGGCGTGATGTTTCCGCCAAGACTTGTCCCGATAAGAAGTCCGAACAATAAAAGCGATGGGCTGATGCCTAATCTGTTTGATATCGATATAGCGACAGGAAGCATTGCGGCGAGGAAGGGGACATTATCGATGAACGCTGAAAGAAGAATAGACATGAAAACAAGGACCGTATATCCCATAAATATGTTTTCCCCGACCAACCCAGAAAGGAAGATCGAAAACCTGTCTAACCATCCTGTCTGGGTAACGCTTCCGACAAGCACAAAGACCCCAGCAAGAAACATTGTCGTGTCCCAATCAAGTCCTTTTATTGTCTTTGTATACGGGATATTGCTTATGATACGCCTGTAAATAAGAGCTATAAACCCGAAGATCATACATAGTATGCCTGCAGAATATGAAAAATCCTTATCAATGAAAGAAGATAAAGCCAGAAGCACGATCAATACTACAAGCATGATAGATGGGATCCAATCATGGCGTTCCTGTGATAAATGAACGTCAACTTTCTTACTATGATGACTGAATATATTGCAAAGCACCAGGAATGAAACAAATGCGCCAAGCTCCACGGCAAAGAATATGGAGGGCTTCCCTTTATAGAAAAAGAAGTCCATGAAATTCATTTTTGCGAATCCGCCCAAGAGCATGGAGGGCGGGTCCCCTATAAGCGTCGCACAGCCCTGCAGGTTGCTGGATACTGCGATGGCGATCATCATGTTTACAGGGTTTATCTTTAACCTTTTTGCAAGCGACAAGGCAATGGGCGCCACTATCAGAACGGTCGCGACATTCTCAACAAAAGCGGAGATAAATCCCGTCAGGAGGCATATGGAAAGTATAGCCCATGCGGCATTCTTTGACTTATTGACGATGAACTCGGCAAGGAAAGCAGGAACCTTGCTTTCAATGAATATCTCGGAAATAACAAGAGTTCCAACAAATATTCCCATGACGTTCCAGTTGATGGCAAAGAAAGCTTGAGAAGGCCGAAGCACACCAAAAAGAACTAATAGTAATGCGCCTGCAACGGCTATATATGAGCGTTTATCGCTTTTAATAACGAAAAAAACATATGCGAGGATGAATATAAAAAGCGAAATGATGGTTGGATGCATATTATAAGCCCCCCAACACTATGTTCTGAAGTTCTTTTATAAGCTCATTCCAGTATCTCGGAGATCCTGTTTCCGGAAAATGCTTGCTGAAATGAGGGTCCTTGTTCTGTACGGCGAGCCATGAAACGAAATGTATCATCCTCATTCCCCGAAGCGCGGGGATCAGTTTGAGCGATCCTATATCGAACGGCCTGAACGTTTCATAGCCTTTAAAGAACCATTCAAGCTCATTTTGCGAATCTTCAACGCTGCCCGGTAGGAGCATCCAGAGGTCCTGGACGGGAGGCCCCATGCAGATGTCGTCAAAATCTATTATCCATATGCCCTCGCCGGGCCTGTAAATAAGATTTCCCTTGTGGCAGTCGCCGTGGATAAGTAGCGACCCGTTATTGTCGAAAACCTTATCAAATTTCTTTATGAAAAGTTCCGCGGCATCATCGAAGGGTTTCTTGAAATCCTTAGGCAGAAAGTCGGTCCCATGCAGGACTTTGATATGGTGTTTTGTCGCAGTGCCGGGCCTCCATAAGATACGCCTGGAACTCTTATGCTGCGCTCCTGCCGAATGTATCCTTGCCAGGTGCCTGCCGATGTTCTCCCACGATCCCTCATCGAATTCATCAACAGCCCTTCCGCCTTTTTTGGGGAAAAGGGCGTAATTTATGTCTCCCAGAGAAAAGAGCGTTTTATTGGAGATCGTCATCGGAGTTATTACGGGGACCTCTTTTGCTTCAAGTTCCTTAAGGAAACCGTGCTCTTCAAGTATCATATCCTTGGTCCAGCGGCCGGGCCTGTAGAATTTCGCGATGAACCTTTCTTTGCCGTCCTGCTTTTCTAGCTCGTATACGCGGTTTATATAGCTGTTCCTCTGGATAAGCAGGCTTGTCAGCTTTGCGCCGATAGTCCCTTCGATTGACCTGAATATGCTTTCATGGTCAAGGTCCTGCCATACGTTCTTCATGACGCTATCATACTTTTCCTGATATAATAAGGCAAGAGGGGAGGCAAACTATGAGATCACTCGTTGTTTATTATTCAAAGACAGGGGTAACGAGAAAGGCGGCAGTGGCCATCTCAAGAATGCTCAAATCGGACGTTGAAGAGATCGTGGACTTGAAGGACAGAGGCGGGATCATAGGCTGGCTTACGGGAGGCAGGGATTCTACCCTTAAAAATCTTACGGAGATAAAAAGGCCTAAGAAAGACCCGACAAAATATAAACTTGTAATAATAGGCACGCCGGTCTGGGCGTGGACAGTGACGCCTGCTGTTAGGACTTATATGGTAAAAAAGTGCAAGCGTTTGAAGAAGATCGCATTTTTCTGCACGAACGACGGGTCTCCCGGAAATACCTTCAAGGAAATGCAGGGAGTTTGTAAAAAGAAATCTCTTGCAGCATTGAGCTTGAGCAAAAAAGACATGCGAAGCGGCGAATATTTTGAGAAGATCCGGAAATTCGTTTCAAAGATAAAGAAATAAGGAGGAGATAATAATGCCAAAGAAGGTTTTTACATCGCAGCAGGCGAAAGAGGTCGGGAACAAGCTCGGCATCAAATGGGACAAGTGGGATGTGGAGCAGTTCAGGGTGGGGATGGACGTTGAGTTGGAGCACGGGAAAGTCGATCTTCACACGAATGTAACGAATGACGACCCGGCAGTGACAGGGAAGATAGCGCTTGCGCATCTCAATGAATTCCCTGATTACTATACCCGGCTTGATAAGATGGAAAAAGAAGCCGATAAATTCTGGGGAAAAGATTAATCAAAAAGAGATGCGAAACGCGAGATGTGAGATGAAAGGGGATCTTGAATGGGTTTGACTGAATTCTTAGCGCAATACATTACACGCTTTATGGAGAGCACGGGATATATAACCGTTTTCATCACAATGACAATGGAAAGCATGATATTTCCCATACCGAGCGAGGCTGTCATGCCTTTCGCCGGATTCCTGGTCGCTGAAGGAAAATTCACTTTTTTTCTGGTCATCCTCTTCAGCACCCTTGGCAGCTTCATTGGCTCAATGATCTCATATGCCATCGGCTATTACAGCGAAAAGGCTTTGATACATAAATACGGCAAATTCCTTCTTCTCGATCCTGAAGAGCTTGAAGCAACTGAAAAATTCTTCAATAAATACGGCGACATGACAATATTCATAAGCAGGTTCATCCCTGTGGTGCGCCACCTCATATCTTTGCCGGCCGGTTTTGCGCAGATGAACATATATAAATTCGCGATATTCACCGTCATCGGCGCGGGACTATGGAACAGTTTCCTCGCCTATACCGGTTTTTACCTTAAGAGCAACTGGGATGTCGTAATGAAGTACAGCAAGATCATTGATATTGCCGTTATCCTTATCCTTGCCGGATTGTTCGCCTATTATATATACAGGCATGTGAAGAAGAGGAGATAAAAAAATGAAGATAAAATTGATCGCGTTATTATTGACCTCCATTATGCTTTGCGGTTTTGCCCCGTTTTGCAAGGACCCCATAAAATTGACAGAAGCCGACTCAGGCAAAACAGTCGATATGAAGATCGGCGGCTGCCTGAACATTGTTCTTAACGGGAATCCGACGACCGGATTTATATGGGAGGAAGCCTCGCGAATGTCACCGGTCCTAAAACAATACAAGAGGATGGAATTTATTCCTCAATCAAAGCTTATCGGCGCAGGAGGGAAATGCACTTTTTATTACAAAGCTGCCGCAAGAGGCAGCAAAGAATTGAAGCTCGTTTACCATAGGCCTTGGGAGAAGAACGTCAAGCCGCTCAGGGTATTCAACGTAAAAGTTACAGTTAAATTGTAAGGCCGATATCTACGCCTCAAAACCTACATATTTGACTAACATATATATATAACTTAAAATAGCGATATGCAGCTAAAAGTCACGATAGTAGGCCTCGGTCTCATAGGCGGCTCACTTGGAATGGCCATTAAAAAGAAAAAACTTGCCAGGGTCATAGGCCTTACCAGGGATAAGTCGAAAGCTGCGCTAGCGGTCAAGTTAAATGCCGTCGATTATGCCTCCACGAACATAAGGGGCCTCATACAGGATGCGGACATAATATTCATATGCTACCCGATGCATCTTATAATCCCCGAGATAAAAAAGATAATGCAGTTCATTAAGCCCGGCACGATCATCACGGATGTCGGCAGTTCAAAGGAACAGATCGTAAAGGAAGCTGAAAAGATATTGCCGAAGAAGATCTTTTTTGTGGGGGGCCACCCGATGGCCGGCAAGGAAAAAACGGGACTTGAAGAAGCGGAGACTAACCTGTTTGAAGGAGAAAATTATATCCTTACAAAGACATCTAGGACGAACCAGAAAGCGTTGAACACGCTCAAGTCCTTGATCTCAGGCATCGGCGCCAAGGTCAGAGTTATTGCGCCGGACGTCCACGACAGCATAGTTGCGGGCATAAGCCATATGCCTGTTGCTGTGGCGGCGGCGCTCGTCGATTCGGTCGGCGGCTCGGGTAAATTATGCGATGACATGATGCAGTTCGCCGCTTCCGGCTTCCGCGATACCACAAGGATAGCTTCGGGAGATCCCGACCTGGGGACAGACATGTTCGTGACGAATAAAAAGGCGGTCCTCGCCTCAATTAATGCTTTTAAGAAGGCGCTTTCGGAGGTCGAAAAACTCATAAGGCAGGGCAATTCTGCTGCGATCCGTGATAAGCTCTTGTGCATAAAAGACTTCAGAGATTCAATGTTTAAATGAAAAAGTACATAGTCAATCAGGCTAAACAGTTAAAAGGCGAAGTTAAGGTCCCCGGAGATAAATCAATTTCCCACAGAGCGATAATGATCAGTTCTCTTGCCAGGGGCGACAGCTCCATCCAGGGATTCCTAAGGGCGGAAGATTGCATGAGGACCGTCGATTGCTTCAGGAAAATGGGCATAGAGATAAACCTTGAAGAGGACACCGTTATTGTAAAAGGCAAAGGGCTTGGCGGGCTGCGCGAACCATTGGATGTTTTTGATGTGGGAAATTCGGGGACGACCATCAGGCTGCTCACGGGCATTCTTGCAGGGCAGAAATTCCACGCAACGCTTACCGGCGATGAATCGATAAGAAGAAGGCCGATGGGAAGGGTGATAGAGCCACTAAAGAAAATGGGGGCTGTTATCCACGGAAGGCAGAGGGATACGCTGGCGCCGCTCACGATAATCGGAAAAGAACTTAAGGGTATAACATATGAAATGCCTATCGCAAGCGCGCAGGTCAAATCCGCGCTGCTTCTTGCGGGGCTGTATGCCAGGGGCACAACATCTGTTATTGAAAAAGAACCCACGAGGGACCACACCGAGAGGATGCTGGAATATTTTGGAGTTACTGTTAACAGGGATGACAAGAAGGTGTCGGTCGAGGGTGGAGGGGATTTTAGCGGGAAGGAAGTTTTTATTCCCGGGGACATTTCAAGCGCATCTTTCCTTATGGTCGCTGCTTCTATAATTCCGGGATCGGACATACTGATAAGGGATGTCGGAGTAAACCCAGGAAGGACGGGTATTATAGATGTCCTACACAGGATGGGGGCAAATATCGAGGTCAAAAACGAAAGGATATTGTCCAATGAGCCCGTGGCCGATATATCCGTCAAACACTCCGAATTGAACTCAATAGAAATTAGCGGCAGCTTGATCTCCAGGATAATAGACGAGATCCCGATCATCGCAGTCGCTGCGACGCAGGCGAAGGGAAGGACCGTTATAAAGGGCGCGGAGGAGCTGCGCTTAAAGGAAAGCGACAGGATAAAGACGACAGTACACGAATTAAAGCGCCTCGGAGCCAATATCGAGGAATCAAGGGACGGCATGATAATATACGGGCCCTCCAAACTGAAGAAAGGAATATGCCAGAGCTACGGCGACCACAGGATAGCGATGATATCGGCCATAGCTGGCCTTGCAGCTTCCGACCAGACAGTAGTTGAAAAGATAGAGTGTGTTGAAACATCATTCCCGTCATTTGCAGCTTTGATAAACAGCCTATCAAAAGATCCCCTTATACTGGAGTCATGAATAAAATAATCCAGCTTGAAGAGACCCTTGTGTCAAAGATCGCCGCTGGAGAAGTTGTTGAGCGCCCCGCTTCAGTCGTCAAAGAGATCATGGAAAATTCCATAGATGCCGGGTCAAAGAAAATATCGATCGAGGTTAAGGACGGCGGAAAAAGATATATCATGGTCTCCGATGACGGATGCGGAATGACCCCCGAAGATGCGAAGCTTTCAATAGAACGCCATTCGACAAGCAAGATAAGGAATGCCGAAGATCTTTTTGCGATAAAGACGCTTGGCTTCAGGGGCGAAGCTCTTCCAAGTATTGCAAGTATATCAAAATTTGAGCTCATCACGTCGGATGACCATGCACACGGGACAAAGATCAAGGTCGAGGGCGGAAAGCTTAAGTCACAGGAATCTGCCGGATGTCCGGTGGGAACATCCGTCACAGTCGAAGAACTTTTCTTTAATACACCGGCACGACTTAAATTCCAGAAGGGCAAATCAACAGAGCTGTCAAATGTAATCGATGTAATTTCAAAGTTCATCCTTTCCAATCCCCAAATATCTTTCAAGTTGAAGAGCGACGGGAAGGAAATACTTTCGTCGGTCGGCTCCGGAGATCTCCTTGAAGCGATAGCGTCTATATACGGAACAGATATGGCGAAAGCAATGATAAAAGTTGGAGATGAGAGATGTGACCTGCCTGCCGGCAAGGCAGGGACGGGAGATGCGAAGATACATGGATACATAACTCAGCCGGTTATATCCAAATCAGATCGGTACGGCGAGTCGTTCTTTGTGAACGGCAGGTTCGTCAGGAACGCCCTGTTATCAAGGGCTTTAGAGGATGCTTACAGGACCCTGATACCCACCGGAAAATACCCCATTGCCGTAATATTCATAGATATCGATCCGGCCGAAGTAGACGTGAATGTTCACCCCACAAAAAGGGAGGTCAAATTCACAAGACCGGATGTCGTAATGAGAGCCATCACATCCGCAGCTTCCAAAGCCCTTTCCGAGGTCGGAGCCGATACGGGTTCAAGTTCGTTCACCGGCAGCGGATATACCCCGACAGGGGAATGGAAGCCGGAACCTCACCCCGCCCTCGACATGCTCGGGCACCCCTCTCCATTTTATGGAGAGGGGAATCAAAGGGGTGAGGTGTTTTTACAGGTAAACCTTACATATGTATTATCAGTTCAGGGTGAAGACCTTATTATTATCGACCAGCACGCGGCGCACGAAAGGATAATGTACGAGAAAATAAAGAATAAGGTAATTTCCGGAACACAGAACTTGTTGGTGCCGAAGACCCTGGAGATCGAGCCAAAGGAATTCGCCTTAATATCAGATAACCTTGAAGAAATATCACAGATGGGATTTGACCTGGAAATATTCGGCAAGAATACGATAATGGTAAGGGGAATACCGGCGGCGCTGAAAGTTCAGAATATCGATACTGCGATCAATGAGATACTTTCCGAACTGAGCTCATCGTTCAAAATAAGGAGCATCGAGGAGAGAAGGGAAGCGATCTGGAAGATGATGGCATGCAAGTCAGCCGTTAAAGCCGGAGATAAGCTTTCATATACAGAAATGGATAGTTTGGTCAGAGAACTCTATGCGACAAGCAATCCCACGACTTGCCCGCATGGACGCCCGACACTTGTTAAAATATCAAAAGCGGACATGGAGAAAATGTTCAGCAGATAATCTCCATTTGACACGACCGACGCGCTTCTGGTAGTATGCGGAAGTTTTTTAACTCGCCAGGAGGAAAAATTGGCAAAAAATCTTGTGATAGTTGAATCACCCGCAAAGGCTAAGACCCTGGAAAAATTCCTTGGCAAGGATTATTCGGTGGCGGCTTCAGGCGGCCACATAAGGGACCTTCCAAAAAAGAACATCGGCATAAATATAAAAAAGAACTTTGAGCCGAAATATCAGATAATCAAGGGCAAGGAAATAGCCGTTGAAGCTCTTGTATCCGCAGCGAAGAAAGCAAAAATGGTGTTCCTGGCTCCCGACCCGGACAGGGAAGGGGAAGCGATCGCGTGGCATCTTGCGGCGATCCTGGGAATAAAAGACAAAGATAAGATCAAACGCGTCGAGTTCAATGAAATAACAAAGAACGCCGTTATCCATGCCATTGAAAACCCTAGGGATATCGACATGAAGCGCGTGGATGCCCAGCAGGCAAGAAGGATCCTGGACAGGATAGTAGGATACAAGCTTTCACCGCTCCTCTGGAAGAAGATAAGGAAAGGGCTTTCCGCAGGCAGGGTGCAGTCGGTCGCTGTAAGGCTTATCTGTGAAAGGGAAGCGCTGATAAAGAAATTCGTTCCGCAGGAATACTGGTCAATAGTAGCGAACCTCTCCGCTAATGAAAAGGCATTCGCCGCAAAGCTTTTCTCCAAGGCCGACGAAAAAGTTAATATTCCCAACAAGGAAGCTGCGGACGGGATATTAAAAGAGATCAACAGTAATGATTTTGTCATCACGAAGATAGTAAAAAAAGAACAGCGCCGCAATCCTTCAGCGCCTTTCATAACATCAACGCTTCAGCAGGAATCATATAGGAAGCTGGGATTTTCCACAAAAAAGACAATGGTCCTTGCCCAGCAGCTTTATGAGGGCATTGAGCTTGAAAAAGGCGTGACTACCGGTCTTATCTCATATATGAGAACGGACTCGACCAGGATTGCGGTTGAAGCGCAGAATGAAGCAAGGGCGCTGATCGAGAAGGAATACGGCGCAAAATATCTGCCCAAGGAACCGAAAATTTACAAGGCTAAGAAGCAAGCCCAGGATGCCCACGAAGCGATAAGGCCGACATATTTTGAGAACAAGCCATCAGAGATCGCAGGCAGCTTATCACCCGATCAGTTAAAGCTGTATACATTAATATGGAATAGATTTTTAGCTTCACAGATGGAATCCGCCATACTCGACCAAACAGCGGTCGATGTATCAGTAGGCGATTACATTTTCAGGGCGAACGGCTCTATTATAAAGTTCGATGGCTTTATTGCAGTATATATGGAAGGCCACGATGAAGACGAGGAAGACGAAAAAGAGGGGCTTCTTCCTGAAATGAGCGAGGGGCAGAAATTAAAATTGTTATCTATCGATCCAAACCAGCATTTTACCCAGCCTCCGCCGCGTTATACGGAAGCATCCCTTGTAAAAGAGCTTGAGCAAAAAGGGATAGGACGGCCTTCAACTTATTCTCCTATTATTGCGACAGTTCAGGACAGAGGATATGTTGAAAAAGAAGGCAGGATGCTGAAGCCTACCGAGCTTGGAGTAACGGTAAATGAGCAGCTTGTGAAGCATTTTCCGGTGATAATGGACCCGGAATTTACGGCGCATATGGAAGACGACCTGGACAAGATACTTGAAGGCACGCTCAACTGGGTTGAAGTTATAAGGGAATTCTATGAACCGTTCGAAAAGACGCTAAAAGAAGCAGAGACCGGTATGGAAAAGATAAAGAAAGAGATAATGACGGAGGAAAAGTGCGAAAAATGCGGAAAGCAGATGATGATAAGATCCGGCAGGTTCGGGGATTTCCTTGCATGCTCGGGCTACCCGCAGTGCAAGACCATAAAGCCGCTTCCCGGAAGCCCGGAAGCGCAAGAAGTAAAAGAGGTGTGCGATAAGTGCGGAAAACCCATGGTATTCAAGAAAAGCCGCTTCGGCGCATTCCTT